>Ga0209342_10000354_pt1 | contig 51679 bp, 62 predicted proteins | sample RifCSP16_2_FD_184023 | JGI IMG/M metagenome (GOLD analysis project Ga0209342, IMG submission 184023) | Soil microbial communities from Rifle, Colorado - Rifle CSP2_sed 16_2 (SPAdes) (version 2) | ecosystem: Environmental > Terrestrial > Deep subsurface > Rock core/Sediment | place: Rifle... | reverse complement strand
ACCTCGCCCAGGCCAAGGTGCTCCTCGATCAGGGCGACGGCATCGGCCTCGCCGGGATCCTCGCGGAGAGGGCCGTTGCCCTCTCCGCGCTGGCCGGCATCCGTGCCCTGCTCGAGGAGCCATCTTATGAACTCGAGACCCTTAACCGGCACCAGCGGGAGATCTATGTCCTCATCGTCCGCGGCTACACCACCACCGACATCGGCGCCATCCATGACATGCCCATCGCCCGCGTAAAGCACAACGCCCGAGTGATCCAGCAGCGGCTCGCGGTCACCGGCCTGGACGGCATCCGCAAGCACTTCTTCCTCCGGCTGCGAACCGTCGCCAGCCGAATTACCATCAGCACCTAGGAGGTGCGCATGACCACACTCATGTCCGTGACCACCGGCAACAGCGAGGGCAGCAGGACCCGGCGCTGCGACGCCAACTGCTACAACGCCCACGGCCGCACCTGCACCTGCGTCTGCAGCGGCAAGAACCACGGCGCCGGGCTGGCCCAGGCGAAGACGAATACCGAGAGCATCGCCAATGAGTTCCTGAAGCGTCTCCAGCAAGCGAAGCCCGATCAAGGAGTCGGCATCGCTATCGCCGAGTTCGACCGTGTTACCCATTTCCCGGCGTCCGTCCTGCACCCGGAGCAGAAGAGCCTCATCCCCGGAGCGTAGGCGGGCAGTCTAGGCTAGGTATCCCGCTACCGGAGGGCCAAGTGTGCCGGGGTCCGCGCGCCACTGCCCTAACCGTGGCGTCTTCCCATGCGCCGCCGAACCTGCTATTCTCCCTACGCCGGAGGGATCGTGCCCGTACCCGAGTCCAGCCGCATAGCCTACTACAACCGAGTGCTCTCAGGCACGGCTACCAGCCAGAAAGACCGCATCATGCGGTACTACCTGTCGCTGGGCCGCCCGGCCACCCGCCACGAGGCGGTAGACCGCTACTTCTGCGTCCACCCTGGCCCCCGTGCTCTCGATGGGGGCCGGCCCATCCCGTGGCAGAGCGCCGGCGGGGCGATCGGAACCCTCGTCACAGACACCTACCTGCGCGTGGATCACCACGGCAAAGACCCGGTAACCGGCGCCGAGGCAGTCGAGTTCCTGGCCCCGGTCGGCGACCGCTGGGCGCAGCGCAAGATCTTCTAACGACGGCGCCGCTCCGATAGGCGGCATACCGAACGGCTCCTTGATGTGGTGCGGGCGACCGCAGGGCCGGCGCTAGGGGTTAAGCCTCCGGGGCGCCCACAGGCAGACAACCGGAGGGGCATTGCCAATCGGCTCTGGCAAGAACGGCCCGAACATCGCGGGGGCTAGGGGGGCGCTCTGCCTCCCGCCCAAAGGGAGTCTTAAACCGGATGGACTTCGATTCGAACTTCCCGAAACGAACCCACGCGGACATCGCGGAAACCCTCGACCGGATTTCGCGATTGACACCCGACGAGAGGGCATTACGAGTGATTCAATCAGGCACGCGGTGGAAGTGCGAGGAGCGATTACACAAGACGCTTGACGCCTGGGCGGAGAGCATGGGGCCAGCCTACGTCCCGCTCTCCAAGCCTAGGATTAAGACGCTGCACGCCGGCGCTCGCATCATCGTCGACGAGGTCGGGGAGGAGGCTGGCCCGGACTTCGTTCGCTTCGCAACCGCCCGTATGAAGCAGGCGAGGCTAACACTTCCGGGCCTGCAGGCCCTGCACTGGCTGCTGCCGGAGTTCCGAGCGTCGTATAGCCCCGGCCTTGAGCAGGACGAGTGGGAGCGGAGGCGCTATCTGACAGGTGAATTGGCGGACCAGCATGACGACTGACCTCTACGACGTCGTCCTCGCGGATCCTCCGTGGCCCTATAAGGACAGCAACCGTTCGCCCTCCCGGTTCTATCCGCTCATGACCGTGGACGACATCTGTGCCCTCCCGATTTATCCCCTCGCCGCCCCGAACGCCGCCCTGTTCCTGTGGGTGACGTGGCCCCACTTGCTGGCCGCCAGCGACGTGATGATGGCCTGGGGCTTCGCCTATACCACGCTGGCATGGGTGTGGGTCAAGGCCCGGCGCTCAGGCTTCGCCCACCACGTCGGCATGGGGAACTACACTCGATCGAACACCGAGCCCTGCCTGCTGGGCATCCGAGGTAGCATGCCGGTTAAGGCCCACGACGTGCTCGGCGTGATCTACTCCCCGGTCCGGCACCACAGCCGGAAGCCGGACGAGCAGTACGAGAAGATCGCTAGGCTCTACCCGGCCGCCCGGCCGCTCGAGTTGTTCGCCCGCCGCCGCCGTCCGGGCTGGCATGTGTGGGGCAACGAAGTCCGAAGCGACATCGCCCTATGAGAGTCGGCAGCCTGTTCAGCGGCATCGGCGGCTTCGACCTCGGGCTGGAGCGCGCCGGCATGCAGCCAGCCTATCAGGTCGAGGTCGATAAGACGTGCCTGCAGGTGCTGTCGACTCGCTGGCCCAACGTCAGGAGGCACGGTGACATCACCGCCCAACCATCAGCCGATCTTGCCGGGGTTGACCTCGTCTGCGGAGGATTCCCCTGCCAAGATCTCTCGGTGGCCGGCCGCCGTAAGGGCCTTGCTGGAGAGCGGTCCGGTCTTTGGTTCGAGTTCCATCGAGTTCTTGCAGACACTCGCCCGCGCTGGTGTGTTATCGAGAACGTCCCCGGCCTGCTCACCAGCAACGAAGGACGGGACTTTGGAACCCTCCTCCGAGGGCTGGTCGAACTCGGGTATGGCGTGGCCTGGCGGATCTTGGATGCTCAGTACTTCGGAGTCGCCCAGCGACGCAACCGCGTGTTCATTGTCGGCAGCCTTGGAGACTTCGCCGCCGTCGAAGTACTACTTGAGTCCACGGGCCTGCCGGGGAATACTGCGGCGGGCGGAGCGGAGGGGGAAGCCGCTGCCCGAAGCGTTACGCCTAGCACTCGAAAGGGTAGCGGGCAGTCAACCGGAGGCGGACCCTTCGTCGTCGCCAAGCCCCTCGCCGGCGCCAGCCAGTCCGGCGGCTACCGAACCACCGACGTAGAGAGCGGAGCGTTCGTCGTCGACGCCCGGGGCAACGGGCCGGGCGACGTCGCCAACACGCTCACCGGCGACCACATGGACCGGGTCACGGACTACACGCCCATCGTCGCCGCACCGCTTCCTAGCCGGTCGGCCACGGGTAGCAACCTGCCCGGCCGGGGCGGCGAGGACGACGAGAACCTCGTGACGTATTGGGACGGCGGCGACGGCGACGACACGCTGGACGCCAGTCAGATAGCCAAGGGCCAGATGATGCCCGAGAAGCGGAGGTTCCCGGTGGTGTTCGAGGCCCGGCTGGCCCGGAACGGCCGGGGCGCACCCGAGCCGATAGCCCCGCCGCTTAAGGCCGAGTCGGGTAGCACGGGCAAGGGCGACGCCGCCCCGCTACTGTTCGACCGCGCCGTCCGCCGCCTGACCCCGCTCGAATGCGAGCGCCTGCAGGGCTTCCCAGACCTGTGGACCGAGGGCCACAGCGACTCGGCACGGTACCGGATGATCGGCAACGCCGTCTGCGTTCCGGTGGCCGAGTGGATCGGCCGCCGCATCATGGAGGTAAGCGATGGATGAATGGACCTGCCACGTCTGTGGCGACCTCCGGCCCGACGACAAGATCAGTGTCCTCTCGAGACAGGAGGTTCTCGAGGGCGGAGTGCAGGTCACGACCAACGTGCGCTTCTGCAACGACCGCCCGGCCTGCGTCGAGGGCTGCCAGGCCGTTGACTTCCTGCCCAACATGAAGAGGGCCACATGATCACCTTCGACATCGAGACCGCCGCACTCCCCAACGCCATCGACTTCGTCGGCACGCCCAAGGCCCCGTCGAACTACAAGGACCCGGTCAAGATCGCCGAGTACGTCGCCGAGAAGAGCGCCGCCGAACTCGAGCACGCCCCGCTCGACCCGGACCTGTGTACGGTGCGGGCGATCGGGACGTCCATCAACGGGACGGTCGCCGTGAACATCGTCGGTGAGCGGGGCATGGACGAGAGGGACCTCCTCGTGTGGTTCTGGGGCCAGTTCGCAGGCCAGCGTGGTGTCTGCTGCGGCTACAACATCCTGTCCTTTGACTTCCCCGTGCTCCTGCACCGTAGCATGGAGTGGGCCGTGCCCGTGCCCATGCCCCCGAGCCTCGCGCGGTACCGGATCGGGCCGGTGTATGATCTCTATGCGATCCTCTACAACTGGGGGCCGGGCCGGGGGCTGAAGTGGGTTGCAAACAGGTTCGGACTGGACGTGAAGAGTCCAGGCGACAGCGGGAGCGACGTCGCCGGGATGGACTACGAGCGCTTGCGCGCCTACTTGAACTCCGAAATCAGCCTGCTCGAGCAACTCTACCAGCGGATGGAGCCGGTGTATTTCGGAGGCCGCACGTGGGAGCGGCCGTAGACGTCTCGACAGACGTCCTCGCGCTGGGCGAACGGCTATTGACCCTAGGAGCCAAGGGTATCCCGCTGGATGCCTACGCCGCCCACGTCTACGCCCGCAAGTCGACGTCCTATACCCCCCACTTCGTGAACCACCCCGAGGACGTCTGCACGGAGTTCGTCGTCACAGCCTACAGCCAGCCGGACATCGACGCCGCAACGACCCACGTGCTCCACGCCATCGAGACCATCATCCGGCCCAACACCATCTGGGAGTGCATCCGTGGCCACTCAAAGAGCGGGGCGGCCTACGTCTCGCACATCTACTGCTACCCGCGCGCAGCCTGACATCGCCTTCTGGTGGGCCAAGGCCACCGAGGTCGGGCTGGTCCCCGACCCCACAGCCCAGCCCACCTTCCTGCAGTGGCAGGCAGATGGTGCCCGCCTACTGCGGCTGGACCGAAAACTGCCGTGGCTCATCGGGGACTGGATCAAGTACGGCGAGCGCAGGTGGGGCGAGACCTATGCCCAGGCCATGGACGAGACCGATTACTCCTACAGCCGGCTGTCGACCTTCGCCTACGTCTGCCGCCAGGTTGAATTTCACCGACGTCGGCAAGAATTGACGTTCGGGCACCACGAGGTAGTCGCCCCGCTCGAGCCGAAACTGCAGGATACCTGGCTCGCCCGGGCCATCGCCAAGAAGTGGAGCATCGAGGACCTGCGGCAGGCACTGGCTGGCAAGGCACTGCGGGACAGTGGCGCGGAGTACTGGCTCGAGCGTATCATTGGAACCATCGACAGAGCAGAGCGGGAGATCGGGAGCATCCGCCTGCAGGAGTACGGGGTCGGCCCTGTGTTGCGGGTCGTCCGCCGGCGCCTAGGGAGGACCCTTGACAAGGTTAAGCCAAGCAGCGGGCGAGAGTCTTGAGGAGTATCTGGCCTTCACGCACGTCCTCTACTGGAACCGGCGGAAGGTGTGGGTGCAGCACAACGGGATCTCCGGCCGCTGGCGCATCAACAAGGCCACGCACCAGAAGCAGTTCACTCCGACGTCCCGCATCGCAGCCCCGGACTACTACGGCTGTGTGAAGGGCCGGTTCGTAGCCTTCGACGCCAAGAGCGAGCAGGACATGTCCTGGCGCCTGCCGAAGGAGCGCGAGCATCAGTTCGATACGCTCCGGCAACTGGCCGCCGCTGGCGCGATCTGCTGGTTCGCCGTCGAGCAGCGGCCATCCCAGGTCATGCGGCTTTTGCGGATTACACCGGACTCCCCTTGGCCGGCCATCAGGTTCCGATACCATAGTCTGCCCGAGTGTCTCGAGGTGTCATGGTCGGGCCTGTTCGGGGGCTACGACTGGCTGGCGGCCGTGGAGGCGTGGTGGCTCACGTAGGAAGGCTACCGTCACGGCCCGTGACGGGTCCGATTGCCGGTCCGCTGCGTCTTGGGGGCATACAGGCCCTGCGGGCCGAGATCGCCACGCTCCGGGCCTGCCAGCCATATCCGTCCTGGGCACACCTCGGGGCCTTCTATGGCGTCCCCAAGGGCACCCTCTGGCGCATCGCCCAGACAGACTACGAGCCGAAGGACCGGGCGATCCGGCTGCGGCTCGGGCTGCCCACTCGCCTGCCGGCCGCATGGGTCACCTGCGAGTGCGGCAACGAGTACGCTCCCAACGTCCCCTGGCGCAAGCGCTGCTACGTCTGCTCACCCCCCCGTAAATGACCGACCCCGATGGGTCGGGGCCGGTCTGCCGGAGGCACGCGATGCGGCGCGTGACCTTGCGGTCATCATAGGGCCTTTCGCCGGGCCAGTCAAGGCCCGGAGGCCCCGTGTCGATCAGGGCGACTGTGGCCGGGGGTTCAGCGCCTTGTAGACGTAGGTAACGGTCCCAAGGAACACGCCGAACGCGGCCAAGATTGCCTCCGGGCTGGCCTCAAAACCAGCAAAGTAACCTGCCAGCACCATGCACGCCACCGCGATCACCAGACTGATCCCCAAGATCAGGCGGAACGCCGCGAGGCCAGTCAGGCCGAGGACGTTCTTGATCCAGTCCAGTGGCCTGGGCGCGAGGATGCCGAGCAGCAGAGACAGAATCAAGGTTGCCCAGACCAACACCTGCTCCGGGATCTCCTGCAGGAACACCGCCGCCACCAACAGCGGCAGGATCAGGATCGCCAGTACGGCGATCACGACGAGGTGGTACCGAGTTCGCATCAGACTCTTCATGTGGCCTCCCGATGGATAGAGGAACGGAGTAGAGAGACGCGTGCATGCTACAACCTCATCGGCCCGGCGTCAAGGAGCCGACGTCGGTGGCACATAGCAGCCGGCCGGGTACTGCACGCCGTCCACGCTCAGCGCGTGGGCGACCGACAGGCCGGGCGGGCAGGGCGTAGGCTCGGTCAGTAGCGGGGCGCCGTCCACTTCGAAGGCCAGCGCCTCGTTCAAGTACCACTCCCGTAACGGCAGGCCGTCGTAGCCCCCGCCGTTCCCGATCACCCTGACGTCTGCCCATCCCACGGTCAACTGGCCCCACCTCTGGGCCGTAGCGTAATCCACCTCCGCCGCCAGACGCTTCTGGATCACGTTCACGGCCACGTCGTTGCGGCCCGAGCAGTCCACGATCAGGAACGGGCCATCCCAATCGTGGCCCGGCCGGCGGATCATCGCCCGCTTTCCGATGTCGCCGCAGCCCATCACGGCCACGAAGCCCTTGTACTTGGAGCAGGTGATGTCCAGGTAGGTCGCCCGGTAGCCGCACACTCCCTCGGCGATGCCCTCTCCGTAACTCGAGATGGCGCCGGAGAATGAGCCGGGGTTCTGGAAGCGGGACGCGTCCCAGGTCACAAGTCCGGGCACGCAGTAGCCTTGGTTCTCGTAGCCATTCTCCTGCACGTCGTCCGTGCAGTTCACCGTCCACGGCACGGTGAACGGCCACGCCGGGTCAGGCGTCGGGCTGGGTGTGGCCGTGGGCGTCCGCGTGGGAGTAGGGCGGGCGGTAGGCCGGATCGTGGCCGTCGCCACCACAGGCTCCGCCGTAGGCGGCACGGCAGACGCGCAGGCGGTCAGCAGGAGAGCGAGTAGGATACTCCAGCGCATCAGCAGGCCCAGATGCCGCAGCCGAACCAGTGCATGAGGTAGTCCGCCTGATCCATGCCCGGCTCGACCAGATTGAAGGCCGGCACCACGACGCTCGCTCCACCCGGCGTGGTGTAGAACTCCACCGTCTCACCTAGCCGCATGCGGGCCGTATTGATCTCGGCCAGCCGCAGTGGCTCGAAGTTATCCACGCTCCATGTGATCGTCGTGATCCAGTTGTCGACCGTGACGTAGTTCCACGCCCAGGACATCAGCGTGGCGACGCCGTCGGCCCCAGCGGTGTTCATCAGGTGCTCGGGCGTCCACTGCTGCCGAGCAGCCTGCAGTACCTCGAGGGTGCGGCGGTTGCGGTCAAGATCCCCGTCGGGCGTGCGGCGGCCGCGCACATAGCATAGAACCTCATTGCCAGTCAGGTGACGGGTGACCCCCGGCCGCCAGTGCCGCCAGTCACCGCCGTTGCCGTCGGTGCCGAGGTAGTAACCGCAGAAGTCGACGTAGTCCTCGCCGGGCGTGATGTCAAGTCCGCCTAGCGCGTCAACGGCTTCCACGAACTTGCCCATCTCGACCGCCACCACTGGCCCGTCCACAGTGATCCCGAAGTTCCAGCGAATAGTCTCTCGCACACACTCTGGCCCGCCCCGGTAGTAGGCGGCGTTGATGCGGTCGAAGGCTTCTCGAGGCACGTCGGCCAACGATTGGTCGATGGCATACTGGCCCGGCAGGTCGATCCACGAGCCCGTCTGGGTGTCCCCGGCGCAGGCGATGGGCAGGTAGAGATCCCGCGGCAGGCTGAACAGGACAAGTCGGGGCGGCGCGTCCCACTGCGGGTAGGTGACTAGAACGCCGATCACGAACACGTCGGTGCGGATGCCGTAGGCGTTCCGCTCCGGGTGGGCCGGGTCGGAGTCCAGACCGAGCAGGACGAAGGACGTCGCCTCGGGGCCGGGCACAGGCGTAGCCGTAGGCGGCACTGGCTGTAGCGGAGTGGGGCTGGGGGCGAAGATCGTGGCCTGGACAGCCACCTCCGTCGCCAGCGGCCCGCCCGTGGCCGGGGCGCAGCCGGCCAGCAGGAAGGCAAAGAGGACGAGAACGAACTCCCGTAGTTTCATCGGCTCTCCTATCGTGGGGGGAAGGCCCGGTCCGGCACGGCTGTCAGGCTACCACAGGCCAGCCGGCCGGGCAAGCCGCCTACTTGGTCGGTGGCACCTTCCGCACCGCCCACACCAGCATGGCTAGGACGAGATAGGAGAGGATGCCTGCCAGTAGCGCCCAGATCAGGGGTGGGTCGGTGGGCTGTCCCATGTTTGCCGACGTCGGCAACTACGCCCTGCGCCTTGGCTTGGCCGCTGCCGCGTTGATCTTGCCATTCTCGAACTTGCGGATCTTCTTGTACATGGCTGGGACGCCGTTTGCGATGGCACTCGTCATAGCGTCCTCCAAGCCCTTCGCCATCGCCTCGCCGATCTCCCTAGCGGCGATCTTGAAGGCTTCGCGCTGGGCATTGGTCGCCTGATCCACCTGGCGCTTGCTCCAGATGTGTCCCCTAAATCCAAGCCATGCGACGACGCCTAGGATCATCAGCGCGCCGAATGGTCCGAGCGCCCACTGCAACTGAGGCGGGAGTTCCATCAAGCCACCGCCCGCAGTTTGTAGCCCGGCTCCCAGAACCATCCCTCCTGCGTCCCGAACTTAACCTTCCACCAGTCGCCGCCCTCGCCTCCGAAGGCAAGCGCCTGCAGAAGAGTGTTGGCGGCCAGCAGACGGATGATGGGTGCCTGGTCGTTGGGCTGCTCGCGCAGGTTGCCAGCGATGTCCACGATCCATCCGTTGCCCGGGAAGAGGTCTGGCATGTAGGCCGTCGGGTTGACGATGTCGCTCTTGTTCATCCACGGGCTACCCTTGCCATAGTGCTTCAGGGTCATGTGCAGGTGCGGCCCGCTCGAGTTGCCCGTGTTGTCAGCCAGCCCGACCACCTGTCCCCGCTCGACGGCTTCGCCCAGAGCCACGCGGAGGCTGGCGACCTGGCAGTGGCCGTAGACGGTCTCGTAGACCTCGAGGCCAAGGGTGTGCTTCACCCGCACATGCACACCGTAGGCCCCACTCCCGGCGGCCGGCTCCACCCGGCTCACCACGCCAGGCGCCGCAGCGAAGATCGGCGATCCAGTCAGCGCCCGGAAGTCGATGCCTTCATGGCCCGGTAGCCCGAATTGCGCGTAGTGCTGCCTGTTGATGCCGTACCGTTGGGTCAGCGTCTTGGGCGGATCGCACGGCCAAGCCAGCCAGAGCGCGTCGGATGGCACCGGCGGCGGGGCGGGCGGATCGACCTCGAACTCATTGCCCGCCAGCCATGCCCGCAAGTCCTCTGTCCGAACAACCTTGTCGCCCATCTCGCCTCCTATGTGGCCCGCATAGTCGTCGATCCAGTAGTCACGGTCGGCCGCCCCGCGCTCACACCAGCCCACCTGCCATGCGTTGGACTGCTGCCAGTTTACGACGGCGATGTCGAGATCTGCAAGTGGCCCCCACACGCTGGGGCCGTCGTCATTATATCCCGTCAGCCAGTGCTCGTACTGCTCGAGCCATGCCGGAAGTGGGTCGACGATGTCGTAGTACCACGAGCCGGTGTAGATGATCGGCCGTCGGCCGGCCCACGACTCGACCCGGATCAGGAAGGAGTGTAGTTCATCCCAGCGGAGCGGCAGCAGTTCGACGTCGACGACGAAAGGGAGTTCGCCATCGTAGGTCAGCGAGCACGTGACTACCCCCGCCATGTGGGCTGCAGCGCCGTGGCCAGCCCGCTCATCCCACACCCAATAGCCGTAGCGGTCGATGGCGACGGCCTTGGCGCCCAACCAGTTCTCGAGCCGGCGCGGATCCGCGTAGCCGTTGCGCCCGTCCCGCTGGCCCCATCGGATGCCCGCGTGCACAACGCCGTCGGCTTTGGCTCCGGGCCAGTAGACAAGCCCGTTGAACAGGCTGACATCTGTCCCCAGAACCCTCTCGGTCATTCGAACAGGCTCTCGTAGTCGACGCGGTCATAGACCTTGAGCAGGCCGCCGACCGTGGCGTTGTAGATGCTCCGGCCGTGTGCGATCACTTCCTGTTCGGCGATCTGGTGCATCAAGATCAGCGTATCGTCCCGCTCGAGCAGCGGGTGCGTGTCCCAGGTGTGGTAATCCGGGTGGAAGTGGTTGGGGTCTGGCCCGCCGCGCACCGGCTTGTAGCCCAGGTCGCAGCCGACGAGGTAGATGGGGTCATAGCCGAACATCAGTGCCATCTGAATGGCGATTCCGACCGTGCCCCCGAAGGCGCACAGCGTCGGCAGGTGCCATCGGGAGGGCCGGTTATCGCTACGGATGTTGCAATTGTGGTGCTCGCAGTCCTCGTTATCGAACCACGTGACGTTCGGCCAATCCAGCCGTCCGCCAGCAGCACGGGCCAGCGATGGCTTGAACACCGACCGGATGATGCATGTCTCTCCGGCGTCCACGTGATAGGGCAGCACATATTGCGAGTAGTCCTTCCAATCCGCGCTCGCCTTCACGCCAATGCCAACGTGCTCGGCGAACAGGTAGTAGGTTGGCCGCCAGATGGTCCCTCGGATGCCGTTGGCCGGGTCGGGCTGGTACGCCAGGTCGATGCGGTTCATGGCGAACGACACCTCACCCACCAAGCGGTCGAGGTTGGTGTGCTTCAGGCTCGGGCCTCCACCCACGACGAATGCTCGCATCTCACACTCCGCCTAACGCCAGGATGGCCCATAGTTCCGGGTCGTAGGGCACGTTCAGCACGCCGACCTTCGTCGCCGTCAGCCCCGTGTTTGCTCGGGATGAAGCACTGCCCGAGTGGCTGCCGCCTAGCGTGCCCACCTGCGTCGTGCGCATGGCGGTTTTCATGGCGAGGATATCCGAGACGTCATTGAAGTCCCATCCACCACCAACATCGCCGCCGGGTCCCTCTGCGACTGGCATCTCATAGCCCCTGCGCTGCTCGGCGCACGATGGCATCGGCGAATTGGCTGGACGACGCCTTGATCCGCGCTCCCTCCGGTCCCTTGCTGACCTCGGAGATCTTGGTCTTGCTGGGGTCCTGGAAGAAGTTCGGGTACACCTCTGTGCCGGGCAGGTCGGCCCCCAGCAGTTCGATGAATGGCCCGGCGTGCAGTTCGTTCACATCGACCGGGTTGCCGTTCCGGTCGCGGATGATGCCCTTCGGGTCCCACAGATTCACCGAGTAGGCTGCCAGCCGGTTGACCACTGGCAGGTCGTATACCACTACCAGTTTCGGGCGCTCTGCGGCTGTGGCATGGTCGCTGGACCGTATGGCTTCCGCGAGGTCGCCGGCGCTGCTCTGGTTGAAAAGCAATCCATTGTTGGCCATCGTTCCGCCGGGAATTATCTCTTGAATGAGGGAGTTTGTCAGCGCGACATCGAAGCGGGTGCCGTTGGGCGCGTCATCAGGAATGGCGAGGGTTCCAAGGGAGGTGGGGTCGAAATCCGTGCCGGACCCTCCGGCTCCCGCTATAGTCCAAGGCAGCCCGGTATCGTATACGACCCAGGTTGTCGTCGCCTCGACCCACGCCCTGAGCAGGCGGAGAATGCTGGCGGTCGTGGTGCCGCTGAAGGATGATGGCGTGTTGTCTTTCCAGACGCTCAAAATAGCGGAGGTGATGGTGCTTCCGGGCAGGATGGTGGAGAGGTCGAACTGAATCAAAGGCTTGGAGAAGCGGTCTGAGACAAGAAGGTTCCCAAACTCTAGGTAGGCGCGGGTTGGATTGCTACCCGATAGTCCATCTGAGAACTGCTCCCAGATATCCGTGTCCTTGCCGGCCGTAGCGTCCGGCTGTAGGGTGAGCGTCGGGTCGAGCACCCAACCAGCCCAATCCCGCACAGGTAGTTCGACCATGACCTCGCTCAGGCCCGTGCGCTTCCAGCGTAGCGCCACGCTCTGGCCCTCCGGCCCCATGAGGTAGGGCGAAGGGACCTCGATCCCCCTGAACGCCATGCCGCCCGGAAAGCGCCCCGGCGTTGGCTGCCGGTTGAAGCGGAACGAGAAATCTAGCGGGTGGCCGGCCTGCAGACGGATCAATTTTCGCACTAGATGACCGGCGTATTCAAACTCCAAGTCCGCTGCCGGCCAGGCATTCGGGTACCGCACGCCCTGCCGTCGGCGCTGCCCCAGCACCGTTGGGATGGTGTTGAGAGCGTAGACCTCGAGCCGCTCATCGAAGCGGTCGAGCATCCACATCACGGGCACTTCCGGGTCCAACTCCCGGCAGAATCCACCAGTCATGAAGGCGTCGAAGCCGTGTGGGTGCCGCTCCTCCATCACCCCATCCAGCAGGTCGCTAGGGATCTCCCGTAGCACGCCGTCGCGCACGTAGTCCACCGGCCGTAGCGATATCTCCGTCGTCACCCGGCCATGCTCCTCGGTAACGCGCGCAGTCCGTCCGCCCCTCATGTCTGCCCCGGAATGCGATATGGCACGCCCTGCCGGAAGTACGCGTGCCGGTCACCCTCAACCCCGACCACGTAGGGATTGCGGTTGCTGTCGCCGAGAGACGCGATGCTCTTGAGGATCTCCATCGGGCGGCGATCGTTATCGAACTCCCGACTGACCGGCGTGACGTTGGTCGCCACCTCGTAGGACTTGATGAACTGCATCACCTCGGCGTTGGTGAATATGGCCGTCACGACTACGGAGGCGTCTACCTGACCAGTGAGTGCCGTCTGGTTGTAGAGCACGAAGTCCATCGCCTCGCTCAGGCCAATGCACTGCACGTCGACGGTAATTCCCTCAGCCTTGAACTTGCCGCCCTGGTCGACGCTCTCTAGCCGTGGCGAAGCCCAGAATACCTGGTCGAGATACAGTTGCGCGCGCTGGTCAGCGACGGCGGCCGCCAACTCTCCGCCGGAGAGAACGAAGTACTTCTTTCCGAACCGAGTTTGGCTGGCGGCGTGCGTCTTGACTGCACTACGGGTAGGGGACCCGCCGCCCACCGGGGAGTAGCGCACCAGCACCGCGTTGGCCATGTCGGCAAGGTCATTGGTCACCTTGACGATGCCCGTGTCGATGCTTACCCGCTTGACCATCCCCTCCCAGTCGCCTATGCCCCGGTGGTTGTAGAACTCGGTCATGCGTCCGGGACCGTTGTTGAGGAACTCCAGCGCGTCCTCCCGGCTCTTCGGGCGGAAAGAGAAGGTGGCTGAGTAGTAGCCACCCTCTTCCCGCTCAACCATCTTCCAATCGGCGATCTGGGCGATAGGGATGTTGCGGCGGTACCGCTCCCAAAGCGTGGCTGGGTTGTGCAGGACGACGATGTTCGCTAGGCTCATCAGTCGTCCCCGCGCAGGAAGTGGTAGCAGGCATGGGCATATAACTCGGCCTGCACGCCAATTCCGGGCTGCGCCAGCAGGGGCACCTGACCGAAGCCCGTCGAAGGGAAGAAGCCGAAGAGGAAATAGAGGCGTGTAACCTTGCCCGGCTCCAGCCGCGGTGGTAGTCCACGTCGGGTCCAGATGTCCGTGCCTAACTCCACGCCCTCGCTGATCAGCCGCTTGATGGTTCGGTCCCGAATGACCCCGCCATCATCCTCAAGGATGCTGTCCCCACGCAAGGCGCTCGACCCGTTGGTCGGATTGGAGAGCGGGTCGGCGTACTCGCAGGACCATTCGTTGGTCGGGATGAGGATGAGTTCGAACGGGAATAGGTCCGAGGCTGCCGTGCCCTTCGCGTGGACCTCCAGCACAAGGTTGGCCGTGGCGTAACTCGGGTCGGCCTCGTCCACCTCGGCGAACGGAACGGTCAGGTATCCTCCCGGCGTCAGGTTCACCAGTTCGTCGAGGTTCCCGGCGGCGGCCAGACTCGCCATGCGGACTTCGGAGAACTCCTGAACGGGGAAGTAGGTCGTAGGCGAGATGAGAATAGCCCGGAGTTTCACATAATCGTCGCCTGCGACCCCACCAACCTGGCCGCACTTGAGGAACACTCGATACTCGCCCTTCAAGGCCTCCAGCAGGTCCGTCAGCGTCACTCGGCAGCGCATCGTCATCGTCGTGTCGGTGGCGAATGTGCATTGCGCCGCCGCCCCGCCGGGTGTACGGAGGTTGGCAACCGCCGAGGTGTCTGTCCCGTAGGTCACGGCGATGCCGGCCGGGTTCCCGGCGTTGCCTAGGTTGATGCGGCTGACGAAGCCCCCGTCGCCGATGTTCTCCGTCTTGGCGCCGACGATGACGCGCGAGATGTTCCCGATTTTCCCCGCCGACCCGTCCCCGCCCGAAGGCGTCTTGAGCCGCAACATCATATAGGGGGAGGTCCGGCCTCGCAGGGAGGTTGCAGGGATTTCCAGTTCAGGACGACGTAGCGCCATGTGGTCGCTGGCGATGCGCGGCGAGGTCGTCATCGAAGTGAGACCCGTGACACGCAACCGGACCCATAATCGGCTGACGGCGTTGACCGTCTCGGCGGCCCAGGCATTGACGCCGTTGTAGCCCGACCAACCGAGCAGGACCGGCCCCAATTGGTTCCACATCTCGTCGTCGGGAAAGCGCGTGTAGTGGCTACCGAGCGTGAAGTCCGGCCAGCCCGCCGCTCCATCCGAGTACTCGAGAACCCAGGCGAGGCCACTGTAGACTCCGGCTGTCACCAACCGCCCTGCCAAGTGGAATCCTGGCTCGGTCGGCGGGAAGCCGATGTAATAGATGTCGCCTACTTCGGGGTCGGCGTCGAACAGGTCGTGCTCCGTCCCCACTAGGTTCGCCGAGAACGTGCCACCAGTGGTATCGAAGCGATAGATGTGGCTGATCGCACCGTTTTCTTGCCGGTGGTTGCCAACGAAGGACCAGGCCAGTGCCCCGTCGTCTGGGTGGCTGTCCAGCGGAGTCAGCCGGATGGGGCTACCGCGCTGGCCCGGCACCTGATCCCGCCAGATGTAGCGGGCGATGCTGACTTCGAGGTTCTCGATGGCGGCCTGCTGCGCCATCGCCGGCGTCCAGAGGCTGGAGGGGTTCTCGTACTGCGGGATGGAGTGGACGACCGCGTAGCGTGGGTTGGTCTCGCCGATCGCCTTCTGGAGCATCACCACCGGCGCCCGGTAGCGGTTGCCCCTCTCCCGATACTGTAGCGCCTTGCGGGCGGCCTGGGTCAGCCGGTCGTGCTCGCGGGCTAAGGCATCGATGTCGTGCTCCCGCACGTTGATGCCGGCCCGCTCAACGAACAGAAGATCCTCGAGCCTGCTGGACAGCCGGTCGTAGGCCTCCGGGCTGACGGCCACGCTCCCCAGCCCGTCAACGTCCGGCGCGAGAACGCTATCTCCATCCACCCGAAAGAGGTCAATCTCGTCCTCGTCCGTGAGTAGCCGCCAGACCGCTAGGCCCTTGGGATAGTCCATCTAGGCTCCCAGCCAGTCACGCATGGCCCGGTCGAACACTCCGCCCCCGATGCCCTGATTGTAGACGCCGCCCATGTTGATCGTGCGGTTGTATGTCGACGCCCCGCCGCCGGCCATCACGGGCAGGGCCGCTGCCTGCTGGCCAGCCGCCGCGGTCATGGCCGCCTGGGTGCCACGCATCCCCTCGCCAACGCCCTTCTGCAGGCCAGCCATCATGTTCTTCCCGATGCCCACCATCACTCGGGATGGCGAACCGATATCAAGCAGTTTGTCCCACAGAGCGAGGATATCGCTGATCTTTCCGCTGAGCCAGGTCATGAACGCGGCGACCTTGGCCTTCGCACCGTCCCAGAACCCCTGGATCAAGGCCCCACCCCTCTTGACCAGTTCGAGCCTGATGGTCTCGAGATTGGCCCAGACGCCGGCCCAGGCATCGATGCCTCCCAGCATGTCCTCAAGGAAGGTTGCCCAATCCGTCTTGAGCCGCTCCGAGTAGTTGGCGATCATGGTCTGGACTATGAGCAGGAGCATGTCGTCATTCGCCGCCCACGTCTCCTGCAGATTCGACCAGAACCTGTCAGAGATGATGCCCGCCGCTTCCCACACCCACGACCAACTCTCGGCGAACGACTCGGGCGTCTCGCCAGCGAGCGACAGGGCAGATTCGAGGAACCTGTCCCAGAACCCCCCGACGTTTTCTGCGGCACCAGCCCAATCGCCGTTGGCGATGTCGAGCAGGGTAGCAAGACTAGTCACGAAGAGATCCAGCGTGCCGATGGCCGCCGTGGCGAGCAAGGCCACTACCTTGCCGAGAATGTCCAAGATGCCTGGTCCGGTGGCCGCCAGCGACTTCCCCAGCCCGCCAAAGATCTCGCCGAGGTTCTCGAGGACACCCGGTAATGCGATCGCAACGACCGGCGAAACTGCCGCGACCAGGTCGTCGATAGTCTGCTTGATCGTGGGGCCAAGTCCGACGGCCGCATCGTACAGCATCTGTAGGCCCTGAATCACGGGGTCAAACAGGTGCAGAAATCCCTTGATGCTCTCGCTCTGCGCCTCCGTGAACCCAACGCGCTGTAGCCACTCGTCGAAACTGAAATCGCCTCGCAGAAGCGCTCGCAGTTGGGCCATCGGAATGGCGATGCCCCGGAGGAAATCATTGAACGACTGAAGGAACCCCCCCGGCTCGATCTTCAATCCAGCCATCCCCGACAGGGCTGTGAGGATGCCTCCGACGCTGGTGACGATACTGCTCATCAGACCGCGGGTGGTCTCCAGTTTGGCGGCCGTCTCTTCATCCGTCATGCTGTCGATCAAGCCCCGGAGCCCCTTGGATAGACTGTCGAGGATCGGCCGAAGCACGCTGGCGCCGAGGATCACGTTGATGAAGTCCTGCACGTCCTGAGTCACCCCAGCCCACGTGCCCGACATGCGCTTCATGGCCCCGGCGAAGTCGCTCTCGGCCATCTGCACGAAGGCTTCCACGAATTGGTCGACGTCGTATTGGCCTGCGGCGGCGTTCTTGCGGAACTGGTCGAGGGAGATGTTGGTCAGCCCCATGTTGCGCTGCATGATCTCGAGCACGGTCGCCACAGGCATCATGGCGCCGCGGGCGAGGTCTCGCAGTTCGGTTCCCATCACCTTGCCGGCCGCCTTCATCTGGCCGAAGTTGTACAGGATGCGCTGCATGACCTCGTCGCTCAGCCCCATGCCGGCGGTGTAGTCGCCCGTCGCCGTGATCAGCCGTCGGATCTCCTTGGTCTGGAAACCCATGGCCATGGACAGGCTGATGGCGCTACTGATGGTCTGCGGCCGGAAGGGGGTGGTCACGGACATCTGGAGCGACCAGTTCAGGAGTTCCCGGGCTGGCGCGGCGGCCTCCTTCAGGGCCTCGGAGAAGTCGTAGGTCCCGAAGGCGGACTGCTGCAGGCGGTTGTCCAGCCCGTCGAAGCCTGGAATGAGTTCGCGGATCTGGCTGTCGACCCACTTGAGTCGATTCCCGTACTGCTCGAAGGCGTATCGCCCGGCCGCCGTGTGCTGGTCGACCTCCGCCATCTTCTTGATGAAGTTGTCGTGCGAGTTCCGCAGGTTGATGAAGCGCTGGACCTGGTAGTCGGAGGCCGCCCCGGCTTCCCGCAGGTAGTCAGCGAAGCCCTCGGTACTGTTGGAGGCTGCCAACTCGCGGGCCACCAGCGTGTTGAACTGGATCTCGAGTTTCTGCAGTTGGGCGGCGGCGTCAAAGGCCTCCGACGCCATCTGCTTGATCTCGTTGGCGATCGCACGAATGGCTCCGGCGGCTAGGATGCCTGCGGCGATGGTCCCGATGGCGGATAGAGCGCCGCCCACGCCGCCCATGGCGGTCGAGAGGGTTCCGGTCTGCCTGGCTACGCTCTGGCTCGTCTGGCCCAACTGCTCCATCCGCCGCTTGACTTCGTCCATGTCGCGGCGGAAGGAGTTCATGCCTTCGACGATGGCCAGCACGCCTACGGTTGGGAAGGCCATCTAACGGCGCCCCCGCTTATGGCGCAGATGGTCCTGCATCTCGGCGTTCTGCAAGAGCCGGATCTGGTTGCGGAGCCTATTGAGAGCGACTTCCATTGCTCGGCCGCGGGGCGGCATGGCGTACCACTCCTCCACGCTGTAGCCAGCCCCGATGCGGGCGTCGTGCTCCTCGAACGGGGACACCAACTCGGGGTGTCGGATTCCGTAGGTGACCCGGGTTCCCAGCGCGTATCTGGGCTTGATCAGCAGGACAGGGTCGCCGTCGTACCTAACGTTGAAAGCCCTGGACGGCCTCCGATACGTCAGCCTCGCTGACGCCGGAGAGCCGTCCCACCTCCCTTACGATGGATGCGATGTCATTCTGGTCCGGCGCCGCACAGTACTTCACCCACGCCAGGTAGCGGGCACGTGGGCCTTCGACGTCGCGCCGCAGGATCTTCATCTGCTCGAGGAACTCGGCGGCATCGGCTGCGGGCACGCCCTCGGGAATGGTCGTCGGCTCGGTCCCGAGCAGGATGAAGGCGTTGTTCATGTCCAGCAGCATGCCAGCCTGCCACTGCTGCAACGCCGACTTGTAGTCCGGGTCGTCCGGGTTCTCTTCGACCCGATCAAGGGCCTCGACGAACACCCGCGGGACCTTCGGCTGGACCCGTAGCGCCTCGGCCGCAATGTCCGTGGGCAACATCACCGGCACTCGCTTGATCAGCAGAACGACCCCGGTCGAGAGGGTGAGGGTCCTCGGACCCTCACCCTCCTTGTTCACGGCGGCCGCAATGCGCTCGAGCGACTCCCGATCGCCCGTCGCTACATCAACCATGGTTGGCTCCCGTCTACGCGGCCTTGATGATGATCCCGTCTGTCGACAGGTCGGACAGGCCGCCAGCGAAGATCAGATTGACGTTGTCCCGGCACACGGCGATCTCGTTGATCCGGTCGTTGGCCGGGATGACACCCGAGACTGCTTTCTCGGGGAGGATGTACCAGGTCGCTCCCCCGTCGACGGTCCGGGCAATGCGCCCGGCCGGGCCAGCCGCGTCGAAGGCTAGGTAGCCGACGACGTCGTCGACGAACTTGATGTCGCGGATGACCGTAGGCGTGCCGGGCAGGCTGATCTGGGTCCAGGACACGCCGGCGTTCTCGGTGAAGTACAGCGCCCCATTGGCGTTGCCCACCAGCCAGAGCGAGGCCCCGAGCATGACAACTGCAGTCAGATTCACGCCCACTGACGGGCCAGTCACCGACTGCCATGTCACTCCGCCGTTGTCCGTGAACACCACGGCATTGCTGGCGCCCACGGCCACCACGTTGCGGCCGTCCAGAGCGGCGATGTCGGCGAGGTCCTGGCTGGTCGCCACGCCCTCGTCCTGCACCTCGGCCGACACGGTCGGGTCGAGGACGAAGAAGATGTAGCCGTCCTCACCGACGATCCACGTCGCCCGAGCGCCGGCGCTGGCGATGGCGAACGGCTCGATCGCCCCGACGAAGCCTGTGGTCATCTCGACCCAGGTCTCGGTGCCGGCCAAGATCTCGTCGATGGAGGCGTAGTGCAGGCCGGTGGTCGTCTCAGAGATCGCCACGAGGTAGCCGCCCACACAGGCAAGGCCAGTCGGGGTCTCGTCCGAGAACATGCTGTCGACGTAGGACACGCCCCACGTCACCCCGCCGTCGCCCGTGAACACCACGGCCGGCTTGGTGCCCGGAGTCGCCCCCGTGCCGCCCATCAGGAAGAACGCCTTCTCGCAGCCCTTCGACGGGTTCTCGCAGTCGCCACAGGACGCCGAGTCGCAGATCACAGCGGCCACGACCTCCCGCACGACCTCCGTCTTGGCCTTCTCGGCGAAGGCGATCGGGACGATCTCGTAGAGGTCCTTGGCGCTGATGGCCCCGGTCTCGTTCGTCGGGTTCTGCTCACCCGACTCGATCGCACCGGCGTTCTCGTCGGACCACTCCGTGACCGTTGCCTCGCGGTAGACCTTGATCTTGTCCCAGCCGCCGAGGTAGTCCTGCGGGCTCTTGCAGCGGCCGACGTGGACCTGAATGTCGAAGCGGCATCGGCGCCGGGTCAGTTCGAGCAGGGTGCTGATGTCGCGCGGGTAGCGCCCCATCAACTCCGTGCTCACACGTTCCTGCGCCCCCTGCACGGCCGCTACCTCGACGAACTCGTTGCGCCGGTCCGGCGAGGGACATTCGATCCGGGTGATGTCGCCCTGCGGCCAGGAAGTGTCGCCGATCTTCATGCACCCCTGATACACGAATGCGTGCCCAGGTCCGGCACCGAATTCGGCCAGCCACACTCGGCTCTCGCCAGCGACGGTGATCTCGTTTCCCATTGGGGCCTCCTAAACGGCTTGGCTCTCGTAGTCGGAGAATGCTTTCAGAAGCACTTGCACGTCCACGTTCAATGTGGCCTGTAGCGCCCCGAGGAGCGCGTCGGGCCTCCGCTTCACCTCACGCAGATTCCACAGGCCCCGTCTGTGGAGTTCGTTGTGGAGGCGGGTCGCCACCGGCTCCGGTAGGCCGAGCGCATCGGCTACCTCGACCGGGCCGACGGGCACTCCGTCGGCAGCCTCATCATCGCTGGCTTCGTCAGGCAGGCGCACACGGTATTTGCGTCCCCTCTCATCCTGATAGTCCACCTCTCTCACTTCGGTAGCGCCCTTCCCTTGCCGTTCACACGCATCCACGCGAAGAGCGCGCCGACCCAAGTCCCGAACGGATTTGCCACCTGCGAGTCGTTCGACACCTGGAAGATGATCCCCGTCCTCACGGCAGCGATGTCCCTCTGCTGCTCCTTGATGAAGTTCTCGGTATTATTGCACGAACACACCGGCCTATCAAGTAGCGCCGCCGCATACCGAGCCACCGCCTCGAGCCAGTAGCGGTCCATGTCCTTCATCGAGCAGGCCACGTCCTGGGCCTGCCAGCCCGACAGGTAGTATAGCCGCGCTCGGTCCGGCGCGCGGCATGTCGCCAGCGCCGTTGGCGTCCATTCGCCGTCGGCGTATGTGGCCGGCGTCAGCGTAACGTAGCCCATCTCCTCGTCCCGAAAGCCGACGCAGGCATCCTGTAGCCCGACACTGCAGGCGACGCATGCGCCGCAAGAGCCGGGCGATCCTTCCCACACCATCTGGCCTTCCGTCGAGGGGTCGGTGTAGACCCGGTAGACGTCGACCGTCGTGATGTAGTTGGTGCTGACGTCGCCGTCGATCGGCCCAGGCGCCAGCCCCTCCTGCAGATCCGGGTCGATGGCCAGCCATGCCTTGAATGACACGCTGGCTATCCCGGCGGCGATCTCGACCGTGGCTGGCCGGATCTCCCACTCGTCCTCGCCCTCGTGCCCCGGATAGTAGATGCGGATCTCGCACGGGTCGGTGACGGCGGTGGCGAATGTGGCGAGACAGTCCTCATCGTAACTGTCGCCGTCATTGTCGGCCCGGGCGAATGCCAGCCCGGTGGTGATCGTCTGTTTCACTCGGTATCCGGGGGCGATCAGGTGGCCCCGCTGCACCTCGAGACTGCGGGCCTGCCCGCGAATGTTGCCGACGTCGGCAAAGTACACCTCTCGACGGGCTGGCCGAGGGAGTTTCACCTTCTCCGCCGCCGTCCAGTCGGGGATCAGGTTGTATTTGACCTGGTCAGCGATGGCCTTTTCGGCGGAGTGGATCGCCGATGCCAACTCGTGGCGCCCCACCTGATTGCTGTGCTGCCACGCGTATTGGAACCACACGTCGCCGCAGTCCTGGCCGGGGAACTTGGCCGAGAACGCTTGGGCGAAGTGCAATGGGTTGATCCCAAAGTATTCACGCCATCGGTCGAGAGGAAGCCACGTGCGGATGATCGCCCTGCTCATCCTGCTCTCCTATCAGCCCCGCGCGAGCCGCTCAACTAGGATCGCTCCCGCACTCAATGCCAGTGGCGTCAGCAACCACTGCGCTGGCGGCCACACTACCACCATCACCATTAGCGCAGGCCCGACCCACACCGACACGCACCAGAGACACACGAACAGGCCGGCCAGGAAAGCGTCTGGATTCCATGCGGCGGGCCGGCCTGCGTCATCGGGTTCAATACCCACGAGTCGCCGCAGTCGAACGAACAAGCGCCACGGTCCAACCTCGTAAGCAATCATCGCCGAGAGGCGCCATGTCGCCAACACCAACAGTAGCAGAGAGATGGGGGTTAGCGCAAGCATCAAGCCGTCGCCCTCTCGCCCCGCATCCTCTGCCAGTACTTGAGCGAATTGAGGACCTTCGGCCGATGCTTGCCCGATTCCTCTTCGGCGATCAGCGCCTCGTAGTCCTCCGGGTTGGCCGTCCGGGCAAGCGCCTTCGCTCCAGCCTCGTCGAGGTCTGAGATCCTCACGTGGATCTCCGCTATTCCTCCATGGTCCTCACCGACCGCCATGTCGACGCCCATCACGGGCAGAGGAAGCGGCGGGCCAGCCACTGTCATTTCGGCTGGCGGCGGCACGCTGGGCAGGACGGGCTTCGGCTTCAGCAGGAAATCATGCGATCCGTCCCCCCGCACGCGCCCTAGGAAGTCAGTAGCGTCGCGGGCATCGACGTACCGGAACTCGCCCTGCTTGAAGGGGTAGACCGTCCCGGTGACTTTCCCTCGCATAGCCATACGTTTCGGCCCCGGCCCTTGATAGGCCATGAGCACCGCGTCTGTCGACGCGCCCGATGATCCGCCGCCCGAAGCCGCGGACAACACCTGTTGGGGCTTCCGCGCTCCGTCGGCCGGCTGAGGACACTTGCTACAAGGCATCTCCATCCTCCCTTCGTAGTAGGGCAACCATTTGTTGCGAATCCACTTGACGTTCTGCTCCCGGCTGGCCCACGCCTTCTCCCGGACCTGCCCGCTCTCCTTGCGGTAGACGAACAGCGGCTCAGGGATGCGGAGAGAGCATAGCCCCTGATGCTGTAGGGCGATGAGGTAGTCCCAATCTTCCCACCCCGGTGCCGTGGTGTCAAAGCCTCCTATCTTTTCATGGACCGCCCGAGGCACCAACACCTGCGAGGTGTGCTGCATGCGCTTGAGTACCGCCCCGCACACGAAGTCCTCGGTGACGTAAGGCTCCATGGGCTTCCTGTCGTCAGCGAACCGCTGGTAGACGTCGGTGTAGATCACCCGGCCACTCTCGACGTAGGCCGCCACCATCTTGTCGAGGGCCAACGGCATCAGATAGTCGTCGGCGTCCAGCCAGAGCAGCGCCTCCCCCCGGGCGTACTTCCCCCCCAAGTTTCGGGCACCGGACGGTCCTAGGTGCTGGCTGGCTGTAATGATCCGGGCAAACGGCGCGCCGGCCAGCGGGCTGTCGAAGCCCTGCGCCCAAAGCCGGCCCGTGTCGTTGACGACGATGGCCTCCCAATTCACGAAGCGCTGGGCCAGTAGCGAGTCCAGAGCGTCGATGACGTACCGCTCATGGCCCGGTCCCACCGGGATGATCACCGACACGAATGGGTTGGCGTAATCATGCACCGGCCACGCCTTGTGGGGGGCGGGCGACCCCTGCGCCCCGAACGGAACAACATCCGGGTTAGGATGGTGCCCGCGGGCCGCAGCGACCGACAGGGTGCGGTCGAACTTGTAGGCCAGCGCCCAGCCGAACGCCTCGGTCCAAGGCCCGTCCCCCGGCTCGCCCTTAGACTTGGAGTCGCTTCGGTCCCGGTAGATCAGGGTGGGCGCATCGGTCACCCGGACGGCCCGGAAGCCCAGCGACGTCACCCGGCACCACAGGGCTGCGTCCTCGGCCCGCCAGTCCCGCACCCGGTAGCCGCCGGAGCGCTCCATCACTTCCCGGCGCATCATGCTCGAGTAGTGAATCTGGTTCATGTGGGCCATCTGACCGAACCAGTTGTAGGCGCCGGATGGCCAGTCGTTCCGGTGCCGGTTCTTGCCCCCATCATCGACGATCTCCAGCCCACCCGTCACGATGTGCATGCCGGGACGAGTGTCAAGCGCCTCCACCTGGATGGCCAAGGCGTTGTCCGCCATCATGTCGTCGGCATCGAGGAACACCACATACCGCCCCCGGCTGGCCCGGTAGCCGAAGTTGCGGGCAGCCGACAGGCCCAAGTTTGCCGGCGTCGGCAAATAGTGGACGCGGGGGTCCGCGCAGTGGATCTCCACCACTTCCTTGGTCGGGTCCGTGCTGGCGTCGTCGACGACGATGCACTCCCAATCCTCGAAGGACTGAGACTGGACTGAGCGGATGGCCTCGCCCACAAACCGGGCCAGGTTGTGGCAGGTGATGATCACCGACACCCGGGGGCCGGGCCGGTGATAGGCCTCGTGGACCCGGTGGATCAGCATGGCGTACTGGCGGATCTTGTCTGGCCAGAGCCATCGCTCCTGAACGTCATCCTTGCAATTCGCCGACAGGCGCGTCCGCTCTGCGATGCACGCCTCGATGGCGTCTGCGAGCGCCCGGTGATCGCCGGGCGGGGCTAGGTATCCCGTCTGGCCCTGACGGACAATCTCGAGTTGCCCGCCCCAGGCCCATCCGGCGATTGGCACGCCGGCAGCCATCGCCTCGAGCGTCCCGATCCCGAAGGTCTCGCGGGTGGTCGCCAGATAGACCCCCGCCTCCACCACCAGCGGCTTGATCACGCTGTGGGCCTGCTTGCCGACCAGCCGGACGTTGCGCGCCGGGTTGCCGAAGGTGGACACGAACCACCGCTTCGGTAGCATCGCCGCCACCTGATTCATATCGGCCGGGTCCGACACCGCATCCGTCCGGGCCTTGTTCCACAGAACGTAGCCGCCGTGCTTCCCCGGCTCACCCTGCCATTCGTCGTACTCGACCCCGTGATAGATCACCTCGGGGTACACGAGCATGCCCCGACGCACGGCGTCCCCAACCCATCGGCTGGGCACCGTATGTGCCTGGGCGTTCGCCATGGCATCGATGACCAGGGCGTTGGTTTCCTCGCCCCACAGGGGCCAATCGTAACGGCTCCAGTACAGCCCGTGGTTGCAATTGACCACGGGCTTTCCTGGGCGGGTAACCAGCGACGTGCCGTGGCACATGAGCACATCGGCCTCGTCGGCGTTCTCGATCGGCTCGACGTCGTAGTCCCGCAGGTACCGAACCTGCGCCTCGACCACGCGCCGGATGCCGCCGTCCCCCCGGTCCGGGTGGTTGAACCACGGGACGATGGCTAGTTTCAGGCCCATGCGACAGCCGTATCCGTCAAGCCCTCTGCCGCCGGGATCTCTGCCACGAAGCCAAGTCCGATGCTCGCCTGCGCGCAGTGTAATCGCACGTCCCGGAGTTCGCCTGGCTTCGCCGGCCCGTGCGTCTTGAAAATGTCCTGCCAGCCGGCGGCGGCCGCCAGCACGCCAAGGGCCCAATTCACCGACTTGCCTTCGCCGGTGGCGATGTTGGCCACGATCGGAACCTGCCGCTCAGCCGCCAGTCGGTTTGCTCGAGCCACGTCCCGCACGTGAATCCAGTCCCGCGTCTGATCGCCGTCGCCGTTGATGACGAAGGGCGTCCCGAAGTAGATGTGATCCAGCGCCCGGGCCACCAACGCATTCTCCCCGACAGCCTTCTGCCCTGGCCCGTAGACGTTCCCGTACCGCAGGATGGCTATGCTCATGCCTCGGCCCGATACGGCAGCCAGCCGGACGTAGTCCTCGCCAGCCAGTTTGCTGACCCCGTAGGCGCTCTGCGGCCCTTTCGGGTCGTCCTCCTGGTAGGGGAGATCCCCATAGGGGGAATAGACGGCCGATGTCGAGGCGAACACGAAGCGCCCCATGCCGTGTCGCTTGCAGGCCTCCAGCAAGTTGATCGTCCCGAGGATGTTGTGCTCGGCATCGTCGGCCGGATCGTCGATGCTGTGCTGCAGGCTGGCGCTGGCGGCTAGGTGGATCACCGCATCGTAACGTCGGCCTTCGAAGGCCAGCCCGAGCCGGTCCGCATCCCGTAGGTCGTACCAGATGCCGCCGCCGGGCATGTCGGGATCTGGCTTCCGGTCCAGCGGCCGGACCGTGTGGCCGGCGGCCAGCAGGTCCGCCATGGTATGCCGGCCGATGAATCCCCTCGCTCCCGTCAGCAGGATGTTCATCCGAACCACTCACGGATGGCCCGGTCAATGTTGGCGCTGGCTTGGTCTCGCTCGTCTTGCTCAGCCCGCCGATGGGCTGCCCAGCCTACCTGCCGGCCCAGAACGTAGCCCAGCCCGGCGATCAGCAGTCCCATGATCAGCGCGGCGAGTTCGTTCGACATGATGCCTCCTATGCCTTCTCGGTCCCGATGTGGCCGAAGATCCCCCAGCCCCCGATGTCGACAGGCCACCAGACCTCTGGTCCAGGCCGGGTGCGGACGAAGTGGTCGTGGAACACCTCGCACTCGCCGGCCGGGCGCTGGTCGGTCGGGTAGCCCCCATAGGCGGCAAAGTGACGAGAGTGCCGCAGGCTTGGATTGCCCGAGTAGCAGTACTGGCGGTCCTTCAGGATGTTCAGGTAGTGGACGCCGCCGTAGCCCACGCTCTCCGCCAGCAGGCCGATGGGCAGGCCTCCCGTCCGCACCATCCCCACCTGGCCGTTGTTCATCAGCAGGTCAACGTATGGCTCGATATTCAGCGGGCGCCGCAACTCCCAATCGTCCTCGAGCCATAGGACGAAGGGCGTCGCATTCATGACTGCCTCCACCGCCCGATTCCAGGACGGCCCCGGTCCCACACGCTCGCTGTGGAAGCCGATCAGATGCCCGCCCAGCACCTCGAGCAATGCCCTCATGTGCTGATCTTCCGATCCGTCGTCGGCGATATACCAGACCAGCGGCCCCTGATAGACGAGGTTGCCGATCATGGCCCGCACAGTCCGCAGAGCGAGGTCGGTGCGACGGTAAGTCAGCAGGGCGACCCCGATGGTCGGCCAGGCGGTCATCGCTGCTCCACGAAGATGGTGGTGCTTCCGCCAACCCCGTAGGGCACCCGCACGGGCTGCTGGCCCACAACGTCGGCCACGGCCTGCCACTTCCGGGGCGGTACCACCAGCAGCAAGTAGCCTCCGCCGCCGGCGCCGCACAACTTGCCACCCAGCGCCCCGGCCTCGAGTGCCCTCCGGTACATCTGGACGGCACCGGCCGGCATGGCATCAGGGTTGGCTGCCTGCTTGTGCTTCCACGCCTTGTCGAGCATCTCGCCAACCGCCTCCATCTCGCCGGAGAGCAGCGCCAACTTCATCGGCTCGACCATGGCCAGCGTGCGCTGCAGGGCGCCCGTCGCCATACCTGCCTTGATGCGCTTCCCGGTCTCCTTGAGGATTGGCTCGGCGTGGCGATGGATGCCCGTGGAAAACAGCGGCATCCATTTCGACCAATGATCACGGATCTTCTCGTCGACATAGCCGCCCCCCCCGCTGACGAGCGGATCGGCATTACTGAACCGGAAGTGGTTCACCCCACCGTAGGCGGCGATGTAGTGGTCCTGCTTGCCGGCACCCGTTCGAAGGTCCTCGATCTCGATGGCGGCCGCCATGGCCGCCAGGTCCTGAAAGTGCAGGTAGCGCTTCTGATAGTCGAATAGCGCCTTCAGCGTCCCGACGGCGACGGCGGCACTCGATCCAAGCCCAGATCCCTGGCCAGGGATGTCGGCGATCGTGTGGATCTCCACGCCCCCAAGGGTCAGGCCAGCCCGGCGCAGAGCATTACGGATGATCCCGTGGCTCACATAGTCGAGGTTGTCGACGTCCTCGGTGCGGCTGTAGGCCACCCGGTAGCGGTGCGGATTCCAGTGGGGGCTGACGATCACGTAGACGTACAATCCGATGGTGGCGCCGAACACCTGCCCCTCGCCATGGTTCTCGTACCAGGCCGGCAGATCCGTCCCGCCACCGATGAAGGACACGCGCAGCGGCGTCCGGGTGATGATCATCGGTCGAACACCTGTAGGTTATCCGGCAGCCACATCATGGGCATGCCGATGGCCTGCCAGATGAGCCGTAGCCGGTGGGTCCAGGCCTCGTTGTAGTGTAGCCCGTGGTCATGGAGCATCGACCGCCAGACGTAGCCGGGAACGAGCGTCTGATGGTTCTCCCCCCCCTGGCCGGGGCCGGCGGACGTCCAGATGAGCAGACATGTTTCGGCGGCGTGCTCGGCGATATTGCGGATCAGCATGCCTCCCTGATCCTCCGGGATGTGCTCGGCCACCTCGATGCAGGTGAGCAGGGCGAACTTCCGAAGGATATTGAACTCGCGGGAAACGTCCACCTTCATGATGCCGTGGAGATCCGCGTTCGGCGGGGCTAGGATGTCCAGGCCGACGGCGTCGATACCTAGCCGCCGAGCCATACGGATCATGGCACCTGTGCCGCATCCGACGTCCAGATAAGTCATGGGCGCGCCGAACGCCACGATGATGGCGAGGAATGCTCGAGCGTTCCAGTCGTCAAATTGTGCGAGGTGGGCCAGATAGTCCTGGCCCTCGAGGGGACTGTTCATAGGCCCTCCCGAGGCCTTTCTCTCCCGTAAACCCCCGGAGCGCCAGCGGCCGGGAGCAACCGCATTCGGGCAGGTGCGCGACTGCCCTAGGCGCTCCGGGGAGTGACGGAGGGGCGGTTGCCCGCCCCTCCCTTCACTCCGTGGTCAGGTTACGGCAGCCGACCCTCGTGGTAGAAGTAATCCACGCTCCGCTCCGTCACACCACCGTCGATCCAGTAATGATCATCGGGGTGCGTGTCGCGGCTGTGGGCCAGCGGGCAGTACAGCACGTCGAGGATCCGCGCCGACAGGTGCGGCGTCCGCAGCACCAGCCGCGGCTCGATCTTTCCGAGCCACTGGACGCACCAGTTCAGCGGCGGCTTGGCGTGCCAGAGGAAGATCCCTCCGTCCGTCCAGAAGTACTGCGTCATGCGGCCATCGACCACCGCCTGCATCGATCCGCCGCGGTAGTCGAAGTGCTCGAAGTAGGTCACCGGCATGCCGCGGGCCGTCAGCGGGACGATGTAGATGTCGCTGGCGAAGCAGCCCACCGGGATGGCGGCGTCCTCGTTGCTCGACTGCTCGGGGATCATGTCGTCGATGACCACCGGGACCTTCTTGCCGTCCACCAGCAGGTACTCGCCATTCCGCATGGCATCCCGGATGGTCGTCATCTCGGTTCCGTCGAGCATGACCTGCGCGTTGTTCAAGGTCTGGCAGCGGTCGCTGTAGTACGCGCACGCCCACAGATCCGTGATCACCCAGAACAGGTCCTGCCGCATGGCCAACGTGAGCACCAGAGGCTGTAGCCCCGTCCGAGTGGCGATGTGGTTCAGCCGGCGCAGGATGTTGGTCAGCAGGGTGACGATGTTCGGGTTGGCGGTGGGGCTGGCGATGTTCGTCAGGTTATAGTCCCAGACGATGGAGTCGAGGCTGGGGCAGGCGATCGCCGTCTTGGCGTCCACCTTGCCAGTGCCGATCAGCAGATCGAGGCCGTTGAATTCCTCGTACCCGCCGCCCGCCGAGTCGTTCACCGGGTTGGCGGCATACAACTGGCGTCCCAACTGGTTCTGGAACGCCACGCCGACCTCGATGAAGCGCTGCAGCACCTCAGCGCCCTTCAGGGCCTGCTGCTCGCTTGGGATCGTCGGGAAGATCGAGGACCCCAACTGCGCCGCCAACGGGCTGTTGATCAGCGTCAGGTCGAGGAACTCGCCCCGGTTGATCACCTGGCCGACCCGGTTGATTTCCATCTCGCGGGTCATGAACGAGTAGCGGCCGAACGGCGCCGTCTGCAGGCAGGTCTTCATCGGCCCCGCTGTCTGCGGATCGTCGCAGACTCCGTTGGCCACATCCCCCGTCACATCCCGGAAGCCGCTGATGTAGGGAAACAGGGGCCACATGTCGACGCTTGGCCGCACCGGGAGGATACCGGCCAAACCGACGGGCTGCAGGCGGGTGTGGATGACTTCCCGCTCGAGACCCATGACGCCGAACAGCCCACCCGGGCCGTGGACGTATGGGTTCGAGGGCGTGCCCGTGGGCGTGGTGTGCTTCTGCACGACAGGCAGAAGCGCCTTCGCCAGGGCTTCCAGGATTGCGTTCTGGTCCATGATGTCAACTCCCTCGATCGAAGATCAGGATCGACTCGGGCTAGGCTAGGGCGGCGGGCACGGCCGGAACTGCAGAGGCACCGAAGGCCCCATCGATCCACGCCTCGCCAACTTCCTTGACGGCCGGCTGGGGCGCGCCATCGGTAACCTTGGTGCTCTCGCTCTGGGACGGTCGGTTGTCCCACAGGTTGGCGCCTGCCTTCGGCTGCATGGCCGCGGCCACGATCTTGGCCGGCCCCTTCTCGATGGCCGAGACGCGGGCATCCTGGGACTTCAAGTACTCGTTCAGGCCAGGAAGGTTGATGGCCTTGGTCACCGCCGTGGCGATGTCGGCCACCAGATCCTCGTAGCCCTTGGCCGCCGAGGGTCCCGGAGCCGGGACGGGTGCCGGGGGCGGCGCGGGGGCCGGATCTCCGGGCACCGGGGCCGGTGCCTCGCTCGTGATGGCCTTGTGCTCGATGCCAAGGTCCACGAGCGTCTTCGCCATCCCTGCAGTGGTCACTTCCAAATCTGCCACCCTTTCCTCGCCCAACGCGGCGACGAGAGTGGCGCGCTTGTCCTCGCTGAATGTCATTTCACTCACCTCCTTGAGGATGGTGGAGAACGCAGTCCACGGGTTGGCTGCCCACTTCGCGGGCAGGACGGTGTCCTCGAAACTGCGGTACTTCGTAATATACCCGTTCTTCTCGTCGACGGAAAGGACGAACATGCCATGCGACATCCCGAGGTCGGGCATCACGGCCTCGAGCGCGAGCAGTTCACCCGCCTCCTTTTCCGACAGCGGACCGCTCGCCACCACGAAGCCATCGGCGAAGTCGATCCAGTCGGCACGCTTCTCCCGCTGCGTTCCCGGCGTGTGCCAGATCCACAGTTCGGGCATGCGGTTCTTCGGATCGGCGTAGACCCATTCGATGAATTCCCGGTGGGCCTCGCTGGTGACGATCTCGCCGCCCTTCACGGCGTTCAGGGCATGGGCGTCTCGGTCACGGAACTTGTTGGTGACCCAGCCGACCCATCGCCACGATCCGTCGGCGGCCTTGATCACCGAGAAGCCCGATCCATTCTTCTCGGCCTTCTTTCCCGCCGCCCCAATGCCCTCGCGCTTGGCGGCAGCCCGGATCTTCGGCAGGGCCGCGCGCGCAATCTTGGCTGTGGTCCCCCCGCTACTCACCGCCGACGCCGCCCGGGACAGAGCGTTGCGGATATGGGAGGCGTCGTGGATGGGATAGTGCCGGAGGGAGCGGGGCTCGGTCCGGCCACTCTCGTCCTTCTTGCCGCCCGGTTCGATGTATGCGAAAGCCGAGTCCGGCAGGTCATTCTTGCCGGCGCCGGTCAGCGCGCGCTTCAGGCTTTCGAACACGCTCTTGGACTTCTGCAGGCGGGTCTTGTAGCCGGTCGCCAGCGTGGCAATGGCGCTTGCCTTCTCGTCGGGCGAGATCTCGTCCGACCGCATCACGTTCTCGACCAGCGTCTGGAACACATAGGTGACGTCGTTGATGGCGCGGGCCTGATCCCTGGCCTTGATGTAGGCGTCGTAGTCCCCCCAGGACGCGGCCCCATCGAACGGGCGGTAGATTTCGTACATGTCGCCCGAGGCGACGGCGTAGAGGCTCTTGTCCTTCTCTTCGTCGGCGGCCGGATCTGCGTCGTCCGCCTCCGGCACCGAGGGAGCCGCGGTGCCCGGCTCGGGCGTCCTAGCCCCGACGATGACGCGCGAGATGTCGTCTATCTTGCCAGGCGAGCCATCATCGCCTTCGGCTCCAGTCTCGTCCCCGTCGTCCTTCCCCACAGGCACGGTGCCCATATAGTCGGCGATGACGTTCGGGTCTGCCAAGGCCAGCGCGGCAAGCACCTCGGGGTCGCTGTTCGAGCCCTTCTCTTCCTCTCGACGTTCGACGGCCCGACGCTGTCGCCTACGGTCTTTGGAACTCGCCACCTCGGCCTCCTTCACTAGGCTTGCATGGCACATTGCGATGGCTCGCTTCTTGTCGACCCCTTCGCGAGCCATGACCTGTTGGACACACGAGTCCATCTTCCCCCATAGATGGCGCGGAACATTGCTGTAGGGCATACCTGTGGCGCATTGTAGAACGCATACGCGTGCCGGTCAAGCGCGGCTACTCCGAACGCCAGCCCCCATCGAGCCGAGCGCATCCCTGATTCGACGGTTCATCGCCTTGGAAAGTTCGGCCCGGCCCCGCTGCCGCTCAGTGATCGTGATGTCCCAGCCGCGGGCGAAGTTGCCGGGATGATCCACGCGCGGCCGCATCGTCCACGGGCCACGCGGGCCGCCGCCCTGGCTGCCCAGCCAGCCCTGCCGGGTCTTGGCCCGATAGGAGCCACGGCCGGCCGTGCGGAAACGGAGCACCTTCGAACGCCTCGCTTTGATCAGGTGCGCCCGGGTGCCGAAGTTCAGGTAGTAGTAGACGCTGTGCTGGGTCGAGACCTCGAGCATCATGGCCTCGCCAACCATCCGGGGGCCGAACGTGCGGAACTTGGGTAGCCCGCCGGGGATCGGTTTGCCGTCCGTGCCACCCGCATTCCAGGTAGACGTGGTCTTTGCGAAGTCGGCCTTGATCATTTTGCCGACGTCGGCAAGACCATCCTCCATCGCCCGGACCACCTTCTTGGGGTCGTAGGCCCGCAGGTTGCGGGTGATCGGCTTGAAGCGGATGATGGCCATCAGTTCAACCCCGGCGATCGTAGCGTTCCAACCTCATGGCCACGGCTCTTCCGCAACTCGCATTTGCATTCGAAGCCGTGACATTCCAGCGGATAAGACTGTGGGATCGCCCCGGCGGCGATCCATGCCTTCAGCCGGTGCCGCTGCCCATGATACCCGAGGCAGTCTGTGCAGTGCTCCTTCGTGCTCCCGATGATCCACTCGTACAGAGGGTCATCGGCAGCCGTCCCCAGACCCTCGTACCAGAGTACCTCGATGGCCGATGCCATGGTCGGCACCCGACGGAGCGCCTCCTGCAGGTCCCCATCGCTGTGGCCAGCCGGCAGCAGGGCGATGATCTTCTGCAGGCTCTGGCCGGCCCACACGACCTGGGCCGCCACGATCCCGCCTTCGTGGAAGTAGACCTCGACCGCCTCCTCCACCCCGCCAGCGTCCCGTCCATCCCCGAACGCGTCCCAATAGGCATCAACGGTCGCCTGGAAAGCCGAGTCCATGAACTCGGCCGCGTTCAATTCGCCGGTCGCCAACTGCCGGATCAGGGCGGCGAGGCGCTTCTCGTACTTGGTTCGGAGCGGCCGGGCACGGGTCTGCTTGAGGATGGCGACCTGGGTCGCGTGAATGCCCGACTTCGAGAGGATCTCCTTCCGCCGCTCTGCTGTCATCGTCGGCGGTGGGACGTCAAGGTCGATCAGGCCCATCATCTCGCCGACCATCTCCTGGTAGAGGCGTGCTGCCTCGGCCGGGGCTAGAGCATCCACCGAAGGACCCCGGTCCGGGGCTAGAGCATCCACCGAAGGACCCCGGTCCGGGGCCGTAGGTCCTTTCTCGATGGCCGCTACCCGGGCATCCTGAACCTTCAAATACTCCTTCAGGCCCGGAAGGTTGATGGCCTTGGTCACCGCCACGGCGATGTCGGCCACCAGATTCTCGTATCCCTTGGACGCCCGGATCAGGTCCTCGAGACCGACTTCACCCAGCCCCTTCGGGGATGGCCGGGAGGCCGGCGGCGGGATCTCCTCATCGTCCTCTCGAAGCAATTCCTCGATCCGCCGTAACTCGGCCTGCCGGGCTGGCTCGAACAGTTCGTCGATCAGCCGCCGTATTGGAGCCGACGGCTCTTCCCGGCGCCGACGGACGCGGCCCACCACCACCATCGGAGGCGCGGGCGGCGCGGGCGGCGGGATGGGAGCAGCCCCAGCCACGACTGTGATGGCCTGCGCCAAGTCCGTTTCCTGCACCTGCTGAACCACACGCCCCAGCAGGGCAGTGATGGCCTGGGCGAGGTCCGTCTCCTGGACCTGAGCAACTAGTACCGTCCGCAATATCGTGATGGCGCGGGCGAGGTCTGTCTCGCTCGCCTGGCCGATCAGCGCCGCCTTGAGCACCGTGATGGCCTGGGCAACGTCGGTCTCGCTGGCTTGCCCGAGCAGACGGCTCCTGACGACTGTGATGGCCTGGGCCAGATCAGCCTCTTGGACCTGTCCTACAGTCAGGGACTTGAGAACGGCGATGGCCTGGGCGAGGTCCGTCTCCTGGATCTGTCCTACAGTCAGGGACTTGAGAACGGCGATGGCCTGCGCGAGATCAGCCTCGGTAGCCTGGCCCAGCAACAGCGCCTTGACAACCGTAATCGCCTGAGCGAGATCCGTCTCGAGGACCTGATTGACCTTTGCGGGCTGGCCGATGTCCTGAGCGAGATCGGTCTCGAACGCCTGCCCGATCAGGTACGTGCGAAGGACCACGACGGCTTGGGCGAGATCTGTCTCGCTGGCCTGGCCCACCGCATAGGCCCGCACCGCACTGATGGCCTGGGCGAGATCGGTCTCGGTTACCTGGGTGATCGGGTAGGTGCGAAGCAGCGTGATGGCCTGGGCGGTGTCGGCCTCGGTCGCCTGGCCGACCGGGATGGTCTGGCCGCCAGCGGCCGCTGGCTTGTGGTCTACCACCACCCACAGCGCCGATACCCGGACGAAGTGGGTATCCGTGATCGTCTCGCGTATGCCGACCTGCGCCGCGTCTAAGTCGGCTTTTGTCCACGCCGTCGCGGACCCGCCGGGCAAGTCATACAGCGTCAGCGCATATTGCCTAGGCGTGGCTATTTTGTAAGACTGGTAGGAGGTGTCGCCAGCACCAGAAAGGGCGGCGCTTTCCTCGACCGTGCCCCCGGACGAGGCCTTGATGCGCAGCACGAAGTCCGGGTCCGCGCCACCCGCGCCGCTGATCGCAAACCGCACGCCCACCTGAACGCAGTTGATGACATCATCGGAGGCCATCGCCGCGGGCGTCGCGTCCAGGTTGTAGTCGTCGATCTGACCGGAGGTATTGCTCTGAACGTAGGTCGTCACGTCATCGGGTGGGGCCTCCTCTTCCTGCGACCAGTTGGCCCCGCTGTCCGTTCCGCCCCGCGTCCAATCCGCGTTGTCGCCCGCGGCGCTCGGCCGGAGCATGATCTGCTCGCCTTCGCCCGGCCAGGAGTTCTCGAAACTACCGCTGTTGTCGTTGATCGCTCCATCTTCGTAGATGATGTCCAACGTGGCATCGGCCGAAGGGATGCCCAGACGAAAGCGGTCGGGGTTGAGGGCCAAGTTAATCGTCCCCGATGGATTCCACAGCAGGGTGCTTTCGTCCGAGGCCGCGTACAGCCTAGCCTCGATAGCGGTGGAGGCCAATGTGGTCGAGTCAATGAGGTATTCAAGACGATACCAAGTGTCTAAACTGATCGCTGACGAACTGGCTCCAACCTGGGCGGAGTCCTCCAGGTTCCAGAACTCCAGTGTCTCGTCAGCATTGATAAGAACCCCTACCCGGGCCGTAGCACCATTCAGAGTTGCAATGATCGTAACGTCGTTGCCGGTAGCGCCAGCCACCACCTTGAAGTAGAACCGAGTCCAACACGGTCCTTGCGTCGTGCGGAAGATGTGCTGGATGTTCTCCGCGCCAGCAGCGCTGTTGATCCTGAGCGCCGCTGCGCCGGAGCGGAAGTCTGTGGTCTCAATGACTGGCGTACCAGTCGTCGATGTTTGCCAATCCATAGAAGCGGCGATGGTGTTCAGTTCGAACGGGAAGGACATCAGCCGGGCCATCAGTCTGCCTCCCACCCGGCGGCGAGGATGCGCGCCCGAAGATCAGCCAAGGCGTCGACGGCGTTTAGGTCCTCCCGGAACTGGCCGATCAGCGGGAACAGGCGGCAGGACACGGCTAGGCCCCACAGTGGCAGGACTAGCAAGCGCCGGTCCACCAGCCGGGCGATTTGGAGGGTTAGCCCAGCAACGGTGAACTGCGCGTGGTCAGTCACGAGGGCGACAACATCCGCGCCGTGGTCACAGGCGCGCTTGATCGACCAATTACGAAAGCGGGGATGTGTACCCGTCTTGTTCTCGTCCCTCGCACCGTAGATGACATTGTGCGAGTCGAGCGTCTCCATGTTGTTCGGCCGGTTCACGCCGAAGGGCAGGACCTGATAGAACTTGGCGACGTGCGGGACCGCCAGCCCCGCGATGGTGTAGTACCTCTCCTCATATTCCTCAGAGGTCGAACCTAGCGGCAGGTAATTGGAAACGACCAGATTGGCAATGGCCGTGATCTGGCCGCGATTCTGTAGCGCCGTCCGGTTGTGGATAAGGCAGATCGCCAGATTCATTTAGTTCTCCTGGCCTGAAACTGTCGGACTTCGCCTCCGTTGCCGCGCCCCGGCCGTCGGCTATGCCGCCTGGAAGAAGCCCGCCGCGGCGATCTGCGCCGTGATGTCCGAGCCATCCGGGGTCACCACGAAATCGTGCTGGGTCATCGGGATGATGTCGGCCATGGTCTGGGAGCCGACCGGGTCATAGCCGATGTCCAGATCACCGATGGCGCCGGTGCCATCGTTGGCCACGGCGACCCATGTCTGATCTGGGATGTCGAGGTTGACGACGTCGGCCCCATCGTCCGGCGCGAAGGCGGCCAGTTCAACATCGGTTAGGACCTTCTTGGCGTAGCCCGTGTTCGTGGCTTCGTTGGTCGTGCCCGACACAACGTCGGCAAATGTATCCTTGTCCCGTAGGACAGCATCCGTCTCGATGCCGGTGGAAGCCAAGAGCATGACGACCAATTCGGCGGCCGCCGGGTCGTTGGTGTCGACGCGGTTGTAGAACTCCGCCGCACGGCCCTTGCTGGTGTTGAAAACGAAGTTAGCCACGGCGACCTCCCGCCTTGAACTTCGCGTGCTGCTTGGCGTCGAGCACGCACTCGAACGCGTTCACAACCTCGTAGCCGGTGTGCCATTCCTTGCTGGGGGATGGCTTGCCGGGGTGCTCGAGGGCCACATGCTCTCGGGCCGCCACGCCCGAGTAGTCCTCTCGGACGCCGGGCAGGGCTGCCTTGCAGTGCAGGCAGTAGCGGCCAGGAAGGCGCAGGACCTTGTAGTGCAGGTCCTCCTGCTGATATGCCTTCAGGGTCAGCACGTCGGCCTCCAGCGTCATCCATCCCTGCTCGATGGCCTTGGCGACGAGATCCGGGCTGAACTGCTGCTCCGCGCGCGTCCCCGTATCGAGGACCTCTACACCGAGCAGGACCTTGCCTTCCCGCCGGCCTTCCGGGCGTTCGTAGACACGATGCATGTTCATGGGGCTATTCCTCCTTGCCTTTCAACGGGCGATTTCTAGGTTCACTGTCTGCACGGGCACGGTCACTTCTCCTTGGCTGGCGGGATTATAGACGGCTGGATGATCACCTGCGGGGGCGGAGCCTCCTTGAGCGTCTTGATGAGCGCTCCGACCTCCACCAGCAGGCCAGTCACGGCCTGTGACGTGCCAACCTGCCCAGCCAGCATCTTCTCGAGCACTGGCGCTAGGGCCTCCGAGCGCTGGTTCGTCCTGAGCGAGTGGACGATGGCCGCCAGTGGCAGCATAGCCTGCAGGTCGGCCCGGAAGTCCGGGGCCAACATGTCCTTCTTGGCCGCCCCGATGCTCCGGGTCGGCTTGGGGACGTTGGCCTGGGACGTCCGGCCACCGGGCGTCTGCCGTGTCTCGGCGTTCACCTCGGCGTTTAGCCGCAGGTTCTCCTCTGCTCGCACCCGGGCCTCCTCCTCGCTCTTCTCGATCACGGGGAGCAAATCCTTGTCATAGTCCCCGTCCTTGATGGCCATCAGCCGGGCCACCTCGGGCGTGATCTCGCCCGACTTGATCATGGATGCTCGAGTTTCAGCCCGCAGGCGCCGGATCTTTTCGTGGTTCCCCTCATCCTCGAGGTCCATCTCCCGAAAGTTGAACTTCGCTAGGGGCGTCGGCACGATGCCCCGGAAGTTCATAGCATATTCCACGCTAGACATGAACAGCCGGGGGCCTTTCCCCTTCGTCTTGGCCGCCATCACTTCGGACTGCCCCGAGGATCCGAGGTTGCCGCCGGGCAGAGGGGCGAAGTCCTGGTAGTCCCGCCCGAAGCAGGCGGCGATGGTGGTGATGTACCACTTCATCTCATCTTCGAGGTCGAAGTTGTCGGGCAGGCTGGCCAGCGGGATCTCGACGTGGCTCACGGGCTTCGAAGGATCGAGCGAGGCTAGGATGGTCGGCAGTTGGAAGCGGACCAGCCCTTGGTTGTCGGCATCCTCGTCGCCCATCTGTAGCGCCCGCCTGATGTCCTGCTTGGCCGGCCCGCCCACGATGTGTAGCACGCGCTGGAACCGGCCGCCGACCTTCTCGCCCCGGTAGATGATGATGTCCCGCATGATCTGGGAGGCGGCGAGAACCCGGCTGACGGCGGAGTACTGCATGCCGCGCATGGTAGAGATGCTGGACGGCATCTCTATTAGGCGGGCGACGTCGTAGTAGTTCAGGAGGTGGCGGCCGCCGTGCTCATCCTCGTACACGACCGGCGTCCTGGGGTTGCCGGTGGGGGTGCATCGCAACGCCTCGAGCACCGCAATGCCGAGCACAGGTGCGGACGGCGATGCGCCATCTCGGATGATCTCGACGTAGGCCCCGCGGTCCTGCGTCAAGTAGTCTATGGTCACCATGCTGGCGAACGACGTCCAACCTTCGCCAAAGTGGGCCGTCTCGAGCATGGCCGTGACGACCTTCTTCAGTTCGTCGTCCTCGCTCTCGATTTCCCATCGATAGGAGGCGTGCGAAGCACAGACGGAACCGACGGCACCGGCGAGGAACGGCTCCCGGATGAAGAACTCCCGGAGCATCTTGTCCCGGCGCTGGGTCTGAGTCCCCCACGGCGGGAGGGAATCGGCCACGGAGGCGATGTACATGATGATGCTATCGGTGGGCTGCGTCGCCTGCGAGGCCTCGGGGATGGTCTGGACAGTGGCCCGCACCGACTCGAGCATAGTCTCGGGCGTGATGGCTGCGGGCGGATTATCTGGCATGCGACCCTCCTAGGCTTGGAGCCACGAGTACACCACCTTGCCATCCTGGCCCTGCAGCCGGGTCGCCACCTGGCTACCCCGCCTGTTCTCGATCCATACCTTCAGGCGCGGAGGCATGCGATAGACGATCGCCGCCCATCGGCTCGGCACCGGATCTTCGGCGAGTAGGAGTTTGCCGGGCATGCAGTCCTGCGCGTGCTGGTAGTTGTCGCCGCGCTTGACCAGCGTCCCGTTGGTCTTTCCGCACTTTCCGCACGCCACTCCAGTATAGAGCCGCTGCACCGCCTTCAGTTCGAGGACCGTGCCGCACTTCGCCGGCTGGCCCACCACCAAGGGGTGCCGGGGGAAACAGAAGGGGCAGACGATCTCGGCCGACGGCCCCGGACGTTCGACGATCAGGGCTTGGGCCTCGCGCCGGCGCCCGCCGGCGGTGGGCGCGAGGGGCATGCGGTTGTGTCGCTTCATCGATTCTCCCGGTGAGTATAGCCCCTGTGGGCTACAGATTCAATTCCAGACAGCGATGGGCAGCCATCGAGCCCGACACGGCCAAGTCGATCTTCAATGCCTCGTGCCGCTTGACGATCCGTAGCCGCCGGGTCTCGGGGTCCTCTTTCTTGTCGGCATTCTCGATGTGCTGCCGCAGGCTCGGATTCCCGTCGTGCTGCGCCCGGCGCTGGATGATCAGATCCAGCAGGCGCTTGTCGGCCACCAGCCGCTCCGCCGCCTGGCTGAACTCGGAAAACCACGCCAGCCCGTCGCCCGGCACGCCGAGCCGCTGCGCCATGTCGTGCAGTTGGGCTGGATCGAAGCAGACCTGCACGACATTGAAGTTGTTGATGAGCCAGCGCAGGCGGCGCTCAGGGCCAGGATAGTCCTCCGTGCCCATGAAGTTGATCGGGCCTTGGTCAGCCGTCCAGGCCTCGACGAAGCGAAAGGCGACGTCGGTCGCGTGCCTGGCCTCTTCCCAATGGCGGCTCACGGCCGTGATGCCGAAGTTGTCGTAGGTAACGGCCCCGTCTAGGCTCACCACGATCGGCGTGTAGGCGTCGAGTGGGGGGATGGTCGTCTGGCAAAGGTCCCAGAGAAGCATCGAAGGCAGGAAGTGCGAGGTGTCCTCGAGATCCTCCCATAGCGCCTCGAGGAGCACCCGGGCCTCCTGTTCCGTCAGCGACTGGCGCCGCTTGGCAGCGTAGTCCTGCTCCAAGTTGTCCTCGTTCTCTTTGGTGATGAGGGTAAAAACGAGCGAGTCCCTCTTGAACGCAGCATAGGTGTCGGTCTGGCCACCTGGGGCGCGTGGCCCGAAGTAGTCAAAGAGCCAATGCTTGCGGGGCGTGGTGGTGAGCCACATCTGCGGCGGGTCGCCCAACGGGCCGGGGATGCGGACGCGGCCATCCAACACTTTCAGGGCCAGCGGGGTATCCTTGCGGCGGGCTTCGTCGAAGTGAGCGAAGTTCACGTTCGGGCCTTCCCAGCCCATCTCCTTATCGATGCCGCCGAAGTAGCCGACGGCCCCCGTGACAAAGAGCAACATGAAGGGCTTGGTCGGCTCCCACTCCGGTGCCTGGCGGTAGCGGTGCTTCGGATGGACCATGTCCCACGGGCACCAGCGGCGGAATTCCGGCCATAGGGACCGCTTGAAGTGTTCGAAGTCTGGACTGACGACGATCCCGTGACAGCCCCGGCGGAACCGCTCTAGGTCCTTGATGATGCCGAACACGGACTTGCCGCCGCCCTCGCCGCCCTTGGCTAGGATGTACCTGTGGATGATGTCGACAAGCGCTATGGCCTCGTCCCGGTTGTGGGGCTTGTAGAATCGATGGCGCTCAGCGTTGTAGTAGTGACTGACGTCTGGCCAGTCACGCGCCTCGCGGTAGTACGTCGGCCGCAGGAGATCGGCTAGGGTCTCGCTGACCGAGTTCCAGAATGGCGAGGGTGAACTCATTCAGCACCTTTGGGTCTGAGATGACGCGCTTGGCGATGTGGGCGATGGCAGTCAGCAGGCTCTGCAATTCCTCGGCCGTGTGGAAGTGCTGCATCTTCTCCAGCCGACGCATCTCGGTCTCGACGAGTTTGCGGCGGGTCTCAAGGCTCTGGCGGATATCGTCCCAGGCCGCATAGTCACCCACCGCACGCCCCAACGTCGCATCGAGCGTCTGCAGGTGGATCTGCATGGTCTCCTTGTCGGAGCGATCCAACGCGTTGCGAAACCCCGTGAATGCTTCCCTGGCCTGCGAGAACAGCCGGCTAGATTCCCCGGTGTCGACCCGCCCCAGCAGTTCGGCCAGCCGGGCATCGAGCACCGCTATCTCCTGGCGATTGGCGAGGAGTTCGGGGTCCCGTGCGGACTCGAGATACTTGGCGGCCAGCCGGGCCGGCATGTAGCGGGAGTACTTGCCGTGCTTGAATGACGGGTTGGCCGAGCCGACGAGTTTGTTTGCCCCGCCCCCGTGCATCCGACAGCGGTCGCCGGGCTTGATTACGCCCGTCCGGCAGAAGCGCGGATCGCCGCACTCCGGGCACTCGGTGAGTTTCTTCTCCTCGAGGGGATAGTAGTGGTCGCACTTGCGGCAGCGCCGGGACTTCGCCGAGCAGACTGGGACGCCGGAGTCCTCCCGATACCAGACGAACTTCACTGTGCGGTCGGCTGTGGGCCGGAGCCGCTCAGCGTAGAAGCCCTGCGCGATGGTCACGCGCTGCAGGGCGTTGGGGTGCCGGGCAAGGACTTCGTCGGGGCGGTCGCTCACGCGCTCACCATGTCGGCCCAAGCCTGGCCGATGGCCAGATGGCATGTCTCTACCACCTTGGGGTCGTCGTCGTCGACAAATATACTGACGTCGGCAAACTTGTCGGCCCCCTGTGGCCATCGCCTCCCCCACAACCCGATGACGTCGCCGCGCTCCTGCCAATACTGGCAGGCCAAGATGATGTTGGGACTCTGCTTGCTGACGGACAATGCGATCAACACGTCGCCTGGCGTGGCGCACATCATGAGGTACGCCTGGAAGATGCTCTCGTAGCCGAAGTCGTTGGCCTGGCCGGTGATCCAGTCGAGGTAGCCCGGCCCCCGGACGCCCTTCACCCCGCCCGATCTCGAGAGATCCGCGGCGATGTGCTCGGCCGTCGAGAAGGAGCCGCCATTGCCGATGACGAACACGTGCGCGCCCATGCGCTGCTCCCGGTGCATGTGCCATGCGGCCTCGGCCACCGCTCCGGCATCGACGGTCCCGAGTGCGGTGATGGTCCGCTGGGCGTAGGATTGAAAAGCAACAGCCCGGGCGTGGGTCCAATTCTCCATTGGGCCTCCTAGATTATCACGAGCATAAGGACACAGACTGCGATGACCGCCAGCACAGTCAGGCAGCCACAGCAGTTGCACCCCTGACTCTCGATGTCATTGGGCATTACGGGATCTCTTGCGGCGGCGGCCGCCGGGACGGATCTCGCCAGAGTCGAGTGCCTTCAGGATGCACTTCAGGCACGGACCGCCGTTGGCCGCCCCCATCTTGCCACACCGGGGGCAGGGCTTGCTCATGTCGATATCGATCCGAGCGTCAGCCATCTAGCAGAGGCTCCAGCCCCATGTCCCGGCACCGCTGGAGGATCACCGCCACGTAGCCCGGCGAGAGTTCGAGCGCGTAGCCGAGCCGGCCAGTCCGCTCAGCGCCCAGCACCACCGGCCCCGAGCCGCCGAAGGGGTCGAGCACGATCTCGCCGTGGTGGGTGTTGTTCCGCATCGGGATCATATAGAGAGCCACCGGCTTGATGGTGGGGTGCATCATCTTCTTATCCCGGCGGATCTCCCAGACGGTCGACTGATTGCGGGCGCCGTAGAAGTTGTGCTTGCCCCGCCAGCCGTACAGGGCGGTCTCGTGCTGCCAGTGGTAATCCTGGCGGCCCATGTAGAAGTTGTCCTTCTTCCACACGATCTCCTGATGGACCTGGACGCCGACGGTAGCCATCGCCCGGGCGACGGCTTCGCGGTTGTCGGCGGCGTGCCAGACGTACCAGGCCGCATCGTCGGCCACATGCCGCACCACGTTGCGGAAGGCGCCGGTCATGAATTCTTCGAACTCCTTCCCGGTCAGGGCGTCGCCACCGATCGCCGGGTAATGCTCCCGCTCCGAGTCCTCATCGCCTTCCTGCGGCCGGGTCCGCTTGCCGCTGCGGTGCCTAATGTGGTCGATCCCATAGGGCGGGTCGGTGACGACCAGCGCGGCGGTCCGGTCGCCCATCAGAGCGTCGATGTGCTCGGGCACGGTGCAGTCGCCGCAGAAGATGCGGTGCTCGACGCCGGCCACGGCCTTGGAGGGAACCCGCCAGAGTTGCCCGACCACCGTACCCCACTTGCTCTGCAACTTGGCCGCTAGGTCCACGTGGGGGATCGGGTCGTCGTGATCGCTTGGGTTGAGCAGGCGCTCAAGCCGGTCGATGTCGTCTGGGGCGAAGCCCGTGCCCCGCAGGCCGATGCCGATCTTGGCCGGCCCAGCCAACTCGATCAGGTTCGCCAGCAGTTTCGGCTCATTCCAGCCGCCGAGGAATGTCAGTTGGTTGTCGGCGATGACGTAGGCTTTCGCCTTCTCGGCGTCGAGGTGGACGCCGCGCACCACCGGCGCCAGCCATCGGCCATCCTCCAGCCGCACATTGCCGGGTGGGCGTTCGCCTCGGTCCTGCTTGCCCAGCAAGTCCTTCAGCCGGCCATGCCCGAAGATGACCAGGCCCGACTCCTCGTTGATCCCCATGGGGTTGACGAAGCCGAACACGTTGACGGACTCGTCGATGGCGCCGACGTCATGGTCCTTCGGGTTGTCGGGATCGGGCACGAGTGCCCGGATGTCCATGTACTCGATCCAGATCCCCTGCTGGTCGGTCACTGGCGGGCCTCGGCGAGCATCGCCCGACAGTCCTCCAGTGGATGGGCGTCACCCATGATGCACCACAGGAGATCATAGGCAACCGCGTCGTCCCACTCCTCCTCGTAGATTAACCGCGCAATGGCCGCGTGGACACTATTCGTCTCGAGAAGGCAAGCCTGCAGTTGAGGCAACCAGTACTTCCCGGCCTCCTCCATCCCCATCTGTGCGCCGACTTCCACTCCCTGACGGGCCGTCTCGTCGATGGCCGTCTGCACGCGGGCATCGCACTGGTCATTGTAGGCGGCGATCGTGACGTTTATGCCATTCTCGACGCCGACTAGGTATCCAGCGACGGCGACGAGGACTATCTCTACCGTTACGAGAAGTGCGATAGTAATTGGCTTCATTTCGGGGCCGCCTCCGCTGCGGCGAGGAACTGCAGGATCTGGTCCTTCTCCTCGTCGGTGGTGTTCTCGTCGATCCTCATCGATAGGCTATGCCGGCCCGGCCGGATGATGTAGGCGACCTTCTGGGCGGTCCGGGCCAGCGTCAGAAGCGCCTCGGTCGCGTTGCGGAGCCGCTCCATCAGCAGGATATTCGCCTTGGCCAGATCCTCGCTGATCTCGCCATAGGGGATACGCTCGGTGTAGGCCTCCACGACCGTCTGTGTGCCATGCAGGGTGCCCTCGACGTCCAACATCCGCAGAGCCGGGTACTCGTCGCCCCACTCGCCAGCCTCGATGACGGCGACGGGATGGTCGGCCGTCCACAATTGCTTGCACTTGCACTCGCCGTCCCGGCAGGCGTGCCAGGGGGCCGGGGAGGCGGCCCGGTGCAGTTGCTCGAGTTCCTCGAGCGTGATGGGGGCTGGGGGTGCTCCCGGCATTCCCCCAGCCCCCGCGGCCGGCAAGACGCCGCCGACGGGAAGCCGGACGTTCCGGTCAGGATGCCCTTCGGGGGCGTCTAGTCGATCCATTCGAACCTCGTCATTCCGCTGTGGCCGTGGATGGCCTCGCAGGCCTCGGCGCTGTCGTAGAAGGCGGTCGACTTCTGAACGGTGGTCCACCGCAGCACGCAGGTGCCATCGCTGAATTCGACGCCCTCGGCTACTTGCCCCGTGCCTGAGACGCCGCCGGGATCTTCGTTCCGTAGGACCACGAAACGCCTCATTCCCCGCTGAGCCATCTTGCCTTCGCCTCCTTGGCCAGACGCATAGCCTCGCGCCGGCCGTGCTTGCGGATGCTGAACTTCCGGTAGTGGTCGCCGATCGAGACCACCACGATGCCGTCGCGCACGTAGGGTCGGCCGTAGCCGGCCCGGATATTCCGCTCCGTGGCCGGCTTGCCGAGTTCTCGCCAGAAGCGCTCGCGGATCACCAGCGCCCGGTCGACGCAGTCCTCATCTAGGCAGCCGATGCTGGTAGCCCGGCTCTTGCCCCGCCACGAGACGTACACGTTGAATCCGAGGAAGCGGGTTCCCCGGTAGCGGGTGGTGATGCCGGTGTAGATCGTGCGGCCCATTACTAGCGCAACCGTTCCAGGCGGCATCGTAACATGCTTTCGGCCTTGATCATGCGGCGGAAGGTTACGCGCTGCATCTCCCCGCCCCAGGCCGCCACCTGGCGGTAGCGATCGACGTAGCGGAGATACCGCGAGGCCGCCCGGATGAGCGAGTCCCACTCCCTGGCGCACTTCAAGGCCCATGGCCCATCGGTCATATTCATGCCGCCAGCCAGCAGGCGCAGCAGTTCGGTGGATGGCTTCACTCGAATGACCACGTCCAGCGGCCGTCTACCTTCTCGGGACGCACCTTCAGGCGGCTCGGCATCAGGATCTCGAAGGCTTTGGGGTCATAGCCTAGGCTCTCGAGCCTAGCCAGGGCGATAGCCAGCCAAGGGAACTTCTGGATCTCGGCGATCTGCTGGCCCATCTCGTCGAAGGCCATGGTCGTGCCGTTCGCCATGAATCGAAGCGTGTTAGGCACTCTCTTCCTCCATCTGGGCTAGGCGCCGGAGCAGGCGGCCAACCAGCCCCCAGGTCGGATCAGAGGGCGGCAGGGTCGACTTCTTGACGACGCGAGTGGTGCCCTTCTCGAACACATGGACGAGGCCATAGGGATCTGGGACGTCGGCCGGCTTCAGTACCCCAACGGGGCAGGCGAAGTAGAACGACGTGCAGAATCGGGCGCTGCGGGCGGTCTTGTCGGGCTTCTTCAACTCGCCGACGAAGTCCGATCGGCTCACCTTGACCTCATAGCCGACCCTCCGGTGGTTCTGGGAGGCGAAGCAGTTGATGGCCCACGCGTCGACGGCGTGGTGGCCGCCGCCGATATCCATCGGGGCCTCGATCAGGAATACCCAGCCCTTGGCTGGGTCGTGGCGAGCCAACAGCGCCCGTAGCACTTCGGCGGCATGGCCGTCGACGGACGGCACAATGCGGGGGATGCTCCGGTAGGCATCATCGGGAAGGCCGTCGATGGCCTGTTGGCCGAGATCCGTGATCAGGTACAACGACGCCTCGCCGCCCATCCGCCACGAGCCGAGAACGCTCGGAGTCCTCTGAAGCCACCCGAGCCGGACACAGACCATGGCCGTCTCTTTGCTCGCTCCACTCTTGTCGCCACCAGGCCACCAGCGCCCTTCTGGGACGTCGATCTTCGCCCTTTCTACGAAGTCCACGCTCCCAAACCACACCCGCAGGTAGTGGTCGGGGTGCTGGGAAACAGCCCGGAGCAGGCGGGCCTGGGCGGGGGTCGGGGGAATCATCCGCCGGATCTCGTTCTGCCCCGCCACTGCGCCGCCTGGGGGCATGTGCCATAGTGGCTCTCGTAGGTGTCGGCCATCTGGCCACTCCACTCATAGTCGCCCGCACCATCCGGCGTCTCTCTGACGATCCAACGCTTCACGGGCTTGGCGTTGAGAGGCATGGACTTCCCCAGCGGCGTCTTGATCCAGCGGATCTCGGCTTGGCAGGAGGAGCAAAGGCCAATAGGCGGGACGGGATCAGTTATGGGCTGCCTCCTCCCCCGGCGGCTCCGAGAATCCAGACATCCCGCTCCCATGCGCGGCGTCGTTTCGTCGTACCTCCTCTAGAGCAATCACCGCGTAGATGTCCTGACCGCCATCGACCATCTTGGCGGCGTGCTTCTGGACGGCCGTCCGCAACCCGCCATGCCATTGTTCTGCGGTGCAAGCCAGCGGCTCTCCCCGATACAGCGCAGAGAGGAACGGGGTCCAGTCGCTCACGTCCCCTCCTCCCCCGGCGGCTCCGAGGCGGCACGATGTGTCGATGGGGCACGGTGGAGCCCCGTCAAGATGGCATCCCTTCTTAGGCGAGCCTTGACCCACCTTCCCATCGCATCATCGTAGGCTCTTTCAGCCTCGCGCTTCCATGTCCGCGATTGTTCCAGTCCTTCCTTCGCGACATGGAGTTCGGCGTTGGCCTCGGCGAGCATTTGCCCTCTGCTTTCGCTCACGTCCCCTCCTCCCCCAGGCTTTGTCGGGCTGTGCCAGGCGGCTCCGAGGCGGCCTGCCATTTGTCAACCGCGGCACGCACGTCGTCGCGGAGGAGGAAGTGAATAGTGGCCGCCAAGATAGGTCCTTGCGTGTCTACCCCGTCCATGCTCCGAAGGCACTCGGCCATCAGATTGCCCGCCTCCTCCCGCGCCTTCGCCGCTTCCCGTCCGTCAAGAATGGCCTCGGCCTTCGTGAGCGTCATCTGCTCTTGGCAGTCGTCGCAGATGAAGCCGACGCGGGTTGGCCCGCTTCTCTCGTTGTCCATGTTCGGGTTGAAGTGCCATTTGTGACGATGCTCGCGCACGTCCCCTCCTCCCCCGCCCATCATGACGGGAACCAGATTGGCACGGCGACAGCAAGCGCAATCATGGCCAGTAGAACTACTACGGCTTGGGCAATCTCCCACCAGAGGTCAGTGTGTTTCACGTCCCCTCCTCCCCCGGCGGCCAGTCGGAGGCTTTTCCCCACGACCACCGAACGGTCCTGTGCGACGTCGAGTCTCTGTGGCGTATTAGCACGACGGCGAATACACATCCGAGCAGTGTGTTGAGTAGACCAAGGAGGCTCCATCCCCGAAGATAGCACTGGCCTCTCACGTCCCCTCCTCCCCCGGCGGCTCCGAGGCGGCCACCAAGTCGAATAGGACATCGCCCTCTTCCATTCCGGTCATGACAAGCGGGGCGACAAGGATCGGATGGCCGCATCCGGGGCAGAAGGAGTAGTCGTTTTCGGTTGGACCATCGATCTCGAAGCAGTAAGCGTTGTCGCAGGTCGTCTCCCAATACTCCGTCTCATCCCCGTGCGGCTGCGGTCGCCAGATACACGGTGTTGGCCGTGCCGCCTCCTCCCGCGCCTTCACCGCTTCCAACTCGACCCCGAGGGTCTTATTGGCCACGGCGACCTTCATCACCGTAGCCATGCGGTCCTTGATGAACTCCAGGCATCGATGGGGGCTGCCCACGAACTCGGAGCCTCCCGGCGTCAACGCGAGCAGAGCGCCTTCGATGGCCTGCCAGGCGTCGGCGTGGGCACGCACATCTTCTGGCTCAATGCACGGATACTGGTCACTGGCGATAGGCGAATGCTTGCGTTCTACCTCATTCGCCAGCGCCCGCAGCATCTCGGGGGTCTTCGGTGTCTCAGTCGGCGGCATCTTTGAACTCTCCCTCGACGGTGTCCCACTCGTAGACGTTGGGGCATACAATGCCGCTGAGAATGGGATAGCGTCTGTCGCGGTGCGATTGCAGGATCTGCATGTGGCCCATCCCCACCAGCGGCTGGAAGGCACCGCAGTGCCGACACTGGCCTAGGGTCGGTGGCTGGATGCGCTGCCACTCGCTCAGTGCCATGCGGCGGGCAGCCCACATGGGGAGCCAGCGGCGGGCGGGTACGGCCCACGGGCCAAGGCGGCGGGCCAGCCATTGGCCGGCCGTGCTCCGCATGTCGTCGTCCGCTTTCCGCTGGGTCTCGCGCAATTCCTTAGCCAGCAGGTCCATGTCGCACTCGAGCGCTGTAGCGGCACCGACCATCCCAAGCAACGCATACTTCATGGCGTCGATGGCCTCGAGCACGGCCTGCATGGCCCTGACGGCCTCGGCCGGAGTGATTACCTCCTCCGACCGCGGCGAATCGGCGCTGGTGGCGGCGATGTCGTCCAGGCTCACGCGCGCCGGCTTCCAGATGGCCCGCTCAAGCCGGTGGTGGATCTCGGCTGCCATCCGCCTGATCCTGCTCTCATCCATTCCCATCTCCAATCCAGACCCCGCGGCGTGTGCGCATGCACACAATCTCGTGGTGCTCGAGGCAGTACCACAAGCACGTCCTCGGCTTCGTGCAGCCCTCGAATTCGCATAGGCGTCTAGCGCCGTTCGGCCGGATCACCAACCCGGCGCCGCCCTTCGGGCCAGCGGGGGGTGGGACGGACGGGCCGGATGCCTGCCCAGCGGGAGGGTCAGTCATAAGGCGGCTCGGAGCGCGTGCCCCCAGGCGTATAAAAGTACGGCTTCAGATGCTCGGGCAACGGCTCGGTCGGGCGGTCGGCCAGGAGGGTCAGTGGGTCCACCCATCCATCCTGCATCGTGTCCCACGTCCAGAATATGCCCCAGACGACGGCTGCTACGAGACCGAAGAGGAAGGCGAGCGCGGAGAAGATCAGTAGCCACGCAGGCGATAGATTGCTCTGGAAGAGAGCACGCGTCGCTACTAGCCAGACACCGTAACAGATGATCACGAAGCCCCACCACGTCACGATGCCCCGTAGCAGGTAGGGGCGGTACTCCGGTCGGGTCCAGCGACGTACCACGTATCTGAGATCCTGTCTGATGCTCAGGCCTGCCTCCGGTTCTGCTCGGCCATGCAGCCACCGCACGACCACAGTCGACCGGCTGGCGAGGTCTGCCGCCGCCAGCCCTGCTCCCTGGCCTGCCGCGTGGCCTGGGCGAGCGTTCCGGGCCACAGGCCGCTCTCGCCGCAGCCGGCGCAGATGAACTCCCACCAACGGATCGCCTTGCCCAACCACTGCTCCTTGCTGGCTCTCAGGACGTCTGGCCGCTTCACGACGCCCCCTGCGGGCCACTGGGCGGGGGGGCCAGGAGCCGGAAGGTCAGCACATACACCAGCGTGTCGGGGTCCCACTGGCTGTACATCTCCCGCCATACCCGGCGGAACCCGTCTAGATCCGCAAACCCCTCGAGCCGGGCGTCGCTCAGATTCATCTCGTGCAGGTAGCCCAAGTCGATCCGATCAATCTGGATGCGGGCCACGCTCTTCGCCCCCCGGCCTGGCTGCACGGCGTATGACCCGTGCTTCTGGTAGATCAGCCGGTCCGTCGCCGCCCGGTACACGCGCTCATAGTCGCCGGCTGGGCCGAGCCTGCGATCGTAAACATCGGCCGGCCGCCGCGTCACGCTCTTGCGTCCCTCTATGATCGCCCTCGCTAGCGCGGGTCGGAACTGCATCAGAGACCCTCCTGCTTCGCCAGCGCCAGCACCTCGCCGATCAGGTCTCGCAACTGCTCGAGCGTGCCAAGAGTGTTCGCGTGGGGTAGGGTCATGCCGCCCCCGTTCGGGTCAGCCATCCTGACCCTGACATCCGACACGAATGACTGGCCTGCCCCCACATTTTGGCCGACGACATGCACCTGGAACGTGCCGTCGTTCGCATCTACGACAATCTCGGTTCTCCTGCTCGATACGGTGCTCATCTCGCCTCCGGCGCCCCCTGCGGGCCGGCAGCCGGACGGGCAGGAGGGAGGGGTTGCCCCGACCAGTCGTCTATCGCCCCGTTTGGCCCGCCCGCTGGCATCGCAGCACGGTTTCCCGTTCCGGGTGAGCGCTGGGCTCTCAGCCTGTCGCGGTCTGGTCTAGGCGTAAACAACAATACTAGGGTTACCCCCCTATTGCAAGTCCCAAGTTCCAAATCTCCCTGCGTCTGGTGGCCCGTGTGGTCCGGGCGCCCGGCCGGGGCGGGGGGTCCCCGCGCCCGCGGGGCGCCGGGCGGCCGGGCGGGCGGGCGGGGGGCGTACCCCACGCGTGGGGGGTACTAGCGTACCCCCTAGTGGTGGGGGGTCGGGGTAGTAGGGAGGGGGTAGGGGTAGGGGTATGGCTTACGATAAGTATCAGTTATCGTAACCATAGGCCGGGTAGGCGCCCCCGCGGGGGGGCGCGCCGGGCCGCCGGGGCGGCGGGGCGGCCCCGGCGGGGGGTAGGGTAGGGCGGTAGGGGGGGCGGCGGCCCCGGCCCGCGCGGGCGGGGGGCGGCCCCTAAGGTACTAGCCTACAGTCCCGCCCGCGGCGCGGCCCGCCGGGGGTCGGGGGGGCCGGGGGCGTAGGCTACGGGGGGGGCCTAGGGGTACGGTAGGTTAGGG
>Ga0209342_10000349_pt1 | contig 51913 bp, 56 predicted proteins | sample RifCSP16_2_FD_184023 | JGI IMG/M metagenome (GOLD analysis project Ga0209342, IMG submission 184023) | Soil microbial communities from Rifle, Colorado - Rifle CSP2_sed 16_2 (SPAdes) (version 2) | ecosystem: Environmental > Terrestrial > Deep subsurface > Rock core/Sediment | place: Rifle... | reverse complement strand
AGCTCCGTCGAGCGGTCGCAGCCCCTGCCCCCGCCCTCCGATCTCGACGCGTTGGTATGGGAATCCGATGAGTTCGAAAACCTGCCGCCGACCGACTTCGACGATGATCCGCCTCCACCCGATCCGCCTCCGCCGCCGAAGCCGGGCGAGCGAGACCCGTGGCGGATTCGGTAGGGTCCTCAGAAACCGGGACGATTCCGCAACCATTGGGCACTCGGCGATTCACGGGGCAACCGATATTCGCAAAGACTCGGCGCCTCGCTCGAGATCGTTTCAGAGCATGAAGCCAATCAAAATCCCGAAGACGAAGTTCGCCAATCCCACGACCGTCATCAAGAACGTCGCTTCCTTCGGTGTGAGCTGAAAGCGGGGCAGGTTGGCGGTCCGGATCTTCATGATGCTCGCAGAAGCCATCGGAAAATCGACTCCGTTCGACCGCGTATAAATGTTCTCGGAACATTATCACGTGTGATTCGCGTGCAAACAATTGACCCAAAAACGAGACTGGGAACGCAACGTTGAAAGGGAGAAAGGCCGGATGGGCGGCGTCTGATGCGATGAGCTGGCCCCTTCTTCTCGGATCCGCTACCCTCGCGTTCGTGATCACATTCGTCGCAACACGGTGGCTCATCGAGGGCCTCCGGAACACCAGGATGGTCGGCCACGATCTCCACAAACCGCACCGTCCCCTCATCCCGGAGATGGGGGGCCTCGCGGTAATCGCGGGCTTCTACGGGGGCGTGACGACACTCCAACTGTTCGCGACCGAGGGGCCGACGCCGTCCTACATCCACGCGTCCCTCGTCGCCGGGATTGGCGCGGGATTCGCCGGGCTCCTCGACGACCTGTTCCGGCTTCGGCGGCGCGCGAAAGCGATCCTCCCGTTCCTCTTCGCGATTCCACTCGGGATCGTCGTGTTCCGCGACCCACAGGGCGGGACGATCCTTCTCGGCGCGGACGTCGGCGCGCTCGTCCTCCTCGCGATCCCGTTTGGCATCACGTGCGCCGCGAACGCGACGAACATGCTCGAGGGTTTCAACGGGCTCGGCGCAGGGTTGGGCATCATCATGTCGATCGCGATGATCGGCATCGCGCTGGCGACCGGCGAGTTCGATGCGCTGTACATCGTTCTCCCGCTGCTGGGCGCTCTCGTTGCCTTCCTCTATTTCAATCGATACCCAGCGAAGGTCTTCCCTGGCGACTCGATGACGCTGTTCGTCGGCGCGGCGATTGCGGCCGCCGCGATCGTGGCGCATCAGAAAACGTTGGGCGCGCTCTTGTTCGCACCGATGATCCTTGAGTTCTTCCTCAAAGCTCGCGGGCGGTTCCGAGGGGAGAACTACGGCGAACCGGACAGCGACGGGAAGCTCCGGTATGATGGGCGCATTGAGTCCATCACGCATGCAGTCATGCGAAAGCGGCCGATGAAGGAGTGGGGAGTCGTCGCCGTCGTCTGGACCTTGGAGGGAGCGGTCGTGGTGGCGGTCCTTGCGGCGATCGCGATCGTTCCTTGAGACTTCCATGGGCGGAGTGTGAAATCACGAAAATCTGTCTGGTCGGCACGGTCGGCGGACACCTGACGCAGCTCGAGGTTCTCCATGAGGCCGTTCACGAACATGACGTGTACCTCGTCACCGTGCCCTCACCGCACGCCCAATATGCCCTGACAGGGATCCGACGGTACGAGGTCCGGCAGATCCTCCGAAACCCGGTGAAATTCCTCCGGAATGCGCTCCAAAGCCTCCGAATCTTCCTGAGGGAGCGCCCGGATGTCGTGATCACAACCGGTGCGGGCGATGCGGGCCCAACGGTCCTGATCGCCGCCGCCCTCGGATCTCGCGTCGTTTTCGTCGAGAGCTTCGCGCGCGTGGGTCGGCCATCGCTGTTCGGTCGGCTCTTCCACCGGTGGTGCGACCTGGTTCTCTACCAATGGCCGAACCTGAAGGCGGTATACCGAAGAGGCACTCGGATCTCCCCTCTGTTCACGCCATCGCGGACGCGGCGCGAAATCCCGGCGTCACCCTCGATTCTCGTTCTCACAGGGACACACACCCTTGGGTTCACCCGGCTCCTCCAAGCCGTTGACGAACAGGTCGCGTCGAATCGCCTCGCGGGACGGGTCATGGCCCAGATCGGCCACTCGATCTACATTCCCCAGCACTGCGAATACTTCCGTTTCCTCCCGCATGAGGATCTCAAGCGGAAACTTAGCGACGCGGATGTTGTCATCACGCACGATGGGTCCGCCTCGATCGGCGAAGCCCTCTCCCTGGGAAAGCCGATTCTCGTCGTGCCGCGGAAGGCGGCTGAACGCGAGGTCTCGTATCGCAGCGACCAGCAACTCGCCCGCCATCTCGCCGAGCACGGCCTCGTTGTGCTTGTAGGAGACCCTGCCCGTCTGCCCGAGGCGTTCGAGAGACTTCAGACGCTTCCGCAGCGGGAAATCGACTCCGGTGCCCCAAGCGCCATCGAAGTGATTCGAAGTTTCGTTGCACGACGTGTCGAACCGTCCCCAAGCTCGGCTGGCTCTGACAACAGGATTCCGCAGGCGGAAGGGCTACGGGTGGTCGTCGTGAGTCCCGCGAACCCATGGAATCATCGCCCGGGTGGAATCCGGACATACACAGAGGCTCTCGTGACAAGTTTGGCGGTAGCTGGGGCCGAAGTGACCGTCGTTGCGCCAGACGGAGGCGCTCCGCGATCCGAGCAAGTGCGGTTGATCCCCTTGGTTGAGACCAGAGGCTCCTCCCTCCGGTTCCATGCGAAGTTGTTCCTGATGGGACCGAAACTGCGCGGCTTGGCGAAAATCGTTCACGTGCAACGACCAGACCATCTTCTCCCGATTCTCCCTTGGATTCGTTCCGCCCGACGCGTAGCAGTCCTCCATGGCGAGGCCGGTCGGAGCGTCCAGCTCCGGAAAGGGGCATTGCAGGCCGCAGTCCTTCGAGTCCTGGAATGGGCAGGCAGTCTGTTCATCGATGCGTTCATCGCGGTCGACGAGCACACACGGCGTGCATACGAAGCTTTGTTTCCCCGCCTTCGCGGAAAGATCACCGTCATTCCCGTCGGTGTCCGAGCTCCGCCGACACCAGGACCGGGGGCCGCAGACGTTGGCGACATCCCGGGGGGGAGCCGTATCGTCCTTTATGCCGGTCGGTTGGAACGGGAGAAAAACGTCGGACTTCTCATCGACGCGTTCCCGATCGTCCTCCGGTCGGTCCCGAATGCGTACCTGCTTCTCATCGGAGACGGCCGTGAGGAGAATGCATTGCGTGTGAGAGCCGCAGCCGCGGGGAATGAACGAATCCGCATCATGGGACCGCGTCCCCGCGCTGAGTTGTGGGATCTGATCCGACGTTCGGACGTCGTTGCGGTGCCCTCGCTCTTCGAGTCGGGACCGCTCATCGCGCTCGAGGCGATCTCTCTGGGAACACCTGTGGTCGCGACCCCCTTCGGCCGGATCGCCAAGGTCATGGAGCGCTGGTCGGTCGGCCGCCTATCGTCGCCGAACGTCGAGGAGTTCGGTCGCGCCCTTGTCGACGTGTTGCAACACGGGAGGGACAGATACGAGAAAGCGTGCCGTGCGGCGGCCGCAGAGCTTTCCTTTGATTCGACCCTAGACGCGACGCTCGACGTCTACCGGTCCCTCGCGGTGCACGAGGTGGCGCGATGAAACTTCCCCGCAAGACCGTGTATGCAATCCTGCTTGCCTTCGTGTTTCTCAACTTCGTGATCCGCTATCCGCGGACGCCCCACGGCGTGGGCGTGGACTCGTTCTCGTTTGCAGTATTATCGAACGCAATCGTCGAGCAGGGCCGGGCCGCGTGGATCGTTCACCCCCTGAGCCCGTTTGGGCTCTACCCGCTCTCGTACCCGTCGGGATCGTTTTTCCTCACGGCGGCCTTGGCGAGCGCTTCGGGCGTCTCGCTCGAGGTCGCCACGCTTATCCTTTCCTTCCTCGTCGCGGCCCTGTCCGTCTTCGCGGGCTTCCTCATGGCACGGGAGTTCTCCCGGAACGACCTATTCGCGATCGCGGTCCCGTTGGTCTTCACCCTCATGCCCAAGTTCGTGACGAACACCCTTTGGGAGGTCCCCGCTCGAGGATTTTTCATGACGCTCACGGCGCTCTTCCTCTGGGCGGTCCTTCGGGCCGTGAAGCTTCCGGAGCCCCGTCAAATCGCCATTGCGGGCCTGATGTTCCTCCTGATGAGTCTGTTCCATCGGCTTGCCGTCCTCATGGTCGTCGTGTTCATCGCGTTCCTCCTGACGATGATTTTCGTCGTCGCTACGAAGATTGTGAAGAAGCAAATCCCGAGGGTGCTGATGTCACCGGCCTTCCGACGCCGGAGTCGGATTGTCGGTCTCGCCGTATACGGCAGTGTCTTCGCGGTGCTGTTGTTCGGGTCTGGGGTCCTCGAAACCTATCACCAGGGCGCCTACTTCTCCGGGGATTCGGTGATCACTGCATTCGGTAACCTCGCCGTCAGCTTGGGGCGGAGCGTCGGACTGCTCGCACCGTTGGCGATCGTCGGAATCGCCGTCGTCCTGTTCTCCCGGAACAAAGGCGCGCCGGAGTACTTGTTCCTCTCCACACCTCTCGCAATCGTCCCGACACTCTTTCTCCGGAGCTACACGGGCTTCTACATCGTGACCTTCTTCGCTTTGTTCATTGGGATGGGATGCGCGTCTCTCATCTCCCGGGTTCCGAAGAAGCATCGGAGTCTCGCGGTCCTTGCGCTCATCGTTGTTGCCAGTGTCAGTGCAAGCCAAGCGATTAGCTTCGAGCTTCCACGACAGACGTTCATGTCCGAATCAGAGTACACGGCGGGCCTCTACGCAAAGTATCATGTTTCAGGAACGCTCGCGTGCAATGACGGACTCCTCGGATCTCGGATCGCATCTGTGACGGGCGACGCGTACCTTCCGATTGGGGGAGCGACGACAGCGACATATGGTCCGGATGCCCTGGCATTTGGATTCATAGACGGGTTCCAGACGATTCCGGTTCCGATCACCGAACTCACAATCGATTCCGACGCGCTGTTCGCCCCGGTTGGGGTGACCGTGGGAGCGGACTGGTCCGTGATGTTTTCGAATCGACTCGGGACACGTTCGGAACGAATCGCTGACACGTACGCGGTTTCCGTGATCTGCGAGGACAGTCGCGAGTTCGCCACATATCACACGGGCTGGGGCGTGACGTACGAATCCCTGCTGTTGGCAGATCTCTATGAGAACCGGTACAAGACGTTCGAGGCTAACGGAGTACGCATGTGGCTCGCATTCTAACGGTCGAGTGCCCGTCTTGCTGGAGGATGAGTCTTGACGACTAGCACGATTGGACCGAGGCGCAGCGGCGTTTCGGTCGTGATCCCGAGCGCCGGAAGGCGCCATCGATCGCTCCGTTCCTGCCTGGAGTCGATCTCGCTCCAGGGCGAGCAAGATGAGGTCCTCGTCGTCGTTCCGCCCGGACGTTGCCTGCCGAAAGATATCCCGAGCTTCGCGCGTAGCATCGAGCAAGATGGTTCCATTTCTGCGGCGGTGAATGCGGGAATCCGCTCGGCGCGAAACGAGATTGTGGCCGTGACGCACGACGACTGTGTCGTTTCAAATGGGTGGCTACGGGAGCTCACGGAACCCATCTGCACGACCGAGGCCATCGCTTGTGTGGGGCAAACCGTCCCGCGACGCAAGGGCAGGTCGTACCCTGCCACGCTCGTCCTCCCATATGCCGAAAGACGCTTGGTCCGCGTGGATCGGTTCACTCCATTCTGGGAACTCGGTCTCATCGGGAACAACTTCGCTATCCGGCGAGACGCCATCCGCCGCGTAGGCCCCTTTAACGAGCGCTTGGGCATCGGGTCTCGCCTTTGCGGTGGCGAAGACCTCGATATGTTCCATCGGATTCTCGCCGCCGGGCTGACCGTTTGCATCAACCCCAGAGCCCTCGTGTACCACGAACCCCTCGACACTTGGGTGCAAGAGATGCGCATGATGTACACGTACCGGGTCGGCCTTGCCGCTTACTTCTTTTGCCACTTTCGCGAGCCGGATGTGGGTTCGTACTTCGTGAAGAGGACCTTCGCCGACCAGCTGCGACAGGTTTGGAGGAGTGCGGTTCGCGGTCGGCCTGAGCGGCTCTCCGTCGAGGCCATCGCCCTCCTCGGCCTCAACATCGGCTTGGCAAAGTCGTGGCTTCTCCGTCCACATGCGTTCCGTGACGACTGGCCTCGGGCCCCTCGCCCGGAGGCGACGGGCGGGTGATTGCGATCTTTGAATTCCTCCAGCTGCGGGAGAAGGCCAAGGCCTACTTGCGGTGGGAGGAACCGCGCCCCCGATGGCCCAGTCTTGTTGCTCTCCTGAGAAAATACTTGCACTGGAGTCGCACGACTCAGTTTGATGCGGAGTTGAGATACGACATTGCCCTGAGGTACTTGTCGGAGCGTTCCCACCGTTCAGCCCCAGTCAATCGGATCCTGGACGCCGGAAGCGGACCTCATGGATTCGCTCGGTATGCAGGGCGCGAGTGCGTCGGACTCGACCTCGCGTTCCCACGTGATCGCATTCCGGATGATGGCGGGCAAATGAGGCGCGTCGTTGGCTCGATGACGCACCTGCCGTTCCGAGAGCGGAGCTTCGACCTCGTGTTGAGCTTTGATACGCTCGAACATCTGCCCCCGTCGCAGCGACCTGCGGCGGTCCGAGAGTTGTTCCGCGTCGCGTCCAAGGCGCTCGTCATCGGCGTTCCCTATGGAACGGAGGCGGCTGCACACGACCGTTGGGCAGCAGCAATCGAGCGAGCGCGGGGAGATGAGCCGGACTGGCGGAGAGAACATGTCTCGAACGGCCTGCCTGGGCCCGAGCTGGATCAGCTCATCGCGTCATCCGCCGTGGTGCGGAACGCAGTCTGGTTCCGCGTCCGAAACCATGAGAGCCTTCTTGGCCTGAAACTCCGGTGGCTAATCGGACGGCGGATCTCACAGTCACACCCGGCATATGGGCTGGTCTTGGGCCCACTGTTCGCGTTATCCAAGAGGCTCCACTTCGGCGCGTGCTACCGGAGGGCGTACTTCGCCGAGTTCGTATGATTCGTAGTAACCAGCCAGAAACGTTGATGAGTCAGGGTCAAGTCCGGCCACGGGTGTCGCAGGCCACTGTGCGGGCCCGCGCTGTCCGCGGACTTGGTGCGATGGCAATTCTTCAGATTGTCGGTGCAGCGATTAATCTCCTGACGCTGATCATTCTTGCGCGTCTTCTGGTGCCTCGGGACTTCGGCTTCGCGGCGGTCGCGGCCCTCGTTACGGGAATTGTCGGGATCGCGGGGGACTTCGGCTTGGGACCCGCGGTAATCCAGCGGAAGGACCGGACGGAAGAAGCGCTCTACACTGCGAGCACCATCCGGATCGTAATCGCGTTCATTCTCTTCGCGGTCACATTCGTCTTCGCCCCGTATGCAGCGGCCTTTTTCTCGGCAGCGGAGACGACCGATGCAATCCGACTTGTTGCATCCTTGTTCCTCCTGAACAGCGCGGCGTTCATCCCGGTAACACGCCTTCAAAAGGATCTCAAGTTCGGCGTAATACTGCGCGCCTCAACCGCTTCTGCGTTGGCGTCCGCCGTTACATCCATTTCGCTCGCATATGCGGGCTTCGGGTTCTGGAGCATCATTATCGCGAGCGTCGTCGCCGCCGTCGTCCTCCTCGGGGCATACTGGCTCCAGTCCCCATGGAAACTTCGAATCGTTTTCGATCGCTCTCTCGCGACGGACCTGATCCGGTACGGGAGGCACCTATTCTTGATGAACCTCTTCGTCTTTTTCATCCTGAACATCGATAGTGCGGCCATCGCGCGATCTCTGGGCGCGGTCGCTCTCGGCTTCTACGCCCTCGCGTACAAATGGGCCAATGTTCCGGTTAACTTCCTCTCCAAAGTTGCCGCTCAGGTAATGATGCCCACATACGTCCTCCTTCGCGATTCGCCGGAGCGACTGCGGAAAGGGTACTTCGAAACGATCCTGATGATAAACGCGGCCAGCTGGCCGGTCTACATTGGGCTTCTCATCCTGGCCGATGATTTCGTCGAGATCGTCTTGGGCCCAGTCTGGCTTCCCATCGTTCTCCCCATGCGAATCCTCTGTGTCATGGGCATGCTGCGCGGGATAGCAGAGCCTGGCGTATACACATTCATGGCGACCGGCAGGTCCCATCTTGTCTCTATGACCACCGGGCTACACGCTGGCGTCTTCGTCGTACTGCTTGGTCCTGGGCTGTTGTACGGCGGCATTGTTGGCGTCGCGGCAAGCGTCGCCGCCGCTTACGCCGTAAACCTCGTTCTTGTCCAGCACCGCGTTAACAGGTTCCTTGGCGTCCGATGGGGCGAATTGGCCAACAGCGTCCGACCCTTGGTCGGGGCGGGGGCCGGAATGGCGTTGTTTCTCGTGGGTCTGCATCTAATCCTTCCAACCTCCCTTGCGGGGTTCTTCCTGACGGTGAGTGCAGGGTTAGCGGTATATCTCGCTCTGCTGAGACTCCTCGAGAAGGGGATGTTGTCTCGATACCTTCGACAAATCCTCGACGCTGCGCGCGGACCTACATGATTATACGCCTCCTAGTGACGCCTCGAATGCCGAGGAGGCCCGTGCCCGAGTTCTCATCCGTGATTCAGAGGGCGGCGTGTTTTCATAGGTGTCCGAGATGAACATCCATGCTGCAGGAGGACCGAACCGGTGAGCCGACTTGGCGGCAGGGCGTACTCGAATCTCCCTGATCTCGTCGTGTTCCTCACTAGCGTCTCAGAGGGCATCATTGGCGGCATCTTGCATTATCTCGATCCTCTCGAACGGCTCCTCCCGGGCAGAGGAATAGATGTCAGGAGCTTCCGCTTCCCTAAGGGGCTTAATCTCATGGAAGCTAGGGGACTGCCAAAACCTGTGCGCATCCCGATCCACGTTGCCTACGCCATATTGTGTCTCATACGGATTCTGCGTCTCCGCCACCAGTACGGGACAATCCTTGTGCACAGCCACGGCGCGTCCTATGTACTCCTTACCGCCTTCCTCGCCAAATTCCTCGGACATCCCGCGGTCCATACGTTCCACTCGCCTTGGACAAAGCACTCCCTGACGCTTCGACTCCTCAGCCCGAGAATCGATGGGCTTGTTTTCGTTTCCAAGAGCCTCGAGGAGATGTTCAAATCGTTCTCGTCTGTTCGCAATGAATTCGTTCGCTATGTCCCCGGCGCGGTCAACGTCGATCTCTATCATCCAATAAGCCCGGTGGAGAAGCAGCGAGCCCGCCAGCAGTTTCTCCAAGAGTATGGGTTACCGAACCGAGGCAAGCTGGTAATTTTCGTTGGACGCGTGACGCCTGTGAAGGGCGTGGCGGAACTTGTTGAAGCAGTGGCTCACTTGAAGGCGTTCAAGTCGCCGGTCAGCGTCCTGATTGTCGGCCCCGTTCTCGACTCGGAGGCCGCTCACGCCTATCTGGAGCGACTTGAGAGGATAGTCTCGAAGTTCCAGCTCCAGGACTACGTAGTTCTCACGGGTGCCCTGTCGTACCCCAAGAAAGCCGACTTGATCGCGGCGGCAGATTTGCTCGTATCTCCATCTCTATGGGAGGCCTCGTCAATCACCGTGGTCGAAGCCTTCGCCACGGGAATCCCCGTTGTCGCCTCACGCGCGGGAGGTCTGACAGAGCGTGTGCAACCGGGCGAGAATGGGTTGCTCGTTGATCCGGGAGATCCTCGTCAGCTGGCGGACGCGATCGACAGACTCGTGCGCGACGACTCAGTACGGCTCGAGATGGGCAGGAAGGCGCGGGAAACCGCTGTTCGCGTGTACAGCGAAGAAGAGCTTGTCAACAAGCACTTGAAGCTCTATGCTGCTGTGCTATCTCGGGTTAGAGCCAGCCGCTCAGAGGTGGAGATGTCATCTGCGACTTCGCCCTAGCCTCGCCGTACGCTTTTAGATATTGTTCGGTCATCACATCGAGACTGAAACGCTCTTGAATCCGTGCTCGTGCCGCTGCGCCGAACGAACGAGCTAGCGAAGGGTTCTCGACAAAACGTGCAAGCGCTTCGGACAGGGCATGACGATTGCCGGGTTCGATCACGATACCGTCGATCCCGTCTCGGATCACTTCCGGGTTTCCGCCCACATTTGTGGCTACGACGGGGAGCCCGCATGCCATCGCTTCGATCAGGGCGCTGGAAATGCCCTCAAGATACGAGGGCAAGACGAACAGGTCGGCTGCACAATAATAATCAAGGACATCGAGTTTGCCAACCGGACCGATGAGCTTCACGGTGTCCTTGAGACCGAGCTTCCCTATCCATTGGGGAATGTCATCGACCTCGAGGGAACCTACGAGGAGACAAGAAAACCGACCGGCGCGCCGACGCAGATGCCCCAGCGCCTCGAGAAATAGGTATATCCCCTTGAGTCGGTCCATTCGACCCAGGAACAAGAGGACGAACTCGTCCTCGGGGACTCCTAAGGTCTGTCTCATCCTCTCTCGGACTTCGGGTCGAGGACAGAAGTACTCAGTATCGATCCCGTTGAGGATTACGCGTCCTTTGACCGGGGCAAACTCTCGCATCGTGTTCACAGACTCGTAGGCCAAGACATCCGCCTCTCTGAGGACGATTTCCTGGGCCCTCGCGTTTGCCCATCGGAGGAGCGGCTTCGGACTTCTGGGATACTTGGCGTATATGGTTGCGACGGACGGAACCCCATATTTGTGCCCGGCCCGAATCGCCGCTGCCGCCATCGGCATCGGGTTCAAGACGTGGAGCGCATCGATGTTCCGCCGGTTATTCCGCACCCAAGAGGAGGTCTGACGGTTTACCGAAAAGGTCCGAAGACCTCCGACGTCCCGAGGGCGAAGTTCGACCAGATGGGCAGCATTTCGTAACTCCCCACTAATCCGAAATTCCGGCCGTTCGTATCGATACACTGCCGTAACTTCGTGACCGCGACGATGAAGCGCGATGGAAAGGTCGTGCACGAACTGCCCGATTCCCCCGACAGCGAGCGGCGAGTAGGTCGACACCAAGACGACGTGCACGCGAAGCGATTAGGGGCGGGGTATCTATTCATTTCGACTGCCAAGTCTCATATGCGGGTGATAACTTCCCGATCTGGAGAATGCAGCCGCTCACGTATCGAAGGGCTATGAACCGTGCTCTTGCCGTTCTTCCGAAGCCCCTGCGAACCCGATTGCGCGAGATGGCACACGGATTGTTACATCCATCAATCGGTGCTCTGCCCGAACTGAGAACCTTCGACGGCGCGCGCCTGGAGCCTTGGAAATTCGGAGCTCGTGCGGCGACCTGCATCAGCGCCGACTTCGAGCTCGCGTGGGCATCGCAATATGTAAACCTCGGGCTCGCGAGGGATGAAGGACGACGCACGCGTAAGTTCTTTCCCGAACTACTCGCGGCGCTCAACCGGAATGCTATACCCGTCACATGGGCCGTTGTCGGCCACCTTTTCCTGGGAGAGTGCCGGCGTGATCCGATGGGTCGCGCGCATCCCGAACTGCCTCACCCGAGACCGTATCGCAATTGGCGGTGGAGCTTCGAACGCGGGGACTGGTACCAGTATGACCCGTGTTCTTCGGTGGACGCCGCGCCGGAATGGTATGCATCGGACCTGGTCGACCGGATTCTTGCATCGGAGGTGCGGCACGAAATCGGTTCTCACTCTTTCAGCCACACGGATCTGTCGGACGCGAACTGTCCTCCTGAGGTCGCACAAGGAGAACTTCGAAGGTGTCAGGAGGAGGCGTCTCAGAAAGGAATCGGGCTAAGATCATTTGTCTTTCCCGGGAACTTCGAAGGAAACTTCGCAGCTCTGAGAGAGAATGGGTTCATCGCCTACAGGGGCGGTGACGGAGTTGACCTCTCGTATCCGGAGAAGGCGCACGGCCTTTGGAACATCCGAGAATCTCTCCAGCTGTTCGATCCGGAGGTCGATTACTCGCGACGACTCCCGCTGTATGTTGAGGCGGCAATTCGGGCACAGGTCGCCTGTCACTTGAGCTTTCATCCGTCGGAACCGAGCGCGGCCACGGTGAGCGGTGTTCTGCTTCCCGCCTTGGCGTACTTAAAGTCGCTAGAAGCACGCGGAGACATATGGATCGCGACCATGAAGGAACTCGCGTCGTACTGTGAGGCGAGGTCGTCTGCCCTGGTTCGAGAGGTCTCCCCGTTGGACTGGATCGTGAAGTGGGGACATGATCCCGATAGGTATCCCCGGGCCGCGATCACTTTCAGTGTCCCGTGGGCCGGCTCGAGTCCAACATGCGAAGTGGATGACGAGGAAGCGGCGGAACGCGGACAATCCTGCTTCGTTCGGTCTGGGAGACTGTACATGACGATTACACATCCCCACTCAGCGCTGCGGGTCAGACGGGTGTGAAGAAAGCCGGAAACAAATCCTGCTACCTGGCTTGATAATAGTCCCCTCGCGCTTAAATAGCGTTATCCTCAGTCGTCGCACGGGACCGTTTGTCATGAGCGACGCGAAACGATCTCCGATTCCCCCGACCAGGATTTTCTTTCCGGATGAGGACATCGACGCGTTGCAGGGCGTTTTCCGGGACATCTTGAAAACAGGGCAACTTACTCTGGGGAAGCGGACCGGGGAATTTGAGAACAGGTTCGCGGCTGAGATTCGGGGGAGTCACGCGATTGCCGTCAACAGTGGCACAAGCGCGCTCGAGATCATTCTTCGAGCTCTGCGTCTGAGCGACTCCGAAGTCATCGTCCCGACCAATACGTTCGCGGCAACCGCTTTCGCAGTCGTCCACTCCGGAAACCGACCTGCCCTTGCCGACATCGGCGAGGACCTCTGCCTTTCAATGGCGTCCGTTGAATCCGCGCTGACGCGGCGCACGAAGGCCATCATCCTCGTCCACATCGGCGGACTCGTCGCGCGGGATACGATTAAGATCGCGGACTTCTGCCGCGACAAGGGGATCGCCCTGGTCGAAGACGCCGCCCATGCTCACGGCAGCACGCTGAACGACAAGCCCGCGGGTTCGTTCGGCATCGGATCTGCTTTCTCGTTTTACCCAACGAAGGTGATGACCTCCGGTGAAGGCGGGATGATCGTTACGAACGATGGGGAGCTCGCAAAAACCGCCAAGATCCTGCGGGATCAGGGGAAGGCAGGCTTCACGACGAACCTGCACGTCGAGATGGGCTACAATTGGAGGCTTTCCGAACTTCATGCCGCGATTGGGCTCTCGCAGCTGGGCCGCCTTCGGGAGTTTATTGAACGTCGGCGACAGGTTGCGAAGACCTACGACTTTCGGCTTCGAACGGTCGGCTGGCTCGAGCCTCTTGTTCCCAGTCAGGGCGTCCGTTCCAATTACTACAAGTACATCGCGTTTCTCGATCACTCCGTCAGCCGTACCGCGCTGAAGTCGAAGCTGAAAGAACGCCTCGGAATTTCCCTCGCGGGCGAGGTTTACGACGTTCCGCTCCACCGCCAGCCTATCTTCCAGAAATTCGGCCTGGGGAACGGCCAGAAATTCCGCCTTGCAGACGACCTTTGCGAGCGTCACATTTGCCTCCCCATGTCAGCTGTCATGACGGAGGCGGAGGCACTGCGCGTCGTGGAGGGTCTCGAAGAGGTGAAGACGTGGTTGCAGTCGTAAGTGGCGGGAGCGGGTTCATCGGCTCCCACCTCGTCGACCGGCTCCTTGAGGACGGATTCGAGGTGCGCGTCTTGGACACGCTCCCCCCGCATCGTCCCGAGGTTGAGTTTGCGAAGGTTGACATCAACAGCAAGAACGAAGTCCTAGACGCTTGCAGGGATGCGGAACAGATCTTCCACCTCGCAGCCGTCTCAAACGTCGACGAAGCGTATCAGAAGCCCGTGGAAACGGTCAGAGCGAACACGCTCGGAACGCTCCATCTCCTGGAAGCGGCGAGGCGTTCCCGCACGGAGCGCTTCGTCTTCGCAAGCACCGTATGGGTCTACGGGGGCGCGCGGGGGACGGACGTCCACGAAGACAGCCCGTTCTACATGCCCGGCGCGGGACACATTTACACGTCGACGAAGATTGCTTCGGAGCTCTATATCCATGACTATTCGCGGCTCTACGGTGTGCCCTTCACGATTCTGCGATACGGCATCCCTTATGGCCCCCGCGCTCGCGCAGGAACGCTCGTCCCGATCTTCATTCGAAAAGCGCTCCTCGGCGAACCCCTCACGATTTTCGGTGACGGGATGCAGTACAGGAATTTCCTGTATGTCGAGGATCTCGCTCGAGGGAATGTACTCGCCCTCGCGAACATCGCAGAGAACCAGATCTACAACCTCGAAGGGCCGAGGCCGATATCAGTAAAGGAGGTCGCTGAGACAATCCAGAAAATTCTCGGCGAAGTGAAGATCGAGTACAAGCCGCCCCGGCCCGGAGACTATCGTGGAAAGGACGTTTCTTCAAAGAAGGCGAAGCGCGATCTGAAATGGGAACCGGTCGTCGAATTCGAGGAAGGGATGAGACGGTACATTGAGTGGTACCGCGAGGCCGAGCTGCCGAAGCTACAGGCAGCTCTCCGTCGGGTCGAATAGAGTGCACAAATTCATAGGAGTTGCGACGCGCACCGGCCGGAATCCGACGCGACGGGCAACGGTAGTCACGGCTATGCAAACAGCGTCGCAACCTTCATCGGGGGATGCCGTCCATCCGCGCGCCGTGCGCTTGCTGTTCCTCGCGCTGGACCTGAAGCCCGAAGAGGACCACGCCGAATGCATCCATGTCAAGGAGGTTGTTCGCAACATGGCAGCCCTGGGCCATGACATTCTCCTGTTGACCTCACGGGAGTCGGCATGGTCTTCAAACGGAATGGGTCCTCGCACCTCGGTTCGGCCAACGGGAGGTGGCCCAACGGTCGAGGAACTCATGAACGTTCTCCGCGAGACGAAGCGCTTCCGGCCGGACGTCATCTATGAACGTCGGTTTCTCCCGAAGATTTCGGCGGCGGTTTCGATGATGACCGGAGTGCCTGCGGTGGTCGAAATCAACGGCCTTGTGGAGGACGAAATGAAAATGCTGGGTAAGGAGCGTAGGTCCGCCCTCCCGCCCCCACTAAGAGAGTACGCGTTCTCCTTGATCTTCCGTCAGATGCAGCGAGTTGTGACCGTGACGGAGGGCCTGGCCGGAGAAATGCGCCGGCTCTATGACCTCCCCTTACAACGTCTGGTGGTCATCGAAAACGCAGCCAACATGATGCTGTTCAGAGCGTTAGACAAGGATGCCTGCCGACGCCGACTCGGGTTGGATCCCGAGAGCCGCTGGATTTGTTTCGTTGGCGGACTGTATCCCTGGCACGGCGTCGAGACTGCGATTCGCGCAATGAAACTCCTCGCCGCGGGACCTTCCACCGTGAGACTACTCATCGTCGGGGACGGCCCTCGAAGAGCCGCACTCGAAGCGCTCGCCCGACAACTCGCGGTAGATGACCGGGTTCGATTCGCGGGGAAAGTACCCTATGAGGAGGTCGCCCTTTACATCAGCGCCTGCGACCTCGGCATCGCTCCGCTCACGCGGGAGCGCAACACGCGAATCGGAAGCTCTCCGATGAAAGTCTACGAGTACGTTGCCTGCGGTCGCCCGGTCGTCGTAAGCGCCGTGGCGGGAATCGGAGATTGGGTCGAGCGGGAAGGTGTCGGTTCCCTCGCCGAACCAGATAACCCTCAGGACTTCGCGGACAAGATGACAAAGGTCCTCAGCGACACCCGCCTCTTGGAGGAGATGCCATTGAAGGGTCCCGCCGCCGTTGCCCGTGACCACAGCTGGGCAGGTGTCGCTCAAAGGATACTTACCATTTGCGAGACGGTCGCTCGAGAAACCTGATGACCAGGAAAACGTGTGAGAGCGCTCCAGGTTCCGAAGTCATGAGTCACAGCCTACTGTTTTGATGGTACTTCCCTTGCGGGCACTCCCGCAACGACCCCACCATCAGGGACATCCTTTGTTACAACGGATCCCGCGCCCACGATGGCCTCACGGCCGACCGTAACGCCTGGCAAAACCACGCAGTGGACTCCGACGAACGCTCCCTCCTTGATTCGCGTCGTCGCCACCCGAGCCTCCTCCCCCTTCGTGTACGCACGCGCTTCATCGTGGGCGAGAACCGTCGATCGAGCGGCTATCGTCGCCCCATTTTCAACCACAACGTGTTCGGGATAAAGGTTGTCGAGAATCACAAAGTAGCCGATTTCCACATCGCGTCCGATTCGTGCGCCGCGGGCTCGATGAAAGGCAGCACGCAGTGCAGAACTTGGGCTGAACCAAGCCGGTAGCAGGAAAACCGAGGAACGAAATCGGACTCGAAGCGGGCGGGTCGCCCGTTGGGGCATAGGGGCGCGAGCGACAAGGCCACTATTAAAGGCCACGACGCGGTTTTCTTTTCGACGACTCAATCGCACCGATCTGGCGAGTCGCCCTCAAGCGGAGATTACCGCAACGAATGCCTTTGATCACATTGACGTGTGGTTCGCTGCTACACTAGCTCCTGTCTCGGAGAATCACGGGGTTGCGCTTAAAGACCGGGAGTGGATAACTCCGGCCAGTGACGGGCCCCCGAGTCCTCTTCATCTATCCGATGGACTCATCGTTTGTGAAGACAGACCTGGCTCTCCTGAAGTCATTTTCCGACGTGATCCCGCTCAAGTTTCGGGGGAAAGCGAGTTACCCGCTGTTACTCGCGAATGTCGCACGGGCCGACGTGATTGTGTCTTGGTTCGCCCTAGGATTCGCGGCGATGGCAAACCTTGCCGGGAGGGCGCTTCGGAGACGATCGATTGTTATCGCTGGCGGGTGGGATATCTCTGTTATGCCCGAGATAGGCTACGGAATTCTCCAAAATGAATGGGCGGCGCTTCGAGCAAGACTCGCCCTCTCATCAGCCGACCTCATCCTCGCTTTCTCGGAGTGGAGCGCAAGGTCGATCAGGACACTCGCACCGAGAGCACACGTGAGGACGGCGTACCTCGGCGTCGACGTCACTCAGTTCCATCCGAGATCGAAGGAGGACCTTGTCGTCACGGTCGGAATTGTAAGTCGGGAGAATCTCCGCAGAAAGGGACTGCTGGACTTCGCGATTGCATCACGAGAGGTCCCCGAGGTCCCGTTTGTCTTGGTGGGCCAACACATCGACGACGCTGCGGAAGAACTCCGCAAGATTGGAGGCGAGAACCTGACGCTCACGGGCTGGCTACGAGACGAGGAACTCCGTGCGCTGCTGGGCCGAGCGAAGGTGTACGTCCAGCCATCGTATACAGAGGGTTTTGGCGTCGCCGTCGCGGAGGCGATGTCAAGCGGGTGTGTTCCCGTTGCGACGAATCGCGGGGCTTTGCCAGAAGTTGTCGGAGACGCAGGATTCTGTGTCGAGTACGGTGATGTGGACGGTTTGACGGCCGCAGTTCGACAGGCCCTTCGTAGCGACCGCGGGGCGGATGCCCGCCGACGAGTCGAAGAACGGTTCGCGCTTAGCCACCGCCTGGAATCGCTCCGTTCCGCTGTGAACGAAGTGAGGGGGAGAGCAAGTTGACAAGCCTTAGCATCTGCGCTACCAACTATGATTGCGCGCACGCCCTCGACCGGCATCTCCAATCCGTATACGACAACCTTGGTAAATTCGACTTCGAGTACATTGTTACCGACAACCATTCCAAGGATGCGAGTCAAGCGATTCTGCGAGAATGGGCATCTCGGCATGGAAACTTCAAGGTGCTGACGCGGAGGTGCACGATGGGCGAGGGGCGCCAGATCTCGTTCGATCACTCTCGCGGCGCGCATATCATGGTCCTCGACACGGATGTTGTGTACAGCCCGCTTTTGAAGCAGTTCCTGGAGAGGTATCTCGAGCGGTACGAGGATTTCTCTGTTCAGGCACTCTTCTGTGGGATCTTTCCCCGCAACCAGTGGCTCCAGGTCGGGGGACGCCGGAGCTTGAACACGAACGAGGACGTCGACATGTGGCTCCGGCTCGTCCGGCTCGGAACGATGCGGTGGTACACGGTCGCTATGGGCGAGAACCTGAAGGAACCTGCCGCGCTCGGGAGCTCGGACCACCTGTCGAGCCGCTACACGAAAGGCGAGCGTGTCACACGTCTGTTCCGGCGCGAATGGGACCTCCTCAAGACGCGACGGGTTCAGTTTGTGGATCTCGACCGGTTGATCAGGGAGTCCACAATCGATTTCGGACTCGGGGTTCCCATCGGTCCATGGCCGCAGCGAAGGCTGAGGATCGGCCGCTCACGACGCATGGCGGCTTTCGTCCGCGACCTCCGCCAGGTGTTGCGTTCTTCCTGAGCACCAGGCGGTTACGGGAACAGTGAGCCCCGCACCATCAAGCCAGATCGATCGGTCGGAAGGTCGTCTAGCACTCGTCACTTGGCTCCGACCGTGACAGTCCAGTGATTCATCAAGTTCAGCCCGAAAAGTGTCCCAAGGACGTTCCTCGGCTCCATCCTAATGCGTTCGACACTTGGAACTCGGATGACGCGAATTCCGAGAGAACGGAGCTGTCGATCAATCTCGGCGGGTGGCACCCGGGCTCGATCAGCATTCGGATTGCCGAATCGAACCAAACTCATCAGCCTCACCCACCGCTCATTGGCGGTGAGCAACACGATGCGTCCTCTAGGGCGAAGCATTCGCTTGAACTCGACGAGGACACGCAGTCTCTGAGCGGCGGAATAGTACAACGGCGAGAGGTCGATTGCCAGGACCAGTTCGAATGAGGAATCCCTGAAGGGAAGATGCTCGGCATCGCCCTGCACGGTGACTAACCCCTTTTCCTTCTGAACTAGGCACATACTGGCTGACCGATCCATGCAAATCCGATGACCCGGAAGGCGACTCTCGTTATCCCCCGTTCCAGCACCTACGCTGAGAGTTCGGGAGCTTGGGCCGATCTTACCGGCTTCAACGATGAGCCGCAGCTTAGCCGCAAAGCGAATTCGATCACTCGGCGTCAGGCTTTCATAACGGCGAACCCAATCCCTCACGACATCGGGAGACTCATAGTAGAATGGCGCAGAGTCCTGCAACTTCGAAACCGCCAATGGCCAGTCGCCGTTCCGATACTTAACTTCCGTCCATGCAATTGCCTTCTGTGAGAAGGTTTTGCGGGGGTGCCGCAGGGCCGGAACTGCTATGGGAACGACGGGGCCGAGGTCCTTCAGAGGGATGCCGGAAGCCCCGAGGCCTCTCCCACCTTCATCCGCCGATGGCATCGCGGGCACTGCTCGACCGTCGCGGCGCAGGCGACGTGGTAGAACTTCCCGCACTCGCATCGGTACCCGGGCAGGGCAGGAGTCAAGACATCCCCGCAGATCCCGCAGAGAACCCCGCGCTTCCGGGGCTCGGGCTTCGGCGCGGGTCCCGGACGCCGAACGAAGAAACGGAACACGATCGCCCAGAACAGCGTGATCCATCCGAGGAAGATGATCCACCCGAGGTTCGAGTGGGCGACGAGCATGTTCTGCAAGCTCGCCTCGGGCGTCGCGCTGTAGACGCCGAAGAGCACGATCATCACCATCCGGAGGATGTTCGCGACGTACGAGGTGAGGAACCCGAGGCCGAGGAGCACGAACACCCGCGGCTCGAACCGCTCATACTCCGTGAGGACGAACGCAACGAACGCGCTCGCGAAGATCCCGAAGCTGTAGATCCCCGAGCACGACGTCGTGATGATGACGGTGAGCTGGGTGCCGCCCTGCGTGACGAACGCGACCGCGGGCGCCGTCGTCCACGGGAACGCACGGACCTCCGCGGGGACTCCGAGGAGGTTCAGGGTCCACGCGGTTTGCGGCGCGAGGGCCGTCCAGGAGTAGATGTCGACGCTCCTCTCGAAGTCCTGGTAGTACAGCCGCGCGAGGAGGAGAGGGAGAACAAGGATCGCGATGAGGACGCCGATGAAGAGGAGGACGAAGTCCCGCTCCCGCTCGTAGCCCGCGGGCACGAGGGGGTACGCGAACATCGCGACCGCGAACAGGAGGACGGCGGTGTCCTCCGTGCCGATCGAGATCTCCCCGAACACGGCGAGGTTATACGCGAGGTCCAGCGCGATGATCGCGATCGCCATTGCGGGCAGGTACCGGACGAGCCAGCCGCGGAGCGTGAGGCGCTCGATCAGGCGGGACCCGAGGGTCTGGCGGGGCTCGCCCGCCCCGAAAGTCCCTGTCCGCCGGAACACGAGGGCGAGGACCGAGAGCCCCGCCACGAGGAACGGGATCCCGAAGAGCTCGATGAACTGGCCCTTCGGCGGGTTGAACAGGAGGTCGACGCCCGCGAAGACGAGGAGGAGGCCCGCGAGGACGGACGCGGTCCGGTGGCGGCGGAGGAGCGCTTCGATCTCGGGGAAACGCATCGACGGTCCTCGCCACGCGAGGGCGGCGTATAAAAACGCTCTCCTCCGAATATCCGGAGGGACAACGGACCGCGCGAGGTCTCCGGGAATTCACATCTTGACCGGGAGACGGTCCCGGAACTCAGTCAAGGAGGACGGGCGGATCGTGTACGGAGGCACACCCGCACGTCCGCTCGACGTACAGGGTCTCGAGGCTGCGATCGTGGAACACAACGCGGAGTCGCCCCCCGCACTCGGGACAGCACGACTCGAGCACGCCCATCGGGGAGCCGTTGACTGGGGTCGGGAAAAGGATTTGGAACGAACTCTACGTTCGATGGAGGTTGCGGGCTGAGTCCGCGCAGGTTCACTTCCACCGCTTGAGGAGCTTGTCCGCGCTCGTGATCTCGGTCTGGTACATCGTCTTCACGTACTCGAGGCCGTCCCGATGGGCCTTCTCGCTGAGCGCCTCGACGCCGTCCTCGGGAACGATCGGATTGTACCCGCGGAAGAATGCGTCCGCGGCGGTATGGATGCCGCAGATGTTCGTGAGGAGACCCGTGATCACAACGTCCTCAACGCCGTGGGCGCGAAGGATGGAATCGAGCCCCGTATCGAAGAAGGCACTATACGTCCGCTTTTCGAGGATGAAATCCCCCTTCGCCGGCTTGAGCTGTGGGATGATCTCGGCGCCTTTCGTGCCCTTCATGCTGTGAGGCCCCCAAATCTTGAGCTCGAAGTCCGTGGGCAGATGCGCGTCGTTGCACCAGATCACCGGGATGTGGGCCGTGTGGGCCGCGGCGACGAGCCGCGCCACGTTCGGAATGATCCGATTTGCGCGAGGGTTCGCGAGCTTCCCCGTCACGAAGTCGTTCACCAAGTCCGCAATGAGAAGGGCCTTCGTCATTCGTCGTCCCAAGCTGCTCACAGACGACAAGCGAATAAAGATTTGGTTGTGCGGATTCCGACGCGGAATCCGACGACCGAAAGGACGGTTTATATCGGTCTCGCCCATCTGGCCGACGGTGACGCGGTGAAGGTCGTCTCAGGATCCGCGAGCGTCGCGTTGGCCCGTGGGCTCGCGACCGCAGGCGGTGGAACGTTCGTCGAGACGACCTACGAGAAGCACCCCGGCGGGTTTCCGGACGCCGAGCGGTACGTGCGCGTGCTCGGGGCGCTGGCGGGAGACGAAGTCGTCCTCGTGCAGTCTACGCATCCAGACCCGAAGGTCGTCGAACTCCTTCTCCTCATTGATGCTGTGCGGGACCTGAGGCCTCGGAAGGTCTCCCTCGTCATCCCATACTTTGGATACGGTCGCCAGGACAAACGGTTCGAGTCCGGCGAGGCGCTCTCTGCGAAGGTCCTCGCGAAGCACGTTCAGGTGGGCGTGGACGAAGTCCTCACGATGGGCCTCCACAATCCGGAGGTGCTGAAGTTCTTCGACATCCCCGCGCGGGAAGTGAGCGGGATGCCCGCCGTGGGCCGGTACCTCAAGGACCGGGACATCGACTTCGTTCTCGCCCCGGACGACGGGGCCGTCCGCCACGCGAAGGAGGTCGCGGAGACCGCGGGGAAGCCATGGGACGCGCTCCGGAAGACGCGGCTCGACTCGTACACGGTGAAATTCGAGCCGAAACGCCTTAACGTGCGCGGGAAGCGTGTCGCGATCGTCGACGATGTGATCTCGACGGGAGGGACCATCGCCCTGGCGGCGAAGGAACTGAAAGCGCAAGGGGCCCGGCACGTGCTCGCCGCTGCCGTCCACGGGCTGTTCACGGCGAACGCGTGGGACAAGCTCGCGGTGTGCGACGAGGTCGCGGCGTCCGACACGATCCCGTCGCGGGCGACGAAGTTCTCCGTCGCGCCGGAGTTTGCCGCCGCGATTCGGGCCACGAGATAGGGTTGTAGGACGCCGAAAGGGATATGGCGTCCCCAGGACGTTCCGGCACCGTGGAGCCGGGGTTGGCGCCCTGATGTCTTGACTGTACATACTGGTCAGGACGATAAGCACGGCACCGTAACTTCAGCGAGGTGACTGCAATGCCGAAGGGAATCCGAATGAGAGCGCCTTTCGCAACGACAATCCGAAAGATGGAGCCGTCGCTCGCGACGCTGCTGATCCTCACGGTCGGCGCCGTCGCGGTCGTCGGCTTGCTGCTGGCAGTTACCGCCCCGACGGGACTCCTCGTCGGCGACACGCAGTGGCACTACATTTCCGCGTTCCACGGCCTCGGCGCCACGATGTTCCTGCTCGGAGCGACCATCGCCGTCTACCTGTCGTGGAGACTGTTCATCGGGGAAATCAAAGCGTTTGACGACCTGAAGTGGCTCACCACGTTCTCGGCCGTCATGGCGGCGGTGACGATCGCCTTCGGGAACTGGATCTACATCGCATACCGTGCGCCGGGCGGCCCGAGGAGCTACTTCCTGGAGACCCTGCCCGAGATCCACGCGGTCTTCTTCGAGTTCAAGGAGTTCATCGCCCTCTTCACGCTGCCGATGTTCATCGTCTCCGCATTCATCCTGTGGCGGTACGGAAAGGACATTGTCCGCCATCCGGAGGCGAGGGCGGCCGCGAGCATTCCCGTGCTCCTCGGCTGGGTCTTCCTCCTCATCGCCTACGTGCTCGGAGCGGCGATCACGAAGCTTCGGGGGGTGTGATCCGATGGACACGGAACACGTTGAGGAGCCGGTCCCGGAGGAGGGAACCGAACTGCGGTTCCCCACGGGCGTGATTGTCGCTGCGCTCTTCGCGGCGTGGATCGGGTTGATGGCCCTCGCGATCACGAACATCGCCGCGGACGTCAACGGCGGGTTCAGGACCTGGATCACCCTGCACAGCGGGATCGGGCCGTACAGCGGGAAGGAGGTGTTCCTGTTCGCCTCGTGGTTCGTCAGCTGGCCGTTCCTCCATTTCACCCTGCGAAAGCGCGAGCTCGACCTCCGGCGGTGGTTCGGGGTCTTCCTGGTCGGGATGCTGATCGCGACGATCCTGATGTGGCCCCCCATCTTCGAGGCGATCGCGGACGCCCTGAAGGGGTAGGCCTCGACGCGAGTGCCCTCAGGCTACGCCTCGCGATGTTGTCGGTAGGTCGCCGTGGCGCTTGATGAACTCGACGAGCCCGCCTTCGGCAAGGAGGCGGGCGACGACCGCTGGGAACGGAGGGAACGAGAGTTCGACCCTCTTCGTCCCGTCGCTCACGAGGCCCCGATCAAGGACGACGTCGAGGTCGTCTCCCTCATCGATCCGGTCCGTGTCAACGACGATCGCGGGGAGTCCGTTGTTGATGCAGTTCCGGTAGAAGATTCGCGCGAACGACTTTGCGAGAATTGCGCGGGTCCCCACCATCTTGATGATGATCACGGCGTGCTCGCGGGACGACCCCTTCCCGAAGTTCCGGCCGCCGACAATGAAATCGCCGGGCTTCACGCCCGATGCGAACTCGGTTCGCGCGTCCTCGAGGACGTGCTTCGCGAGTTCCGGCAGGTTCGACCGGAGGTGGTAGTACCGACCCGCCGCGATCTGATCCGTCGACACGTTGTCCCCGAACTTCCACGCGCGGCCCATCACGGCACGTCCCGCGGATCGACAACTTCGCCATAGATCGCCGCGACGGCGGCCGTCGCGGGGCTCGCGAGGTACACGGACGCGTTCGGGTTCCCCATGCGCCCCGTATAGTTTCGGTTCGTCGTGCTGAGGACGACCTCGCCGTCGCCAGGGATTCCGCCGTGGACGCCGGGGCACGCGCCGCACCCTGGCGAGTTGATCACCGCCCCCGCGTCGAGGAGGACATTGAACAGTCCCGCCCGGAGACACTTGTCCCAGACGTCCCTCGAGGCGGGCGTCACGAACAGACGGGTCCCCTTCGCAACCTCATTGCCCTTCAGGATTCCGCAGAACACAGCGATGTCCTCGAAGCGGGCGTTCGTGCACGAGCCGAGGTACACCTCGTCGACCCTGAGACCGAGGACGCTCGGGTCCGTGACGGGGACGACGTTGTCCTCCTGCGGCGGCCTCGCGATCATCGGTTCGACCGCGGACACGTCGATGTCCCGCACCCCGCCGTACGACGCATCGGGATCGGCGGCGAGGGGCGTCCAGTCCGCCTCGCGGCCCACGCTTCCGAGGTACCGCGCGGTCTCCGAATCGGAGGCGATGAGCCCGCATTTCGCACCCGCCTCGACGGCCATGTTCGTGAGGACCATCCGCTCCGACATCGGCATCGCCTCGATCGCCGGTCCGCTCCACTCCATCGCCTTATACGTCGCGCCGTCGGAGCCGATGTCGCCGAGGACCTTCAGGATCAGGTCCTTCGAATAGACCCGCTTCGGGAACGCGCCGTCGACCTCGAACCGCGTCGTCTCCGGCACCCGGAGCCACGTCTTCCCGAGTCCGATCGCGACCGCGACGTCCGTGGAGCCCATCCCCGTCGCGAACGCCGCCATCGCCCCGCCCATCACGGTGTGGGAGTCCGCGCCGACGACGACGTCCCCGGGCCGTACGAACGACTCGAACGCGACCTGGTGGCAGACCCCGCCACCGACGTCGCTAAGCACGATGCCGTATTCCCGGGAAAACTCCCGCAGGTACACCTGGTCCGTCGCGAGCTCCTTTCGCGGTGCCGGGCTCGCGTGATCGATGAACGCGATCGTCCTGCCCGGGTTCGCGGCCTTCCGAAGGCCCATCAACTCCATCTGGCGGAACGTCAGGGGTCCGGTCCCGTCCTGGACGTACGCGAGGTCGACGGGGACGATCGCGATGTCGCCCGCGCGCATGGGACGGCCCAACGTGTCGCTCAGGATCCGCTCGGCGAGGGTCTGGCCCGACATCCAATCCCTCAGCGGCCGCGGCGGTCCGTATCCGTTTCCCCGAACATCTTCGCCTCATCTCCGCGCGGATTTCGGCGAACTCATCGGTCGAGCGTGGCAACCGCCCGCTTCACGGCCGTGAGGTCTGCGAGAATCTTCGGGATGTCCCCCTCCGGGGTCATCCACGGCGGCGACCACACCCGGAGCCGCCCCGTGTCCAGGGCCCTGTGGAAAAGCTTCTCGCCGGCCTCGGTGCGAACGATCGCCACGTCGAATCCCTCAATCTGCGGGCTCTCGCCGAGGGACATGTCCGCCCAGGGCACCGTGAAATCCACGCACTTCAAGCACGACCTGTGCAGGAAGGACGCGAAATCACTGAGAGGGAGCTCAATCGTGCGGCGGTCCGAACCGACGACGCGCACGAGGCCGGCCGTGGCGGTAATCCCCCGGATCTCCGTCGGGCTGAGCCCGGTCAGCTCGCGGAACCGCATCGCCGTCGATCCGAGAGGCTGGACGTTCCCGTAGCAGAACAGGCCGAGGGCGAGGCGGACCTCGTATCCTGGCGCAATCCGCTCCATGTTCGCGCGGCGCGCGGCGTACACATGGCACGGCTTTCCAGCGACGGCGATTCTCGGGTGGTTCCCGCCATCCTGTCGCGCGAACCGCTCGAGCTCCAGCAGGAAGTCGAAGTTCGCCTCGAGCCCCGCGTTCACAAAGAACGACCGGCCCCGGGTCGCCCACGCACGGCGGAGCTCGCCCACCTCCTCCGGGTCCGTGACGATGAGGGCTCCCGCCTGACGCCCGTAGTCCGGCAGGATCGCTGCGTCGGCGAATCCGTCGGCGAGCACGGTCTCAATGAGCGGTTCGAGGGAATGACCGCCCGGTTCCGCGCTGTCCTTGACCTGCGTTCCGTGACAGAGTACGGCCTCACGCGCAGGTCCGACCGCGTCAGGGCTCGGGGTGATGAGCTCCTCTCCCGTCAGAAGCTCCGGCGAGTTCAAGAAGTCCCCGCGGCACACGGGACAGTGGAACCACTCAATCGCGTAGACGCCCGATTCGAGTTCGAGGTCGTACGTAAATCGAAGATCGCACTCGACGCCGCACTGGCCGCAGATGAACGGCTCTCGTCCTTCCATCGAATCCGCTCCGCTGGCTCGCAACGACAAGGGTCGATCCCGCAATGCTTGTTCCGCCGAACTAGTGCGGCCGTTTATCCCTCGGGGGACAGCGCGATCTCGAGGAGGCGGAGGGTGAGCGCGTCCAGCGAGAGAATTCCAAGAATCCGGCCGTTCGCCACGACGGGCATCGATTGAAGGGAATAGCGGCGCATCGCCTCGAGGGCGGAGTGCAGGGAATCCGATGGCCGGAGGGGCGGGATCGGCCACGCGACCTCCGACGCCGACATCCACCCAATCCTCCGGAACTCCTTCCAAATCGGGTCGGGCATCGGCTCCCCCATCAACGGGACGCCCGCCCGGATCTCCCCGGGGGAGTAGAAGCCGCGTGTCGCATCGCTCAGCTTTGCCGCGATCGCGAGGTCCCCGATTAGGCCCTCGTACTTGGACGCGGGCGAGGCGACGGGAATCGCGGACACCCCGGCGCGCGCGAGGAGGATCGCCGCGTCACGAACGTTCGTCGTCGACGAGACCGCAAGGGGCGCGGACATGAGGTCCTCGACCTTCAGCTTTGAGAGCGGGACGAAGGCCATCGAGACCTCGAGGGCCGCGCCTCTCTCTATAGTTTCTGCCGAACACGTTAGGACGGCCGGTTCTCGAAATACGCCGTGACGACCTTCGTCTGCGCCTTGCGCAGCACCTGAGACACGGTCGATTTCGAGACGCCGAGCCGTCTTGCGAGGTCCCCGAGCCGGATCCGCTTCGGATAGTCGAAATAGCCGAGCTCGAGCGCCGCCGCGAGGATCTCCTCCTGCCGGCGCGTGAGCGGAACCGATTCCCGAACCGAGGCGAGGCGGAGAAGCTTCACGGCGTAGCCGTTCCTCTCGAGCCGGGACACGAGCCGACGCAGACTCTCTCGGTCCCGAAACACGAGGTTCCATTCGATTGCGGGCTCCTTCCGGGCCACGGCTCCGGCGATGAAGCAGTCCGAGCGGGCGAGGAGCGCGCACCCGCCGCAGTTCGAAGCGTACGTGATCCCGACGAGGCGACCGCTCTCCGTACTCACGACCTCGACGTTCCGAACCCCCTCGGCCTTTCGGATGTCCTCGATGAGCTGCGGAATCGTCTCCGGCGGAACCTGCGCCTCGAAGAGTTCCTTCATCCGATCCCCGCCGATGACCTTCCGGTCGATCACGCGGATCTCGATGCCATGGCGGGGCGCGAGGTTCGTGATCCAACAGTTCGGAAGGGAGACGGAGAGCACCGCCTCGAGCACATGGGGACGAACCGTCGCACGCCTCTTAAAAGGCACGAGGCATTCCTACTCCGTGCGAGGCACCGGGGCCTTCCCGCCATTCGGAACCGTACATACATTACATGGTGACGGCTGAATGGCCCGCGGCGACCCTCAGAGGATCGTGAAGACCGCGGCCGGTCCATCGGAGATTCTCGTCGCGCTCGACGGGTCTGAGCTCTCAAGGGCCGCTCTCCAGGCCGCGATCCGCCTCGGTAGGATGTTCCGCACGCGAATCCACGTCCTCCACGTCGTCCCGAAGCTCGAGGAGTACGCCGGCCAGACGGAACTCCTCGAACCCCTCCTGCGGAAGCTGTCGTCCGTCGGCGAGGCGATCGTTGAAGACGCCGCGAAGGCGGTCGAGGCCGCAGGCCTCGAGGCGAACACGGCGGTGGCACACGGCGTGCCCGCCGCAGAGGTCACGGACTACGCGAAGAAGAACGGAATCGACCTCATCGCGGTCGGATGCCGCGGGCTGAACACGCGGGGAGCCCAGCTCCTCGGCTCCGTCTCGTACCAGGTCTCGATGCTTGCCCCCTGCTCCGTCCTCGTCGTGAAGGACGCGGACCCGTTCCCGCGGATCCTCCTCGCGCTCGATGGCTCCGAAGACTCCCGCCGAGCCGCAGATCTCGTTGGCATCCTCGGATCGAAGCTCGAATCAAAGGTCACCGTCACGTTCATCATCCCATCGCGGCCGGAGGGCGCATTCACCCTCGCCGCCTCGCCCGCGGAGCCGTTCCTCCTTGAGACGGAAAAGGCGCTGCGGGACCGCGGCCTCGCGGTCGTGCGGGACCTCCGCTATGGCCATCCCGCAGAGGAGATCGTGAAGGCGGCCTCCCGCCACACCCTCGTCGCCCTCGGCGCCCGGGGCCGGAGCGACCTCGCGCTCGACTATGTCGGCGGTGTTGCGGACAAGGTGCTCCGGAACTCGACCGTGTCAACTCTGGTGGTGCGGTGACATGGCCCTCCTCGCGCTCGTGAAGGCCCTCGTCGTCGGCGTCCATGACGCGCGGCCCCTCGCAGAGGATGCGATCTCCGCGATGCGCTGCTTTCAAGTCGTGAACGCGGAGCGGGGGGAGCACTACTTCGTCATCGAGGGGTGGCTCCCGCGGCCGTGGGTCCCCGAGTTTCGCACCGTGGTCGAGGAGTCCTCCCAGGGCCGCGTCGCCGTCGTCGTCGACGAGGATGTCGATGCCGCCGTCACGACGCGACCGTCGGCTTTGCGGAACATCCCTCTTGCTCGGCCGTACGAACTCCTCGTCGAGCTCTACGGCATGCCGGGCCGCGACGACTACGATCCGACGTTCGCGACGTTCCTCTTCATGCCCCTCTTCTTCGGGCTCATGATCGGAGACGCGGGGTACGGCGTCGCGCTCTTCGCGGCCTCGTGGCTCATCGGCCGCTGGTTCAAGACGCCCCTCGCGCGCCTCGCCCGCTCCCTCCTCACGTTCGGCGGTGCGTGGTCGATCGGCTTCGGGCTGTTCCTGTTCGGAGAGGTGTTCGGATGGTCAATCTCTCCGTGGGTCCCCGGCTACCCGTTCGTCCACCGGAGTGGCGACCTCCTGACCCTGTTCATCCTTGCGGTCGTGGTCGGCGCGACGCATGTGAACATCGGCCTCCTGATTGGTTTCCGAGCCCTCAAGAAGCGGCAAGGCCTCCGCGTCGCGTTCCTCCGGAAGATCAGCTGGATCATCCTCGAGCAGGGTGTGTTCATCCTGATGATCGGGATGGCGGGCCTCGCGCTCGCGGAGTATTGGTATGTCGGCATCGGGATCATGGCGTTCGCGGTCGGCCTCATCGCGTGGGGCGGGGGCCTCACGGACATCGTCGAGGTCCCGAGCTTCGTGAGCAACATCCTCTCGTACCTCCGGCTCGCGGTCATCGGGATCGCGAAGAGCGCGCTCGCGGGCGCGGTGAACACGATCATCATCGGTTCCTTGTTCCCGCTCGGGATTGGCGGCTGGATCGCGGGTGGCTTCCTCCTCGTGATCGGCCACGGGTTCGTGCTCGTCCTCGCCGTCGCGACCGTCGGAATCCAAGCGCTCCGGCTCCACTACGTCGAGTTCTACTCGAAGTTCTACCCCAGGGAAGGCTTGCAGATCGTAGAGAAGTTCCGCCCGTCCGTGAAGGCGGGGTCCACCGGTTCGAGGACCTGACCGAATCGGCGGGACTCAGCCGAGGAGCGCCTCGACCCGACCCGTTTGTTCGTCGGCCCGGATCGAGAGCCCGGACTTCTTGAGGACTCGGAACATCGAGAGGTTATCGGGGAGAACATACGCGACGAGGGATCGAAGTCCCTTCGTCCGCGCGATGTCCGCAAGCCTGCGGAACAGGGACGTCCCGATTCCCCTCCCTTGGAACGCATCCGCGACCATGAACGCCGTCTCCGCTTCGTTCGTCCCAGGGTTCACGATGTACGTGCCAATTCCGACGATTCGATCGTGTCCCTCCTCCATCGTCACCGCGACCAACGTCATCTCCGATTCATAGTCGATGCTCACGAGTCGAAGTCGCTCCTCGTGGGGCATCGTTTTTCGTATCCCCGCGTAGCGCAGGTAGATCGTCTCGGGGGAGAGCCCATAGAAGAATTCCTTCACGAGATCCTCGTCCTGCGGCTTCACCGGCCGAAGGAACACGCGCGTCCCATCGCGCGCCGTGATCCAGCCCTCCCACTGTTCCGGATAAAGAGGCCCCGCCTCGGAAGGTTCCCGTTGATCCGGGTACACGAGCCGCGCGGCCTTCGCCTCCCGCATGAGCCATGGCCGGAAACGTGGATGTGCAATCTGAATCAGCGCCATCGCCCGCTCGCGTACTGACTTCCCGTGAAGATCCGCGACGCCGTACTCCGTGACGACAAAGCGGACATCCGCCCGGTTCGTGACAACCCCAGCTCCTGGGGTCAGCCGAGGGACGATTCGCGAAATCTCGTCTGCGTGGACCGTGGACGGGAGCGCGATGATCGGCCGTCCACCCGGGGAGCGCGCGGCGCCGCGAATGAAGTCGACTTGGCCGCCGAACCCACTGTAGAACGTTGGCCCGATTGAGTCCGCGCACACCTGCCCCGTGAGGTCGACCTCGACGGCCCCGTTGATCGCGACCATCTGTGGTTGGCGGGCGATGATCTCCGGATTGTTCGTGTACTCCGTCGAGCGGAACAGGACATCCGCATTCCCATCGACGAAGTCGTACGCGCGGCGCATTCCGAGGACAAACGATGTGACGGTCTTCCCAGGGTCGAGAGCCTTTCGCGTGTTCGTGACGATACCCTGTTCGATCAAGTCAATCATACCGTCGGAGAGCATTTCCGTGTGGACACCGAGGTCTTTCTTCTCGCAGAGCGCGGCCAACGCCGCATCAGGGATTGACCCGATCCCTGCTTGGATCGTCGAACCGTCTTCGATTAAGCGGGCGATGTGCTTGCCGATCCGCTCCGCGATCGCGTCAACGGAAGCCCGGGGCAGCTCAGGGAGCTCCGCCGTGTGGGGCACGAGTCCATCGAGGTCCTCAACCCGCACGACGGCGTCCCCCGACGTCTCCGGCATCCGGGGATTCACCTCTGCAATCACGATGTCTGCCGAATCCACCGCAGCGCGAACGACATCCACGGACGCGCCGAGCGTACACGTCCCATCCGGCCGGGGCTCGCTCACGGTAATCAACGCCACGTCGATGGGTCTCTGCCGGGACCGGAAGAGACGCGGCACATCGGACAGGTGAACCGGAATGTAGTCCGCATCTCCCGCCTGGACCGCCTCGCGGACGTTGGAACCGATGAACAACGCGGCGTGTCGAAAGTGACCCTCGAGCGCGCGGGAGGAATATGGCGCGGCCCCCAAGGTCATGATGTGGATCACCTCGACATCCGCGAGATCTGCCGACCGCGCGCACAGAGCCTCAACAAGCTTCCGGGGCGTGGCCGCTCCACTCCCGATGAACACCCGGTGTCCGCTCCGGACCCGCCGAACCGCGGCCTCGGCCGTCGTCACCTTGTGAGACCACGACTCGACCCAAGCCGGCCTTCGCGGCGCAAGCGCCCGGGACGTGGAGGGGACCGCCATCGCGCCCTTCTGGTGCTCTGCCGAATGATGAGGAACGGGTATATGCATAACTTATCACGAAACAGGGCCTGTCGGGTCAACACGACCAAGACGGTCGTGGTCTGAAGGGATCCCGCCCCATCCGTCTCGCTCGGTCTGGTCAATCGGAAAAGGGACGCATATCGTCGAGAAGTTCCGCCCGTCCGTGAAAGCGCCCGCGGGCGATTCGCACAGGGGCGTCGGCGGGGGTGTGAGCCCCTGAGTATATTCCGTCTCCGCGGTATATATACCGTCTCCATATCCGTTTGTCTCGCTCGTTCCACCGGCGAAGAGGAAGGTCGTTGGCGGTCGAGGTAGCCCTCTTGTGGGTCCAGGCCGGACTCCTTGGATCGTCCTTTACGCTTCTCGCCGTTGCGCTGCATGTGAAAGACACGGTCCGGGCCATCGCCGCGTTCGCGGGGGGCAGCGCATTCCTCTCGGCCACGTTCTTTGTCCTCGGCGCACCGTTCGCAGCGGTCCTCGAACTCACCGTCGGCGCGGGACTCATTGCGGTCCTCTTTCTCGTCGCAATCACCCTGACGGGCGAAGGGCACGATGTGGGGGCCTCCAGATGAGAGGGGCGAAAACGGCGCTCGCCGTCGCGGCGTCCGCAACGCTCGCCGTGGTCCTGGTAGTGACCATCATCCCGGCGCTGACGGCTGAGCCGGACGACGCGACGAGCCCGGCGTGGCTGGGCGAAGCGCTCTGGCGAACCCGGGGCCTTGACCTCACGGTCCAAGCGCTCATCCTCCTCGTCGGCTCGCTCGCCGTGATGCTTCTCCTCCGCGAGGACCGGGGAGGCGACCGCCATGGGTGATTCGTTCCTCGCCGTGACGTTCGGTTTTGCGTTCGCTCTCTTTGCCCTTGGGCTGTATGGAATCGTCGCGCGCGAGAGCTTGGTCCGCGTTCTGTTCGGCCTCGTGATCATGACGAAGGGCGTCACCCTCACGTTTCTCGCGGCGGGGAATGCACGGGACCAGCTCGGGACCGCGCAGGCAATCGTGTTCACGATTATCGTGATTGAAGTCGCGGTCGCTGCCCTTGCGCTCGCGGTGATGGTCAACGTGCACCGCACGACGGGATCCCTGAGCGTTGCGTCGATCCGGAGGCTGCAGGGATGAGCCTGGACTTCGCCCTCCTCCTCACGGTGTTCGTCCCGTTTCTCGCCGCGCCAGGAATCCTTGCACTTCGCCGCCGACCCAATCCGCGGGAAGCCCTGAGCGTCGTGACCGCCATCGTGACGTTTGTGTTTTCCGCGAGCCTGTTGCCGTCCGTCTTCACGGGATCCTCGCCGGAAGTCGTCGTCTTCAGGGTGGCTCCCGGCCTCGCGGTCCACCTCCGGGCGGACCCCCTCGGACTCCTCTTCGCCACGGTCGCGTCGTTCCTGTGGATCCTCACCACGGTCTACTCCATCGGCTACATGCGGGACCTCCGCGAGCACGCGCAGACCCGGTACTACGCGTTCTTCGCTCTCGTGATCGGTGCCACGATGGGTGTCGCCCTCTCCGCGAACCTGTTCAGCCTCCTCGTGTTCTACGAGATCCTCACGGTCTCCACGTACCCGCTCGTCGTCCACGAGGAGTCCGAGGATGCGTTCCGCGCGGGTCGGAAGTACCTCGTATACACCCTCGGAGGCGGAGGCGCCATCCTCGCGGCAACGGCGATCGTCTACGGCCTCGCGGGCGACGTCTCGTTCGTCGCGGGCGGCAACCCGGCCCTCCGGGAGCTGCCCACGCAGGTGGCCCAAGCCGTCGCGTTCCTCCTCGTCGCCGGCTTCGGAGTCAAGGCGACCCTCGTGCCCCTCCACGGATGGCTCCCGTCCGCGATGATCGCCCCGACCCCCGTGAGCGGCCTCCTCCACGCGGTGGCGGTCGTGAAGGCGGGCGTGTTCGGCCTCCTGCGGACGCTCCACTTTTTCCTCGGCCCGGGCCTCGTCGTCGGCCTCGGCCTCCAGCCCATCCTCCTCGCGGTCGCCGCGACGACGATCCTCGTGGCCTCTCTTTTCGCGCTCGTCCAGGACAACCTCAAGTTGCGCCTCGCGTACTCGACCATCAGCCAGCTCTCGTACATCGTGTTGGGCGCCGCGCTCCTCTCGCCCGCCGCCCTCCTCGGTGCCGCGTTCCACATCGCCGCTCACGGGTTCGCGAAGCTGTCGATGTTCTTCGTCGCGGGGAGCATCTTTGTGGAGACGGGAAAGACGCGCGTCAGCGAACTCGACGGCATTGGGCGCCGGATGCCCCGGACCATGCTCGCCTTCACGCTGTCCGCGATGGCGATGGCGAGCTTGCCCCCGTTCGCGCCCTTCGTGAGCAAGTGGTACCTTTCCGTGGGGGCCGGCGAGGCGGACCAAGCGATCCTCATCCTCGTCCTCGTCACGTCCTCCGTCTTGAACATCGCCTACTTCTTGCCCATCGTCGTCCGCGCCTTCTTCACGGGCGAGCCCGCGCGGCGCGCGGAGGGACGGCCGGCCCTGCTCGGTCCCGTGCTCGCGACCGCCATCGGCGCGCTCGTCCTCGGCCTCTGGACGGGTCTGCCCTATGGCCCGTATGAGATCGCACGATTCCTCGCGCGGGGGATGACGCCATGATTGCCGCGCCGCCCTTCCTCATCTTCCTCGTCGGCGCGCCCGTGGTCCTCCTTGCCCGCGGCCGCGCGCGCCGGGTCGGGCTTGTCGTCCTCGCGGGCCTCGCCCTCGCCCTCACCCTCCTCCTCCCCGAGGGGGTCGGTTGGACCGTGCGCTTCATGGAGTACGATCTCGTCCTCCTTCGCGCGGATCGGCTCTCCCTTTTCACCGGCTACGTGTTCGCCCTGATCACCTTCCTCGGCGTCCTATATGCGGCCGCGTTCGCGCGACCCTGGCTCCACCTGTATGCCCTGCTGTACGCAGGGACGAGCCTCGGAGCCGTGTTCGCGGGCGATGTGGTTACCCTTCTCATCTTCTGGGAGGGGATGGCGATCACGTCCACGCTGCTCGTCTTTGAGCACGGGGGCGCCGCGGTCGGCGCAGGGTATCGCTACCTCCTGTTCCACGTGCTCGGGGGCGCCCTCCTCGCGGGCGGCCTCGCCCTGCAGGTCGTCGAATCCGGAAGCCTCCTGCTGGGGCCCGTGAGCGGCTCCTGGCCGTCCTTCCTGACGGCCCTCGGGGCGGGGGTGAACGTAGGGTTCATCCCGCTCCACACGTGGCTTCCGGACACGTACCCGCGACCCCACATCGCGGCAAGCGTCTTCCTCAGCGTGTACACCACGAAGGCCGGCGTGTACCTCCTCGCGCGGACCTCTCCGGCCGTCGAAGCGATCGCCCTCATGGGGGGCGCGATGGCCGTGTACGGCGTCGTCTTCGCGCTCGCGCAGAACGACATGCGGAAGCTCCTCTCGTACCACATCGTGAGCCAAGTCGGCTACATGGTCGCGGGCGTGGGGCTCGGCACCGTCGAAGGCATCAACGGCGGAATGGCGCACGTGTTCAACCATATCCTGTACAAGGCGCTCCTATTCATGGCCGTCGGGGCCGTGATCCACGCGACCGGGCAGCACGTGATGGATCGGCTCGGCGGGCTCGGCCGTCGAATGCCCGTGACCGCCGTCACGTTCTGGATCGCGGCCCTGTCCATCAGCGGGGTCCCCGGGTTCAACGGATACGTGTCGAAGGGGATGGTCATCGCTGCGTCGGAGGACCTCCTCCCCCTCCGCGTCCTCCTCGAGATCGCCTCCTTTGGCACGTTCCTGTCCTTCCTGAAGCTCGGCTACTTCGTCTTCCTCCGGGAGGGCGACACGCCCGGTCGGGACCCGCCGTGGCCCATGCAGTCCGCGCAGGTCGGGACTGCGGCGTTGTGCGTGGCGATCGGCGCGTATCCCGCCCTCCTGTTCCGCATCCTGCCCGCTGCGAGCGCATACGATCCGTGGACTCCGACCCACCTCCTCGAGGCGGGCCTCGTGCTCGCCGGCGCCGCGGCGACGTTCGTCACGGTCGGACGTGTCGTCCTCGCCCCTCACGAGCCGCGGGTACGGGACGCGGACGTTGCGTACGAAGCGGCAGGACGGGCCCTCGTCCGATTCACCCAGGGTCTCGCGCGCGGCTTTGCCGTCGTGTACGATGGGTTCGTGGCGGCGGTTTCCCAGGCGGGTCGATCCGCCCGACGGCTCCAGACGGGGGACCTGAACTGGAACGTCGCGGGCGTGGCCCTCGGCATCTTGCTCGTCCTCCTCTGGCTTCTGTGGGAGGGGGCGGCATGACCGTCGCGCCCTTCCTCCCGATTCTGCTCCTCGCCGGGGGCGCCGTGCTCGCATTCACCGTGGGCCGTGCCGTCCGGCGTGGCGGGGATGCGTCGGCGGCGACCGCCGTTGTCGTGCTCGGCGCGTCGTTCGTCTCCTTCCTTCTCCTCGGCGGCTCCAGCGGATCGACGCCCGCCTACGCGCCCGCGGGCGAAGTGACCCTGCGGGTGGACGGCCTCGGAATCTTCCTCGGCCTCGTCGGGACAGGCCTGGGCCTCGCGGTGGCGTTGTACTCCTTCGCGTACATGCGGCACGAGAGGGAACGTCCGACCTACAACGCCCTCCTCCTGCTCCTGATCGCGGGGATCGCGGGCATCGCCCTCGCAGGCGATCTGTTCAACCTGTATGTGTTCTTCGAGCTCATGGCCGTCGCGTCCTACGCCCTCGTCGCCTTCCACCGGGAACGGGCGGAAGCTGTCGAGGCGGGGATGAAGTACGTCATCATCAGCGGCACCGGATCCGCCATCGCCCTCCTCGGCATCGGCTTCGTGTACCTCGGCGCGGGTACGCTGGACCTCGCGTCCCTGTCGACCTCCGCCCTCCCGAGGGACCTCGCGCTCCTCGCCGCGGGCCTCCTGGTGGTGGGGTTCGGCGTGAAGGCCGCAGTGGTCCCGATGCACACGTGGCTTCCTGACGCGCACGCGGCGGCCCCGAGCGGAATCAGCGCGATGCTCAGCGGGATCGTGATCCAGAGCGGCCTCCTCGCCATGGTCCGCGCGCTCGCGATCTTCGGCGTCGGGCCGTCGTCCGCTTTCTCCTACGGCTTGCTCCTCGCCTTCCTCGCCGTCCTCACGATGACCGTGGGCAACCTGATCGCGATGCATCAGCGAGACATCAAGCGGTTGCTCGCGTACTCAAGCATCGCCCAGATGGGGTACATCCTGCTCGGCCTGGGCATCGGACTCGAGTACGGCATCGCGATCGCCCTCGTCGGCGGCCTGTTCCACATCCTGAACCACGCGCTGATGAAGGGCGGCGCGTTCTTGGCGGCAGGGGTCCTGCAGGATACATACGGCACGCGAGACCTTGACAAGCTCCGTGGTGCGGGTCGCCGGATTCCCGCTGCAGGGTTGACGTTTGCCCTGTTCGCGCTCGGGCTCGCCGGCGTGCCCCCCACGGCAGGCTTCCTCAGCAAGCTGTTCATCGCGACGGGCGCGGTCCAAGCGGGCGGGGCCCTCGGAGTGTTTTTCGTCGTCGCGCTGATTGCGAACAGCGTTCTATCGTTGGCGTACTACGTGCCGGCCCTGACGGGACTCCTCGCGCGGAACGGGACGAGAGACAGCCCCCGCGCTTCATGGCTCCTGACAGGTCCCGTCATCGCCTTCGCGGTGCTCGTCCTCCTCCTCGGGGTCTGGCCGGATCCTGCTCTGCGGCTCATCGAGGACGCAGCTCGGACATTGCTCGGGGGTGCGCAGACGTGACGATCGACGAGATCCTCGGTTCCCCCATCCTCTGGTTCGGCGCCATGGTCCTCGCGGGTTGGCTCCTCTACCTGTGGTCCGCCCGCATCGCACCGCCGTTTCAGCCCCAAGGGATGAAAACCCAGGCGTACACGGGCGGCGAACCAATCCCCGGACAGGTGTACAGGCCGAGCTACGAATTCTTCCACGTCGCCCTCTTCTTCACGCTCATGCACGTCGCCGCGATCGTCGTCGCGACCGCGCCTCGAGACGTCGTGCCCTGGGGCGCTGTGCTGTACCTCGCACTTATCACCGTCTCCGTCGTTGTCCTGAGGTGGAACTGATGTCGCTGTCGAAGCGTCTCGTGTCTTGGGCCCGCCAGAAGTCGCCGTGGATCATCCTGTTCAACAGCGGGGCGTGCAACGCGTGCGACATCGAGGTCCTCGCCGCCCTCACGCCGCGGTTCGACGTCGAGCGCCTCGGCATCCTCGCGAAGGGGACGCCCCGCCATGCGGACATCCTCATCGTCACGGGGCCCGTCACGCGCAAGCAGGGGAAGCGGCTTCGGATGATCTACGACCAGATGCCGGAGCCGAAGTACGTCCTCGCGATGGGCGCGTGCGGCGCGACGGGCGGGGTGTTCAAGGGGCTCTACCATGTGCTGGACGGCGTCGATGCCGTAATTCCACCAGACATGTACGTCGCAGGCTGCCCGCCACGGCCCGACGAGATCATCGATGGCATCGTCAAGATCCTCGGCCTCATCGAGCAGGACATGGCCCATGGCGGGAAGGAGTGGCGGGCGAAGCGGAAGGCCGTGCCACAGCCCCTGGAGGTGGCGCCATGACATACCTCACTTCCGCGGAGGTTTCCGAGGCGATGGCGGACATCGGGCCGGTCGAGGCCATCCGGCGGAACCGGGTCCAGGTCACGACCACCCCGGGCCGGATCCGCGCCGCCCTCCGGAGCGCGACGTCGCGGCTGCAATGCGACCATCTCGTCCAGATCGCCACGATAGATACGGGCCATGAGTTCGAGCTCTTCTATCTCCTCACGGGGGCGCACCGCACGGTCCTGTCGATTCGAACCCTCCTGCCGCGGGACCGGCCGAAGATTCGGTCCGTCCACGACCTCCTCCCGCCCGCGGGGATCTACGAGCGGCAGATCCACGACCTCCTCGGGATCACGTTCGACGGCCACCCGAACCTCGGACGAATCATCCTGAACGAGGACTGGCCCGAGGGGGAGTTCCCGCTCCGCAAGGACTGGAAGATGGACCCTGCGAAATCGTATGGCGGGGCGCCCGAGGAGGTGCGGTGAATGTCGGAAGTCCTCATTCCGATCGGCCCGCAGCACCCGGCCCTGAAGGAGCCCGTGAGCTTCCGCGTGATCGCGGAGGGCGAGTTGATCAAGCGCCTTGAGCTCGATATCTCGTACAACCACCGCGGAATCGAGAAGGCCGCGGAGTCCCGGGACTTCGTGAAGGTCGTCCCGCTCCTCGAGCGCGTGTGCGGGATCTGTAGCCACAGCCACGCGACCGCGTTCGTGAAGGGGATCGAGGAAGTGATGGGGCTCACAGTTCCGCGGCGGGCGCAATACCTGCGAACCGTCATCGGGGAGCTCGAGCGGATGCACTCCCACCTCCTGTGGCTCGGCGTCGCGGCCCACGAGATCGGGTTCAACACGCTCTTCATGTGGACGTGGCGGGACCGCGAGATCGTCCAGGACGTCCTCGAGGAGCTCACGGGGAACCGCGTGAACTACGGGATGAACGAGATCGGCGGCGTACGGCGGGACGTGAGCGAGGCCCTCATCGCCCGAACGTTGATCCGTCTCAAGCCGCTTCACGGCCGGTTCACGAAGTACGCGGAGATCATCGAAGGGGAGCGTACGATCCGCGTTCGCTTCAAGGGGATCGGCCGCCTGAGCCGCGAGGAGGCCTTGCGGTACGGGACCGTCGGCCCGACAGCCCGTGCGAGCTCCGTCGACTACGACATCCGGAAGGACGACCCGTACGCCGCGTACGAGGAGATCCCGTTCAAGATCGTCACAGACGACGCGGGCGACGTCCTCGGCCGCACCCGGGTTCGCATCGGGGAACTCGAGGAGAGCGTGCGGATTACGGAGTACGCACTCCGGAATCTGCCGGCGGGGTCGCTCAAGGTCACGTCGCCGCGCGTAGCCCCGAAGGCGGACGTCGTGAGCCGCTACGAGGCCCCGCGCGGCGAGCTCGTCCACTACATCCGCACGAGCGGAGGGGACCACGTCGAACGCCTCGACATCCGCACGCCGACCCTCGCGAACTGGACCTCCGTGGCGGCAAGCCTTCCGGGGAACCACATCGCGGACATCCCCGTCGTCGTCGCGGCGATCGACCCGTGTCTGAGCTGCACGTCGCGGATCACGATCATCGACTCGGGCACGGACGAGACGTCCGTGATGACGTGGGACGAACTGCGCGCCCACGGACGGAAATTCTACCGTGGGCGGGAGGACCGCTAAATGGACCCCCTCGTTGCCGTCGTGTACGCGCTCGTCTTCCCCGGGCTCCTCTTCCTCTTCGCGTACGCGCTCTTCCTGCAGTTTGTGGACCGAAAGGTTACCGCGAGGCTGCAGAATCGCGTCGGGCCGCCCTGGTGGCAGCCCTTCGCGGACCTCGTGAAGCTCCTATCGAAGGAGGACATCACGCCGGAGAATGTGGACCACCGGGCGATGCGCGTGATTCCGCTCCTCGCGTTCGCGGCCGTCGCGACCGCCTTCCTGTACGTCCCCGTCCTCGGGCCGAGTCCCTTCGCGTTCCAGGGGGACCTCATCGTCGTGCTGTACCTCCTCACGCTCCCGACGATCCTTCTCTTCCTCCTCGGGTGGCTCAGCCGGAACATATTCGGCACGATCGGCGGGGTCCGCGCGGCCACCCAGCTGTTCATCTACGAGGTTCCATTTTTCTTGGCCCTCCTAGGGCCCGCAATCGCGGCGGGGGTGTGGTCGATCAGCGGGATCGTCGAGTGGCAACGCGCGAACCTATGGTCGATTGTGTTCCAACCGATCGGCTTCGTGGTGGCCCTCATCGGCCTCCAAGCGAAGCTCGAGCGGACGCCGTTCGACATCCCGGAGGCGGAGACGGAGATCGTGGCGGGGCCGTGGACGGAGCTCACGGGCCCCAAGCTCGCGGTGATGCGACTCTCGATTGACATGGCCCTCGTCGTCGGAGCGTCCCTCGTGGCGGCGCTCTTCCTTGGCGGCCCCTCCGTAGCGGGCACGGACTTCGTCGGCGCCGCAATCGGGTTCGGGATGTTTCTCGCGAAGACCCTCGCGATCCTCTTTCTCCTGACGGCGATCCGGGCCGCGATGGGCCGGATCCGGATCGACCAGCTGAACCGGTTCGGATGGACGTACATGGCGGGGGCCGCGCTCCTCCAGATGTTCCTCGTGCTCCTCCTCCCACAGGTGGTGGCGGGATGAAGCGTGGGCGCGTGGTCCAGGAGCTCGTCCGGAACCTCCTGTCGAAACCCGCCACGATCCGGTACCCGGCCCAGAAGGTCCCTGTGCCCGAGGGTTTCCGGGGGCGGATCGCCGTCCGCGACGAGCTGTGCATCGGGTGCTCGATATGCGCGATCGTGTGCCCGACGTGGTGCATCACGATGGTCCCGAGCGAGCGCGAGGTCGAGACGAAGGGCCGCACGATCACTCGAAAAAAGAAGCCCGAGGTGCAGCTGTACGCGTGCATCCGCTGCGGCTTGTGCGAGGAGTACTGCCCGACGGACCCCAAGGCGATCTACCTCACGGAGGAGTTCGCGGGGTCGGGGACGGACAAGGAGGTCGTCGTGAAATGACCCGCGTCGTGGGACCCTTAGAGCGCGAGCTTGGCACTCGGCTGCGCGACGCGTATCGGATTGCGATCATCGGGATTGGAGACGAGCTGAACCCCGTCGACCGGCTCGGCGTCCTCGCGGCGCGGGAGATTGAGGCCCTAGGCTTCCCAGGCGTCCGTGTGTTCCTCGCGGGCACACTGCCAGAGTCATTCACGGGCCCCGTGCGCCGCACGAGGCCCGACGCCGTGCTCCTCCTCGATGCCGCGGACATGGGCCTCCGTCCCGGCACCGTCTTAGTCATCGGCGCGGCGAACATTCAGGGCTCCCGGCTATCGACCCACGCGCTGCCTCTCAGCGTCGTGATGGAATTCCTCCGGAAGACCGTGCGGACCCGCGTGATTCTCGTGGGCCTGCAACCGGACCTTCGGTCCCGAAGCCGCGATCCCTCGCCGGCCGAGGAGGCGGGCCTGACCCACGTCGTCACCGTGCTGCATCGGATCCTCGCGCGGCGGGTTCCGCCCGTGAACCCGCTTCCGAGCGGCGGGCGATGGCCTACCCGAGCGCCTCGAGCTCGAGGAGCCGCTTCCATTTCGCGTCGACCTCGGACTGGATTGCCGCGATCTCGTTCTCGGTGAGGTGCGAGAACCGTCCCTGGGCCTTCAGGTACTCGGCGACGGACTTCACCCGGCCGAGCTTCCGCGTGATCCGGTACCGCCCATCCACGACCTCGTACAGTGGGAACACGTTCACGTCCGTCGCGAGGCGGCCGAGCGCGATCGTCTTCTCCGCGCTGTACCGCCATCCTGGCGGGCAAGGGGCGAGCGCGTGGAAGAACCGAGACCCCGTGATCCTCTTCGCCTTCTCTACCTTCCTCACGAAGTCCTCGGGGAAGGCGATGTTCACCGTCGCCGCGTACGCGGGGCGGTGGGCCGCGACGATCGCCATCATGTCCTTCTTCGATTCGAGCTTGCCGCGGGATCCCGCGTCGACGGGTGTTGTCGTCGTCCACGCCCCGAGGGGTGTGGACCCGCTGCGCTGATTTCCCGTGTTCATGTACGCCTCGTTGTCGTACATCAAGTAAATCGCATCCGTCCGGCGTTCGAGCATCCCGCTCAGCGCCTGGAGGCCGATGTCTGCGGTCCCGCCATCGCCCGCGAATCCGACGATTGTGACGTCCGTCAGGCCGAGCGCGTCCGCGGCCGCACGAAGTCCGGACACGGAGGCCCCGGTCGCCTCGAACGCGCAGTCGATCATCGGAACGGAGAGCGCGGTCGTCGGGAATGAGGTCCCGATCACGGTCCAGCAGCATGCGGGGACCGTCACGATCGTGTTCGGACCGAGCCCCTTCAAGAGGTACCGCATCACGAGGGTCGCCCCGCAACCGGGGCACGCGGAGTGCCCGGGTCTCATAAGCTCTTCGGCGGGGATCGTAAGCCTAGCCATGGGTCGTCACCCCCTTGCGGCGCTTGAGACCGACCCACTCGACCTCGGGGCCGCGGTCTTTGAGCAAGGATTCGTACATCTCCTCGATCGCCTCCGGTGTCACGTCGCGCCCGCCCAGGCCCGCAATGAAGTTCCGGACGATCGGCCGGTGAAGGCCGCCGAAGAGCGCGGCGACGACCTCCGCGTACGCGGGACCCGCGGCGCCGTACGTGTAGCATCGATCCATCACGCCGATCCGCCCGACCGTGGCCGCGAGCTCGCACACCTTGTCGACCGGGAACGGGCGGAAGAGGCGCAGCTTCGCGAGACCGATCTTCTTCCCTCGGGCGCGGAGCGTGTCGACGACGGACCGGGCCGTCGTGGAAGCGGTCCCCATCGTGATAAGCACGGCGTCCGCGTCGTCCACCCTGTACGCCGCGAGGGACCCGCCATGGTGGCGGCCCGTGATCCGGCGGTACTCTTCCTCGACCTGTGGGCGGACGTGTGCGGCGCGCTTCATCGCCTTCGCGACCTGGTACCGGAACTCCATGTAGAGCTCTGGACCTACGAAGGACCCGTACCGCTGCGTCTCCCCGGGTCGGACCGCAAACGCGCGGGCGAGGGGCGGGAGGAACCGGTCGACATCGTCCTGCGACGGTACGTCGACAGGCTCGACGGTGTGGGACAGGTAGAACGCGTCCTCCGCGACCATCACGGGGAGACGTACGTCCGGGTCCTCCGCGAGGCGGTACGCGATTAGCGTCGTGTCAAGGACTTCCTGGTTGCTCTCCGCGTAGAACTGGATCCATCCCGTGTCCCGCTGCGACATCGTGTCTGTGTGGTCCGTGCCGAGAGACCATGGCGGCGCGACGGCGCGGTTCACAACCCCCATCACGATTGGCGCCCGCGCGCCCGAGGCCCAGTGGAGGAGCTCGTGCATGAGGAGGAGGCCTTGGCTCGATGTCGCTGTGAACGTGCGGGCGCCGAGCGCGGCCGCGCCGATGCACGCCTGGAGCGCGCTGTGCTCGGACTCGACCTTGATGTACTGCGCTGGGAGTTCGCCGGACGCGACGAACGTTGCGAGCTTTTCCACGATCGTCGTCTGTGGCGTGATCGGGTACGCGGCGATGACCTGTACCCGCGCAAGCTTCGCGGCGTAGGAGGACGCGTGGTTCCCGGACATCACGACCTGGACCACGGTCAGCCCTCCTCCTTCACCATCTCGATCGCAAGGGGCTTGCACTCCTCCGCGCAGATCCCACAGCCCTTGCAGTAGTCCAGGAGGACCACGGGCCAGCCCTCCTCGTTGATCTCGATCGCGACGTCCGGGCAGAACTTCCAGCAGACATTGCACTTCGTGCACTTCTCGAGCTTGATCACGGGCCGGAACGTGCGCCAGCTCGCCGTTTTGATCGAATCGGTCGGCTCGGAGGCGATCGGGGCGTCCGGAAGGTCCTCTTCCGTTTCATACGAGGTCACGCGACCACCGCCTCGAGGACCCGGACTTGCTCGAACGCCTCGGCGGCCGCCTCCCGGTTTGCGTCCGGCTTCGCGGGCACGCCCTTCTCGATCGCTTTCAGGACGGACTCGAGGGTCACGACGCCGCTGACTCTCGCGAACGCGCCCAGGATGGCCGTGTTCACGATCGGGACGGATTTGGAGCCGAGCCCGTGCGCGAGCGCGATCCCGGTTGCGTCGACGGTCGCGATGCGGCCGGAGAAACCGACGCGGGTCTGATCGGGGAACCCCTCCGAATTCAGGAGGAGCAGGCCGTGCGGTTTCAGCCCCGACGTGACCGTCACTGTCCTCAACAGGCTCGAGTCAAGGACGACCACGATGTCCGGGGTCGTGATGCTGGTTCGGACGGAGATCGGCCGGCTGTCAATCCGAGAGTACGCGGTCACGGGCGCCCCGCGGCGTTCGACGCCGAAGAACGGGAAGCTCTGCGGGTACATCCCCTCGAGAAAGGCCGCCTGCGCAAGCAGCTCGGAAGCGATCACGCTCCCTTGGCCGCCGCGGCCGTGGAATCGGACCTCGAGCACGCAACCGCCTCAGCGGTTTCCACAACCTCCGCAAGATTCAACCTCGCCACCCGAGAGTATATATTGCCCATATCGCGGGCTCTTGCATAATGGCGTCCGTACGTTTGGCGAGGCCGTAGGAATGTGCCTGACCGTGCCGGCCCGCGTGCTGGAGCGCCGAGGGGCTCGATCTCTCGTTACTTCCCGGGGCTGGACGCGCGAGGTCGACACGAGCCAGGTGTCCGCGAAGCCCGGAGACTACGTGCTTGTGCAGGGCGGGGTTGCGATGATCACCCTCGGCGCGCGAGAAGCAGAGGAAATCGAACAGGCCTGGGCCGAAGTGGAGGCCGCGGACGATGCATGAGCTGGTGATTGCACAGGATGTCGTACGCGCCGTCCTCAATGAGGTGAAGCGGCAGAATGCGGTCGGCGTGCGGTTCATCGACCTCGAGGTCGGCGAGCTTGAAGGACTGAGGGAAATCGATCTCCGGCGGGCGTTCGAAGTCGAGGCCGCCGGGACAATACTCCATGGAGCCCGGCTCCGAATTAAGACGGTCCCGGCGAACGCCGCGTGCGGGGCGTGTGGACGCGTCGTTGAGGTTCGCCCGCCCTCGGGTCGAACCCATTTCATGACGCCGCTCACGTGCGATGCGTGTGGGTCCGGCGTGACGATCGAGGACGGCCGAGGCTTCGTGATCCGCAGCGCGGTCATGCGCCTAGAGGAGCCGTAGCATCCGGAACGTGGAGTTCGCGGCCTCGAGCGCGCGGTACGTGTACTTCTCAAGGTTCGACCGCTGCGTCGAGTCGAGGAGGAGGGCGGGCCATCCCCAGTGGAGTGCAAGGGTGTCGCCGGCGCAGACCTCAGGGATCACGTTCGGGTCGATCGTCGTGCGGTGGAGCTGGGGCGGGCCGATCACGAGGCGCCCGTCAGCGAGCGCGAGGGACGGCTTCTCCAGGGTCACATCCGTACCGGAGACCTCGACGACACGGCCGCACGACGGCCGGCACCTCTCCATGTTGTCGATCGTCGTCGACACCTTCCCCGACACGGCGCCGACCCCGACGAACGTCACGTGGAACGCGTGGTGCGGGATCGGTCGCGGCGGGAGGCTCCCGCCGAGCCGCTCCGCGACGGACCTCGGAAGGCCCCGGTCCGTGAACTGCCCGAGGATCGCCCGGAATTCGTCCTTCGTGAAGCCTTCGAGGAGCTCGTTTCCAACCCAGTACGCCTCGACGACGTCCCGGTCAAACGGATCCAAACCGTGCTTCCTCGCGATCGCTTCGAGATAAGGGAGAAGCGCCTCGAATTTCTCTAGGGCCGTTCGGGCGGCCCCGGTGTCGGTCGCCTTCACGACCGTCTGGTACAGGATGGAGTCCGCATCCTCAGGGCCGCAGTAGCGGAGGCGGTTCGTCGCGAGGCTGAACCGCGCGCAGAGCTGGACCCCGTTCATTTCCATGACAGACTCCCCAGGCGCGCTCGGACAACGCGGTCAAGGTAGACCCACGTCTCCCGTAACGACGCGAGACCAACCACGAGGACCACGCCGAACGCGATGACGACGACGCCCGCCGCCTGCGGGAGCGAGAGAGGCTTCCGGCTCGCGAGGACATCGAGGACGAGTGTGATCGGGAACCCGAGGACGAGGACGGACGTCGCCACGGAGACGTCCACGTGACGGAGTCCCGCATACCAGGTCATCACGAACGCGACGAGAAGCAGAGCGCTGATCCCGATCCACTGGAGCTGAGCCGCGGTTAGCGCGGAGACCGCCGCGAGCTGGCCGGACACGACGAGGTAGCCGAACAGAAAGAGACCGCCGAATCCCATTCGCGCGAGGGCGACGGTTGTGGACGGCAGGCCCGAGAGGGTGCGTTTCGAGAGGGTATATTCCGATGCCCAGAGGACTGTCGCGGCGAGGACGAACAACGTGCCGTCCGCCCACACGGTCGCGGTCAGGGACAGGAGGAGCGCGTTGCCTCCGAGGATGAGACCGGCGGCGATCCCGACCCGCCACGAGAACCGCTCCTTCAGGAACACGACGGCCATCACGGTCGCGAGGAGGAACAGCATGCGGTACCCGAACGTCGCCGTTGGCGCGCCGGCGGCTCCCGCCATCTGGAGGCCTCGGAAGAACAGGAGGAACGGAATCGCGCCGCCGATGAGACCGATCACGATGAGGCGAAGCCAGTCGTCGCGGCCGAGGCGGCTCCGCACGGAGGACCGCGCGAGGAAGAACAATGGGACAAGGAGGCCCGCAACGAGGAGGTTCCTCGCCGTGATGAAGGCATCCGAGTTCGCGCCCTGGACCGCCCAGAAGTTTACGAACGTCGAGACGCCGCTGATGAGCGCAGTGAAAAGGACAAGGAGAATTCCGAGGCCGACTTTGCTCCCGATTCCGTTCATGTCCTCACCTCGGTCGCGGACCGATGCCGATTCGGAAGTCCGAGGGCCGGTCGGAGACGCTCCTGTTCCGTCGTGAGGATCGACACGACAGCATCGCTCATCGCGCGACACGCGGTCGAGATCCGCGGGTCCGAAACCCGATAGATCACGAAGTTCCCCTGCCGCCGGGCGGACACGACTCCGGCTCTACGCATCACGGAGAGGTGCTGGGACGTCGTGGCCTGCGCGAGTTCGAGCAGCACGGAGAGCTCGGAGACGGTTCGTTCGCCGTCCGCGAGAAGATCGAGGATCTCGAGCCGCTTCGGGTTCGCGATCGCCCCGACGACGCGCGCCTTGACCTCATACAGCGAATCTTGGCGGGCCATCATGATGAGCGATGTCGGCGCGGCAGTATATGCGGTCTTTCGCATATTCGTATATTCGCGTATATTCTGGTCCTGCGGTAGTATCCCCAAGGGCCGAGCTTAGCACCCCGGCCCGCCTCCTCTTTTTCTTCTTGTCGATCCTCACGCGATGAGGTCCGTCAAGAAGGGCCCGATCAGGATCAGGACCCCGAGGCGCAGGAAGTCGGAGACGATCCCGACGCGGAACATGTTCCAGATCTTCACATAGCCCGAGCTGTAGACGATCGCCATGGGCGGTGTCGTGGACGGGATCGCGCTCCCGATGGAGCACGCCAGCGCGGCCGCGATGATCGGCCCGATCGGGTTCACGCCCGCCCCAATCGCCAAGGTCGCCGCGAGCGGGGTTGAGACGACCGCGGCGGCGGTGTTCGACGCCGCGTACGAGAGCGCGAACCCGAGGAGCGCGCTGACGGCGAAGATCGACCATGCGTTTGCGCTGTTCCCGAGGAGCGCGCAACACGCCCCCGCAAGCCATCGCGCGAACCCGCTCGCCTCCAGGCCGAGGCCGAGGGCGAGGCCCCCGCCGAGGAGGAACACGATGTTCCAGTCGATCCCCTCGACGATCTCCTTCCATCGGAGGATGGGCTCGCCTTTCACCTGCACGATGCCGGCGGCCAGGATTACGAGGACGGCGGGCATCGATTCCGGCATCATGGTGCTAACCTGGCGGCTTGCTGCTTGGAGCGACGGGACCGACTCCGCGATAATGCTTACGATCGCCGGGAGCATCCAAAGCGTGATCGCGACGAGGAGGATCGTGAGCACGACCTTCTCGCCGCGGGACATCGGGCCCAACTCCCGCCGCGCCTTCGCGAGCTTCCCATGGTCCACGTCCAGCGTCTTCATTTCCGGCTTGATAATGGCGAACGTCACGATCCACGCGATGAAGAGCCCGATGAACGCGTGGGGGGCGCCGACGACGAACCAGTCGGCGAACGTGAGGTCCTCCCCAGGGAGGAAGCTCCGGATCGTCCCTTTCGCGATGAGGTTCGCGGGGGTGCTGATCAGGAGGAGCATCGCGCCGGCGGTGGCGGCTTGCGCGAGGAGGAGCATGCTCCCCTCGGAATAGCGCGAGCCCGCGCCAATTCCGACCATCGCGAGGTACGCGACAAGGAACGGGAACACGACCGTCGTGGACGCAGTGATCGACCCCGTAACGGTGAGGAAGAACACGGGGAGCGCAGCGACGAAAAGCGCGGCGACCTTCGGGTTCTTCCCCTTGTACAGCGACGCGAGCCGGATCGAGATCCGGCGATCGAACTCCCACTTCCGGAACGAGGCCGCGAGGACGAACCCCGCCATGATGATCCAGATGATCGGGTCCGCGAAGGCGGTGAGCGTCGTTCTCCACGGGACAACGCCCGACAGAGAAAACACGAAGGGCACTGCGAGAGCGGCCAGCCCCAGCGGCATGCATTCCGTGACCCACCACGTGAGGATCCACGCGAGCATCCCGAGCGCGAGCTGCGGGGCCCAGTCCGGAGCCCCGGAGGCGCGGGCCGCGTCGATCATCGACGAGGGAGGCGGGATGAGCACCGCGGTGACGAAGAGGGCGGGGCCCAGGTACAGGCCGAGACGTTGCTTCGTCACTCCCCCCGTCATAACCGCCCTCGTTCCGTCCGGCAAGCGGCCCTTCTGCAGATAAAGCGGCGGCTCAGACTCCTTGACATCCGCCACGGACCGTATGTAGTGTATATCCGGCGAGTCCCTAGGCCTGGAGCGAAGAATTACATTTCGTACACGAAAAGTCCCAAGTTCTATAGGCCCGGAATTGCTGAGCGAACACGAGTGGGTTCGAGATGCAGGATACGGTCGTGCAGGAGGTTTCCCTAAAACGGATGGAAGGGTTCCGCGTCGCGTATGTCGAGCACCGCGGGCCGTTCAACGAGATTGGCCTCGCGTTCGAGCGTCTCTCCCAGCTCCTGAGGGATCGGCGCCTGCGACCGTCCGGACCCATGATTGCAATCTACCACGACGACCCGACCGTGCCCTCTGCGGAACCCCGGAGTGAGGCGGCCGTGCCCGTCCTGGGAGAACTTCGGCCGGACAACGAACTCCGGTCCCAAGACCTGCCGCCGGGAGAGGTCGCGAGCACATTCTTCCAGGGTCCGCCCTCGAGGTATCCCGCGGCGATCACGGCGCTCCGGACCTGGATCGACGTGAATGGATACGCCACCGTAGGACCTCTGCGAGAGATCTACTCGCGGGACCTTTCGGAGATGCCGCCGGGCATCATGTACGTGGAGGTCCAGATTCCCGTGCGAAGGAAGCGCCGGAAGTAGACTGCCCCCGGGGACGGTCCCCGCGACCCGGCTAGGCGGAGGGCGACGCCGGGCGGCACAGGTTGGACGGTTTCTCGAGGTACCGGTTGAACGCGATTACGGCGATGTTCTGCGCGTAGTCCGCGATCTGCGCCATACTGCCGAAGATCCCGCTAAGTGGGATGATCATCTTCGGGTTCCGGAGGTCCTTGACCTCCTTCTGGACGAGCCGGACGAGATCGTGCTCGCGCTTCTCGATCCCCGAGGCAATCCGGATCGCCTCGTTCGCCTGCTTCAAGTCGCGGGAGAGGAGGCCCCCGAGCGCGCGGCTGTAAGCCTGACCGATCTCGTCCGAGAATGCCTGGAGCGCGCGGAGGACCGAACCCGGAACCCGTGTGCCCTGCATGAGGATCTGCTTCACGTAGACGGCGACGTCGTGGGAGTGATCTGCGACGGTTTCGAGATCCCGCGCGATCACTCGGTAACCGGGGATCTCGATTCGCGACCGGAGGCCGAGCTGTTCGACGAGCGCCTCGTCGAGCTGCGCAGAAAGGATGAACCGTAGGATGAGCCAGTACATCATGTCCGCGTCGTCCTCGCGCTTGATCGCATCCTCCGCCATCGCCATATCGCCGGTCATGAGGGCCTCGAGCGCCTCCATGAGCATCGTCGAGCCGAGGTTGTACAGCCGCTTGACGAGGGATTCGAGCGGGTAGTTCGACGGGTTGATCGAGCATTGAAGGACGACTTTCGAGGGGCCCTCCTCGATAATCCCGATGCCCATGAGCCGGCGAATCGTGCCGCGGACCTCGTCCTGGTGCCCGCTCCGGAGCCGAAGCGCGGATCGAATGATGATTTTCTCGCGGCCGAGGACGTAGTTCCCGACGATGACCCGCTCGAGCATCCCGGGCTCTTCACACAGATCTGCGTCGATGATGAACTCCGTGGCGATCCGGTGCCGGTCCTCCGCGGCGGGCCCGGGGAGAACCTTGAGGGCCTCGCCGTCTTCGACGAGGAACACCTGGTCGCCCTTCTTGAGGTTCCTCAGCTCCGCCCAGGTCTTGGGCAACGAGATCGTCAGTGTTGCCGCGCCCACCTTCTGAATCTTCCGGGATTCCATTTCGACCGCCTCTTTCTCATCAAGTATTGACCGCGTATGTATTTTTAACCGAACAAGTTCGTAGTATTCTTATCGTATATACTCGAATCGGCAATACTGCCCGCAGCGTTTTCTGGCGTCGCGCCAAATCCTCGCTACGGTGAGCGTGGTGGAAGCTTTCCCAACAGCACACGTGCGGAAACGATGGTTCGAATACGTCTTCGGAACGGAGTGGAAGCGTGGGAGCACCTGGTCAATCTTCCTCGCCCGCCTTGCCCTCGGGTTCGTCTTCCTCTGGGGCGGATACCAGAAGCTCCTGACGGAGTGGAGCGGTGGAATGGCGACGAAGGGGTTCCTCAGCGGGACCTCCGTTGCGTCTGGCCCCTTCGCGGGGGTCTTCAACAGCTTCGCTGGAAATTGGACCGTCGAGTACTTGGTCGTGTATGGAGAACTCCTAATCGGAGTCGCGTTCCTCCTCGGCGTCCTAACGAGGGTGGGGGCGATCGCCGGCATGCTCCAGATGACCTTGTTCACGATCGCGATGTGGCCGATCCAGGACGCGCCGTCAGCCAACCCAATCTTAGACACCAGGACGTTCTACCTCGTCATCTTCGTGATGATGTTCTTCCTTGTGCCTGGGCGCTTCTTGGGCGGCGACGGGATCCTTCGGAAATCTGGCTTCGTCCAAAAGCGACCGCGGCTCCTCAAGGCCCTCTCGTGGCTCGGGTAGGGAAATCTGCGGGCCCTCGTGCGGGGCCCTTCTCACTTTTCTTCTTATACGGTCGGAGCAATAGCACCGCGGGTCAACCCATGGTCGAAATCGAATTCCGCACGTTCAAGGAGATGGAGTTCCCCGGAGGGACCGTCATCGAGGCGATCCCGAGCGTCGGGCTCGTGAGCACGATCGCTGCGACGTACCTGATCACGAACCTGAAGGTCGACCAGATCGTCGCGCTCGACTCGGAGGACTTCCCCCCGCTTTCGATGGTCTACGCCTACAAGCCGAAATTCCCCGTGCGGATCTACGCGCACCCACCCTCGAAGCTCACGATTTTCATCGCGGAGGTGCCGCTACCGCACCGGGTTCACCGCGCCCTCGCCCTGTCGCTCCTCAAGTGGGCCCGAACGCACCGGTGCCGTCAGATCGTTGCTCT
>Ga0209342_10000348_pt1 | contig 51927 bp, 37 predicted proteins | sample RifCSP16_2_FD_184023 | JGI IMG/M metagenome (GOLD analysis project Ga0209342, IMG submission 184023) | Soil microbial communities from Rifle, Colorado - Rifle CSP2_sed 16_2 (SPAdes) (version 2) | ecosystem: Environmental > Terrestrial > Deep subsurface > Rock core/Sediment | place: Rifle... | reverse complement strand
TCCCCGTCTGTTGGTGGGACGGAACAGTCCCCGTCTGTTGGTGGGACGGAACAGTCCCCGTCTGTTGGTGGGACGGAACAGTCCCCGTCTGTTGGTGGGACGGAACAGTCCCCGTCTGTTGGTGGGACGGAACAGTCCCCGTCTGTTGGTGGGATGGTCGGCCGGCGGTTATCCAGAGGTGAGGGGCTCTCCGGCAGCGTATACGCCAGCGGAATTGCCCTACGCGTCGACGATTATCCCACTTGGCCGGGCCGCTCGGCGACGTTCGACGATGCGCCGTTCCACGCAGCCCTCGCCGTTCCGTTGATGTGGCAGGGCCGCGTCGAGGGTGTTCTGAGCATGACGCGCTCTCAACCCGGCAGACCGTTCAGCGCCGACGAGGAGCGCGTGGCGCAACTGTACGCGGCGCAAGTGGCCGCCGCATTGGCGAGCGTCGAGCTGCTGGAGGAGCAGCGCCGCACGCTGGAGGAGCTGGACACGGCCAATCGCCGCTTGACGGGTGAGGCGTGGTCGGAGTATTTCGGCCAATTACCGGAGCGCGTCCTTCAAGTCGATTTCGCCCGGCCTGGCCGGGCGCCTGTCGAGCAGAAATGGCTGCCTGAGGTGGACCTGGCCGTCGCCTCGATGACGCCCGTGGCGTGGGCGCAGCGCCAGGATCAGACGGTGACGTCGCCGTTTCAGGCGGCGATGGCCGCGCCGATCGTGCTGCGCGGCGAAGTGATCGGCGCGCTGCAGGTGGGTGAAGCCGATCGGCCCCGCTTGTGGAGCGCGGAAGATCTGTCTTTCATTCAGGCCGTGGCGGACCAGGTCGCGCTGGCCGTGGAGAATGCGCGGCTGATCGAACAGGCGCAGGAACGGGCGGCGCGTGAAGGTCAGCTCAACGAAATCGCCCGGAAGATCCGCGGGGTGACCGACATCGAATCGATTCTGCAGATCGCCGCCGAAGAGCTGAACCGGACGTTCGGTGCGTCGCACGCGAGCGCGCAGTTAGCGCAGTTTGCGGCGCGCCCCGCCCCAGCCCTCCCCCGTGAAACGGGGGAGGGGGCGGGAGGGGGGGGCAATGGCCGTGAGGGACTCAGCGTTTCGTAGCGAGGATCGGCGACGATGAACAGGTCTGGCTCAGTGCGAAGCCTCCCCGTGGGACACGCGAAGCGTCCCACCGAACAGAGTGCGATGGCGGCCCGGCAGGCTCGCAACGCGTTCGCAGCTGCCGTCGTGATGGCGACCGGATGCCTGCTCGTGGGGACGCTTTGCGCGTCCGTCGCCATCTCGTCCGCGCAAACCGTGACAGAAATCCGTGCCGTGCCTGTCGCGCCCGTGGCCGTGGGCCTTGTTGCGGTGCTATGCGCCATGCTCATTCGGCGCGGCCGCGTCGTGTCAGGCATTCGCCTGATGCTGGCCTCGTTCCTGGCTGCGCTGGTGTTCATCACGCTCGTGCTGGGCGGCCTCGGACTCGCGTCCGGCCTGAGCGCAATGTTGATTACGTCGGCGATAGCTGTTCAGGCCCTGCCGTCGCGGCAGGCGCGCCCGATGATCGTTTCGGGCGTCGGGGTAGGCTTGGCGATCATGCTGGCCGACGAGTTCTGGCCATTCTACCGCGAGCCGGCGCCGGAAGCTATCAACACCATCGTGCCGATCGTCGCCGTTCCGGTGGGCCTGGCGCTGGCCGTGATGATCGCCAGGCAATTCGTGGACTATAGCCTCCGCGCCAGACTGGTCATGACGATGACGGCGCTGGTTGGCGTATCCGTTTTCGCTGTCTTATACTTCGCCGCCAATCGCATTCAGCAGACAACCGAAACCTTGCGCATCGCGCTTGAGACCTCCGTGCGCGCCGAAGCCGAACAATTGCTCGTGTACACGCTGGAAGCCGACATTATCTCGGCCGACGAGATTCTGCGCTCGGTGAGAGATGACGCCATCGTGCTCGCGTCGTACGTCGGAGACTTGTTATCGCAGCAGGCGACCCTGGGCCAGGGCGACTACTGGGACGCGCGCCGTCGATTGGCTCAACTGCCGGATGGGCATTGGGACAATCCCAACACCGAAACGGCTTCGGTCCTCGTTCCGTCCATTGCCCGGTTGACCCCGTCCGAGCTATCAGAGATCAACGCAGCCCGGTATCTCGACCTTATTGCGCCGAAAGTCCTGGGCGGCCACCCCCAGGCCGTGGCGCTTTACTTCATCTCCGCCGCCAACGGCGCGACCGTCTATTACCCGAACATCGACCTGGCCAATGTCGTCGGCGACTACGATCCCCGCCCGCAGTCCTTCTATTTGGTCGCGGCGCCGGAGAACAATCCGGAACGCCAGGCGGTCTGGACGCCACCGTATCAAGACCCGGCGCTCACCGGCTTGCTGGTGACCAGCAGCGCGCCGGTGTACGACCGGGCCGGGGGGTTTCGAGGCGTGCTCGCCATGGACATTCAACTGGCCGGGATCACAGACCTGGTCGCCGGCCTGGAGATTGGCGAGAGCGGCTATGCCTTCTTGATCGATGAGGACGCGCACGTCATCGCCATGCCTGATGCGGGATACGCGGACTTCGGGTTGGCGCGTGAGGACGTGCCGCCCGGCGAGCCGATTCGGCAAACCCTCCTCGGTCAAGGCTCACCGGAGCTGCAAGAGGTGGTCTCCAACATGGTCTCGGCGCAGCGCGCTGTGACGACGCTGGATATCGGCCGCGTAGAGCATTACGTAGCATACGCGCCGCTGGCCACCGCCCGCTACAGCCTCGGCCTCGTGGTTCCGACGGCTGAACTGAACCAGGCGATCATCGCGGCGAATGCGCGCGTCGCTGAGGAGGCCGCCCGGAACCGCCAGTTCACCGCGCTCGCCTTGACCGCCGTTCTCGGCCTGGCCGCCTTGGCCAGCGCCGGGATCGGGCAGTTGCTGGCCGCGCCGCTCGAACGCCTGACCCGTGCTGCGCAGATCGTCACGTCGGGCGACCTGAATGCGCAGGCGGAGGTCCGCAGCAACGACGAGATCGGCGCGCTGGCGGCCGCCTTCAATGTCATGACGGCTCGCCTGCGCGACGTGATCGGCTCGCTCGAGGCGCGCGTCGCAGAGCGCACGGAGCAGTTGCGCGCCAGCGCCGACGTGGGCCGCGCGGCGGCGTCCATTCTCGATCCGGATCGTCTGATGCGAGAAGTCGTCGATCTCATCGCCGAACGGTTCGGCTTCTACTATGCGGCGGTGTTCATTCTGGACAAGAGCGGCGAGCACGCCGTGTTGCGCACAGCCACCGGCGAGGCGGGGCGGGCGCTCGTCGAGCGCGGCCACAAGCTGGCCGTCGGCGGACAGTCGATGGTGGGATACGTGACGGCGCAGCGCAAGCCGCGCATCGCGCTGGATGTGGGCGCGGAGCCGGTGCGCTTCGCCAATCCCTTGCTGCCCGACACGCGTTCCGAGATCGCGCTGCCGCTCGTCGTTGGCGACCGGGTCCTCGGCGCGCTGGATGTGCAATCCACGCAAGAAGCTGCCTTCGATTCAGCCAGCGCCGAAGTGCTGCAGAGCATGGCCGATCAGATTGCCGTGGCGCTCTCCAATGCCACTTCGTATGCCGAGGCGCAAGCCGCCGCGCGACAAGCTCGCGCGCTATACGTGGCGAGCCAGCAGGTGGGCCGCCTGGAAGTTGGCCTGATGACGATGGCCGACGAGATACTGCGCGCGGTCAGTGAAACGTCTGGCTTCAATCAGTGGTGGGTGCTGATGCTCGACGAGTCGCGCAAACGCCTGAATACGTTGTCTGCCACGCCGGACTTCGACCGCACGCCGTCCCTGAGTGTGGACGAGCATTTCCATAGCCCGGTCGTTCGCTGCGCGCTTGCCGGCGAGACGCTTGTGCTGAGCGACCCGTGGCTGGATCCGCATCTGGTGGGAGACCCGGCCGAGCAGCGTCTCCCGATCAAGTCCGTGTGCACGCCGATTGTCGCGCGCGGCAGCCGTATCGGCGCGCTCGTCGTCGGCTGGCCGCTCGACGCGTCCGGTATCGGCGAGCCCGAGCTCCAGGTAAGCCGGTCGCTCGCCAGCCTGATTTCCGTCGCCGCCGAGAGCCGGGGCCTGTTCGAGCAGACGCGGCGCGCGCTCAACGAGTTAGATGCCATCAACCGCCGTCTGACGGGCGAGGCATGGGCCGAGCAGTTCCAGCGGCGCGCGGATGGCTGGCGCGTGCAGGTGGCGCAGAGCGGTCTCGAGCCGGTTGAGGAGGATACACTGTCCGAGATCGAGATGGCGGTCATGGAGCAGCAGGCGGTCGCCTGGGTGCACCCTGAGCGGAGCGTAGCGGAGCCTGCCCTGAGCGCAGGCGAAGGGTCGAAGGGTGCGGACCAACCGTCGCCTGCTCTCGCGCAGCGGGGGTCGCCCTATCGATCGGCAATGGCGGCGCCCATTATGCTGCGCGGTGAGGTGATTGGCGCACTGCAGGTCGGGGATGTGAGCCGGGCGCGCGTGTGGCGCAATCAGGACCTCGCGTTCATTCAAGCCGTCGCCGATCAGGTGGCACTGGCGGTTGAAAACGCGCGCCTGCTCGAGCAGACGCAGCGCGTGGCACGCCGCGAGAGAGCGATCGCCGAGGCGGCCGATAGGATTCATCGCCCGGTCGACCTCGACACGATCTTGCGCACGGCCATCGAGGAAGTCGTCCGCATCACCGGCTCGACCGAAGTGAGCATACAGCTTGGCCTTGGGGCGGGCACTGAGCCGACGCCAAGCGAAGCCGAGGCGGGAGATGCTTGATCGAGGCAAGCGGATATCCGCCGCGGCAAGCGATCACGACTCCGATGCAGCACACCGCGCCGGCCAGCGCCTTCCGCGATGGACGAGCTTGTTCGGGACCGCGACCCGCCGATACGCGGCCGTCGGGGTCGCCTTTGGCTTCATGTTTCCCGCCGTCGCGACCGGCATCGCGATAGGGCTGAACGACTGGCCGCTTTCGCTGGAAAGCGCGCTCGCCGTCCAACGCGCGCAGCCGCTGCTGTGGATCATCGACACGGCGCCGTTCTTCTTGGGACTCTTCGCCGCCGTGGCGGGACGTCACGCGGATTCGCTCTACCCGGCCAACCGGCGCCTTAACGAGATGACGAAGGAGCTGGAGAATGCGAAAGTCGAGGCCGAGCGCAAAGTGGCCGAGCGCACCGGGCAGGTGCGAGCCGGTTCTGTCGTGGCTCGCGCGGCGGCCTCGATACTCGACCCCGATCGCCTGCTGCGCGACGTCGTCAATCTGATCGCCGATCACTTCCGGTTCGACTACGCAGCGGTGTTCACACTGGACGCGGAAGGTCGGTACGCCGTGCTGCGCGAGGCGACGGGCGATGTGGGGCAGGTATTGAAGCAGCGTGGTTACAGGCTGGAGGTCGGCGGGCAGTCGATGATCGGCACGGCGATTGCCTGGCGCAAGCCGCGTCTCATGCTTGACGTCAGCCGGGAGCCGATACTGCGAAGTCCCCGACCGAAGGGAGCGGGAAGCCTTGCCCTGAGCGAAGGCGAAGGGGAAGCCGAAGGACGTTTTGCCAATCCGCACCTGCCGGATGCGCGCTCGGAGCTCGCGCTGCCCCTGATGGTCGGCGAGCGCGTGCTCGGTGCGCTCGACGTGCAATCGACGCATGGGGCCGCCTTCGACGAAGCCAGCACGACCGTGCTGCAGAGCATGGCCGACCAAATCGCCATCGCGCTTAACAACGCGGAGCAGTTCCACCGCGCCGAGCGGCAAGCCGCGGCCCTGGCGGTGCTGAATCAGCTTAGCCGCGATCTGACGATGGCTGCGTCGCTTGAGGCGATCGGCCACGCGGCTGTGACGGCACTTGCCAGTCTCGTCGCCGTCGACAGCCTCCTGCTGGGACTGGGGACGCCGAATCTCGAAACGGTCAGACTCGTACCACTCGATCTGCAGAGCCGGGAGCAGCACGATAGTCCCCGAAGCGAAGCGGAGTGGGAGTCGAGCCCACCCGACCTTTCCGCTGCTCAAACGCTCGTGGGCCAGTGCATTCGCACGGGACAGAATGTGCTGGTGGCAGACCTTTACGCGCTAGCCAGCGCCCCCTATCAAGATGTTGCCCTGGCGCGGAAGGCCGGCATGCGTTCACTCATCGGCGTTCCGCTGCAGGTCGGCGGCCAGACCGTCGGCGCGCTATTTGCTGGCGCGGCGCGGCTGGATGCCTATGCACCTGACGACGTGAGCCGCGTGGAGCAGGTCGCCGCGCAACTGGCCGTCGCCGTCGAGAGCCTCAACCGGGCGGAAGATATGCGGCTGGCGCTGGAAGAGCTGGATGCCGCCAATCGCCGCCTGACCGGCGAGGCATGGTCGGCTTTCGCGCGCCGCTTGAGCCGCCAGGGCGTGATCAGGATAGGCGCCCATGTGGAAAACCAAGAGCAGTCGCCTGAAGTAGAGGAAGCGGTCTCAACCGGGCAAGTCGTCGCGCACCCCTCCGTACAATCCGTGACAGAAATCCGCACCGTGCCCGAGGGCTATCGCGTGGCGGTGCCGATCGTGCTGCGCGGTGTGCCGATCGGGGCATTTCGGCTGTTCGTTCCGGAGCATTCCTGGTCGGACGACCTGGCAGCCACGCTGGATTCGATCGCGGGCCACGTGGCGCAGGCGATAGAGAACGCGCGGCTGGTGGAGGAGGCCGAAGAACGGGCTGCGCGCGAGCGCGCCCTGGCCGATGCGACGGAGAGAGTCCGATCCAAGGCGGACGTGGAACGCATTCTGCAAGCCGCCGCCGAGGAACTCGCGCGTCACTTGAACGTCGAGCGCGTGGCCGTGCGTTTGAGCGCGTTTGGGGATAGGAAGCAGCAATGACCGGATCGCCATCATCCAAGCGGCCGCGTCTCACTATCCGGCAACGGCTCGTCTGGGGAGGTATCGGTATCGGCGCACTGGTGTGGCTGGCCGGCGGCATCGTCATCTGGCAGGTCAATCGCCTGACGGACGCCGTCGGTGTTCTTCAGCAGGCGCAGCAGCGCGCGGCGGCCGCCCTTGAAGTACGCCGTAACAGCGCCGACCTGATCGCCGTCGTCAGCCGCCTGCTTCCGATCGAAGATGCGGCCGCCTTCGAGTCCCAGGTCACCCCGATCCTTGACGTGCTGAGATACAGCAACGCCGGCTTGGCCGCACTGACGGTGGAAACGGCGAAAGACGATGCTGTCTATCCTCTCATGAGCAAAGTCAACAGCACCATTGACGGCGTCGCCACTATTGCGCAGACGATGGTCCGCCAGGCCCTTGACGGGCAATGGCCGAGCGCCAAAGTGCGCATGGGCTTGCTGATCCGGGATCAGCAGAGACTGGCGAGTGAGACGGATGAGCTGGTCGAGCGGGCGAGACGGATAGCGGAAGCTGCGGCCGGGCAGGTCGATTTGGCCAGTCAGGCGGTTCTGCTCTATCCCGCGCTGGTCTTGGGGCTGAGTCTGGCGCTCGGCGCTGTACTGACCTGGCAGACGATGCGCCGCATTGCGCGGCCGGTTGAGCAGCTAACGCGCGGGGCGATGCGTCTGGCGGCCGGTCATCTGGATGAGCGTGTCGCGATCGAGAGCGCGGATGAGCTTGGTGAGTTGGCGGCCGTCTTCAACCAGATGGCTGCGGAGCTTCGCGCCTCGCAGGCGGAATTGGAGCGCCGCATCGACGCCCGCACGGCGCAGTTGCGCGCCAGCGCCGACGTAGGTCGAGCGTCGGCGTCGCAACTCGATCCCAACCGCCTTATGCGCGACGTCGTCAACCTCATCGCCGACCGATTCGGGTACTACTATGCGGCAGTCTTCACGCTGGACGATGCCGGCAGGTATGCTGTGCTGCGTGAGGCGACGGGCGAAGCAGGGCGCATCCTGAGGGAGCGCGGACACAAACTCGAAGTGGGTGGTCAGTCGATGGTCGGCTTCGTGACCGCGCAGCGCAGGCCGCGCATCGCGCTCGACGTCGGCGAAGAGGCCGTGCGCTTCGCCAACCCGCTGCTCCCGGATACGCGCTCCGAAATCGCGCTCCCGCTCATCGTCGGCGATCGGGTGCTCGGCGCGCTCGACGTGCAGTCGACCCAGGAAGCGGCGTTCGACGAGGCGAGCGCGACGGTTCTGCAGGGGATGGCCGATCAAATTGCAATTGCATTGAATAACGCGGCGCTGTATGTCGCGTCACAGCGCAACGTCAGTACACTGAACGAGCTGCTCGCCGTGTCCGGCGATATTGCGCGCAGTCGCACGCTGCCGGAGTTGACCGGCCGCGCGCTCGCGCGCATCCAGACGCTGATCGGCGCCGATAGCTACTATCTGGGACTTGTGGATGAAAACCAGTCCGAGATTCGCTTCGTCATGGATGTACACGGCGGCGTCGACGTCAGCGACACGCCCGCCGCCCGCCCCTTCGGCCACGGGTTAGCCGAGCATGTCATCCGGACGCGCAAAGCGTTGCGCGTGAGCGCCTCTGAGGCGGCGGGCATTGCCGGCTTCGCCGGCGTGAGCAGAGTGCGGCAAGGCATGCCCCGAGCAGAGTCGAGGGGTCGAAGGAGCGCGGCGCAGCCGGGCAGCCTAGCGGAAGAGGCGCAGCGGGGCGCGTTCTTGGGCGCACCCGTCGTCGTCGGCGAGCGGGTGTTGGGCGTGCTGGGTGTTCAGGATACGCGGCCCGACTCTTTCTTCAGCGACGATCAGGAAAGGTTGGTGGCCACGCTCGCCGGCCAGATTGCCGTCGCGCTGGACAACCTGCGGCTGGCGGAGGAAACCCGGCAGGCGCTGGCCGACCTGGATGCGGCGAACCGGCTCTTGACGGGCCAGGCGTGGCGCCAGTATGCGCGCACAGCGCGCAGTCTGTCCGGCGAATGGCGGGCCGGCGAATGGCTTGCCCTGAGCGCGAAGTCCCCGACCGAAGGGAGTGGGGATGGCGAAGGGTCCTCTCGCGGCCCACAGGAAAGTGCGGGCGGCCTGCCCGGTCGCCTGACGATTCCGCTGCGCATTCGCGGCGAGGCTGTCGGGGAGTTCGACTTGCTGCCGCTGGGGGATCGAGAGCGATGGACGCCGGAGGATGTGGCTTTTGCCCACTCCCTGGTCGATCAGGTCGGCCAGACGCTGGAGACTGCCCGCCTTCTGGAAGAGACCGAGCGTCTGGCCGGGCGCGAACGGCTCATCAACGAGATCAACGCTCGGGTGCGCCAGACGGTCAACATCGACGGCATCTTGCAGACTGCCGTCGACGAGCTGGGCCGTTCTCTGAAGGCCGCCCGCGTGGTCGCGCGCATCGGCGCGCCCGAGACTCCTGCGCAAGAGGCTTCCGTACACGCCACTTCACCGATCCACGAGACATGGCCGCGCCCCGAGCAGAGCGCAGCGGATCCGGAGAAGCGCGATGGACGAGGTGACGACCATGCGTGATTCGAACGGGCCGCCATTTGAGCGGATACGCCGCCTCGTCGAAGCGCCGGTGTTCGAGGACGGAGACAAAACGCGCACGGCGCGCGTGCTGCGCAGAACGGCGCTGATTATCGTCGGCATCGGCGTGGTCGGGATAGTCGTCTCACTCCTCCTGGCCGCCTCGCCGGTCATCGGCGTGGCCGTTTCGAGCATCGCGGCGGGTGCGGCGCTGGTGTGTCTCGCTCTGGCGCGCCGGGGATACGTGCACGCTGCCAGCGTGTTGTTCATTCTGATTACCTGGTTTGTTGTATCGCTGGCGGCCTGGCTGCAGGGTGGCCTGTCGAGCCTGACCTTCAACTATCTCGTCGTCGTCATCTTGTTGTCGGGACTGCTGATCGGGGCGCGCGCTGCGCTGGCAACGGCCGCGCTGTGCGGGGCCACGGCTCTCGTGATGATGCTCGCCGACGTGTATAGGGTTCTGCCTCCGCCGCAGCCCATCGATGCCGCCGGCCAGTGGGTGAACTACGCGCTCGTGTTCGGCGTGGAAGCGACGTTGCTCTTCCTGGCGCTGCGTGGCCTGCAAGAGGCCCTCGCGCGCGCGCGCCGCAACGAGCGCGCGCAGCTCGACGCCAATCGCGAGCTCCGGGCGCTGCGCGGCTCACTCGAGGAGCGCGTCGCCGAGCGTACCGCACAACTGAGCGTGAGCGCCGAGGTGAGCCGCGCAGTCACCTCCGTGCTCGATCCGGACGATCTGATTCGCCAGGTTGCGCAGTTGATCACAGAGCGGTTCGGTTTCTACTACGCCGCCGTGTTCCTGCTCGACGAGTTGGGCCGCTTCGCCGTCTTACGCGAGGCGACCGGCGCGGCGGGCACGCCTTCGGCAGTCCTCAAGGCCAGCGAGCATCGCCTGGAGATCGGCGGGCAGAGCATGGTCGGCGCGGCGATCACCAGTCGCCGGCCGCGCGTGGCCAGGAATGTGGGTGACGAGACCGTGCGCTTCGCCAATCCGCTCCTCCCCGACACCCAGTCGGAGGTCGCCCTCCCTCTCCTGGTCGGCGATCGCGTTCTGGGCGCGCTCGACGTGCAGAGCCGCCAAGTGGACGCGTTCGACGAGAGCTCGCTGACCGTGCTGCAGAGCCTGGCCGACCAGATCGCGATCGCGCTGAACAACGCGCAGCAATACCGGGAAGCGCAGCTCGACGCGCGGCAGGCGACCGCATTGTTCGAGGCCAGCCGCCTGGCCGGCTTCATCAGCGAAGACCTGTCCGCGGCGGCCGATCACCTGCTGCGCACTGTCGCCGAGCAGGCGGGCTTCGACTCGTGGACGGCGGCGGCTTACGAGGCCGATAGCGCAACCTACACCCTCCTGTGTGCCTTCCAGGACCCGGCTCGCAGGCTTTCCGCGGAGCATTGGCGATCCGATCAGGCGGCGCATGACGCGGATTTTGACACCCCCGCACACAGCCGGCGACCCCCGCACACGGCAGGCGAGGGCAGGTGGCAGGCGGATACACGGATGGGTGGGATGGATGCGCCCAACGCGCTGGCCATTCGCATGCGCCAGGCAGTCGTCATCAACGATCCCGAAATCGACCCTCTGCTGAGCCAAGCGTTGCCTGCAGAGCGCGAGGCGTATGGCCGATCTGTGAGCGTGCCGGCCATCCTGGGCGATCGCGTCGTCGGCGCCATCAGCCTTGGTCGCGCGATCGACAAAAGTCCGATGAGCGCGCGTGACGTGCAACTGGCGCAGGCTATCGCCAACCACTTGGCGGTCACCATTGAGAATCGCCGCCTGTTCGAGCAGTCTCGCAAGGCAGTCGCCGAGTTGAACAGCCTGATGCAGCGATACACGCACGAGGGCTGGGCAGGGTTCAGCCAGGCGCGACACGCCACCGTCGAGCACGAGTTCAGCCGCCCCGCGCCTGCCCTGAGCGAAGGCGAAGGGTCGCGTGGCGCGCCCAGCATCGAGGATGCAGCCCGCGCCGCGAGCGTGCCAGGCGACTCTCGAAGATCCCCGAAGCGCAGCGGAGGGGACAGTCCCCGACAGCCGGAGCTGGCCGTGCCGATCGAGCTGCGCGGCGAGGTCATCGGCACCCTGGGCGTGCAGGCCGAGGGAGACCGTCAGTGGTCCCAGGACGAGCGGGTTATGCTGAAAGCCGTCGCCGACCAGGTGGCGCAGTCGGTCGAGGCGGCGCGGTTGCTCGACGAGACCGAAGCCAGCTTGCAGGAAACGGTGAAGTTGTACGAGGCCAGCCGCGCGATGGCGGCGGCCGCCACGCCAGCCGAAGTCATGCATACCGTCGTAAGCGTGCTGCATGGTTACCTGGAGGTAGACCAGGTGTCCGTCGTGCTCTTCGATGAGGAGCAAGAGAACGGACGAGTCGCGGCGCAGGCCGTGCCGTCGCCCGACGGGGAGACGATATGGGTGTCCATGGCTGCAAACCCCGGCATCCTCGCCATGCTGGCCGACGGCCGGCCTATCGCCATCTCTCCCACTAACAGACGGGGACTGTCCCGTGATTTGATCGGCCATCCGGTGGCAGCTCCCGTGGCTGATATCTTGCGCCAGCCGGGCACGCTCGGTGAGTCGTTTCTCATGCTCCCGCTGGTCGTCGGGCAGCGGCTGATCGGCTTCGTCAGCGCGGACGTCCTGAGCGCAGTCGAAGGACGCGCCCCGCGCGAGTTCCGGGACAACGAGATCGCCTTCTGCGAGACGCTCGCTCGGCAGGCCGCCGTCGCCCTCGAGAACCGCCGCCTGTTCGAAGAGACGCGTTACCGGGCCGAGATCGAATCGACGCTGAATCGAATCAGCCAGACGATCAAGGCGTCGCTCGATCCGCAGACGGTGCTCGACCTGCAAACCACGATCGCCGAGATGGGCCGCGCCATGCGGGCGAGCCGCAGCTTCTATCTGGCGAATGTCGACGATCGGCGTTTCGTGGTCGCCTACGAATGGCGCGACCCTTCGACTACGCGCTTCGACTCCGCTCAGGACAGGCTCAGGGTAGGCGCGGCCGACAATGCGTCCTCGCTGAGAGGGGCGACCGGCGTGTGGATGGATGCGCCGAACACGTTCAAAGCATTCAAGGCAGGCGAGCCGCTCCTGGTCGGCAGTGTCGAGCGCCAGGGCGTGCCGGGGCTTCGGCCCCCGCTGCTCGCCAAGGACGCCCTGTCGCACATGCACGTGCCCGTCGTTTCCGGCAGTCGCCTGATCGGCGTCCTGGGCTTCGACCAGGTCGACCACGAGCGCCGCTGGCTGCCGGAAGAAGCAAGCATGGTGCGGCGCGTAGCCGACCAGTTGGCCGCAGCCCTTGAGAATGCCCGCCTGTATCAAGACGTCCGCGCGCGCGTCAACGAGCTGACCGCGCTGACGCACATCGGGCGCCGCCTGGCGGCCTCGCTTCAGTTGGAGGAAGTGCTCAACACCATCGTCGAAGAGGCGATCAACATCACACCGGCCGACCGCGGCTCGATGGCCCTGTACGATCCGAACAGGGATGCGCTCGAGCTGCGTGTGCTCATTGGGTTCCCCGAAGCGGCGCTGAGGACGATCCGGGAAAACACGTACACTGTGCTGCAGCGCGGGGATGGCCTGCATGGCCGCCTGCTGACGACCGGGCAGGCTGTCCTGGTCAACGATGTGCTCGACGATCCGGCGTACACGGGACAGTCCCCGTCTGTTGGTGGGATTGTCGCGGACAGCGACACGCGCGCGGAGCTGATCGTCCCGATCCGCCAGGGCGACACGCTACTGGGAGCGCTCAATCTGGAAAGCCCGCACGCCTACGCCTTCGGCGAGCCGGACCAGCGCCTGATCGAGGCGCTGGCCGACCAGGCGGCAGTCGCCATCGCCAACGCGCGCGCCTACGAGGCCGAGCGCGCCGCCCTCGATCGCATGCGCGAGGTCGACCGGCTCAAGACGCAGTTCCTGGCGAACATGAGTCACGAGCTGCGCACGCCGCTCAACTCGATCATCGGCTTCAGCCGCGTCATTCTGCGCGGTATCGATGGCCCGCTGACCGAGATGCAGCAGGCCGACCTGGCCGCGATCCACAACTCCGGCCAGCACCTGCTCGGCCTGATCAACGACGTTCTCGACCTGTCGAAGATCGAGGCGGGCAAGATGGAACTGGCGCCGGAGGACACCGACCTGGCCGATGTGGTCAAGGGCGTCATGTCCACGGCTATCGCCCTCGTCAAAGACAGGAAGATTGAGCTGCACCACGAGATCCCGCCCGATTTGCCGCTGGTGAGAGCCGATCCGCGCCGCATTCGGCAGGTCGTCCTGAACCTGGTGTCGAACGCGGCCAAGTTCACCGAGACGGGCCGCATCACGACGCGCGTGATCGTGCACCCGACCGAAGTGTGGGTGTCGGTCGCCGACACCGGCATGGGCATCCTCGAAGACAAGCTGGAGCACATCTTCGAAGAGTTCACCCAGGTGGATGCCAGCACGACGCGCAAGGCGGGGGGCACTGGCCTGGGTCTGGCGATCAGCCGCAAGTTCATCGAGATGCACGGCGGCCGCATGTGGGCCGAGTCGCAAATGGGCGTCGGCTCCACCTTCACGTTCACCCTCCCGCTGGCGCGGCCGGCGCTGCACACGGATTCGGACACGGATTACACGGATACCACTCTGCCGCTCCCCGAGCCCGGCCGGCCGCTCATCTTGTGCATCGACGACGATACGGAGGTCATCAGACTGTACCAGCGTTTCCTGGAGAAGCAGGGCTACCAGGTGATCGGCCTGCGCGATACCGGCCGGGCTGCCCAGGAAGCGGCGCGCCTGAAGCCGGCCACCATCATGCTCGACGTGCTGATGCCCGCGGAGCGTCGTGACGGCTGGTCGATCCTGGCCGAGCTGAAGAGCACGCCGGCCACCCGCGATATCCCGATCGTCGTGTGCACCATCGTCGAAGATCAGAACAAGGGCTTTGCGCTGGGCGCGGCCGACTACCTGGTCAAGCCGGTCAGCGAAAGCGATCTCATGCGCGCGCTGGATCGGGCGAGCATCGGCAAAGCGATCCGGACGGTGCTGGTCGTCGACGACGAGCTAGATGCCATCCGCCTGCTGCGCCGCATGCTGGACGGGCGGCCCGGCGTGAACGTGATCGAGGCGCAGGGCGGCGCGATGGGCATCGCCGCCGCGCAGACGTACCAGCCTGACGTCGTGCTCCTCGACCTGATGATGCCCGACATCGACGGCTTCGCGGTGCTCGAGACCATCCGGGGCAACCGTCACACCCGCGACATCCCGGTCATCGTCGTGACGGCTAAAGATCTGACCGAGGAGGATCGAGCGCGCCTGCACGGCAAGGTGGTCGCGATGTTGAACAAGGGCGCCCTCGATTCGGAGCGGCTGATGAATGAGATCGCGGCTGCGCTTGCCCGCCTGAACGGCCAGCAGCCCGCCCCCCCTCCGCGCGGCGGCGTGGTATCCCGGCCGGCGGGAGTTTGAGGTTTTTCCTAAATGACGTTCGATCCGGTACTCGAATGCCTGCGCTGCGGTACGCGCCTGGCCCTGAGCGAAGGCGAAGGGGTCCAGCGGCCGCCTGCCGCGTGCCCCAACTGCGATTTCACGATGCTGGACATTCGGTACGACTACGATGCCCTTCGCCATTGCCTGCCCGAACTACTGCGCGACAGGATGTTCAACATGTGGCGTTATCTGGAGGTGCTGCCGGTGCGAGACCCGGCCAGCATCGTCACCCTGGGCGAGGGCGGCTCGCCCCTGATCCGGCTCGCCAACCTGGGCGTCATGCTCGGGCGAAGCCGCGTCTTCATCAAAGACGAGCGCCAGGGGCCGACCGGCTCCTTCAAAGATCGGCAGGCGTCGTTGGCGATCTCGGTCATGAGGGGGAGCGGCATCACCGAATGCGTCGTCGCCTCCACCGGCAACGTCGCCATCTCGTACTCGGCCTACTGTGCGCGCGCCGGCATCAAGCTGTGGGCGTTTCTGACGAGCATGGTGCCGGCCGAAAAGATGCGCGAGGTGGCCCTGTACGGTTCGGAAGTCGTGAAAGTCACCGGCACCTACGATCAGGCCAAGGAGGTCGCTGCGACATTCGCCCAGCACCGCAGCCTGTATCTCGACCGCGGCATCCGATCGATCGCGGCGCGCGAGAGCATGAAGACGCTCGCCTACGAAGTGAGCGAGCAGCTCGCGCTGGTCGATCGCACGCCAGGCGCGCATAACCCCCGCGGACAGCACGCGAGGGCGGGCGGGCGGCGGCCATCCTTCCGTGCGCCGGACTGGTACGTCCAGTCCGTCAGCGGCGGCCTGGGGCCGCTCGGCGCGTACAAGGGATTTGGCGAGCTCAAACGGATGGGCTTCACCGACCGGATTCCGAAGTTTGCGCTGATCCAGGTGGAAGGCTGCGCTCCGATGCCGCGCGCGTTCAAGGCCGGCAAAGAGGTTGCCGACGTCGTCAGCGATCCGCAGACGCACATCGCCACCCTATCGACCGGCAACCCCGGCCCGGCCTACTCTCTGCTGCGCTCGATGATCCTGGAGCACGGCGGAACAATGGATATGGTGAGCGACGAAGACGCCTTCCGCGCCATGCACATCATGGCCAAGATGGAAGGCATCTCTGTCGAGCCGGCCGCAGCCGTCGCGTTTGCGGGGCTGTTCAAGCTGATCGAGGCGGGATTGATCCGGCCCGACGAGGACGTCGTCGTCAACTGCACCGGCCACACGCTGCCGGTCACGCAGGAATTGCTGGGTGACGAGTGGGCTTTGTCGTTCGAGATGCCGACGGCCGCGGCGCCTGCTGCGCCCCTGCCGCAGGAGGGTTTGCTCTCCGCGCTCGAGCGCCTGGACAAGCGCGTGAACCGTATCTTGATCGTCGACGACAACGCCGACGCGCGGCGGCTGTTGCGCCGCATCATGCAGGCGCGGGGCCGTTATACACTGTTCGAGGCGGCCGACGGCCGCCAGGCGCTGGCGATGGCCGCCGGCGAGCGGCCCGACCTGATCCTGCTCGACCTGATGATGCCGGAGATGGATGGCTTCCAGGTCCTCGAAGCGCTGAAGCAGTCTGAATCCCTACGAGAGATTCCGGTCATCGTCGTCACGGCTAAGGAGTTGACGCCGCTCGAGCGCCAGCGGCTGGCCGGGCAGGCGGATTCCCTGCTGCAGAAAGGCTCGTTCACCGATCTCGATATGCTGGACGACCTGGTCGATGCCTTGATATAACACGGATTGGGGCACCCCCGCACACAGCGTGCGAGGGCAGGCGGATACACGGAGGATTTGAACGGAAGGGATGGACGCGGCAGATCATCAGAAGCGAGTTCTATATATCGAGGACGATCCAGGCAGCCGACTGCTGGTCAAGCGCATCCTGGAGAGCGAAGGGTACCTCGTCGACGAGGCGGCGGATGGGCTATCCGGCATCTCGTCCGCGCAGAAGAACCTTCCGGATCTAATCCTGGTGGACGTCAACCTGGGTGAAGTCTCCGGGCACGACGTCGCCACCAAGCTCAAGGGCATGCCCGAGACTGCGCGCATCCCCCTCGTCGCCCTGACGGCAGCCACCATCAGCGGCGATCGCGAGCGCGCGCTCGCCGCCGGATGTGACGGCTACATCCCCAAGCCGATCGACGTCGACCGGCTGCCCAATCTCGTGCGGCGCTTCCTGGGCGGCGCGCGCGAGCGCGTGGCCGACAGCGTGCGCGCCGAGAGGCTGGAGGAGTACAGCCGCACGCTGGTCGATCGGCTGCAGGCGACGGTCGCCGACCTGCAAAAGGCGAACGCCGAGCTGCGGCGGCTCGACAAGATGAAGAGCGATTTCGTCGTGCTGGCGTCGCACGAGCTGCGCAGCCCGCTCACACTCGTCTACGGCTACGTCAATTTGCTCAAGCTGGAGATCGGCCGCTTGCCCGATAACGCCCACCTGCTCGACGTCACGCAGCGCCTGAGCGACGCGACCACGCGCTTGACCGAGCTGTACGACGCAATCGTGAATGTCTCGCTCATCGACACGCAGCGCCTGGACGTGACGCTCGCGCCGATCGATCTCTTCGGCCTCATGGCATCGGTCGTCGGTGAGCTAAGCCCCGTGGCGCGCCAGCGCAGCCTGCGCCTGAACGTCGCCGATTTTCGCGGCCTGCCGAAGATCCTGGCCGACGCCGACTACTTGCGGCGCGCGATCTCAAACGTCGCCGGCAACGCCGTCAAGTACACACCCGACGGCGGCACGATCGGTATCTCGTATCAGCTTCAGTCGGACGCGATCGACATCGTCGTGACCGACAGCGGCATAGGCATCGACCCGGCCGACCACGAGCGCATTTTTCAGAAGTTCGCCGTGGCGGAAGACATCCGGTATCACTCCACCAGCCGCACGGCGTTTCAAGGCGGGGGGCTGGGCCTGGGTCTGGCCGTCGTGCGCGGGATTGTCGAAGCGCACGGCGGGCGCGTGTGGGTCGAGAGCGAAGGGCACGATCCGGCGCGGCTGCCGGGCACGGCATTTCACATTCTCCTGCCGATCCTTCGGCACTCCCCCCTTGGGGGGTCGCAGGACAAGCTTTTGGATGCTGCCCGGCCGAAGCCTGCCCTGAGCACAGTCGAAGGGCCGCCCACAGGCGATAGCCTGCGCGGCGCGAAGCGTGCCGTATGACGTCCCGCCGGCGCGCGCAGCAGCGTGGCATCGCTGCCGCCCTGCTATCGGCCGTGTTTCTGGGGACGGCGCCGATCTTCGGCAAGCAGGCCTATGCCGCCGGTATGACACCGATCCCGCTCGCCGCCTGGCGCATCTTGATCGCCGCCGCCGGTCTGTGGCTGGTCTACGCGCTGATCGGTCGCCGCTATTTGTACATTTACCCCGCCGGCCTGATCGGCTGCGCAGCCGTCGGCGCCGTGAACGGCATTGGCTCATTGATGTACTATTCAGGATTGGAGCGCGTGGATGCCGGCGTGGGCCAGATGATCTACAGCCTGTATCCGCTTTTCCTCGTCATTTTTCTGCGCCTCGACGGGCATCGTTTCTCCGGCCTGACGCTTTTCCGCATGGCGCTGGCGATCGTCGCCATCGCCCTGATCACGCAGACGGGCGGCGGCCCGGTCGACGTGGTCGGGCTGGGACTGATGCTCGGCGCCGGGTTCGCCTACGCACTGCACCTGGCGATCGGCCAGCGCGTGAGCTACGAGATGCCGGCGCAGACGCTCACGCTGTACGCCGTGACTTCGATGGCGGTGGTCGTGTGCGCGGCCAATCTGATCGCCGGGTGGTCGTCGGTCCCCTCTGCGGCGTGGCAGCCGACGCTCGGCCTGGCCTTCGTGACGGTCGCCTCGCGGCTGGGCATGTTCCTCGGCGTGAAGCGGCTGGGCAGCATGCAGACAGCGCTCATCGGCATTACCGAGATCCTCGTCACCCTGATCCTCGCGCTGACGCTGCTCGATGAGACGCTCAGCAGCCGGCAGTGGATCGGCGCGGGCCTGCTCGTCGCCAGTCTGCTCCTGATCGGCCGCGAGCCGACGTTCGGCGGGGCGCTCCCGCGCCAGGTCCAGCCCGCCGCCTCGCGCTCCTCGTCGATGGCAACCGAATCGCAGTAGACCCCATCAGGCGTTCAGGCGATGGAATCGGACTTTCCCAGCCACGCTTGAATCTGTGGAATGTGCTGCGGGTAATGCTCGCAGGAATTTTCTGCGATGAGTTTCGCGGGCTGCCAATCGGGGGGCATCCCTGCGAAACGGTTGGGGTCGATCAAATCCTCTTCTGCGAGCGATTCCATAAGCTGCCAGAGCGTGTCGAAGACCTGCTGCGCTTCGGCGCGCACATCGTTCAGGGAGCGGTGCCTGTTCCGCTCGAAGATGGCGACGTTGCGCTCGTCGGGCGGCAAAGCCCACAGGTCGGAACCGAGCAGTGCCCGTGCTTGCAAGAGGTCTACCACCTCGCGCTCGAACCAGGCGACGTGGGCGATGAGGTCCTTCACCGACCACTCGCCGCACACGCCCGGTTGCGTCATGCGCGCTTCGTCAACGCTTGCCAGCAGCGCATCCCATCCCGCCCGGGCGCGGCGCATTGTGTCCAGCAATTGAGACTTGTCGATGGATTCGCTCATTGGGTGGCTCTCCTTACTGCTACCCACCGCCCGACCTGAAATCCACAAACTGATACCCCACACCCCGCTCCGTGAAAATGTACCTGGGGTTCGCCGGATCCGGCTCCAGCTTCTGGCGCAGGTATGTGATATACAGCCGCAGGTAGTGCGTCTCGTCGCGGTACTCGTAGCCCCAGACTTTCGACAGGAGCGTGTCGTGCGGCACAATGTGCCCGGCGTTCTGCACCAGGTGATACAGCAGCCGGTATTCCGTCGGGCGCAGCTTCACTTCTTTGCCGCCCGCGATCACCCGCCGGTTCGCGAAATCGATCTGGAGGTAGTCATCTACCCGGATCGTCGACTTCTCGACCAAGCCGGGCAGCTCGGCCCGGCGCAGCGCCGCCTTGATGCGGCTCGTCAGCTCGCGCGGGCTGAACGGCTTCGTCACGTAATCATCCGCGCCCAGCTCCAGTCCCTTCACCTTGTCGTCCTCGTCGTCCTTCACGGTGAGCATGATCACGGGCACGGTCGACGTCTCGCGCACCAGGCGCAGCGTCTCGAAGCCGTCCAGGTCGGGCATCATCACGTCGAGCACGACCAGGTCGGGCAGCTCGTCGCGCACCTGGTTCAGCGCCTCGAGGCCGTTCGTCGCCTGCACGACGCGGTATCCCTCCAGCTCCAGGTTCATGCGGATGAACTGGATCATGCGCGGCTCGTCGTCGACGACCAGGATGGTGTGTTTGGCTTCGGGGGGCATGACGGGGAAAGGAGACCTGGCAGGTCTTCACCCACTTCGCTTCGCTACGGGGTGCTTCGCAAGACCTGCCAGGTCCGGTCAGGCTACTCGCGCACGAAGCCGATGACCTCGCCTTCCTCTTCGGTGGTCATCACTTCGATGAATCCGATGCGGGTCCAGGGGAAAATGACCGACGCGGCACTCGGATCGATGAACAGGACGTCCTTGCCGTCGCGCCGGCGCACGTTCGTCACCAGCACGAAGGTATCGGTCGGGTGGGGAAGCTCGTCCACCTCGCCCACGACCGGATCCTCGTTGTGCAAATGAATCAGAATCGTGTACGGCATGGATCGCCTGCCTTTCTGCGGGAGTCGGTCGAAGCCCTATTGCACGCTGATGCGCAACCGCACGCGCCCCAACTGCACCTCGTCGCCGTCGCGCAGCGGGTGCGGCAGATAGGGCGTCAACCGCTGGCCGTTCAGGAACGTGCCGTTGGCGCTGCCCAGGTCTTCGATGAAGAACTGAGACTTCTGCTGGTGGACGCGCGCGTGCCGGCGCGACACGCCGCCTTCCAGTCCGCCGTCCGGCGTGAGATCGACGTCAGGGAACACGCCGCGCGTCGCGTCCAGCCGGCCGAGCACAGCTTCCCCGCCCGGCGGCAGCGCCACGCGCCGGCCTGTCGCCGACATCACCACTGTCAGCGTCGCCTGCTCCGATTCGGCCGTCTGCGCTCCACTGCTGCTCGCCCACGGATCGGCGCGCGCCGTCGGCAGCTCCGATTCGGGCAGCGGCTCCGTGCGCAGCGGGCCGCCCGTCAGCAGGTATACGCCGCACTCGCTGCAGAACAGCGTGCCGGGCCGATGTTGTCGTCCGCAAGATGGGCACTCGATCATGGTTTTTGATCCTTCATAGCCGCCAAAGATAAGCCGCGCGTGCCGTACTTGATCGTCTTCTGACCGCCCGGCGACAGGTGACCGGAGCGCGCCAGCCGCCCCGCCTCAAGCAGCGCTGCGCGCGCCAGTTGATGCTCGCCCATATCCAGGAGCCGCGTCGCCATCGTCTCCAGCCGCTGCGTTGCGGCAGCCACGTCGCCCTTCTCCAGCGACGTCCACGCGCTTTCCTGCATCTGGAAGATCGTCACCTTCGCCAGCGCGTTCAGCAGATGCGGCGGCACGGCCTGCCCCGGCGGCGGCTCCGTCGTAAATGTGGCGGAGATGTTGCGCTGCACGCGTTGGTCCGTGCGCTCCAGCGCCGGCACGTTGCCGGTCAACTCGAGCTGCGCCAGCCGGCGCACGCCAGGTTCCTGCTGCCCGACGACCAGCTCGAACAGCCCCGCGATCGACGCGTCGGCTTGCAGCGTCCCCAGAAGCAATGCGTCGCCGTCCATATCCATGCGCTGGATGTACGGCGTCAGGCGGAACGCCCCGCGTATCCGCACGTTTTCGCTCAACCTCGGCGTCAGCCGCAGCTCGTCTCCGTACACGGCGGCCAGCGACTTCAGCCGCTCGTTCAAGATGGCTTGCACGTCTGCGGCCGACGCGATGTAGTGCGACGCGCCGCCCGAGCGCGACGCGATCGCGTCGAGAAGCTGGTCGTTCCAGTCTTCCCCGATGCCCATCGCGCTGATCCCGACGCTGCGCCGCTTCGCCTCCAGCGCCATCTCCAGGCACTTCTCCTCGTCGCCGTACGTCTGCCCGTCGGTCAGCAGGATCAGGTGATTGACCGACTGCGAGCGGCGGTGGCGCTCCAGCTCGTCCATGCCGAGCTTTAGACCCTGCAGGATTTCGGTGCCGCCTGCCGCCTGGATGCCGGTGACACGGGACTTGGCGCGCATCGTGTCGCCGACCGTCTGGCTGGGCCACACCACGTCCGCCCGGTCGCTGAACGCGACGACGGCCAGCGCGTCGCCTTCCTGGAGCGAATCGACCAACTGGTGGGCAGCGGCCTTCACCTGGTCGAGGCGCACCCCCTGCATCGACGTACTGCGATCGATCACCAGGCACAGGTTGAGAGGCAGCCGCTGCGCCCTCGACATCGCCCGCACTGCCTTCACCTCGAACAAGGCGTACAGAATCTGCTCTTCGGGCATGACCTGCAAGATCGTACGGCTGAGCTGCACGTTGAGTGTGAACAGCGCGTCGAGGTTCAGGCCGGCCAGCCCCAACCGCCGGTCGTACGCGGTCCGGCGCTGGTCGTCGCTCAACACGTCGTAGGCTTCCTGCACCTGCCGGAACAGCATCGACGTGCCCGCCGGCGTCTCCTGAGCATCTGGGTGAAACTGCTTGGCGAGCACGCGATACGCGCTCTTGATGTCGTCCAGGCTCGCGTTCTGCGGCACGCCGAGTATTTCGTAGAAGTCAGGCTCTTCGGTCATAGCGGGACTTCAGTACATTTCGGAATAGCGACTGCTGGCGATAGCTCGCGCAGGGTTGCTTTGTGCCTCATGTGCTCGCCGGCCGCACAGGCTCAGGCGTAGACCTCGACGACAATCGCCGTGATATTGTCCCTGCCGCCGGCCTCGTTCGCCGCATCCACGAGCTGATTGCAGGCGGCTTGCGCCGTCGCTGCGTGGCTCACGATCCGGGCGATCTCCTCGTCGCTCAGCATCCCCCACAACCCGTCGCTGCACAGCAGCAAACGGCCGCGCCGTGGGATCGTCTCCACGTGCGTGTCGACTTCGAGCAGGCCCTCCTGGCCGACCGCCCGGTAGAGCACGTTCTTCTGCGGATGCACTGCTGCTTCTTCGGCGGTCAACTGGCCCATCTCTACCAGCTTGTCGACATACGAGTGATCTTTCGTGATCTGGCGCAGCAGGCCATCGTGATAGACATACGCGCGGCTATCACCCACGTGCGCAATCACCGCGCGCTCGTTCACGACGAGCAGGCACGTTAGCGTCGTGCCACCCCCCGGCACGTTGTTATACACCATCTTGCTCGCTTCGTCCACTGCCTGCGTGAGCGCCTCCGCCAGCGGCGTCTGTGTCGTGCCAGGCCTGCCGTGAATCAGATACGGCGTATACACGTGCTCGAGCACCTCGCGCGCCACTGTGCGCACCGCGAGCGAACTGGCCACTTCGCCAGACTGATGTCCCCCCATGCCGTCGGCCAGGATGAACAGCCCGAACGCGTCGAGCGCCGCGTCTCCCTGCAGCTCCGACGTGAAGGTGAGAAGCACGTCTTCGTTGTGTGTGCGCACGCGCCCGACGTGAGTGGCCGATCCGGCCCGCAGGTGTGGTGCCCCTGCGGCGGCCGGGGCCGCCCCGCGCGGCGATCTGTTGTCCATGCGATTCTCTTCTCGGGTTCGGAGCAACCCCGCTGGGCGGGGCGCAAGCAGCCGTCGCACGAAGCGCATACCGTGTCTCCGGGGTGCTCAGATGGGCAGCGCGTACACCTGTCGATCGGTGGACGTCACGTAAAGAATGTCCCCGCCGATCGCCGGCACCGACGTGATCGGGCCGCTGGTGCGGAAACGCCAGCGCAGGCTGCCGGTGTGGGCGTCCAGGCTGTACAAGGACTGATCGACCGAGCCGATGTACACCACGCCGTCGTGCACGGCGGGCGACGCCGTGACCTGGCCTTCTGTCGCGTAGCGCCACACTTCGCGGCCTGTCCGAATGTCGAGCGCGTACACGTTCCCGTCGACAGAGCCGACGTGCAACTGGCTCTCGCTGATCACCGGCGAGGACCACACCGCCTTGCCCGTGCGGAAGCGCCACACCACCCAGCCCGAGCGCGCATCGATCGCGTACACATTCGCGTCGTCCGAGCCGACGTACAAGATGTCGTCGTGCAGCGCGGGCGACGAAACGATGGCGCGCTTCGTGCGATAGCGCCATCTCAGCGCACCGCGAATGTCCAACGCGTAGATGTACCCGTCACTCGAGCCGAAGAAGATCTCCTCGTCTCCGACGCACACCGACGAGCGGATCTCAGCCTCGGCTTGCACCTTCCAGGCGACGCGCCCGGTCTGGAAGTTAACCGCGTACAGCACGCCGTCGTCGGCGCCAAAGAAAACGTGGTTGAACTTCACGCGCGGCGACGAAAATATCTTGCCGTTGCTCGGGCACGTCCACTGGAGGCGGCCCGTCTGCATGTTGACGCAGTATAACACACGATCCTGCGACCCGAACAGCACGCGATCCTCGGCGACACACGGCGTCGAAGCGATGCCCGCCGCGGCGGCGTACTTCCACAGGAACTTCCCCGACTGGGCTTCGAGCGCGTACAGATTGTGGTCGTACGCGCCCACGAATACGGCGCCTCCACCCAGCGCCGGGCCTGATCGGATCTCGTCTTCGCAGGTGAACGTCCACAGCGGCGTGAGGTCGCTGCTGCCCGCCATGCTGACGATCGTCGCCGTGCCGAGCTTGCTGGCCGGCTTCAGCACGAGCAGCGCGCGCTTCATTTCCTCGGGCGACGCATAGCGCCGGCTTGGATCGTATTCCAGCGCGCGCATCACCACCTGGGCGAACTCGGGGTACACCTTCGGGTTGACGGCCGGGATCGGCCGCTCGTGGAAGGAGAACGGCGGCTCGACCTGTGGGTTCTGCCGGCTGAGCAGGTGATGCAGCGTCGCGCCCAGCCCGTACACGTCGGTGCGCTGATCGGCGATGCCCCGATACTGCTCCGGCGGGCTGTAGCCCTCCGTGCCGATCATCGTGCCCTTCTGGCCGGGCTGGAAATTCTTGGCGATGCCGAAATCGATCAGGCGGATTTGCCCGTGCCGGTCTAGCATGATGTTGGATGGCTTCATGTCGCGGAAGATGATCGGCGGCGAATGCGAATGTAGGTAGGCCAAGACCTCGCACAACTGGATCGCCCAGGCGAGGATCTGGTCTTGCGGCAGGAACCCCGTCCCGTCGCTGATCACCGCTTCCAGGTCGCGCCCGTCGATGAATTCCATCACCAAGTAGGCGCGGTTGTCTTCGGAAAAGTAGTCGTAGACCTTGGGAATGGCCGGATGGTTGAGCGTGGCGAGGATGTTGGCCTCGCGCTCGAAGTTCTGCAGCGCGATCTCCCGCATCTGCGGATCGGGCGCGTGATTGACCATCTCCTTGACGGCGCACAGCTTCACGACGTTCGGAAAGCGCAGGTCGCGCGCCTGGTACACGGCGCTGAAACCGCCCATACCCAGTACGCCGCGAATCTCGTACCGGCTCTGGAGCACGCGCCCCGGCGCGAGCGTGCCGCCGGCGACGGGTTCCTGTTCGGTGCCGATGTGGCGCGTGTCGAGCGAGCTCATATCACATGCAACTAATCAATCTCGGCGTACGGATAGACCGCACCCCTGCGTATTATAGCGCGGTTCAAAAGCGTCTGCAATAAAGATACCATAACCGTTCTCTTGCCGACTTGACGCTGCCCTACGTCTATGGCATAATCGTCTCCATCAGCGCAGATGGAAACGAGTACGTATCCGGGCCTTCCCAGCGAGTTCGGGGCTGGTGCGAACCGAACGAGGCGACGATACGGAAAATCCTTCCGGAGCTGCTGACCGAAAGGCTGGCAGACCAGGCCAAGACTTCGGAAGTCTCTATAGGCCACCCCGCCGGCAAAAGCGCTCGGACTGCCGGGCACCGTCGCCTGCGAGGGTTAGCAGAAAGACTTCCGAAGTCTGATAAGCCAGCCGAGTAGGCTCAGCCGGGCTCGCGGCCCGTTATCCGCCGCGCGGCTCTACGCCGCCTTGCAGCGCGTGCAGCCGGTCGGAGTGGCCCATTCGATTCGGGCAATAGAGGGTGGTACCGCGGGAGCCTGAGCCTCTCGTCCCTGTTGTGGACGGAGGCTTCTTGTTTCTACGCCGAGTCTTCACGTGCGGGCAGTATCTGTGGCAGGCGCCGACGCTGGGGAGGGAGGGTGACATGACCGAGTTGCTGTACCACACAGACGCATACTGTAGGGAATTCGATGCAACTGTAGTCGCGACAGAGGGCAGCGAGATCGCGCTCGATCGCACGGCTTTCTACCCAGGCGGCGGCGGCCAGCCGAGCGACGCCGGCGTGCTGTCGATGGGCGGCCGGCGGTGGGCGGTGACGAAAGTTCGCAAGCAAGGTGACATGGTGTGGCACCAGATCGCCGAGGGCGAGCCGCCCGTCGCCGGCTCGACCGTTCACGGGGCGATCGAGTGGGAGCGCCGCTATCGGCTCATGCGCACGCACACGGCCATGCACATCCTGTGCGGCGTGATCTGGCGCGACTACGGCGCGAGCGTCACCGGCGGCAACATGGAGCCGCTCAGGGGACGCATGGACTTCGAGTTCGAGACGATGCGCCAGGAACTGGTGAAGGAAATCGAGGAGAAGATCAACGTCGAAGTTGCCGCTGCGCGTCCCGTGCGTGTGAGGATTCTCCCGCGCCAGGAGGCTTTTCAGATTCCCGACCTCATCCGCACCAAAATCAACCTGCTGCCGGAGGGCATCGCCGAGGTGCGCACCGTCGAGATCGAAGGGCTAGATCTGCAGGCCGACGGCGGCACGCATGTAGCGAATACCTCGGAGGTCGGGCGCATCCGCGTCGTCGACTACAAGAGCAAGGGCAAGATCAACAAGCGCATCGAAGTGGCGATCGAGTAGGAGGATTCCATGCCATTCAAGGCCGTGCCCACAACGGTCGATTTTCCCACCCTGGAGCGCGAGATTCTCCAATGGTGGAAAGACACCGACGCCTTCAACAAGCTGCGCCGGCTGCGCGCTTCGTCCGGCAAGCATTTCTCCTTCCTCGACGGGCCGATCACCGCCAATAACCCGATGGGCGTGCATCACGCCTGGGGCCGCACCTACAAGGACCTGTGGCAGCGCTACTATGCGATGAAAGGCTACAACCAGCGCTGGCAGAACGGCTTCGACTGCCAGGGCCTGTGGATCGAGGTGAACGTCGAGCGCGATCTGGGCTTCACGAACAAGCGCGACATCGAAGCGTACGGCATCGCGCCGTTCGTCATCCTGTGCAAGCAGCGCGTGCTGACTTTCGCCGCCGTGCAGACCGAGCAGTCGATCCGCTTAGGCTACTGGGTGAACTGGGACGATCCCGACCAGCTTCGCTGGCTGCGCGACAAGCTCGGCGAAAACCCGCACGAGGTGATCGAGTACCGAGGCCCCGACGGCGGACTCGAAGGCACGGTCGAGCAGGTCGTCGGCCAACTGGGCCTGCCGCACGTCGGCGGGTCGTACTTCACGTTCAGCGACGAGAACAACTACCAGATCTGGCGCTTTCTCAAGACCTGCCACGATCAGGGCTGGGTGTACAAGGGACACGACGTGATGCCGTGGTGCTGGCGCTGCGGCACCGGTATCAGCCAGCATGAGATCGTCACCGAAGGATACATCGAGAAAGTCGATCCCGGTCTCACCGTGCGCTTCCCGCTCGCCGGCCATTGGGGCGATGGCCAAACGCGCGAGTCGCTGCTCGTGTGGACCACGACGCCGTGGACGCTCACCTCGAACGTCGCCGCCGCCGTCGGCCCGGACCTCGATTACGTGAAAGCCAGGCAGACTTTGGAAGACGGCGCGGAAGAGTACCTGTATCTTTCCAAGGGCACGCTGAGCATCCTGAAGGGCGAATATCAAATCGTGGCTGAGTTGAAGGGTAGGGAGATGGAAGGCTGGCGCTACATCGGCCCGTTCGACGATCTGCCGGTCGCCAGAGAAGTGGGCGTCCCAGAGGCGCATCGTGTCGTCCTGTGGGACGAGGTCGGCGTCGTAGAAGGCACCGGCATCGTCCACATCGCGCCGGGTTGTGGCGCGGAAGACTTCGCGCTCGGCAAGCAGTACAACCTTCCGGTCATCGCACCCCTCGACGAGGACGGCGTGTTCGTCGACGGCTTCGGCTGGTTGAGCGGCATGCACGTCAAGGACGTGGCCGATCCGATCGCCGACGCGCTCAAGATCAAGGGTCGCTTCTACCGGCAGGAGCACTACACACACCGCTACCCGCAGTGCTGGCGCTGCCAGACCCCGCTCGTGTTCCGCCTGGTCGACGAGTGGTTCATCCGCATGGACGGGATGCGCCAGTTGTTAATCGACGTGACCGAGCAGATTCGTTGGATTCCTGACTTCGGCAAAGACCGCGAGCTCGACTGGCTGCGCAACATGCACGACTGGATGATTAGCAAGAAGCGCTACTACGGCCTGGCGCTGCCCATCTGGGAGTGCAGCGTCTGCGGTCACTTCGAGGTGATCGGCTCGAAGGCTGAGCTGAAGGAGCGCGCCGTCGAAGACTGGGATGCGTTCGACGGCCACACACCACACCGCCCGTACATCGACGCCGTCAAAATCAGGTGCTCGAAGTGCGGCGCGCTCGTCGAGCGCATCGCGGACGTCGGCAACCCGTGGCTTGACGCCGGCATCGTGTCGATCTCGACGATGGGCTACACCCACGACCGCAACTATTGGGAGACGTGGTTCCCTGCCGACTTCATCACCGAGTCGTTCCCAGGCCAGTTCCGCAACTGGTTCTACGCCCTGCTGACGATGGGCGCGGTGCTGACCGGGCAACCGCCGTTCAAGACCGTGCTCGGCTTCGCTACGCTGCTCGGCGAGGACGGCCGCGCCATGCACAAGAGCTGGGGCAACGCGATCGAATTCAACGAGGCCGCCGACGAGATCGGCGCGGACGTGATGCGCTGGGTGTTTGTGCGCCAGCGCTACGAGAGCGACATCTGGTTCGGGCGCAAATCCGCCGCCGAGGTGCGCCGCCAGTTCTTCATCCCGCTGTGGAATGTGTACTCGTTCTTCGTGACGTACGCGAATCTCGACGGCTGGGCGCCAGGAGTTCCTTCAGTTCCCTTGCGGGCAGTTCAAGGAACTCAAGGAACTGAAGGAGGGATGAACTTACTCGATCGCTGGATCCTCGCCCGGTTGCACGAATTGATCGGCGAGGTGACGGCGGCGCTCGACGATTACGACGCGCCGCGCGTCGCCCGCGCCGTCGAGCCTTTCGTCGACGACCTCAGCAACTGGTACGTGCGCCGCTCCCGCCGCCGCTTCTGGAAGAGCGAGTCGGATGCTGACAAGAACGCCGCCTACAGCACGCTGTACGAGGTGCTGCTGACGCTTGCCAAGCTGCTCGCCCCAACGCTGCCTTTTCTGGCCGAGGCTGTGTACCAGAACCTAGCGCGCAGCTTCGACGCCAGCGCGCCGGAGTCGGTGCACCATTGCGACTGGCCTGCCGCAGACGCTGCCTGGATCGGCGCCGATCTGCTGGCCGATATGGCCGTCGCCCGGCAGGTGGTGACGCTCGGCCATGCGACGCGCGCGAACAATAACCTGAAGGTGCGCCAGCCGCTCGGCAAGGCGATCGTCGTCGTGCCCGAGGCGCAGCGATCGGGGGTCGTGCGGATGAGCGACGTGATCGCCGACGAACTGAACGTGAAGACCGTCGAGCTGGCGGCAAACGAGGCCGAGCTGGTCACCTACAAGCTGCTGCCCGACAACAAGAAGCTGGGTCCGAAGTTCGGCGCGAAGTTCCCGCTGGTGCGCATGGCGCTAGCTGAGGCCGACGCGCCCCGCGTCGTGGCGGCCATTCGCTCGGGATCGCCCGTCACGCTCGGCAGCGGCGAGGCCACGGTCGAGCTGGCGTCGGACGAAATCCTCGTCACCCCGCAGCCCCGAGAGGGACTCGCCGTCTCCTCGGAAGCAGGTGTCGTCGTCGCGCTCGACACCGCGCTGACGCCGGCGCTCGTGCGGGAGGGCCTTGCCCGCGACATCGTGCGCCGCATCCAGGACCTGCGCAAGAAGGCCGGCTTCGACATCTCCGATCGCATCGTGGCTGCCGCTCAGGCCGAGGGCGAGCTGCGCGCCGCGATCGAGGCGTGGCAGGACTACGTCAAGGCCGAGACGCTCAGCGACGAGCTGCGCTTCGGCGCGCCCGAGCCGGGAATGCTCACCGAGGAAGACAGCCTGGATGGGATGCGCTTGACGCTTGGCGTGAAGCGGGTGGCCCGCGATACGTGAAAACGTGATCGCGTGATGCGTGACACAGCCCCCCTCGAAGGCGAGCCGCGTCGACAGGCAGCACATGATACGCGATAAGCCATGAGCCATCAGCTATTAGCCATCCGCCACGTATTCCCCACCTTGTCGGAACAGGACTCGTCGGGTAGAATACGCGAAGGGGGAGGGCGACATGCCGGTTCCATACGACCAACTCAAGAGCGCATTGTTATCCGAGCAGGCGCGCCTGGCCGAGCAAATGGCCGCGCTGAGTGAAGTGGCCGCAGGCGACCATCTCGGTTACGGCAACCACCAGGCCGACGACGGTTCGGTCGCGTTTGAGCAGGCCAAAGACCTGGCCATCCGGATCAACGCCGAGTCGCTGCTCAAGCAAGTGAACGGCGCCCTGCGACGCATGGAGAACGGCACGTACGGCCTGTGCGTCGAATGTAACCAGCCTATCGACACCGCCCGCCTGAAAGCCATCCCCTATGCCGACCTGTGCATGTCCTGTCAGCGCAAGCGAGAGCGATAATTGAAGCAGCTTCCACTCGTCCCCCTCGTGGCACTGGTTACGCTCGCGCTCGACCAGTTTACCAAGTGGTTGGTCGTGACCAACCTCGAGCTGGGCGAGTCGGTTTACCCTCTTCCGGCGCTGTCGCGCCTCTTCAGCATCACCTATGTCACGAACACCGGCGCCGCGTTCGGGTTGTTGAAAGAGGCCGGTGTGGTCTTCGTCTTCGTCGCCATCCTCGTCATTACGATTATCGTGCTGTACGTGCGCAGAGTGCCTGCCGATCAGCAACTGGTGCGCATCGCGCTTGGCCTGCAACTGGGCGGCGCCTTGGGCAACCTGATCGACCGGCTGCGGCTGGGCCACGTCGTCGATTTTATCGACCTCAAGTTCTGGCCGGTCTTCAACGTCGCCGACAGCGCCATCGTGATCGGCGTCGCCCTGCTTGCCATCGCGTTTTGGCGCCAGGAGCGCGCCGCCGCCAGACCGCCCGAGCCGAACCCCTCTTCCGGCAGTGGACAATTTCCCGGCTGAACGTGCCGCGCCTTCTCCGCCGCCTTGCCTGTAATTCGCACGCGCTCCCGCCGCATTGCCAAATCCGGCGTGGATTTGCCAATCCACGCCGAGCAGGCGAAATATGGCCTTAATCGGACGGCCCCTTTAGGAAGATAGCCTTGAAGCGACTTCCGACGCTGCCCTTGCTCGTCGCCGCCGACGTCGCGCTCGATCAGATCACGAAGTGGTGGGTGGTGAGCCACGTGCCCGTGGGACACTACTGGTTCCCGATTCCGGCGCTGGCCCACTTCGTCGCGGTCGAGCATGTCACGAACACCGGCGTCGTGTTCGGGTTGTTCAAAGACGCAGGCCCCCTGTTCGCGCTGGCCTCGACGACGATCATCATCGTCATGATCGGGTATCTGATCCGGCTGCCCAGAGATCGGCGTTGGGTGCGCCTGGCGTTGGGGTTTCTCCTGGCGGGCGCTATAGGCAACCTGATCGACCGGCTTCGCCTCGGTTACGTCGTCGACTTCATCGCCGTCGGCTCCTTCTCGCGCTTCAACGTGGCGGATAGCGCGGTGACGATCGGCGTCGCGCTGATGCTCGTCGCCGCGCTGCTGGACGGCCGCCGCCCGTCTGCGGCGAAAGCGCAGGCGGCGAGCGATGCTGATTCGTCGCCCGCGAATCAGCAGACCCGGTAGATCGCAATTCCGTTCATGCCTGTTCGCATCATCACGCTGCATGCCGATACGCGCGAGCGGCTGGACAAGTTCGTCGCCGCGCGCGTGAGCGACCTCTCGCGCACGGCGGTCCAGCGCCTGATCGACGACGGTTTCGTCACCGTCAACGGCGCGGTGACCGGCGCCGCTCACAAGGTGGGGCAGGGGGACGAAATCGTCGTGCGCATCCCGCCGCCTGCGCCGGCGACAATTGAGGCGGAGGACATCCCTCTCTCGATCGTCTACGAAGACGTCGACCTGATCGTGATCGACAAGCCGGCCGGCCTGGTCGTGCATCCGGCGGCGGGGCACGATCGCGGCACGCTCGTCAATGCCATCCTGGCGCACACGCCCGATCTGAAGGGCGTCGGCGGAGAGATGCGTCCCGGCATCGTGCATCGGCTCGACAAAGACACCTCGGGCTTGATCGTCGTCGCCAAGCACGACGCCGCTCACCGCGAGCTGCAGCGCCAGTTCAAGTCACGCCTGGTCAAGAAGGTGTACCTTGCCCTGGTCGAGGGACGCCTCGCGCCGCGCGAAGGCATCGTCGACGCCCCGATCGCGCGCGATCGCATCCATCGCAAGCGCATGGCGGTGTCGGCGGACGGCCGCCCGTCGCGCACTCGCTACAAGACGCTTCGCGAATGGAGCGTAGAGCAAGTGGCCTATTCACTCGTCGAAGCGCTTCCCGAAACCGGGCGCACGCACCAAATTCGCGTTCATTTCGCATGGCTCGGGCATCCCCTCGTCGGCGATACGCTGTACGGTCGCAGGAAGCCGTCGCTCCCGATTGGGCGGCAATTCCTGCACGCTGCGCGCTTGACGCTGCGGCTGCCCTCGACCGGCGAGGAGCGCACATTCGAGTCGCCCCTGCCGGACGATCTGGAACGTGTGCTGAGATTGTTGGCTGCTTCTTGACACCGTCCTTGTAATCCACGATAATCGCCCCGCACTCAACATGCCTGCTGCGTGAAGGAGACCTATGCGTGAAGTGACGATTGCCTGCGTCCAGATGCAGGTCGAGCTGAACCGAATGGAAGACAACCTCGTCAAGATGTCGGAGTGGATCGAGAAGATCGCCGTCGCGCAGAAAGTCGATCTGATTGTCTTCCCCGAGCTGGCGACGACCGGTTACGAGTGCGGCGTGCGCTTCACCGACTTCGCGCAGCGCGTGCCCGGGCCGTCGGCCAACCTGATCGCGCAGCGCGCCAGCGAGTTCGGCGTGTACGTCGCCTTCGGCTTGCCGTCTAAGGAGAAGGTCGAGTCGGTGCTGTACAACTCGGCGGTGCTCGTCGGGCCGGACGGCGATCTCGTCGGCGAATACCGCAAGGTGCACTTGAAAGGCGAAGAGCGGCTCGCCTTCCGGAACGGGTTTCGTTTCCCCGTGCTCGAAGCCGATTTCGGCAACGTCGGGCTGATGATCGGCTGGGACGTCGCCTTTCCCGAAGCGGCGCGGACGTACGCGCTCGACGGCGCGGACCTGCTGATCGTCTGCGCGAACTGGGAGAAGCCTAACGTGGAAGAGTGGCGCACGTACGTCACGGCGCGCGCGCTGGAGAACTCGATCTTCGTGGCGGCGTCCAACCGCATCGGGCAGGATGCGACGCTGACGTTCTGCGGCGAGACGATGATCGTCGGCCCGCGCGGGCAAGCCTTCGCGCAAGTCGACGAAGAGATCGAAGGCTACGCGCTGGCGCGCATCGATCTGGACGACGTGCGGCGCTATCGCGAAGAGCTTCAGCAGATCCAGAACCGCCAGCCGAGCGCCTATCGCGCCGTCGTGAGACAATATTGAGTTCCTTCAGTTCCTTCAAGGCTTTCAGGAAAGGCAAGGAACTCAGGGAACTTGTCAAGATGAACTATGATCAACGGCTATATCGATCTGCGTTCTGACACGGTGACGCATCCCACGCCCGCCATGCGCGAGGCGATGGCGAAGGCCGAAGTCGGCGACGACGTCTTCGGCGACGATCGCACTGTGAAGCGTCTCGAGGAAATCGCCGCCGAGCGCATGGGCCACCCCGCCGGGCTGTTCGTCCCCAGCGGGACGATGGGCAATCTCGTCGCCGTGCTCACGCACTGCGGGCGCGGGCACGAGGTGATCGCAGGCGACCGGTCGCACACGCTCAACAACGAGCAGGGCGGCGTGGCGGCGCTGGGCGGCGTCGTGCCGCGCGCGGTTCCCAACCAGGCGGACGGCACGCTGCGGCTCGAAGACGTCGAGAGCGCCATTCAAGACGACGACCCGCATCACGCGCGAACGCGTCTGATTTGTCTCGAGAACACCCAGAACGCGACGGGCGGCATGCCGCTCGATGCGGTGTACACGAGCTCGATGGCGTCGCTCGCGAGACGGCATGGCCTGAAGCTGCACGTCGACGGCGCGCGCATTTTCAACGCGGCCGTCGCGCTCGGCGTGCCGGCCGCCGATCTAGCGCGCGATGCCGACTCGGTGACGTTCTGCCTGAGCAAGGGCTTGAGCGCGCCGGTCGGGTCGGTCTTGTGCGGCTCGCAAGATTTCATCGCCGAAGCGCTGCGCGCGCGCAAGATCGTGGGCGGCGCGCTGCGGCAGGCTGGCGTCCTGGCCGCAGCCGGCATCGTCGCGCTCGAGATGATGGTCGATCGTCTGGCCGAGGATCATGCCAACGCGAAACGCCTGGCTGAAGGGCTGGCCGACACGCCCGGCTGCGCCGTCGATCCGGATCGCATCCGCACGAACATGGTGTATTTCGATTTGACGCCCGACGTCCCGATCGACGCACCCGAAGTCGAGCAGCGGCTGGCCGAGCGCCGCGTGCTGTTGTTCGCCGTGGGGAAGCGCCGCTTCCGCGCCGTGACGCACGCGTGGGTGACCAAAGAGGAGATCGATCAGGCGCTGCTGGCTATGCGCACCGTCCTGGCGCATCGTGCGCCCAATCGCCTGTAGGGCGCGTTTCCATACGCGCCGCAAATTGGCGGCTATGGAAAGCCGCCCTACGTTCGGACATATGTTGAGGTTGACAAGCGTGGGTGCGTCTGGTATGATCACAAATGTTGGGGGCGTGGTGTAGCGGTTAACATGCGGCCCTGTCAAGGCCGAGACCGCGGGTTCGAATCCCGTCGCTCCCGCAGGTTGCCTCCTGCAAAAGGTCCTGCCATCCATGTGGTTGGTAGGGCCTTTTGTTATTGGAGCGCCGAATAGTGGTAGAATAGCCGCGTGATGAACAGTCGCTCGCTCATCGTCGTCGGCGGCGGCCTGGCAGGCGCCGAGGCAGCCTGGCAAGCCGCCGAGCGCGGCATCGACGTCGCTTTGTTCGAGATGCGGCCTGTGCGCAACACGCCCGCGCACGTCTCCGATCGTCTGGCCGAACTGATCTGCTCGAACTCACTTGGCAGCGACAAGCCTGCAACCGCGCCCGGACTCTTGAAAGCCGAGCTGCGTCGCCTCGGCTCGCTCGTCATGTCTTGCGCCGACGCGACCGCCGTGCCGGCGGGAGGTGCGCTCGGCGTCGATCGCGAGCAGTTCGCCGCGCTCGTCACGCAGCGCATCGAGAATCACCCTCGCATTCACGTGCGCCGCGAGGAAGTCACCCGCGTGCCTGACGAACCGGCCATTATCGCCTCCGGCCCACTGACGTCCGACGCGCTGGCGGCCGACATCGCGCGCTTGAGCGGCGAGGAGTATTTGTACTTCTACGATGCCGTCGCGCCCATCGTCGCCGCCGATTCGATCGACATGTCGGTCGCTTTCCGCGCTTCGCGCTACGGCAGGCACTCGGAAGACGCCAGCGACGGCGATTACATCAACTGTCCCATGACCCGAGAGGAATACGACGCGTTCGTCGACGCGCTTGTGAGCGCCGAACGGATCGCGCTGCGCAGCTTCGAGCAAGAAGATCCGAAGTTCTTCGAGGGCTGCCTGCCGATCGAAGTGATGGCGCAGCGCGGGCGGCAGGCACTGGCTTATGGCCCGCTCCGCCCGGTCGGTCTGCACGATCCGCGCACGGGCGCGCGCCCGTATGCTGTCGCGCAGCTCCGGCAAGACAACCTGGCCGGCACGCTCTACAATATCGTCGGCTTCCAGACCAACCTCAAGTGGCCCGAGCAGAAGCGCGTGCTGCGGATGATTCCCGGCCTGGCGCGCGCCGAGTTCATGCGCTACGGCATGATGCATCGCAACACCTTCGTCAACTCGCCGGCCATACTCGAGCCGACGCTGCAATATCGCGCCCGGCCGGATTTGTTCTTCGCCGGGCAGATCGTCGGCGTCGAAGGCTACGTGGGCAATGCTGCGACCGGATGGGTCGCCGGCGCCAACGCCGCTCGACGGCTGAAGGGTGAGGGGTTGCTCGTGCTGCCGTGCGAGACGATGATCGGCGCGCTGTGCCACTACATCACACACGCCGACCCGAAGGACTTTCAGCCGATGAAGGCGAATTTTGGGATCCTTCCCGATCTCGATCCGCCGGTGCGCAGCAAGCGTGAGCGCTACGAGCAGTACGCGCGACGCGCCTTGAGTGCGCTCGAGGCTTTTCGGAACGCCGAAGCAGCATACAGCTTCGCGTAGTCATCACGACTACTTAATCACCAGCATGTATCTATTTGACGCTGAAGAATAGGACACTATGCGAAATCGCTCGACCATCCTGCTGTTTGCCCTTCTGACATGCATCATCCTTTCGGCATGCGGTGGGCAAGGGGCAACTGTCACCTCGACTTCGCAGATTCCACCCACCGAACTCGTCTCGCCGCTCTCGCCGCTGGCAACCCCGCTCGAGTCGCCGATACCGACTTTGATCGCATTTGAGCCGTTCGACGGCGGCAAGGCCATGGAGTTCGCTCGCGACCAGATGGACTTCGGCCCGCGTCCGACAGGCAGCGAAGCCGGCCGTCTCACCGGCGCTTACATCGCTCGACGCCTCGCAGAATTCGGGTGGCAAGTCGAGGAGCAGCCGTTCGAATACCTTGACACGCCCGCGCGTAACATCCTCGCCGCGCGCGGCGAGGGGTCGCTCATTCTCCTGGGCGCACATTACGACACACGCCGCCGCGCCGATCGAGACCCGATTGACCCGACCCAGCCCGTGCCCGGCGCGAACGATGGCGCGAGCGGCGTCGCCGTCCTCCTCGAGCTTGCGCGCGTCCTGAATGTCGAAGCGACCGGGCATCGCATTCAGCTTGCGTTCTTCGACGCCGAAGACAACGGGCGCCTGGACGGTTGGGATTGGATCGCCGGATCGCGATACATGGCCGATCATCTGCAAGAGAACCCTTCGTTGATGGTGCTCGTCGATATGATCGGCGACGCCGACCAGCAAATCTATTGGGAATCGAACTCCGACCCGGCTCTCCGGGAGCGCCTGTGGACAATCGCAGCCGAGCTTGGCTACGGTGACCACTTCCCGCCGCAGGTCAAGCACACGATGCTCGACGACCACGTGCCATTCCTCCAGCGCGGCATCCCGGCCGTGGACATCATCGACTTCGACTATCCGTATTGGCACACGACCGAGGACACGATCGACAAGATCAGCGCCGCCAGCCTGGAGAGGGTAGGGCGCACGCTGCAGGTCTGGTTGGAGCGAGGAGCGCCGTGAGCGACAGGGTCACCAGTCCACTGCGTCCCCCGCGCATCAAGCAGCCTGAGCTTGGCCGCTGGCTCGAGTCGCGCACTGGCGCCGTCTGCGACCTGTGGATCGCTCGTGTCCACGCCTATCCGCCCACTTCGTCAGGGCGGCCGCTCAAACCGCCGTCGGGAGCGCAACTTCGCCGGACCTACACGGCCCTGTGCGACAGCCTGAAGTCGGGGCGTTTCACGGCATTCGACGACGAGCTGGCTCAACTGGCGCGCGACGGCTTTCAAACGGGCTATCGCCTGAGCGACCTGCTGTACATGATCGTCGCCCTCCAGGACCAGACCTGGCAAGCCATCACGGCCGAGTTCCTGCCGGAACGGGTGGCAGCTTACATGCAGGGACTCGACAACGTCCTGAGCATGGCTTTGACCCACATCGCGCGCGTCTTCCACGACGAGATACAGGCCGGAGTCGCGGGAGAGCTGGAAAGGGCGCAGTGGCGGCTGGCGCAGCTCGATCGGGCGAAGAGCAATTTCATCAGCATCGCCGCTCACGAGCTGCGCACGCCGATCACGCTGATCCAGGGATATTCTGACATTCTGATCCAGGATTTCGTCGATCCGGCGGACGCGCAGGCCGCCGCCGTCGCCAACGGCCTGATGACCGGCGCAAGACGCCTGCTTCAGATCGTGAACGACATGATCGCCGTCTCCATGATCGACAATGAATCGCTGGCGCTCAATTTCCAACCCGTGTCGCTCAACCACATCTTCCAGATCGTCGTCGGCGATCTCAAGAATGACATGGCCGAGCGCAGCATCGACGTGCACATCGCGCCGCCCCCGCCCGAAATCGCGGGCCGGACGCTGTACGCAGACTCGCAGCGGCTGTACGACGCGTTCATGCACCTCGTCGGCAACAGCATCAAATACACGCCCAACGGCGGGCACGTGCGCATCGAAACGCGGCTCCTCAGCCTGGGCAGCGGCGAAGAGCCGGTGATTCAGATCGCCGTCGCCGACGACGGCATCGGCATCGCGCCGGAAAATCGTGAGCGCATTTTTGAGAAGTTCTCCGGCACGACCGACGCACTGCGCCACTCCAGCGGCCGCACCAAATTCAAGGGCGGCGGCCCGGGCCTCGGCCTGGCGGTCGCCAAAGGCGTGGTCGAAGCGCACGGCGGCAAGATATGGGTGGAAAGCCCCGGCTACGACGAAGTCAAGCGACCCGGCACGACGGTGTACGTTCTTCTGCCGATGCGCGCCGCGCCGCCCAGTCCGCGGCATCGCCTGAATCTATAGCCGTTGTGAAGTTGATTTGGTCGCTCCTGCCGCAGTTAAACTGCGGCAGAAACACGCGGCGAATACAGATGGAGGATGAACATGGTAAACTTGTTCGACGCAGCTTCCGGCGCCAGGATTGGGCGCATCACCGAGGCGCAGCTCCAGGCGCTGGTAGGCTGGATGGAAGAGGAATCGACGGAGGATCGCGACTACTACGTCAGCGCCGACGCGCTCGACTTGATGGAACAGGGCGGGATCGACCCGACGCTCGTCGCCGTGCTCAGGCAAGCCCTCGGCGACCGCGACGACATGGACATCCGCTACGAAGTCGAGCAGCCCTAATGCCCAATTACCAATTACTGATGACTGCTCACTGATTACTGTTCACTGATCACTGTTCACTGATCACCGGAGGCCACCCATCCCACGCACGAAGATCATCCCAACCGAGCCGCCCCGCGCGCGCGCGCTGATGGTCGGCGCCGAGATCAGGGGTCAACCCTCGCTGCTCCCGATCGAAGACTCCCTTCAGGAGCTGCGCGCGCTCGCCGAGACAGCCGGCATCGACGTCGTCGGCGAGATCGCGCAGCGGCTCGGCCAGGTCGAGCCGGCGACGTTCATCGGGTCGGGCAAGGTCGAAGAGTTGAAGACCTGGGGCGACGAGCTGCAGGCCGACGTCATCCTCTTCGACGACGAGCTTTCGCCTCGCCACCAGCGCAACCTCGAGAAACTGCTCGGCGACGACGTACGCGTCATCGACCGCACGGCGCTCATCCTCGATATCTTCGCCCAGCACGCGCACACGCGCGAAGGCGCGCTGCAGGTCGAGCTGGCGCAGTACGAGTATCGCCTGCCGCGCCTGACGCGCCAGTGGACGCACCTGGCCCGCCAGGCCGGCGGCGCTGCCGGACGCGGCGGCACCACCGGCGTCGGCCTGCGCGGCCCCGGCGAGACGCAGCTCGAAGTCGACCGGCGCGTTATCCGCGAGCGCATCGCCTTCCTCAAGCGCAGGCTGGAAGACGTGCGCAGGCAGCGCAAGCAGCATCGCGTGCAGCGCCGCCGCGCCGAGATCCCCGTCGTCTCGATCGTCGGCTACACCAACGCCGGCAAATCGACGCTGCTCAACGCGCTGTCCGGCTCGGCCGTCCTCGTCGAGGACAAGCTGTTCGCGACGCTCGACCCCACCACGCGCCGCGTGCGCTTGCCCAACCGTAAGGTCGCCCTCTTCACCGACACCGTCGGCTTCATCCAGAAGCTGCCGACGCAGTTGGTCGCCGCCTTTCGCGCCACGCTCGAAGAGATCGACGAAGCGGATCTGCTCGTGCACGTGATCGACATCGCGCACCCCAACGCGCGCGAGCAGGCCATCGCCGTCGAGCAGACGCTTGCCGAGATCGGCGTCCACGACATTCCGCTCGTGACGGCGCTCAACAAGATCGACCTCCTGCCCGATCCCGACGCCGCGCGCGCCTTGCTCGCCGAGTTCCCCCACAGCGCGGCGATCTCCGCCGAGAAGCGCATCGGGCTGGACGATCTTCTTTCGATCGTGCAGCGCGAGCTGTTCGACTCGTCCGTTCCGGTTCGCGCCCGCATTCCGAACCGGCGCGGCGACCTGATTGCGCTCTTTCACCGGAACGGCGCGATCGACACGGAAGAATACGACGAGACGTCGGTGCGCATTGTGGGCCGGCTGCCGGCGCGCCTGCTCGCGCCTTTCCGGGACTACCTCGATTCCCAGTAACTACTGGCGGGCGTCATTGCGAGTCGCGTTGTGTGCGACGAAGCAATCCCCTTGCCGGCCGGGTGGAGATTGCTTCGCGAACAGATGCTCGCAATGACGGGTGGCCGGTGAGTTTCTGAGCAGTCGCGTTGTGTGCGACGAAGCAATCCCCTTGCCGGCCGGGTGGAGATTGCTTCGCGAACCGATGCTCGCAATGACGGGTGGCCGGTGAGTTTCTGAAGGGTGACAAATATACTGCGTGAGTGAGACAGAATGTTGGATCAAATTTCGGGTTATATTGCCGAGCACAAGGGTGTGCCCGTCCTCGCCGGCGTGCTGCTGGTAATCCTCAACTTCGCCGTCGTCCTGCTGTCGCGCGGAACGTGGCTCGCCGACACGAACCTGCTGCTGCACCTTGGCGTCGTCGTCGGCCTGATGGGCATCCTGCTCGGCGACGCGCTGGGACGATAGCCGCTCCAGACTTCGGAGGTCTGCGCGGGGCTTCCGACAGGCGAAGCGCCTTAAAGACCTCCGAAGTCTTTTTTCCGCCGGCACTAACCGTCGTCGTCTTCGTCGTCTTCGTCGTCTTCGTGGACGAGCGCAATCAGCCTGCTCATCCCGCCCGTCGCGCCGGCGATCTTCGGCCCGCCAACGACGAGCGTCGATCCCCTCGGCGGCACCTTGTCCAGGTTCGCCACATTCTCCATGCCCCAGCGATTGGTCGGCAGCCAGCGATAGTGCGTGACGAAATCGGCCGACGGCCCGTAGTCGAGGCTGAGTGTATCGACGGCGATGCCGTACACGCTGCGCTCTTCGATCAGAAAGTCGACCGCTTCGACGTGGAAGCCGGGGAAGTGCATCACACCGTTCGCGTCGGCGTTGCGGAACTCGGGCGTGCGCACCTTCTCCGCCCAGCCGCTCTGCATCGCCACGCAGGCCCCCTTCGGTATCCGTCCGTAGCGACGCTCCCAGGCGCGCAAATCTTCCGGCGTGACCTGGGCGTCGGGATTTTGCGCGGCCTTCGCCCGAATGTCGACCACGGCCAACGGCAGCACCAGGCGAGAAATCGGGATCTCGTCGGCCGACCACTCGGCGGCGGAGAAATGGAGCGGGGCATCCATGTGTGTGCCGGTGTGCTCGTTCAAGATCCACCGGTTTATGTTGAAGCCATTCGGATCATAGGTGAATATCGGTTCGATCTGGAGCTGCGGCGGGCCAAAATAGGTGGGGAAGTCCGGCGTCATGACATGCGTCAGGTCCACGACCTTACGAAATCGTCGCCCGACGACGCGGGCTACGACGCCCTCATCTTCATCTTCATTCGCGAGCAGCGTGCCCGTTGCGACCTGAGAGATGGCGGTGGCCAGCGTCGCCGCCGTCGCCGCCTTGAGAAAATCGCGGCGGCTGAGTTTGCCCAAGACTGCTTCTCGAGTTCCTGGAACGCACATGGTTTATCCTCCTTATTTGCTGTGGCTTTGGAACCTCCGGCAAGATACTCACATTGTATCACGAGTGTCAATGAGTCTGAGGATCTCGTAGTGACGACTTTAGTCGTCCGATGGGCCGGGAATATCTCCTCAGCCACGATCGGTTTGCGGCGCGTATGGAAACGCGCCCTACGGTTGACGACAGGCTTTGCGTGCACACTCACTTCATGATGATCGGCAAATAGGCCGGGAATATCTCCTCGGCCACGATCAGCGTCACCGGGACGGACACGGATGCGACGCCGTCGCCCGTCAGGATGATTTCAGCCTGGTAGCTCCCCGTGCCCAGCCCGGCCTGGCTCACGCTCACCTGAACCGACTCGCCGACGACCTGCGTCAGCAGCCAGGCGGCCGTGTCGCTGACCTGCCACGTGGCCGGCACGCATCCCCGGCGCACGCTCAGCGACTGCGTCGGCGGCGGGCTGCCATTGCGCTTTGCGAGAAAGCCGAGCGCCGCGGGCGCCGCGCTCAGGAATTGCGGACGGGTGTCGGCTTCCGTGAACGGTGAGAACTGGCTGCCGTTCGTGTAGCGCACCCAGACGCCCTGGCCCCGGTAGTGCCCGCCGGGCACGTTCCACATGAATGACGACGTGACGGGCTGCGGCTCGGTGAAGATCGTCACCGCATCCACCGTTACGTCGGCCAAGCCGCTGCGCCAGAAGTTGAAGAGGAGAAAATCATCGTTCGGATTGGAATGAAACCTGAACGCGATCGGAAACTCCTGATACCGGTTCGCCGCGCTGAAGTCCGTCCCCTTCAGGCTCACAGGCCCGTACTCGACGCCGCCGCCCGTGACGGAGATACGCGCCACCTCTGAACCGGAGCTGTTGGAGCTGACCTTGATCCGAAAATAGGCCGTCAGCCAGGTGTCCTTGAAGAAGTCGGTCGTCCATACCCACGCGAACGTCTCCCCATCGCCTGGATACATGCGGTAGGCAGAGCCACCCCAGGCCGTCGGGTCGGAGATACGCTCCCCATTGCCCCACCACCGGGTGAATGTGTCCGTCGTGTCGTCGGCTGCCCACCCCAGGCTGAGCTGCATGCTCGGCAGCCCGCCGCCGTCCAGACCGTAGATCGTTACCGCATCCCCCGTCGCGCTCATCTGCGCATAACCCAGGTCGGACAGCGGCACACTTGCCGCTAGATAGATCGCGTCGCTGACGACCATCGTCCGGCTGAGCGTGTCACGGGTCTTGACGTGCACCTCGCGCCACCCGCTGTCCGGCGCCAGCGTCCAGGCCTTCTCAGTTGCATACGGCTCCCAGGTCGATCCCGTGAAACAGATGTCGTTCCCGACGAGCATCTGCGACGCCGGCCCCATGCTCTTGAAGCCGCCGCCCGGCGGGCGATCGTAAATGTACAGGCCGACGAGCGGTGTCGTCGTCGTCACCGCTTCGTTCTCGATGATGACCGGTGGATAAACTGAATCGACGCCGAAGCCCTGCGTCACGTAGCCGCGACCGTCGCTCTCCCGCAGATAATAGCCGAGGCCGATCTCGCGCCACTCCGGATCGAGCAGGTTATCGCGATGCCCCTGGCTATTCATCCAGCCTGCAATCGCGTCCTCAGGCGTCACGTATCCGCAGAACGCGTTCTCCGCGCCTGCGAAGCCCTTGTAGCCGAACGCCGCCGCGCGGTCGCCCGGCCACTTGCCCTGCGTGTCCTGGTGGCCGCAATATGGATCAGGCCGGTTCTCGACCGAGTCCCACGAGAACCAGCGTGCCGCGTCGGTCAACTGGCGGTTCCAGCGCAGCGGCGGCACGCCGTTCGCGCGCCGCGCCAGGTTGCCGAGATAGACGGTGCGCGCCTCGTCGAGGACGCGCGCCGGGGGCTGCGGCGTCTGGCTATGGCTGATCCGGATCGAGAGCGCGATCAGGCTGGCGAGGACAATCGAAACTGCAAGCAGGCGCAGACGCATGGACACATCTCCTGGGGCTTGGCATTGACCCTATGATATGCACTGCAATGCAGATGGTCAACAGGCCCAAGCCGCTATCTTTCAGGGTTGTCGGTTCATCCCCACTCGCGCGGGGAGCATATCGCCACGGCCTCGCGCGCCGCTTCGACGATCGGTTCATCCCCACTCGCGCGGGGAGCATCAACTCAGTCATCTTGAGTTCGTCGAACTCCACGGTTCATCCCCACTCGCGCGGGGAGCATTGGATGATGGTGGACTAGGCCTCGCCTGGCATAGGTTCATCCCCACTCGCGCGGGGAGCATCTCCTATCCCAGACTCTAATGATGCCCGTGATCGGTTCATCCCCACTCGCGCGGGGAGCATCGAAATCCTCAAGGATGCTCTGGACAAGTAATCGGTTCATCCCCACTCGCGCGGGGAGCATAATTGGCAACTTGTCTGTGCACCTACATAATCCGGTTCATCCCCACTCGCGCGGGGAGCATCCTTCTATGAAGTGCAGGGTATCATGGCACAACGGTTCATCCCCACTCGCGCGGGGAGCATAATGGCACTCGAATCCCCTATCAGCGTCAATTCGGTTCATCCCCACTCGCGCGGGGAGCATCGCTGCCCCGACGCTGCAAGTTACCCTGAAGCCGGTTCATCCCCACTCGCGCGGGGAGCATACGCGCGTTGACGACGACGATCATTCCTCGTGCGGTTCATCCCCACTCGCGCGGGGAGCATCTTGGTGCGGCACTCCTCGACCTGGCGTTTCCCGGTTCATCCCCACTCGCGCGGGGAGCATTCCGAGAGCGTCGCATCCAACAGCCCGGCAAACGGTTCATCCCCACTCACACGGGGAGCATCTCTGCAGCCAAACGCGCTCCCGAGCACACACCGGTTCATCCCCACTCGCGCGGGGAGCATGTGCGGCTGATCTATCGCTTTGCGGGCGAGGACGGTTCATCCCCACTCGCGCGGGGAGCATCGCCGGATACTCGAAGTAGCGCCGCACGCCATCGGTTCATCCCCACTCGCGCGGGGAGCATACTTGTCCAGCGGAAACCCTCCACGTTGGGGCCGGTTCATCCCCACTCGCGCGGGGAGCATCAAGGGTGTGCGGGATGGGACGACGCAATAAACGGTTCATCCCCACTCGCGCGGGGAGCATGTGACGAATCCAGCAGGCATTTTCTATGCTCCGGTTCATCCCCACTCGCGCGGGGAGCATGCTGCTCGCTCGGCTGCGCAGGCTGCCACTTCGGTTCATCCCCACTCGCGCGGGGAGCATTTGCGCCTCGAGGCAGCCTCCCTGTTGGCATCCGGTTCATCCCCACTCGCGCGGGGAGCATGTTCATGTCTGAGACCAGCTCAACCTCCCCATCGGTTCATCCCCACTCGCGCGGGGAGCATACATCCCCTTCCAGGACAGACACCAAACATTCCGGTTCATCCCCACTCGCGCGGGGAGCATTGCAGGGGGCCAGGAAGGATAAGTTCATTATTCGGTTCATCCCCACTCGCGCGGGGAGCATGATTTCAGATCGAAATGAGGGGTGGGGGACAACGGTTCATCCCCACTCGCGCGGGGAGCATAGCTCCAGGCCCGGCAAGGGCAACTGCCGGGCCGGTTCATCCCCACTCGCGCGGGGAGCATGGCCGATCGCCTTTGTGGACGTCGACACCGAGCGGTTCATCCCCACTCGCGCGGGGAGCATGCCGGCGCTCGTCGAGAAGCTCCGCGGTCTGACGGTTCATCCCCACTCGCGCGGGGAGCATTCTCGCAGCTCCGCCTCCCTCTCGGCAAGTTCCGGTTCATCCCCACTCGCGCGGGGAGCATAGTCACCAGGCTTTCAATGTAATGGGCAAGGTCGGTTCATCCCCACTCGCGCGGGGAGCATGGCATGGATGGTCGTGCCATTTGAGCGGTAGACGGTTCATCCCCACTCGCGCGGGGAGCATGATCACAGCTAACTGATTAGCCTCCTGCAATGCGGTTCATCCCCACTCGCGCGGGGAGCATTGGGGATACTCCCTGATCGGTTCGCGCTCAACCGGTTCATCCCCACTCGCGCGGGGAGCATAACCGCAATCATCCTCTGCGAGTGCAACCCAACGGTTCATCCCCACTCGCGCGGGGAGCATTTATCATCTCACGTTTCCGGCGATACGTTGTACGGTTCATCCCCACTCGCGCGGGGAGCATATCCCACCTAGAGTCGCCGGACATATCTATTTCGGTTCATCCCCACTCGCGCGGGGAGCATTTCACCCCCGAACAGTTTCTCGCTGCGTTGCCGGTTCATCCCCACTCGCGCGGGGAGCATGTGTGCTGATGCGCCGAATGAACCGTTCGTCTCGGTTCATCCCCACTCGCGCGGGGAGCATGCGGCTATTTTTAAGCTCGACAAGAACCTGACCGGTTCATCCCCACTCGCGCGGGGAGCATTCGATGGCCCTCGTTGACTCGTCAACACCCTTCGGTTCATCCCCACTCGCGCGGGGAGCATACCGTAATCGTAGGCATAGTAACCGATAGATCCGGTTCATCCCCACTCGCGCGGGGAGCATCGAAGTTCGTCGGCGTCGCGCTGCGCCACTCCGGTTCATCCCCACTCGCGCGGGGAGCATCATCACGTCGGATGCGATAGACGCGTTCTCGACGGTTCATCCCCACTCGCGCGGGGAGCATGCTCCGACCGTCGCGCTTGCTACCGCCGTCGCCGGTTCATCCCCACTCGCGCGGGGAGCATGAATACGTCGGCAAGAAGGTTGGTGCCGTGACCGGTTCATCCCCACTCGCGCGGGGAGCATGAGTTGTTCGTCGGGTTGCCCGTGTACGTCTCCGGTTCATCCCCACTCGCGCGGGGAGCATATCCCTAACGTCACCCTCGCGCCGCAGATGGACGGTTCATCCCCACTCGCGCGGGGAGCATATCTCCGGCAGCCACACGCGGAATAGGCAGCCCGGTTCATCCCCACTCGCGCGGGGAGCATCGGGACAAGCCCTGGCCGACGCGGCGCGAGGACGGTTCATCCCCACTCGCGCGGGGAGCATCTTCATCCGCGCCTCACGGTCAAGCCGCTTCTCGGTTCATCCCCACTCGCGCGGGGAGCATCCGCCCAATATGCCAGGGCGTCTTCAGGCGGTCGGTTCATCCCCACTCGCGCGGGGAGCATGGCTTGTGTAGTTTGGCGCTGGGCGTGGGGACGGTTCATCCCCACTCGCGCGGGGAGCATGCTTCTCTTCTGTTCCGGGTTGCATGTTACTCCGGTTCATCCCCACTCGCGCGGGGAGCATTCAGTGGCGACACCGTGATCATCAACGACCGTCGGTTCATCCCCACTCGCGCGGGGAGCATCCCTCTGCGAACACGTGCGCGACGACATTGCGCGGTTCATCCCCACTCGCGCGGGGAGCATGGCTGAGCAGAACGGGGTGAGTGTCATCATCACGGTTCATCCCCACTCGCGCGGGGAGCATTCGTCGATCATGTGCAGGAGTGGTATGAGTCTACGGTTCATCCCCACTCGCGCGGGGAGCATTCATTCGGTTAGCCTCCTGTTCCTAGGCGTGCCGGTTCATCCCCACTCGCGCGGGGAGCATATCACGCTGAGCGCCGACAGTATTTCCGACAACGGTTCATCCCCACTCGCGCGGGGAGCATCTCTGCCAATTCGTTGAATTGGGCCAAGCCAACGGTTCATCCCCACTCGCGCGGGGAGCATTGGACACGTCAGACGATCAACTTGCAGGTGCTCGGTTCATCCCCACTCGCGCGGGGAGCATTGGGCCACCGCCTGCGCCGCCCTCACCGCCGCCGGTTCATCCCCACTCGCGCGGGGAGCATAGTTTGAAGTTTGGCTCTTGACTTCCCGCTTGCGGTTCATCCCCACTCGCGCGGGGAGCATCCCGGCTTTTTCTCTGATCCTTCTGTGCGCGACGGTTCATCCCCACTCGCGCGGGGAGCATCCACGTCGCGTATCGCGTGCGTGGCCGGCGTCGGTTCATCCCCACTCGCGCGGGGAGCATAGGATAAAGCTGGGGAGCGAAGTCTCCAGTAACGGTTCATCCCCACTCGCGCGGGGAGCATATCAGGTTTCAAGATAATTGTTATCATGCTACCGGTTCATCCCCACTCGCGCGGGGAGCATAAAAGCGCACCGAGTGGATACACAAAGCTGAAGGTTCATCCCCACTCGCGCGGGGAGCATCCGTGCACCGGGTCACCGTCGTCGGCGCAGTGCGGTTCATCCCCACTCGCGCGGGGAGCATACTAGGGCTGGTAAAAAAACCTACTTTTTGACGCGTGCGGCCATATCTGGCGGTTCACTATCTGTGTCACTCTCCGGCCGAAAAGTGCCCTGCAGCCGCTCGACCAGCAGCACGCCTTCAAAGTCGCGCAGGAAATAATCGGGCGAGCCCCAACTGCGCGCACTGAAGCCCTGCTCGTTCGGCGAGCTCCAGATTTGCACGATAGCCCCGCCTTTCGCTTTCTGGCACGCCAGTTGCCACAACTGATCGCGGATGCGGGCGTGGACGCGGCCCACGTACACATTCGGGCGCAGCTCAATCAGCCAGCGTGTCAACTCCCCCCTCAAGGCTGGCGGACAGTTGTTGAGTGTCATAACCAACATTCAGCACCTCGTTCACGTCGGGCAAGATGCGCTCCATCAGATCGGTCTTCAGAAACAAGTCGCGGCAGCGCTTACGGACTTCGCGGTCAGGCTCGCGTGGCGGTTTGGCCGCAACCTGAAACGCCACGCGCACCGCCAGATCGGGCTTATACAGGTCGGCAATGTCGTATACAAACGACAACGGCCGGCCGGTGTGAATGAAGCCCAGTGCGGGCGAGTAACCGGCCGACACGAGCGCCGCATGCACGACGCCGTACAGGCTCGCCGTGGCCGAACTCAAGCAGCGATTGGGAAGATCGGCTTTGTTCCAATCGGACGTGTCATAGTTGCGCCGCACCCACGTGACGCCGCATTCCTCGGCGATGCGCTGATAAGTTGCCCGCACCCGTGCTCCCTCGCGGCCGCGAACTTCCTGCAGCGTCAGCGTGTCCGGCAAATCCTCTTCGAAGCGCAAGGCATACATCTTGCGCACGACGGCCAGATGCGCCGCAGGATTGGCCCATAGCAAGGCTTGCCGCTGCAAGTTGGACGTCTGATGCGCGCCGCCAGTGGCCGAAGCATACGTCCGCACCATGCCCTCGCCCACCCAGGCCAGCAGGCAATTCATTTGTGCGGCGGCGATGGCGGCGCGATGCGTGACGACAGTGCCAGGCCCCAGCATCAACGTCGAGAGTGACGCGATCGGGATGGGTGTTTCGCCGGTCTTGTCGCGGAAGATCAGGCCGTCATCCGCTTTTTCAATGCGGCCATATTCCAGATACAGCCACGTCATCCGATCGGAAAACTGCGGCAGCGAGTGCAGATTGATCACGGGCATATGCCACCTCCATCCCTCTCCCCGGCATCAAGCGCGGGGAGAGGGAGTCAATATTTCAGGCCGATCACGCAGGCGCGATCGACAGCAGGCCGAAGCCGTAACCTTTGGCGGAGCCGAGGCCGTTCTCAATCGCCGCGCGCAACCGATCGGGATCGTTGGCGACCAGAACGCCTTCAAACAGGACAGGAACGTGAGTCTGTGTCCCTTCGCCCGAATGGCTGCCGCGTTTCTCATTGCGCTGCGTGTCGAGGATCACTGCCCGTCCACCGACCAGTTGCGCGCCGGCTTCATCGGCCAGTTTGCGGCGCAGCCACGCCTCTTGCGCATGCCAGTCGAGCAGCGGCTTGCGCCTCTTGCGTTTCGTGTCGCCCTCGCCGAGTGTCACCCGGCTCGTCGGGTTCGCCAGCAGGCGAAAAGCAAGCCGTTGGCCTGAGACAACGGCGCGCAGTTTCTCGCCGTAGTCGTCGCGGCACTCGGCGTGAAGGCAGTAGCCGCGCGGCAAAGCGGAGAAGTCGGGCCGCGTGCGGGATTGGATCAGCACACGATTCTCGCCACGCTCCAACCGGAAGAGCACACGCTCGGTTTGTTGGGGCGCATCGGCAAACATCCGCGCCAGCGTGCTGTGCAGTTCGTAAGGCGAGCTCAGATCGCGGCGCGCGTTTCGATCACGCGGGTTAAGTGTCAGGCGCGAGAGGTACATCGTCATACTCCTTGAGCAGGGGTCGATCCTCGATGAAACTCACCGTCATGCGGCGCAGACCGAAGCGGCGTGCGCCTTTGGCAAACGAGAGCGGTTGATCGGGCCGGACGATTTCGCCGTCGTCATCTTCCAACACCGCGCGCATTCGCCGATCGCCGGAGTCGTCGCGCGGCTCACGCAATCGCGGGAAGCTCCTCAGTGCGTCGATCAGGCTTTCGTTCATCCGCAGGCCATCTCTCAGCCATACCGATTCGCCGGGCACGAACGCCTTGCGGCCTAGACACAACAGCCACTTTGGTTGATGTAGCGCATCATGCAGTTGCGCCAGCAGTGCCGGGTTGCCTTCAAGCCCCACTAGGAAAGCCGCGTCGGCCAGATAGTCGCGATAGGAGACGATGAGATCCTTTCTCTCGACCTGACCACTGGCTTTGAGATAGCCGCCTTTACCCGCCGTGTGGTAATCGCGCTGAATCAGCCCTTCGCGGTCGACGCGGATGCCCATCTTGAGTTCGGCCACATCGCGTATTTCTTCGCTCCGATCTCGCCCCAGCGCGGCGCACAGCAGGCCGACCACGCCGCTCTTCGACGGTTCGGGCAGCGTATCCCGATAGATGAAGTGGCTCTGCACACCCCACGATTGCATAGGACCGGCGAGTCGCAGTAGCAGAGTGCTCATGCCGTGCCTCCTTTACGACAGAGCGGCCAGCATCTTGCCCACCCAGTCATCGAACGATGGAACGAGCGCGTCTTTGAGCGTGCCGCTCAGTTTCACATCGTCGGCGAGGTCCGCGCCGAACGCCGCTGCGACCGCCGCCACCGACTGCGTGCCATAGAAGCGGGTCAGGTTGTTCCAATAGCGATCCAATCGCTCGATCGACGGCGCGACGAGGCCCGAATCGCGCTGGGCACGCACTGGCTTCTCGAAGGCGTTCACCAGCGACCAGCCGGCGCTGTTCGGCGTGCGCGCCACGGCCAACATGAAGCTGGGCCGGTTGTGCGCCGCGTGACTGTTCTGCTTGCCGGTAGGAATGGCGGCCTCGGCGGCGAGCATCAGACCCTTCACCGTCTTGCGCGCCAGGTCGCCGTCGTCTTTCAGGTTCTCTAGCAGTTTGCTGTAGTCCAGCCGCAGGTAGCGATAAAAGCACGCCGAGTTGAAGCCGGTGGTGCCGATTTGCGACGCGCCGGTCTCGTGCGGTTCGGCCAGTTCCTCCATTGCGGTGAAGTAATCGATGTCCATCTTCACAGCGTGCGTGGAGATGGCGTGCGCCACCTGGCACGCCGCGTCGATGTTGGTCTCCGGCCGATCGGCGAGCATCCGCCCGAACAGTGCGATGTCCGGCGCGCTGGTGCGCTCCTTTGTTTGCTTTACCAATTCCTCGGCGATGTCGGACGCCGGGTTGGCGGCCGTGGCCCTCGACTTCCTGCCCCTTTTCTTGCCGGCCTCGGCTTCGCCATCCGAGCCGCTGTTGGCCGCCGTAAGCAGCTCGTCCCACTTCGCGAGAAGTTGATCCACAACCCAATCGACTTCTTGGGTGCTCAGGTAGAGCATGACTTTGGTCTGATCCGGCCTCTTTGTATCCATGCCTCCGCTGTACGCGTTGGCAAACGCAGTGGCGACTGCTGTGGCATCATTCTCCGCCTTGCCGGCCTCCATCAAACGCCCACGCAGAGTGCGGACGATGAATCGGGTGCGCGTGCCGTTGGGGACTTCGGTCGTGGTCGCGAAGATCGGATCGGTGCGGATAGCGCGCTTGAAGCATTGCGAAGAGATACGCGCCCGGCGCGCGCCGCCGAAGTCGCAGTCTTTGGGCAGGTTGGCGTCGTCGCGATTCAAGTTGGCCGGGGCAAAGTGCTGGACGAAGTGAAGTTCGATGAACATGGATTATTCTCCTTCCTCAGTTGTGGTGGGTGTTTGGGCACCGGTCGGCTTATCGAACGATGCGCGCCAGAACGAAGCAGCCCAACGCTTCTGAACTCTGTTGCGTGCATCTTCATCTGAGCCTTGCCAGGTCAGCACATCGAAGAACAGCCTACGCCAATGAATCGGC
>Ga0209342_10000346_pt1 | contig 51968 bp, 65 predicted proteins | sample RifCSP16_2_FD_184023 | JGI IMG/M metagenome (GOLD analysis project Ga0209342, IMG submission 184023) | Soil microbial communities from Rifle, Colorado - Rifle CSP2_sed 16_2 (SPAdes) (version 2) | ecosystem: Environmental > Terrestrial > Deep subsurface > Rock core/Sediment | place: Rifle... | reverse complement strand
CGCCCTTGGCCGGGTCAAAGACGCCTATCCCGAAGAGCCTCTCGGCGATTACAAGGAGGAGGTTCACCCCGAGTATGGGCGTTGCTATTATCTGTATCCACGCTGTCGCGTATGTTGCCCAGACGAAAAGCGGGAGCCGAAACCAGGTCATGCCCGGAGCCCTGAGCCTGTGGACGGTCGTCACGAAGTTTATGCCCGTAAGGATGGAAGAGATGCCGAGCACAAAGACGGCGAATACCGCAAGCGAAGCGCTCGTGCCTGTCCTCAAGCTGTACGGGGCGTAGAAAGTCCAGCCCGTGTCAGCCGGGCCGATTATCAAGGTGGTTATGGCCAGGGCCGCCCCTGCCATGTAGAAGTACCATGAAAGCAGGTTGAGCCTGGGGAAAGCGACATCCCTCGCGCCTATCATTATGGGCAGAAGGAAGTTGCCGAACACGGCCGGGACGACCGGGATGAGAAATAAAAAGAGCATTATGACGCCGTGGAGCGTGAAGAACGAGTTGTAGGTGGCGGCCTCCATTATGGTCGGCCCCCTGGCTATCAGCTCGAGCCTCATGAGAAAGCCGAAGACGACCCCGACGGAAAAGAACGAGAGAATGGAGAAGAGGTATAAAATCCCTATCCTCTTGTGGTCGGTCGTGAGGAGCCATGATGAGAGCCACCCTCTTCCAGGCTCGGCAGACAGGTAGCTGCCCTCTGTTATTCCGGCGCGTGCCATTATCTCGGGTCCTTTTTGCCAGGCTTGCCTGAGGTAAGATAGATGAAAAGCCCTGCCGCGAATACGAGGGTGCCAACGCCCGCTGCCCTGAGCACGGAGATGAAATAAGCCCTTGCCCCCGGTTCATCGCTGAAGCAAAAAAGAACAGCTTTCTTTATGGAAGCCGTTATCCTGCCCTCGGACGCCTCCAGCAGCGCCATCTCGATGTCCGCCGGAAGATACGAGTTCCCGTAGATGTACCGTATTATCCTGCCGTCAGGTGAAAGCACGGCAAGGGCTGCCGGATGGTCAAACCCCTTTTCGGTCTTCCGGAAGCCATATCCGACCGCGCCGGTGAGCGATTCTATGGAAGCCTTGTCGCCGGTTAAAAACCTCCATGCCTTGTCGGTCATGGGCCTTTGGGCCGCCGGCATATAGTTCCTTTTCTTGTGTAAAGCATCCACCGGGGTGTCCCGTTCGTCGAAGCTGACGGTCAGCACGAGAAAATCCTTCCCCGGAGTCCCATTGGTCCTGCCGAGAGTATTGGCGAGATTGGAAAGAACCGTATTGCACTGGTCCTTGCAGCCGAAGTAGGCGAAAGAGAGTATCGCGGGCCTGTCCAACAGGTCGCCCAGGGTTACGCTTTTGCCTGACTCGTCCCTGAATGAGGCATCGAGGGGCACCCGTTCTCCGGTCCTTTCGGTTATGCCGGGGGCTGAGCCAGAAGCGTAAACAGACGGGGTTATGAGAAAGATGAACAAAATGACGATGAGGAGGCTTTGAATGCGACGACGATTGTTCATAGGCACCGCGGAGTTGTGGTAAGCACTTTCTTAATATATCAGGGAATCCTGTTGAGTCAAGAAAGGGGGCCGCCCTGCAGAAATCCAAACAGTCAGCTATAATATCCAGAGTACTTCTTATTTGCCGTTCGGCTTGGACCTCCACCATATCTCTTATACAGTCAGGCTACCGTTATCAGGAAGGAGAACCGCAATGGCCCGAAAGCTCAGTTTCCTCGTGGCGTTATTCGCGCTGATTATCATGGCTGCCCCTGTTCTTGCTGACGAAAACAATGACAATGACGAAGACCGGAAGATGCACGATGAAGACTTCATGAAGGCGAAGCAGATATATTTTGACCGCTGCGCAGGCTGCCACGGCACTTTGAGGAAGGGGGCGACAGGGCCAAGCCTGGAGCCGTCCAAGACCAGCGCCATCCCGGTGGAAGCAATGGCCACCATAATAACCGAAGGCACGCCCGGCGGCATGCCGCCCTGGAAGGACATCCTCTCCAAGGAAGAAATCACGCTCATCGCCAAATACATGCACCTGGACCCGCCACAGCCTCCCGAGTGGGGCATGGACCAGATAAAAGAGTCCTGGAAGCTCGTAGTGCCCGTGGACAAGAGGCCATCGAGCCCGCCCAAGCGCAACTGGCAGAACTACTTCGGCGTCATACAAAGGGACATCGGCAAGGTCAGCATAATCGACGGCGACACCAAGGAGATACTCGCTACTCTTACTACCGGCTTTGCCGTGCACATTCTGAGGCCGTCGGCCTCAGGCAGATACATGTACTCGATAGGCAGGGACGGCAAGGCCACGATGATCGACCTCTGGGCGACCCCGCCCAACATAGTGGCCGAGATAAAGACCGGAATAGACGCCAGGTCTATAGATACCAGCAAATACAAGGGCAAGCTCGGGGACTTCACAGACAAATACGCTGTCGTCGGAAATTACTGGCCCCCGCATTATGTGATATTGAAGGGAGATACGCTCGAGCCCATGAAGGTCGTCTCAACAAGGGGCTATACCTACGACACTAACGAGTTCCACCCTGAGCCCAGGGTCGCCTCCATAGTCTCATCCCATACCTCGCCTGAATGGGTCATAAATGTAAAAGAGACCGGCATCGTCCTGCTGGTCGATTACAGCAAGGTGGACCTTGGGACCGTGACCGAGACCAGGATAAACGCGGAAAGGTTCCTGCATGACGGCGGCTGGGACGCCTCAAAGAGATACTTTCTGGTGGCGGCTAACATGAGGAACAGGGTGGCCGCCATAGACACGAAAGAAAGAAAGCTGGCGGCCCTCATAGAGACAGGCAACAAGCCACACCCCGGCAGGGGGGCAAACTGGGTTGACACCAAGTACGGCCCTGTCTGGGCCACGCCTCACCTGGGCGAACCTCTGGTGGCAGTCATTGGCACTGACCCTGAAAAGCACAAGGAGTTTGCCTGGAAAGTCGTAAGAAAGCTCCCTGTGGCCGGGAACGGCCTTTTCATAAAGACCCATCCCGTGAGCAACAATATCTGGGTTGACAACACATTAAGCAAGGACCTCGAAGTCGCGCAGAAGATCACCGTCTTCAACAAGAAGGACCTTGACGCGAAACCGGTAGATATAAAGCTCACCGACCACGGGAAGATAGTGCATATGGAGTACAACAAGGCAGGGGATGAGGTGTGGGTCTCTGTCTGGGACAGGGACGGCGAGATAATCGTCCTGGACGACAAGACCCGCAAGGTCAAGAACCGTATAAAACTCGCAACGCCAACCGGCAAGTTCAATGTCTACAATACCATGATGGACATTTACTGACGGTTTGGTTTTCCGGATGCGAAATAAAAAAAGGGGGCCTTTAGGCCCCCTTTTTTTATAAATGATTTTGGATGAAGAGAATTACTCGCAGGCCTCGGTAAGCTTGGCAAGCGCTATGTTAGCGGCGAGGTAGTCAATATCCCTGTGACCGCATTTTGGCGCGTAGGCGGCTGTAGCTGCCTCTTCGTTATGCTTTTCAGCCAGCACCGACGCAAACCTCTTGCTGTCCATTATTGCCCCGTACCTCTCTGAAGTGTAACCGTCGCCGAGGGTGGCCACAAAGCTCTCCTGAGTGTGTATGTTCCTGTAATAGCCCTGGTAATTGTCCTGGAGCGACGCTATATAGCTTTCCTGTGTATGGGTGTTCCTGTAGGCCCCCGCGGCGTTGTCCTCGAGCGCGGCCACGAACTTGTCGAGGTTCATTGTATTTCTGTAATTGTAACCCTGCCACTGGTCTTCCATCGCGGCGGTTATCCTGTCAGAATCCAGAAGTTCGCCAGCCCCTGCTACTCCTGTCCCTATGGCAAACGCGCACACGAAAGCTGCCGCTGTGAATATCTTTATCCTTTTCATTACTCCTCCTTGAATGAAGACAGCCTTAAGCTTGATACTGATTATTAATTCAATTTCCGTGCCAGAAACTTTTTACGTTTTTTACTGGTTTTTTCAGGACTTTTCCGAATCCTCTTTTTTCAGTTTGAAACAGTTTTCAGCTATCCCGTATTTTTTATCGAAAAACTCTGGGATTTCAAGGTGTTCTAATATTGAAACTCTTTTTTTCAGCCATGAAACTTTAAACAGCTTTTCAATGCCTCCACGCGCATGGAAAGCGTTTTCTTATATACGATAATGTTATGCTTTTCAAGATTAGAACATGGTTAGATAAGCAGCATGGATTGGCAGGTCAGTACTTTTTGTTGGTGGCGTTGTATTTGCCGACAGGCTTTTTGAAAGGCAGACTTTTTACAAGTTTCAGGGTGCGGGTATCGTATACGACTATTGCCCCATCAATCTCCCATATGCTTACAAGGGCAAAGGAGCCCTCCTTCGTGAACTCTATGTGCATCGCCTTTTTACCGGGCTCAGGCGTGACCTCGCCGACGACCTCGAGGGTATTCTTGTCTATGAGCTGAATTGTATCGGTATTCGTGTCGACCCATATATGGGCGGCGTACTCGTGGGCCCTGGCGAAAAAGCCTGGCCCCTTTGTCTTTATGATTTTTTTCAGCTCCCAATTATAGAGCTCCATTACGCTCACGGCGGCTTCGTTTATGTGCGGGAACGCGGCGTAGACAGAGCCGTTCGCGCTCCATATGGCGGCTGAGGCCAGGTGCGGCATCCGCACTTTCGATTTGAGGGATTTGACAACTTTGCCCTCCTGAAGGTCTACGACGGTTATCCGGCCGCCCTCCCTGGAAGTACCGATGATGTATCTTTCCGACGGCTCGATGAAAAAGTCCGTGAGCGGCTGGTCAATGGGTATCGTCTGTGTCTTGAAGCCGGTCTGCCCGGTTTGCCCAGTTTGATCGATAAGCGCCAGCTCTGGCCTGTCTTTCAAGGCAACAAGGAAACGGGAGCTTCCCCTCAGCGAATAAACCGAGCTTATGGCCCCCATCGAAAAAATCCTGACAGGCTTCAATGTATCAGCGTCGAGTATGACCAGGGCCTCGGGCAGCAGGGCAGCCACGGCTATATGTCTGCCATCGGCTGATATGGCGATATTACGGGCGCTCACCCCTGCCCTTATCCTTCCGGCCTCTTTCAGGTTGACGAGGTCGTATTTGACGACCCAGCCGTCTCGGGAGACCATGTAGGCGTTCTTCAAATCGTGGTCGAACTTGGGCCCTCCGTGAATCGCGCCTGCCTTTACGCTGTCGAGGACAGTAAAGCTCCCACCGTCCATGAAGTGGACTTTCCCAGTGCCACCCTCGACTACCATGAAGAAGTCCTCCATGTCATAGGCGCTTTCCCTCAATGGTCCGGAGCTGGCGGCCATTTTCCGAGTGGAGAGCATCTCGGCCATCGACCATTCCGGGGCGACGGCTTTCGTCCTTATGAAGGCCGCGACCTCTCTGACTTCGTTAGAAGTGAGCTTCCCCTTGAAAGCGGGCATATTGGTCGCGGGCAGTCCTTCGCTTATAACTCCGGCTATCTCCGCCTCTTTTTTCATGCCGAAGTACTCGGGCAGAAGCGGCGGGCCGGTAAGCCCCCACCTCTCCCGGTGATGGCATGAGGCGCAGTGCTCCGCGTAAACGGACGCGCCGGAAGCGAGCGCGCTGCCCTGGAGCATGGCGAAAGCCAGTATGGTCAATAACAGTATCCGCATCTTCGCCTTTCAGGCATCTTGAGGTTCGAGGGCCTTCGGGTAGTAGACAGGCGAGCTCTTCTTGAACTCCCGCAGCGAGTGAAGAGCCCTGTAAGAGGAGGAGGCCGCCAGGGCCGCGAGTTCATCCACTATCCTGGCAAGGTCTTCGGGAGAATTGCCGTGAACCATAGTATATATATTGAAGGGAAAACCCTCGAACCTCGGCCTTATGTAGCAGTGGCTGACACGGGGGTGCTCCGCCATGAGAGAGCCCGCCTCCTCAGCCCTCAAATCCGGCACATCCCATGCGATCATTGAGTTCGACTTAAACCCGGCGTTCCTGGGCGTGAGGGCCGCGCCGAACCGCCTTATGACGCCAGCCTCCTTAAGTCCTCTTACCCGCTCCAACACCTCTTCAACTGTCCAGCCAAGCATTCTAGCCGCCTCGTGAAAGGGGCGCTCTGTCAGGAATATCTCTTCGTTCTGGAGCGCGCGCACAAGCTCGATGTCCCTTTTTTCCATCACTCCCCCACTTTCAGGTCTACCTTTACCTTGAACATCTTCTTTGCCGGAAGGTCGCGTACAGGGCCTGCGCCGCCCTTTTCCTCTATCTCGCGGATTATCTTCTGAATAGCCGCTTTTGACTCGGCTATGACGGTGAACCACAGGTTTGGCGTTCCAGCCCTGAGGTAATTATGCGTGACCTCAGGGTAGGCGCTGATAACAGCAGCCACCTCTTCGAGCCTTTTCTCAGGCACATGAAGGGCGCAAAGGGTAGAAACATATTGCATCTTCCGGGCGTCGAAAAAAGGGCCGACCTTCCTGACCACGCCCCTATCCACAAGCCCCCTGACCCTCAGGAGCACCTCTTGCCCGCTTACCCCGAGGGCGAGCCCGATGTCAGCGTAAGGGTCTTCGCAAATTGGGAAATCACCCTGCATCCGGTTGAGTATCAGCGCGTCAAGCCCGTCGATGGATGTATGCATGTATCCCCTTTGCCCAGGGGCGCCGCAAAAAGGGGCTCCCCGGTGCTATTGTGAAGAACGCTGTGACAAGCCGCTTCTCCTATGATAAGCAGGGCCGGAGGAGGCAAGGCCTCCTGAGCGCACCTCACGGCTATGTCCGAAAGCGTGCCAAAGACCACTTTTTGCCCTGGCATTGTGGCGCGGCTTACAATGGCTGCCGGAGTTGCGCCGGGCTTCCCGTGTTTCAGCAGGCTTCCAGTTATCTCTCTGATGTTCGCGATGCCCATGTAAAAGACCAGCGTATGTCCTAAGGCGGCAAGACTTGCCCAGTCCATTGAGTCGAGCCCTGCGCCTACCGCGCGGTGTCCGGCGACGAGGGTAACGGCGCTCGAATAACGCCTGTCGGTCAAGGGTATGCCGGAGGATGCCGCGACCCCTGAAGCCGCGGTCACGCCCGGGACTATCTCAAAAGGTATGCCTCTGCTCAAAAGGTACTCGGCCTCTTCGCCGCCCCTGCCGAAGATAAAAGGGTCTCCTCCCTTGAGCCTTACAACCTTTTTACCGCGCAAGGCGTGGAATGACATGAGACGGTTTATATCGTCCTGGCAGTTCAAAGAGGCTCCCGGTTCCTTGCCGACGGATATGAGCTCCGCCGAAACAGCCAGCTTCAGGACTCCGGCTGGCGCGAGCCTGTCATAAATCACCACCCCGGCCTCCCCGAGCACCCTGGCCCCCTTGAGGGTTATGAGCTCCGGGTCGCCGGGGCCTGCCCCAACGAGATAGACCTTATTTATCAAGGCTCACCTGAATTTTATGGAAAGGTTTGATCGATAAGTGACAAGCCGCCGAAAAGACAGAAAAAGCAACTTTCTGCTATCATTGCCTTGTGAACCCGCGCATCTTGACCATCGTTATCACGCTGCTGCTATTGCTCCCTTCCACCTTGTTCGCGTATGACGGAGCGCGTCTTTTTTCGATGCATTGTTCCAGCTGCCACGGCCCCGGCGGAGAGGGAGGCAGAGCCCCTGCCCTGAGAAAAAACGGACTTCTCATAACAGTAGAGCAGGGTTATTTTGCAAAGTCAATCCGCGCCGGGAGGGAATTTCGCGGCTGCCCCTCGTTCAAGGATAAAATCTCTCCCGAAGGCATCGAGGCTATCGCTACGCACATAAAATCATGGCAGACAGAAAAGATGCTCGACGCCCCGGCGTACGATGTCAAGGCCATGTATACTGAAAAGGGCGAAAGGCTTTTTGCCCTGTGCGGCAGCTGTCACGGGCTCGAAGGGGAAGGCGCGATGGGGCCGCCGCTATTGGACCCCTGCTTTCTCGAATCGATCTCCGATACCGAGCTTCGAAGGACAATAATGCACGGCAGGCCGGGAACGCCGATGAAAGGCTTTCTCAAGGGCATGGGCTCTTTCGCGCACCTGAGCCTCGATGATATAGACGGGATAATCTCGTACATAAGATACAGGCAAACAGCCGGAGGCATTAAAGATGCTGAGCGTATCAAAGCTCCTTGAAGAGAAGCCCGCTACAGAGCGAAGCCGGACCAATGAGGCCCGCTACCAGCGCGCCCCGATCCCTGTGGTGGTTTGGAACCTCACAAGGAGCTGCACCTTAAGCTGCGTCCATTGTTATAACAGCTCAGGGGCAAAATCCTATCCCGGCGAGCTTTCGACAAAAGAAGCCTTCTCAGTCATAGACTCCCTTTCGGACTTCAAGGTGCCTGCAATAATCTTCTCGGGCGGAGACCCATTGACCAGGCCGGACATATTCAGCCTTATCGAGTACGCGCGAAGCAAAGGCATACGGGCCGTCCTTTCCACAAACGGCGTCGCGATCGACGAGAGAACCGCCATGCGGATAAAAGACTCCGGAGTCTCCTATGTCGGCATAAGCATCGACGGAAGCCGGAAGGTGAACGACACGCTCCGAGGCATGGACGGGAGCTTTGAAAAGGCCCTCACCGGGTTAAGGCATTGCGTAAAGCTGGGTCTTATGACGGGCCTGCGCTTCACGATGAGTAAAAAGAACATCAGCGAGCTGCCTTTCATCTTCGACCTCATCGAATCCGAAGGCGTTCAAAGGGGTTACTTCGCCCACCTCGTCTACTCTGGCAGGGGCGGGCGTTTTTCCAGCGAAGACCTCGACCTCAACCAGATGCGAGCGGCGGTTGACTATATTTTCGAGAAGGCTGGCGAATTCATCAAAAGGGGCCTGGACAAAGACATCGTGACCGGCAGCAACGACGCTGACGGCGTCTATCTTTACCTGAAGCTCAGGGAAAAAGACCCTGTAAGAGCCGGGCGAGTACGCGCGCTCCTCGAAAGCAGGGGCGGCAATTCCTCAGGGGTAAGCCTCGCGAATATAGACAATCTGGGAGATGTCCACCCTGACCAGTTCTGGACGACCCACTCTTTCGGAAATGTAAAAGAGAGGCCTTTCGGACAGCTTTGGACAGACACATCAAACCCGCTCATGAATGCGCTCAGGAACAGGAAGGGACTAGTGAAGGGCAGGTGCTCGAAGTGCTCGCACTTTTCCATGTGCTCGGGCAGCTACAGGGCAAGGGCCGAGTTCGCAACAAATGACCCCTGGGCAGAAGACCCGGCCTGCTATCTTACGGAAAAAGAGATCATCATTGACGCATAGCGAGCGCTGTCATTGCAAGGAGCGATGCGACGACATTTTTTGCAGCCCGAAGGGTCGAGCCCCAGGGATGAGGCGAGATAAGCAATCTCAAGGTGCTTTTATTTACTTAAATACAAGATTGCGTCGCTACGCTCGCAATGACGAAGCTTTTAATTCTTTAATAATTTCACCACCATCCGGAGGTCCCGATGAAACGACTGCTCCTCGCAATTTTTATTCTTCTCATCGCGTTTCCCCACGCGCACGCCGTGGAGCCAAAAAAGACTTACGGCACTGCCTCTCTCATGGTAGTAGTCGAAAGGGAAAAGGGGAGCGTCGCGGTCTTCGATTCGATAAGGCACGAACTGCTGGGCCGCGTGGAAGGGCTCGGCAACCTGAGACACGCGACAATGGTCTTTTCACGGGATGCGCGGTACGCCTTCGTAATCGCCAGGGACGGGGTCGTAAGCAAGGTCGACCTCATCAACATGGCTGTCGAGGCCCGGGCAAAAGCTGGGGAGAACTCCATCGGCATCGCCATATCGAGAGACAACAAATACATCATGGTCTGCAACTACGAGCCAGGGGGCGTTTCTATCCTTGACTCTGACACGCTCAAGACCGTCAAGGAGATACCGGCTGTAATAAAGGAATTCGCAGACGGGACAAAACTCAGGTCCCGCACGGTCGGCCCTCTGGACACGGCTGACAACCTCATGATATTCGGCCTCATGGAAGGCAACGCCGTATGGGTGGTTGACATGAGGCAAGAGGATTTCCCCGTGATAAAAAAATTCGAGAATGTGGGAGACACCCCTTACGACCAGCTCATAACCCCTGACGGCAGGCACTACCTTGTCGGCCTTCTCAATTCCGACTGGATGGGCCTTCTTGACACATGGAAGCTGGATGGCGTGAAAAAAATCGACATGCGCGAAAGAAGGACAGGGCTCAAGGCCGAAGGCGAAAAAGTTCCGCTGTATCATATACCGCACCTTGAATCGTGGGGCATAGCGAACGGGCTCGCCTTTGTCCCGGCCTTCGCCGAAAAACGGGTAATAGTCTACGACATGAAGGACTGGTCTGTCGTGAAATCCATCCCGGTGGCAGGCACTCCGCTTTTCGTGGTCGCCAGGCCCGGAGGCCGCGAGGTCTGGGTCGATAATGTCGGCGCTCCCGGGAGCCCTGAAGAGCGGACGATGGACATAATCAGCGTCGAGTCCCTGAGCGTAAAAAAATCGATAGACGCGGGGAAGGGCGCGCTCGACCCGCAGTTCACGCCCAAGGGCGAAGCCGTGTACATATCAATACGGGAGGAAGACAAGGTGGCCGTGTACGACACCGACTCGTTCAAGCTATTGAAGGAGTTCAGTGTCCATAAGCCTTCCGGGATATTCTCGTCGGACAGGGCCTCGAAGTTCGGCCTCTGAACTTTAATTTAATTGCCGGGGATGTTAAAATAACAGGATGGCAAACTGCTTCCATTGCAAAAAAGAGCTCGACGCGAGCCAGAGGCCCGGCAGGGGCGAGAGCTGCCCCAAGTGCGGCTCGGATGTAAAGGTATGCCTTAACTGCAAATTTTACGACAGGGGCGCGTACAACCAGTGCCGCGAGCCTTCGGCTGAAAGGGTAGTGGATAAGGACAGGGCCAACTTCTGCGAGTTCTTCGAGTTCGGGGCAGGGGCGCAGGCAACAGAGGCAGAAGACCCGTTAAAGAAGTTAAGGGAGCTTTTTAAATCGTAGCGGGCTGAGTAGTCATTGCGAGCGAAGCGAAGCAATCTCAGGTCTTTGACAAAAAGCCATTTGGAAAGAGACTGAATGGTGGGCGCAGCCCACCCTATCGGAAAAACAAATAATCCCCCTCATTCCCCCTTTAGAAAATGGTGGAGTTTAAAAAGAGTTTGCTTATCTCGCTCCATCCTGGGGCTCGACCCACCTAGCCCGCGATCGTTCAAGTTCAATTTTTGCTATCCTGCAAATATTATCACTTCGCTCGCAATGACGGCACCTTTTCAACACTGCCTGCTTAATATAGATGCTATCTCGCCGGAGAGATCAGCGGCGCTCGCCGGTTTTAAAATGGCTCTAACTCCCTTATCCCTGAAATGCTCCATCCTTTCCTTGTCAGAGGTGAAGAAGAGAAACCTCGCCCTGATGCCCGGAAACATCTCTTCCGCCCTCTTCAAAAGCTCCATCCCGTTCATCTGAGGCATTGAAAAATCGCTGACTATCGCGGCATAGTACCCGGACTCTATCTTCTTGAGCGCCTCAATCCCGTTCCCGGCGGTCTCCACTGTGCCCTCGTCCTCAAGCAGCGCCGTGACTACGCCAGCCACGGCCTTGTCATCGTCAACGACAAGGAGCCTTTCGTCCCAGACCGCGGGGAGCGACCTCATGGCCCCGAGGAACCTTCCAAAACCGGCTCTCGAGCCCAGGAACCTTTCAACGCCCCTCTTGTGCTGTTGTATGCGCGCGGCTACAGGTATAAAGAGCCTGGAATCCTGCTTGAACCCGTCTATCACCTTGAGGAACTCACGGTTCCATTCGGACGACTCGGTGGTTGCTATGCAGTCTATGAGGTTGTCGTTCGTAAGCCTTCCGGCGTCAATCCTCTTCTCGGCGATATTGAAATAGTCTTTCGTCCTGACTACGGCCTCTTCGTCCAGCTCGAGCGACGAGAGGCTTTTGGTAGACCTTATATAACGGCCAGAGCCCAGGAGCAAGCGCATGTGATCTTCTTCTTCCAGGGCAAGCCCTTTAAGAAGACTCTCAAGTTCGACGTCGTCCTTTACCGCCGAAGCTCCCTTCCAATAGATCCTCGCGGCAGTCTCTTCCATCTCTGAAAGACTTCCGAGAAGCTCTGGCAGTCTGGCCATCTCAATTACTCCTGGAATACGGGCATTCCGGGCCGTGAACCGGTTTCTTGCCAGTAAAAGGCAAGCTATTAAAATATAGCAGATTTTTGGGAAGTGTGTTTTAAGGCAGAAAAACGAGTAAAAACAAGCGGTTTTCAGTCAGTGACCTTATGCCCGCTCAAGGAGAGCCAGTTTTTCTGCTCGGCTGAAAGCCTTATCTGGCAGACATACCAGTTTTCAGAATAGATGCGCACCCATCCGAGCCGCTCCAGCTCCGGCACCTTTACCCCGAGCACGCACCACGCAAGCACATCATGGCAGTAAGTCGGGCAGCCGTAGAACCTGCCCTCCCTCGAAAGCCAGCCAGATGAGGCCTCAGGCGTGTAATAGGGCGTCTTTCTCCAGTCGAGCAGGGTGAAGTGCTCTTCGCTTACAATCTCGATCACCTCGTCTTTATCGTGCTTGTCCTTGAAGCGGGACCTGCCGACCTCGACCCAGTTCTCGCCGTTGTCCGTCATCCAGTAGGACTTGTCAGCGGGCTTTTTCTGGCCGCCTGGCTTTACAAGGAAATATTTGCGCAAGGTATCTTCCATGGGGATTAAAATTCTCCGCCATGAATGACGGAGAATTTTGATGGTATGGTAAGGAAAATCGTTTTTATTTGCCAGCCTTGACCCGCCGCTAAAGCGACGGGATTGCGGTTGGCATACCCATTCGAACAGGATATCCGCACGCGCTGCTCAATTCAAGTTCTTTTCCGGCTGTCTATCCCCAGTCGATAACTGCCTTTATGTTTTTCAACGGGTCTTGCCTGTACGCTTTTTTGAAGTCAGCCGGTGCGAACCCGGCGTTCATGAGCCCCCTTGCGTGCCCCGGCCACTTGAGCTCGGCGTGGGCAAGACAGTCGAGTGCCATGGTAAAATGGTGCGGCGCTGAGCTTATGGAACCTATCATCGTCTGGTTGCCGTCTATTATCCCTGTAAGAAGGCTACCGTCCGCCCTAATCATGCCCCTTCCAGAAGCGAAAAAGACAAATACGCCGTTTGGCGCGAGCGAACGCAACAGGTCGCAGGCTGCCTGTGGCGCGCCTGCCGCCTGGTATATGAGGCCGAATTTTCCGCCAGCGGCTTCAAACAGCTTTCCTGGCTTGAGCTTTCGAGCGTCGATATAATTGCCGCCTATGGCCCTGAGCCACTCCGGGCGCGCGGACCGTTCATCAACCATATCAATGCACCAGACCTCAGCGCCGCGGAGAATCAGGGCCATCGAGGCCAGAAGCCCCACGGGGCCAGCTCCCATGACAAGGCACCTGAGTCCGTGAAACCATAGCGCGCCGCCGGTTCCGGGCAGCCTTCTTGCCGCCTCCCCGGCTTCGCCGAGAGCTTTCTGGACAGTTGAGAAGGGCTCGCACAGCACGCCGAGCCGTTCGATGCCTGATGGGAGCTTCACGCAGTTGGCCGCACTGTCTACCACGAACTCGGAGTTGAAGCCATCGGCATAGCCGAGCCCACGCTCGGCGTACCTGCCCGTTACGCACATGTCAGGCCTGCTGGTGCGGCAGGGGCCGCACGCGTCGCAGCCTCTTCTGATGGTGAAGGTCACGAAATCGCCGGGCATCAAACCCTCTATATCCGGGCCTGTTTCAACGATCCTGGCAAGCACCTCATGGCCTGTTATGAGAAAGTTGCTGTTCTCCGGAGGAATGAAGCCCCTGCGTGAAAGGACCTCCCTGTCTGTCCCGCACACGCCGGTGCTCACTACTCTCGCCTTTACATCCGTAGCGGCGGAAATCTGCGGCTCCGGCCTTTGGGCATACCTCAGAACGCCTGCTGACCTGTCCCAGAATATCGCCTTCATGGTTAAAGTATAATGGGGTTTCTGCGGATGTAAAACCTGTTGAATTAATGAGAGGAGAGAAAATCGGGCCGGATAAGAATGGCTTTACGCGGTCTTGAACGCCTGCGGCCAGGCGGTCTTGAGCCACATCCAGGCCATCGTGAAGCTTGGCTCGGTGCGGAACATGGCCGAGCGCACTTTTCTCAGGTCACGGCCTGCCGAGCGAGATGAAAGGCCTTCCAGCAGTCCCAATGCCTCGACAGGGTCCTGTTTTTTAACGAGCCTGGCGAGGTCGAAGGTCACCGCGAAGTTCCATGGCTCCAGGGCAAAAGCCTTCCTGAGCATTATTACCGCCCTGTCCTTGTCCCGCCCCTGCGCGAAAAAGCCGTGCCCCTTGTAAAGGGTCGCCACCGCGTCAGCCCTCTTGCCCTGCTGGACATAGACATGGGCCATCGCCTCCCAGACCTCAGGGTTTCTCGGCATGAACCTGGCCGCCTGCGAATATATGCCTATGGCCTTGTTGCCGAAGCCTGAAGCAAAATGCCTTGAGGCGGCTATTTTGAAGCTGTCCCACGATTCTTCAAATTTTTTCATGCGCGCGAGGAGCGGGGCGACTTTCGCGTGAATGAGGTGGTCCTCAGGGTCTGCCGCAAGCACCTTCATGTAATTGTCTACGGCCTTCCTCAAACGGCCGCGCGCCTGGGCCTTCGCGGCCGCCTCCAGGCAGCTTTCCCGGTCATAAGGCTTTTCACGCCGTAAAAACATCCTGCCTCTTGTCATTGATGGAGGGCGTAAGTACCCCTGGCATTGTATTTTGCAACAACTTCAAAACTTTTCAAGTGACTTTGAGCACGAACAACGAAAGCAAGCCACGAAAACACAAGTCACAGCATTTTTTTCGGCCAAGGAGTAATTAAAACCTCTGGGCTGAGACAAAAGGGCCTGGGCTTGCCGCTATGGATTCGAGTATCCCGGGGTGATTTCAATGGAAAGACATTTCACGGACATGATCGCAAGATTGAGCCCCGACATGAACCGGCTCTCAGGAGAATCAAAAGAGCTGTTGAGTTTCGTGACAAAGCATCTTTTCAACAAGGTGCCGAGCATGAGCGCCATGGCCGGCATTCTCATGGGCGCATGGGTCTCTTCCAACTTCACCACGCCGCCTGTGCGCTCCATGATGGCGCTGTTCGGCATAGTAAACCACGGCGCGGGTGCTGAAGTAGCGAGCCCGCTGGCATACGGCCTCCTGTCCGTTTTTCTTCCCCTGTTCTCAGCCGCGTCCACTATCTACCTTGTACAGAAGGCACTGAAGTCCTACAGAAAAAGACAGCTCGCCAAATACGCCGAGGCGGCCACGCGCATTGACAGGGAAAAACTTTCCGAGCTGAGCTCGAAGCTCGCTCTCCTGGAAGAGGCCAAAAACACGGGACTTTTGACGACGGGCGAATACGAAACCAAGATAGCCGTATTATACCAGAGTTACGCGGGCACGCTCCCGTCAGGCGTGGAGGAGTTCATCGTAAAGAAGCTGACAAGCTAGACTTCCGGTTCCTATTTTTTACATGGTGTTTGTAAAGCAACTTACATACAGGAGGCGTCATGGACAGAATGGAAGATTTTCAAGCGCCGAAGAAGCCTGAGAACGAGTTTAAAAACGAGTTCAAGGAGTTCCTCTACTTCCTCAACAGGCAGGTCTTCAACCAGATACCGAGCGTGAGCGCCCTGGCAGGCGTCCTCGCGGGAGCGTGGGTTGTTTCCACCTTCACGGCCTCTCCCATAAAAGGGACTCTTGCCGAATGGGGCCTCATACAGGGCGGCACGCATATCGTAAGCTCGGGCACATACAAGTTCCTTTCATTCGCTCTGCCAATAGCCGCCGCGAGCGTGACGGCCTATGTCGTGCAGAAGGCCCTGAAGTCCTTCCGCGAGATGCAGATAGAGCTTGGCGAATCAAGGGCAACGCGCCTTTCCGATGAGAAGCGCGCAGAGCTTCAGGGCAAGCTCATTGCCCTTGAGGCCGCCAGGGAGGCAGGCATACTCTCATGGAGCGAATACCGGACAAAAATGGCCAACATCTATCAGCCGTATGTAAAGAAAGCCGGCTCAAAGGTGGAAGAGCTCATCGTAAGCAAGGTGACGGCGAAGATACAGTGAAGTCTGCTTTTTAAAATGAGCGAATGCAAAAGGGCCGGGAGAAAATCTCCCGGCCCTTTTATTTTCAGGGCTGAAAAAAAATGGGCACTGCCTGCCCTACGGAACTGCGGAACTGACGCTAATCTCAAGTAATTACCGAATGAATGGTTTTGCATATTTTTTCAATGAAGTCGACAGCATTTGTTGTGTCAACAATAGAAATCGGCCAGCGAGTTCCTGGATAGGTAGGATCAAGGTCGGCTTCATGCGCAATTTTATTTCTTCGATCGACAATTAAAATAAGATGCGCCTTTACCTCTGGCACTGTCATGCCTAGCCTCGAGGCTACAGCTGGCCATAACTCACATGAAGAAAAAAGTCGGATTGCATCAGCTATTTTATCGGGATGTTGAAAAGCGAGATAACTATGTTTTTCTCTGACTTCATTCTCAAACCAAAAAAAACCTGGATTTGCAAGCCCTGCCATTGCTGCGTCAATGGTAACTTGGAACCGGCGAAAAGCGTTTGTTTGTGTACGTACTCCGTTGAACACCTCTATCATACCCAGTCGAGTAACCTCATGGATATAATGGTCAAGCGCGCTCACGGCCAATACTATTTGAGCCCTTAAGAGATCCGTTGCATCGATGGCAGATGTGGTAAGGTGAGAAATTCCTTCATATAGCCCTCCGACTGCCCGAACGCGCTCAATATTTGAGCGAAAATGCTGGATGGCACTATGCATTATCAATAATGGAAATTATTTTTTCCGCTCCGTCAGAAAACAGTTTGCTGAACTGATTCATGGATGTTTTGGTATTTGCTAATACAACGCCTGTCTGTTCCAACTGTTCATCAGAAAGCAAAAATACTGGTGCCTTATGTTTCTGTGACATAGCTATCAGACTATTGAAGTCAGACATTTGCATTAGTGGTTTTCCACACTCTATCCCAGTTTCTCCATATGCCGTAGCGGGAAGCATCATATTGCTATTGGATAGTGCTGGGATGAGTTTCTCTTTTACTCCCAACTACAATGTCATAATCCACTTTTGAAATGCAGCAGATGGCACGCCTGACCTTTGTCTATACTTTTGAACAATTGTCCCTAGAAATTTCGGATTATTTTGAGGAAACGGATAAGTGGCGTTTTGTAATGTTGGCAATAGCCTTGCTTGTTTTGCCCATGATGCCCACCTAGGCAGAACGCTTGCCAAACTATTTATAGCCATGACTGAAAAATAGTCGGGAGCCATTGGAACTATGAAAAAATCACTTGTCATTAAGATGTTTTGATTAATGGAGCCAAGACTCGGACTCATGTCTATCAGCACATAATCAGCCATGTATTTTTCTGCCGTCTTATCGAAGAGATGCCGTAGAGAACCAGGGAGATTTTGAAGAGTCGGCAAGGAGCCCGATAATTCTTGGGCAATACCTAGTGTTACTTCGTATTCAGCAAGGCCAATGTGCCCAGGGAGTAGGTATAAGTTTGGTTGATTTTCGAGAGGTTCACATTCTACTGGCTTAATTACTTCTGGACGAGATTCGAAAGCTGGCGCAAGACCGTCCCTAATATTTCGTACACCTGTACCTTCATAAACGGTCTTAAACTCTTTGGATTCCGACTCATATGAGTTTTTAAAATCCAAAACCATACCTGTGAGATTACATTGTGGGTCACAGTCCACAATGACAACCTTTTTGCCCTTACTCGCAAGCATCCACCCAAGATTGAAGGTTGTTGTCGTTTTGCTCACACCACCCTTATGATTAAAAAGGGCAATTTGCTTGGCCATTAAATCCTCCACTATGTTCTTTTACTTTTATCGATGGTGAAGTGAAAATTGAAATAAATTCCATGTATCATTTACAAGCTATAGTTTGCTATAATTCAACCCGGTTTTCAAGAGTAAACAAAAGAAGTAGTACTTCATTTTTAGTCAGTCTATCGATATGATGGAAAACAGCCCATTGCATTAACCCCAACCACTCCAAAACAAAAGGGGCTACAGATTTCTCTGTAACCCCTTGATATTCTTGATGCGCCTCGCAGGGAGCGAACCTGCGCCCCGCTTGTTTATTGTGCCTTAATTTTTGGTTCCGTATGTTTTACGACACTCATGGCCGTTGCGATAATGGAGGACAAATCTCCAAAATTAGAAGGCAGTATCAGCGTGTTGGTTGCCTTGGCAAGATGCCCGAATTGTTCTACGGTTTTTTCCGCGACTCGTAATTGAACCGCTTCCATGCCGCCGTCAGCCGTGATTGCTTCAGCTACTTTCTTAAGCCCTTCCGCTGTAGCGGTCGCTATCTCTGTGATCGCCCTGGCCTGCCCTTCGGCTTCGTTTATCTGCTTGATCTTGTAAGCCTCGGATTCCAGCTCAACCTTCTTTTTCTGGCCTTCCGCGACATTTATCGCGGAAAGTCTCGCGCCTTCCGACTCCAGGACGATAGCCCTTTTTTCTCTTTCAGCCTGCATCTGTTTTTCCATCGCGATCAATACGGATTTTGGCGGCACAATATTTTTTATCTCATACCGCAACACTTTAACGCCCCATAATTTAGCCGCCTCGTCAATCGAGCCGACAATCGACGCGTTTATGGTCGTCCTTTCCTCAAAGGTCTTGTCGAGGTCGATCTTACCCATTTCGCTTCGCATCGTCGTCTGGGCAAGCTGGGTTATGGCGAAGAAATAGTTTTGTATACCGTATGACGCCATCTTTGCGTCTATCACCTGAATAAATACAACGCCATCGACCCCCACCTGAACATTATCCTTGGTGATACAGACCTGCTCAGGGATATCGATAGCCTGTTCCTTCAAGCTGTGCTGATAAGCGACTCTGTCGACAAAGGGAACTATGTAGCTTATGCCGGCATGCAGCGTGGCATAATATTTTCCCAGGCGCTCAATGACATACGCGCTTTGCTGCGGCACGATCCTGACGCCTTTAAAGATAACGATGACGACAACAAGAACAAAACCAATCAGAACAAATTCCATGCTTTCCTCCCCAACCCAGTCTTACTCTATTTTTCTTACCTTTACCCTGATGCCTTCCGTGCCGGTTATCTCCACGATGCTGCCCGCGGAGATAACTTCTTTTGAATCGCTGAACGCGATCCATTCAGACCCTCTATAGAAAACAGCGCCTTCGCTGTCAACTGATATCGCCCTTACTACCTTTACTTTTTGCCCGACGAATTCCTGCGACACTTCAGATTTCCTGAAAAACTGCTTTTTCGCGAAAGTCCTCAATATCAGGAGCATGGCTGAAGACGAGATAGCGAAGACCAGCAGCTGGCTTGTAAAATCAGGGATGATCCCGATCCATGTCAAAAACGCGGTCAAAAGCGACCCTAAGCCAAAAAAAACAAGTACAAACGCCATCGTCATCAATTCAGCGACGATCAGGATGATGCCGAGGATAGCCCAGATGACGCTGTACGACAAAACTCCGATTGACAGAATATCCACCTTGTATATTCTCCCAAAAATTCCTTTTTATTTTAAGCTTATTTATGGCGAAAGGACGCCTGTCTGACTTCAAATCCTACCACAGGACGGGAGCTTATAGTAGCGCAATTCCATTATCTTTTAAAAACCAGCCGGGGTATAAACGGATAATCATCCAGCCTGCAGGCTGTAAACCAGTTCTGCCCTGCCACCCTCTTTTAGCCTTGAAATCAGCCATACAAAAATTGGACGGTGGAATGCAAAAAGGGCTACGGATTTCTCCGTAACCCCTTGCTATTCTTTGTGGACCGCGCCCTATCCCCGAAAAGCTGCTTTTTCAAACGCACGACGCGCCGTTCGACAACTGAAGGTATATATGTTTTGCCGAAGGAACCTTGCGCCGTATGGCGCTCTGTATGGAAAGCATCGACCGTTCAAGCTCGATGTCCTTAAGCGAATCCTCGAAATCCACATGAGCCGCTATAATGCACTCGCCGGAGCCCAACTGCATTGATTTTATCTGTCCCACGGCTTTTACATGCGGATGCTCCGTTATGATCCGCATCGCTATTGTCAGATGCCCGTCGTCAATCCTTTCGCCGATGATGAGCTTACGCATTTCGTTGGCGAGGAAGTATGTCAGTCCAAACAGAAGGATGCCTATGATGACGGACGATACGGCGTCATACATCGGATTATGCGTCAGGAACGCCAGCAGGTTGCCGATGAGGGCAACGAACAGGCCTATCATCGCCCCTGTGTCCTCTACGAACACGACGACATTTCCAGCGTCCTTCGACTCAACGAGGTTATTGTACATATCAGAAATTGAATTACCGCCGATAGACTTCCTGGCAACCCACCATGAGTAACCCTCCGCCGCCACGGCTATTCCGAGTATGGCGAAGTTGATGTACAGATGTTTCAGTTCTTCAGGATGAAGGAGTTTATGAACGCCCTCATAAACCGAGTAGATACCGCCGAGCGCGAACAGCAGTATGGCGACTATAAAAGACCAGAAATATTCTTCCTTGCCGTAACCGAACGGGTGGTCCTCATCAGCCGTCATCTGAGAGCGCTTATACCCCAGAAGAAGCAATACCTGGTTGCCTGTGTCGGCGAACGAATGTACCGCTTCGGCCAGCATACCCGCGCTGCGCGTGATGAGCGCGGCCGCGAGCTTTATTATGAAGATTCCGAGATTGACGAAAAACGCGACTTTAACCGCATGTACCCCTGAAGCCATATTCCAATATTCCTCCGAAAATTTGCCTGTCAACCCGACTCGAACCTGTAATATTACCATGCTTGGACCCAACCGGACAATGAAATGCAAACTGGGCTACGGCAAACGCCGTAGCCCAGTGACATTCCCGGTGGGCCGCGCAGGGATCAAAACCTGCGAGCTGAGGCTTGTTAGCCGTATAGCCTCTTTTTCGAGTAGAAGAACGGCTTAAGGAGCTTCAGCACCATCAGGTCCGCCGCTGGCCTCAAAAGCCATGAGGCGAAAGAAGAGCTTCCGAGGCACTTCTTGCAGTACGGGTGGACGACCTTCATCCTTCTGAAGCCGTCAACGACCCTGCCGACTGCGTCAGACGACAAAACCTCTTTCAGAGTAGACTTCCGCGCATTCCCCACTTTGGTATTGCCGTTATAGTCCATACAGCAGAGCACCACATCGCCGTTATGCAGGACCCCGAAGTGGTCGCGCATCCCGTAACAGTAGCCTGCCCAGGCGTCCCTCACCTTGGCGCCCCCGAACGCTTGCCCCCAGTTGCTCAAAACATATGTCTCGAAAAATATGTTAGGCGCGACCTCCGCAACATTCCACTTGTACGAGACGAGCTTGCCTATGCCGGCAAGGCCGCTGCCGCGCATCTCTGAAGAAGCATGGATAGCGTCATAGACGAGCCCAGCCCATTTGCCGAAGGTCTCCCTGAGCTCTTCGGTTGTGGACATGACTCTCACCGGGCCAACTTCCTCCTCCATCTTCTTTTTTCTGAAGCGGGTGTTAAGGAACCTGAATTTGAAATTGGAATCAGGCCACGCGGCCCTGTATCGCCTGAAGAACTCCATGACGCCGTTAGCGTATTCCTCAAAGGACATCCCCTTCGCGCCCCTCAATGAAAAGGAGCGCTCATCAGGGGTCTGGAGAGATATGTCGAGCTGGTGGAGATTATAGGCAAGGAGCTTCTCGCCTGCCTTGCCGCCAAGCCCGGCGCCGTTCGTCGTGAGTCCGACTTTCATCCCGGCCTTCTCCGCATGCGAGAGTATATCGAAGAACCCCTTATGGAGCGTTGGCTCTCCCATGACATGGAAGGTCACCTTCTCGCACACCTTGTTCTCGCTCAATTCGGTTATCAGCCTCTTGGCGAGTCCGGTGTCCATAAATCCAACCGGGCGGTCCATTGAGGCCTTGGGGCAGAAGACGCAACTGAACTCGCAGATGTTGGTAAGCTCTATGTGGACCCTCTGCAAAGGAATATCTATGTGGCCGAAACGCCTCTTTGAAATGCCCATGTAAACTCCGTCACACTTTCAGAACAATGGTTTAAGACTTCTTCCAGGCCGGACGAGCTGAACAACGGGACAAATCAGGCCCAAATCTCCGAAATTTCAATTTGAGTGAGGTTAGCAGGTCGCTTGGAATTGTCAAGTTTGAGAAAAGATTTTTTTTGGGGGCTGCTTTATTAGCGCTGATTTGCTAACCTTATTGGTTTGAAATTAGGTCGAAACAATCATCAAACTCTTACACCCGGGTAAGAAGGTTGGTTTAAAAAAGTCATCTGGTCACTCTGTCCCCCGCTCCATTACAGCCCACCTTAAATCGCCAACTGAACAAAAACTGGACAGTAAAACGCACAAGAGGTTATGTTTTAACGAGGAAGCAAATAACTGCATCCTGAAAAGATTTTATAGAGCAGACGATCGTTACTCGAACCCTTGGGCTTTGGCTGCGCCTTCATCATTTGATTATATTCTTCCATTCCGAAATCTCTTTCCATGCCACTTGCTATACAGGAACAATATGCTTTAGAGGTTTTAAATGGTAGTCCCTGCCCGGACAAACTTTCAGCGCAACGATCCACATAAGACAATTTGATTCCTTCAGGCCACGGTGTTTTGGCATTAACTCCCGCTGGAGCGAAAAGGGCGTATATAATGCTAATAAGTATTAAAGCCTAACAATTTGAGATTTTGTACTTTCTTTTCATAAGCATAGTGTCCTTTTGGTTTTCAATACCTTCGCTTCCTCTCCACTTACACACACATTATCATATCGCCTCAAACCCCGTAAACCTGTACCCCCTTACAGCCCCCCCGTAAAAACCAACTGGACAGAAACTGGACACCGAAATGCACAAGGGGTTACAGATTTCTCTGTAACCCCTTGATATTCTTGGTGGGCCGCGCAGGGATCGAACCTGCGACCCGCTGATTAAGAGTTTGGTGCTGAGCTATCCACTGATGCCCTGTTTGGCTATAAGTAGTGATATTTGTTATGTAAGCAAGCCTCCCGAGATTAGAGTTCTAAGGGTTGTTCCTGCCTGTTCATGACTGTCTACTGGACAAAAACGGGACAGTGATGGGCGGTAGCCGGGGGAGACTCATGATTTCTACGCCCTGCACATAGCATGTGCCTTCAGCCCTGAACAATACCATTCCCATGCAGTTCCTACCTGCCCTAAGATGGGCGGAACTTAGGCACAAGAGAACATCAGATTCATTCAGAACCAGATGGGCATGCCAACATTCAGCGACACTGGACAGGTATGGACACCAATTGCCTGAGTCTCAGATGAGGTGGGTAGTAGGCTGGAGAAGATGTTAGGGTTTAAGCAGGATACCGTTCTGTTTGAGGCGATTCTTGCACAACCATAGTTTATGTATTGCTGCTTTGATTATCTGGTGGTTTATCGACATCCATCATAGGCACACCAAGATCTTCAAGGACAAAATAATGCCAAGGTGGCGCTACTAAGCCCCTCGGCAATAATCCGACTCCTAGTGCCATCCTCTGAAGCATAGCCCCATGTTGCTTAAGCAACCAATCTTCCCAGTCGCGATTTGGTAACACAATTGTAGTAACATTGGGATCCAGAGGCAATTTGTCGATTTTGATTCTCCATTCCCTTTCCCATGTAAAATCATAATCGTCCGGCTCATAAATTACATGCCGAAATCTTTGCTCCTCTGAAAGCAGTTCAAATTCACTCGTTGACTGATAGATAACAGGACGTCCACCCAAGTCAAACAGCCATTTTTTAGGCACCATTATTCCAAAGGGTTTGTATCGGACTCCGTATTTTAATTCTGCCAAGAGATAAGCAAGTTTCCCGATAGGAGTTTCGCTAAAGCAAACACATGTATAGCCACCTTTTATGTAGGTGTCAGAACCACGAAGTGTTCCCTCTTTGAGAATGGATAGAAGTGCTTCTGCCGCGCTTAAGTCGGTTCTATCCCTTGAAAGATGAACCAGATTACTACTTATATCATCTCTTATAATAGGTGTATGTTTACCCATACAAATAAATATATCAGATTGCCCCTGATATGTTACCCTCAGGAACCGCCATGCCCTATCGATGTTAGAAAAATGTCAGAAAGCCACCCCCGAAAATGCATCAAGGGGTTACGACCAGACTAATTCTTATAAATTCAATAAACGTGAAACCCAATCTTTCTCAGAAGGCACTAGGTCCAACATAGGTTTTGCAATTCCTTTAGGCAAAACAAACCATGTCGGCATACCATGCGAAACCGGGTTACCTTTCGAATCAGGGCTTTCACTTCCATTCCATCTAGCAGCGAGGCATGGTTCATTATCCCACTGCCCTAACGCAAGCGACCAATCGTTCTCTTTATATAGAATCTTAAGAAGCGTCCATCTATTTTTAGGCGAGATTACGTCCTGAGGGTCTACCAAAGCATATGCCTCCATATATATTCTTGCATATACTATAACATATGCAATTAGAAGCGCAAGCAGGATTGACTTCTTACTGCAATACACGTCTTGTTAGAAACCCGTTAGAAGTATTCCCGTCTACCTGCCCTTTCGTGTTCTTTGGCACCTCTGGACGCTCTGGACGGCGTATAAAGGATTTTAGAAGGGCTTGGGAGCGTGTCTGCAAGGAAGCAGGGCTATATCCGGTAGGCTCTTTCATGACTTTCGGCGGACGGCAGTAAGGAACATGGTGCGAGCCGGAGTCCCCGAGAAGGTTGCGATGATGATATCAGGGCATAAGACTCGGAGCGTCTTTGAGCGGTATCATATCGTAAACGAGGCGGACTTGAGGAAGGCGTCCCAAACGGTAATGAAGTATCATAACGAGAATGGGCGGGTTGAAGGCAACCCCGCTATGGGGGACATGCCGGAAGGGCTAAGCACGAGGCATTGACATTCCTTTGCATACCTTCTACAATCACGCGCCTGAATTTATTGGGAGTTGCTGGCTCATTTACTAATTAACCAATGTTTGTTCTGTGGAGTTTCAATAAGAACTCTTTTTCAGTATCAATTGAAAAAATCTCCCAAGTTTGCCCGTCTGCTGAGATGTATGAATAGCACTCTATCGATTCCTCTAAAGCCCTACCAAGAATTGAAGCATTACGATTTGCTGATTCTGCACGCTTTTTATATATTAAAGAAGCCGAACGATTTCGTCGCACACCAGTTACTGAACACTTATAAACATCGGTAGCCGAAAGCCTTGACATGCTTTCTGTCCATATGCCAGATATTAAACCTTTATCAATATCTATACGGACTTCTGCGCCAGCCTTAGTATACCAATCTCCACTGCAATTTAAATCGGCTCCCGTCTTATCAAAATATGCATCCCCATACTTACGAATTTGAGTTTTAAATGCATCAGCTTTCTTACTCAATGATGCCCACTTCTCATCTTCTTGCCTCTGAACTGTCTGCAACCTATAAAGTGCATTACTCACGTTTTCGTGAGGTTCTTCCATTGCTATTGCTTTATCGAGGATTTCTTTTGCTTGATACCAGAAGCCACTTTCAGTAAGTAGCTCCGCCAAATTCGCCATTGCAAGTGTCATATTCTCATCCATAGCTTGCCTATATAATGAAACCTGCTTTCCCTTTAATTTGAATTTTCCAGCACAAACCCCCAAATTATTTAATGCTGTAGAGTGTTTCGGATTTAAATTTAATAATGTCGAATAATTGAAAATAGATAATAAATCAAACTTATTTTGACTCTGTTCGTATGCTGCTTCAAAGAGTACCTCGCGGTTACCTGGATTTAATTCCACTGCTTTCTCCAAAGCTATCGCAGCCGCTTCCTGGTTACCATTTTCTTTTTCAAGAATTGACAATGTATGATATAAATCTGCTCGCCCTTCTTGTGCGTTCTCTTCTAAAAGTCGTTCTTCAAGAAGTGATATGCCAAGTTTGCATTCACCTTTATTTTTATAAGTTTGGGCAAGTTTAATTGTAAAGTTCGTTTTCAGAACAGTATCAACCGTTTTGGAGATAGCTCCTTGCCACAACCTTACTGCTTTATCATAGTCTTTTATGGCATCATAGCTAAGTGACAACCATAAGGCAGAAGATGCTCTCTGTTTATCATTTGAGCTGCGGGCATGCAATTCTTCAAGGCGCGGCAAAGCCGTATTGACATTACCATCAATATACAAAAGATAAAGAAAAAGAGCCTCATCATCATGTCTGTAATCAGCATCTTGCATTTCTATTTGATGCGCTTCGAAGATTTTTGTTGCTGTATCAACTTCTCCAGCGTTTAGAGCATCGCGTACATGTTGGAACCAGTCGCCAGAAGTTCCCTCCTTTTCTTTTGCTTCGGATTCAATCTCAGAAGTTTCAGGAACATACATCCTCTGTTCTGCCTTTGTTTTACTCTCATTATTTTGTGTAGCTTCAGGTGGAACTGCCTCGACACCTCCGGATGCACCAGCATAGGAGAAGTGTGCTTTAGTTATTCGCTGAACAAGCCCTGCAATCTCTTGGCGAAAAATACTTAGGCTCCCAACAAGAATAAACCAAGCAATATTCTCACCTAGAAAATCAAACAGCATTTTTGCTATTTCAACAGCAGGCACAAGCTCTGTATTCATGCTATCCTTTCTACAAAAATCAATTCTTTTCTTCTTAGTCTTACCTTCTACTGACGGTTTTTCTGGAATTCGAGCTGAAGCCTCTTTACTTCCTCCAGCACTTCTTTCTTCGTCAGAATGCCCTTCCTCTCCAACAAATTTATCAAGGCTTCCTGCGTGTAGACATTCGAAAGGAGCAATTCTTTGAAGGATATAATCTCCTTTGAATCCAACTCATCAGCCACACCTTACCTTCTATTTTTCTTCTACTTTTCTAAACAAAGGTTGCCTGCCTTCGGACCATCGTTTGAATTCACTCGTGCCTAACTCTATAAAGGCGAATCCGTTCTGTTGCTCGTCAACGAGCAGGCAATAATTCCATTCACCCATATAATTAATTGTATCGCGACAACATATTGCGTCTCCTGTTCCAGTTTTATAATTGCAAGCCCATTTAGAACCTTCGTAGATGGTATAAGCAGGCTGAATTGAAACATCTTTGGGGAGATAATTACGTATGGACTCCAGTACAAATGCTTGCTCAAGTTTGGTGTATGTAGTCTTTTCCAAACCTGCACAACCCAAAAGGAGCAAGAATGCTGCCAAGTAGAGAATATATCCCTTCACTTTTCCTCCTATTAGCTCTCGATAGCTCGCGTTCCACGACACTTTGGAAAATTAGAGCATCCCCAAAAATCCCTTCCAGCGCTTTCCCCTTTCTTTGCAGTCCGAATAAGCATCGGGCTTTCACAGAGAGGGCAGGAAGGGCTGTCCTGTTTCTTCATTTTTTGAAGTCTTTGGACATCGCCAATCAATTTAGTGAGGCTTGCGCCATCAACTAATGTTAACGGCTTACCGATGGCGAACTGGGCTGCATCCTTTGTAAAATTTCCAGAGCATACGACAATTCCTTCCGATGCGCGTTCCGCTGTTAAAACCCCGTAGAGTTCTCTAACAGTTGCAACACCAACTGATTGTGCCTTCCAATTCTTGCATTGAACTAAAGTGGTTTTACCATCTTTCGAGAGGACAATATCAATACCTCCATCCGCTCCTGCTCCGGTATTTTCTCGAACCGAAAAGCCTCTCCGCCGATATGCCTCGCCTATCAGAAATTCAAAATCCTTCCACGATAATTGCTGAATCGATTTAATGCTGCTTTGCGTGTCTAACAGTTCACCTTTGCGCCAAGAATGATATAGCGATAATGCAGTCACGAGAACCAAGAGCATCGCAAACAGACCTGCTATTCCTTGAGACATTCTGGCTATTATGTGCAGAAATGGATTTTGGAATGCGTAGTATGGCAAGAGGTACCTCAATCCCAGATAAACTAAGAGAGCGAGTACAAGATTAACCCACCACGGTAATGTTATTAAATCGTCCAGAATTGTCCGCTTCATGTATAAATTCCTGAGTAGTATAGGTTACGAAAAGCTCATGAACGGTGCATTTCCTATGCTAATCGTTCTCTTTCCGTGGGCTTGACTGAAGCTGCTTAATCTCCTCCAGCACTTCTTTCTTCGTCAGAATGCCTTTCCTCTCCAACAAATTTATCAGGGCTTCCTGCGTGTAAACGTTCGAAAGAAGTAACTCCTTGAAGGAAACTATCTCCTTTGAATCAAGTTCATCTGCCATCGTTCATCCTTCCCTGTCCACCATTAGGCGGCTTACATTTTCTTATCTTTTAAACGAGACATACTATTCTGAACATGAAGGCTCAAAACGGCAGGATTTACGAACCCGTTCTGGTGCAACCCACCTGTAAAGGTTTATCAATTAATGCTGGCATTAACCATTCCATTACGCTTCTTTTCTAAATGTGATTACATGATAATTTGTATACATCATTTTTTGTCCAAAAAGGCTCGCAATACAACCTGGTGAAACTTGTACTCCTATAGTGTCGACTCGGTAAAACTCCCAACCTTCTTTTGCTATACTATTAACAATTGACTCCATATAAACAGCAGCCTCATTGCCTCTGTGCTCTTTTTGTTTAACATCAATTGTTGGCGGCACCTGAATCATTTTGTACACATAATTCATTTTAAACTCCCCTATGCTGTTGAGATTAGATTATGAAGTCTACCTTCCCCTATACGCCTCTGAATGCTTCTGGTGCTTATTAAAATTCTGTATGTATCTATCCAACAGGGACTTATTACCCTTGAGTATAAGAAGGTTCTCGGCATTCCTTTCCTCGGCAGACTTGGTAAAGTTGAATGAACCAGTAACCAGAACCTGCTTATCTATTATGATTATCTTATTGTGAGCGATTGCGTGATTGTCATCGATATAGGTGGGTATCCCTGCATGGGCTATAAAGTCCGCTGATGAGTACTTTTCACTGCGCTGACTCCTGTCCAGGACTGCCTCTATCCTGATACCGCGCTTCTTCGCTTCTATAAGTGCCTTAGCGATTGGTTTGCTGGTGAAGGAATATGCCTGAACCAGTATCTCGGTTCGGGCATTGTTGATTTCACTTACTATCGCTTCTGTAGCCCCGCCGCGAGGGGAGAAGTATACGTCTATGGTGCCGGTTGCAGGAAACTGCTCGGCAAGGGAGAACGTGCTTAGGGAAAGCGCTATTAAAAAGGCGAATAGAAGTCGTCTCATTTATACAATCCAGATATTTTTTTCAACGCATCTTTTGGCGTTAGAATACCATCCACACCAAGAGATATTAGTAGTGGCTTCTTGCTTTCTTTATGGAAGTTATTGTCAGAGGTTACGAGAATACCCCCGCCGTAATGAATATGACTCCATAAAACCTGCACATCGCATTTAGCGTTTAGCCACTTCCAGTTAATCTTCGTTTCTAAAGGGTTGATTTGTTTCTTCAGGCAGTAGTCTTTGTACCTAAACTCAATGTCGGGAAAGAGAATATTATGTATACTTAGTTCATCATTCTGCATCTTCTCATTTGAGATAATTGCCCAATCTAAATAGCATATACTTATGTACCCCATTGGCTTTAGAACTTCTATATCTTCCAAACCGATGTTCTTTAATTTCTGTTTAAACTCTTTGAACGTTTTCGAGATTCTTCCATTTGGTTGCCTCTCCGAGGCACTTATCCCGACAACTCTGAGCTTGATTTTATCTCTGTGCCATCTAATAAGCTGCCTCAGATAGATTGCGTTCTCTCTATCTTCCTCGATATCAATCAGGCAGTTTGTATCTAAGGTGACGTTCATATTATAAAAAAAGCCTCTCCTGTTACGAGAGGCTCAGAGACTCCATTAAATTCTATAGATTTATTCTGCTCTGAACTTTTTCAAATATTTCTTTTTCTAACAAGCCTGTTGAAACACAATCGAATGCAATGCTTTGAACAGCATCCACATTCTTTAGGTATTCGCCTGCAATATTCGCTTTAATTATAATCTTGTTCTCGTCAACAACGATACCTAAAGCAACACTTGTTACCGTCCTTTTATCTTTTATATACGGTAAGCCCAGTGTAGTACCACAGTCGCAATACTGCTCATTCAGTCGCTTTTGCCTAAAGGAAGTTGATATGGTTCCAGAACCATCATCACTATTTTGTATCTGGAAACCTTCCATTGCCAATACTTGTTTTGTAACTTTTAACAATCCCTCTCTCGAACCTTGAACATTACCTACAAATTCCGTCGGTGAAAGTATCGGAGGTTTGTAGGTAGTAGCACAACCAAGCACGGTAACAGCAAATACGACAATCAGTATCCTTTTCATCTAACTCTCCTATTACCGTTTTGATTCCCGGAACCCGTCATTGACGGCATCCTGTTCATTGGCATAACATTTCTCTGGCTTAGTCCTTGTATAAAATGCACCACTAGGAAGATGATATATCATCGTTCCCTTCTGAACGTTTATATTACCTTTAATTGGATGCGATTCAGGACAAGTCCACTCATCTATTGGTTCGACACCGCTGGTAGGTGTTGACGGTTCGGTGTCTTTTATGGCAGGTTCCGAACTCTTATTACATTCAGGAGCATCCGAGTAACATGCACAGTATTTTGAATAATTATGGACGTGGTAGCCACCCCGTTTTCTATCGTTATGTCCTCCACAGGAGTCTGTTCCGCCGCTATGAGCGAATACGAGAGGCGCTTCAAATCCAATGAAGGCAATTGTAAGGAGAACGAGAACAACCTTTTTCATAAGGGCAATACTCCTCAGGTTTGCTTAACAAAATAGACTAAAAATGTCAGGGTTACAAGGAATTTCAGGTGGGAGTTAAATGCTCTCTATAAGGACTGAATCACACCCCGAACCTCCGCTTGAACCCCACCAGCCACATTACCGCAGCCCTCACCTCGTCCTCGGTTGTCGCCTCTTTGAACATATTCAGTTCTGATAAATCGTTCAGCCCGGACTGAAGTTCGAACCCACCCCTCTCCGCCTCTCTTTCCCAGAACTCTGTAAGCAGCTCATGAAGGCGTCCCTGTGCCTCTGAGTCCAGGCGCAGTCTCTTGTCATTCAGGGAGAAGTTCTTTTCGGTGCTTATAGCGAAAGAGACTGTCATCTTCAGATGGAATCTCAGGCTAACCCCGTATCGGCTCACCTCTATATACCGCCGTTCGTCCTCCGAGAGGTTCAAGGCATCAAAGATGGCGTCCCGTTCTGTTCCGGATGCATTCTTGGGCATGGCATGGGCTTTTTCTGTTCCGGATAATGGATTTGGATTCATCTCGCATTATACGGTTCAGTGCGATAATTCCGGAATGGGTTTTTGATGCAGGGATGTAGAAGGTGATTAGAGTACAAAAGAAATGATGATGCTTAATCAAATCCGTGCCGCACTCCAGTTCCATTCTTAAGTTCCGGATTTGTTCGTAGCATATCTAAAGGCATTTCCAAATGCTTACGTTCATTTGCATAAACAAATCTTTCTGCCCAAACCACCTGTAAAGAATTAACAAATTGAATATTTTCTAATGCAAATGAAATTGGCGTCCCGTTCGCAATGGATTGAGAGTAGGTAGCGGATAATCGGGGAGTTACGAGTACAGCTTTTGCTAGCTTGTTGCACATAATATGAATTGAAAGGCTTGATGTGAGAGGCATATAGAGTTCAATATAATCGTTCTTCAACCCAAGATTACCAAGCGGCGTAAAATCTACCATATTATGTCTCACAACCGGATTATCTGAAATTATAAATGGCATGGCTTCTTGAGCCTGACAAAGATGCCAACATTTGTTATTCAATTCCTCTGCAAATGTCGGGACATCTCTTATTAACATTCGTAAAGAGCTTGCCTTAGTGTCCTCAGAATTATATGCAGAAATCGGCTTTGAATCGTCACCGCAGCGTATATCATTTCCAAACTTCTCAATTATTATCTTTCTAATGTTTTCCATATCATTGCGTGTTACGGGGGTGCGTAACATCTGAGATGCCACATAATATGATAGCCAAGTACGTTCTTCAGTCGAGTTTGGCAATCTATTATTTTGAATAATCCGATTAATTATTTCGGCTCCTTTCGAATCAACTTTCTGCATTAAATTTTCCAGTTCGATATTTATTCCATCGCGATTATACGAATAAAATTGATTCTCGTGTGCAGCATCACGAACGGATGTTTGGTAAATATTTGCAGTTTTCTTGTCGAGAACCCATATTTGGGGTTTTGCGTTCCGAGCAATTCCGAAATTCCTTAGAAGAAACTGCGGTACGTAATGTTGTTTTTTTGGTTTTTTCATAAAAACCAGTGGATGAATCTATTTGGAATATAAACCACGTCCGAGCACACTTTCTATTCTATAGGTAATCTTCATCTTGAATTCTTCTAACTTATCCCGTTCCCAAAGAATACAATTATATTGGCGTACATCAAAGTGTAGTTTGTCAAGTTCATCATTTCTGCATGTCCAAATGACTTCTAAACCTAAACCTTTCGCAAACCCTGCCTCATAGTAAACGCCTCCCCTTTGCCCAGTAAAGTCCGCCAGCACAAACCTGCTGCGTCTAATCTGGGCAATTATTTCATCATCTATTCTGTCGTTATGCTCCCTCAAATCTACCTTGTGCGGCTTATATCCTGCATCTTCAATTGCTGGAGCAATGATATCGTCATAAATTTTCTTCATAGCATCATCAAACCACATGGCTACGAAGCCTTGTTGACTGTCTATATTGATTTGTTTGATATCCTCAAGGTGCTTCCAACCATCTGGCAATATCTTACATATACCAAAATCCTTAAAAATATCTGAATCTATTCTCTCAACAATAGCCAGATATTTTAAAATTTCCAACAACTCTTTGTCATCAATGCACCACCCTAATGCAATCCAAGATTTATCCCATCTGAGAAACTCACCTATGAAAGAAGTTCTCTTTTCAAAAGCGAGCAACAACTTATCTGCACGTTCATGAAAACTCGGAGTTCTTTGGTTACGGAGCATGGAAAAATTATCGGATTTTATTTGGCTACCCTGATTTTCCCTTAAGTATCCCGAGATGTTTGCACCTTCTCTGGGACTTAATTCTTCTCCTCGTAAGTTAAGTAATGCTCTCCGGGTAATTCTGTATGTACCGCAGCGAAAACAGCCCACAGTGGAACTATCTGTATGAAAATCTGATTTTATCTCCGAGGAATCTTTACAAATTGGACACGGCTCCATAACGCACTCCTGTCTTTAACATTTAGACTTACAAGTGTTCTTCAATATCGATGACTTGAACGGAATTTCTTTTACTTCTCAATAAACATAAACAGCCGTCCTTCCTCATGGGCTTTAGGACTTAATATCATACCTCTTTAATTTAATTTCATTGGTTATATCACACAGGAACTCTTGCTCTTGCCTGCGCTCCCAATATGTATATACGTTTTCAATGGGAACAACTGCCTTGAACACAGCTGGCTTTTGGAGATTGTATCGCTTTGCAAACCATTCCGCCTTTTCGTAATCCGCAGTCCATGAGATTCCTCTTACTCTCCTTTTTGCACCTACTCCTGAAACACCACGGTAAACCACAAAAGGAGCATTGCCAGGCAAAGGAGAGCCTTTAGAAAGTAGCCGTTTTCTGTCTGCGCGCTTAAAAAGAAAGTATATTATATGTTTATCAACAAAGTGCCAATTCGTTTGGCAACCAGTGTAAGCATCAAGCAATGCATCTTCAAATAAGCCAACGCTACTTAGCGGTTTAATATTGTCGAGAACAAAATGTATGCGACACTCACTTTCCATTAAAATCAAAACACCTAACAAATCGCGTTCAGTCCATGCTTTTAACGCCTTCATTCTAAGGTCTTCACGTATAAATGTTAAATCGAGTTGCTCGGCTATCGTCATTACGAACTACTCCTGAATATTGATTTAATGAGGCGAATTATACGGCAACTTATCTTAGCCAATCAATAGTGTTAACGTTTCCATTCTCTCCTTCGCGCTTGATTATTTCTGTCCGGTTTGATACTAGCGCCTCTATTTCAAAAAGGAGGTGTCCCAATGTCCTTCCCCAAGCAAGCACAACTCTTTAAGGCACTCATAAACGAACTTCGAGAAACAGCCAAGGCGCTCGGGCATGGCGGACTCACACGTTCACAGAAGGCAAACATGTATTACGCGTTCGCCCAGATACAGCCTAAGAGCGTGGACGAACTCGCTGTAGTTATCGCAGTTGGACTTCAGAATAAATCCACTCATGAAACAGTGGACAGGTATGTTAATTCCCGAGTCACTGGTGACACTACCCTTTATCCCTTCAACAAGATTGAGGGCATGAACGGGCTTCTCGTCAAAGCATGGGGGCTTTTACTCTTTAAAGAACACGCACAGGCATTGCTCGAAGAACTCACGAGTAGTCCATATGGTGAACTACCAGCCACTATTCTTCTCGACAGAGAGACACTGGTTCAATGTCTTAAAGCAACGTATAAATCAAACCTGAGCGAGAAAGATATCGATACATTGCACGATGACTTGCTTTTCTATACGAGAATGGGCATGAATTCAGAAAGGTGGTGCGTGGGGTTGGCGAATAGCATCGTAGAAGCGAGTTAAAACCTGATGTCAGTCTAGTTTCTTAAGTTCCATGAAAATGTCCTTCAGTATCTTATAAGCAAATTTAATTTCCGAAGGCTTTTTGCTCCTAAGTAGAGCAACCACCTTGGCGATATCTTTTTCCATCGGACTTTCCGCTTTAGAAAGCACTCCTATTTCAAAGAAGTCCGTGACTGAAATATGGAGAGCGTCGCACAATTTCTCAAGCATGTCTATGGACATGTTCCGCTCAGAGCGTTCGATTCTGGAGATGGATTCGACTGCCACACCCATTGCCTCAGCGAGCTGCGCCTGTGATAAACCTTTTTCACGCCGTAAATGGGCAACTCTTTTTCCAACAATTTTTTTCGCTTCTCCTGCCATAAAATGCCTCCAAAGATGAAAAGCACTATATGACAAGTCGCACATCCTCTTACAGAACCCAAAGGTCTTAATTAAATATTGATTTCGAGGACTATATAGTTTATAAATCATTACCAATTTAGCCCAGCTTATCGAGAGGTGTTGACGTGCTTAAACGATTATTGTTATGTGTCCTGTTGATTTCAGCCTTAGCTGGATGTGGCGGTGGAGGGGGAGCAAGCTCAGATTCAAATTCAGGCTCTGGTGGGGTTGGTGCTACAGGAAGTAATTGGGATTCTATGACATGGGATCAGGATACGTGGGGATAAAAGTTTCTTAATTCTACAGGAGGGCTTCAGCAATGGAATTCAAAAAGCATTTTTCTAAGAAAAGGTTCTCTTTAAGGCAGGTTATAGGGATGCTTACAGCGGTAATCGTTGGAGCGACTGCACTTGCCTATGCATCTGTAACTATCCCCTATACTTTCACCTCAGGAACCATGGCAAGCTCAAGCGAAGTGAACGCGAATTTTCAGGCATTGGCAGATGCGATTAACAACAGAACCGATGCATCTCTGGCGAACATGGCAGGGACTTGGAGTTATACTTCGTTTGGTTCATCTTTGAGTGGCGATAACCTATGCACAGTAACACATTTCGGAACTTTAACTCTAAATGCCGATGGAACATTTTCTGAAGTTGAACCCGACACTACCAATAGTTGTGTTAGTGGTGCCAGCGGTACTAGCGGTGTTTATACAAACACAGGCGGAACCTATACTGGCACATGGACTGTTTTAGCAGACGGCTCAGGAACATTAAACGCCGGAGGATTAACTATACCCTTTCAGGCTTCAAGAGATTTGAACATCATTGTGGCTTCCCGTTCAACAACCTCCGGCAATGGAAAAACATCTATAACTGCTGTGAGGCAATAAGGTGCATGGGTATGGTGAGCGGCACATCGATGAGCATGACATTCTCCGCACCAGCCGGTGGTGATTGTTCCGCACTTAACAGTTCTCTCAGCCTTACGAAGCAGTAAGTGCTATTCGAAGCAAAGCCCTCAAGTATCATCTTGAGGGCTTTTTCTTTCTTGAGGACTACACTTCCTGCAAACCTCACTTATGCGCAGTATGATCCTTTCGGATGTGACATTTTCCCTTGAATTGCCGCTCCTTCCTTTGTAATATTTGCCAGAATAAATCTTCTGAAGGAGATTAGTGAATGGCTAAGGCACTGACGAAATCGCAGATTGCAGACAGCATCGCTAAAAAAACAGGCGTTACCAAGAAAGTTGCAGTCGAGGTAATGGCTGCATTCTCAGAACTCGCCTACAAGGAAGCGAAGAACTCATTCACGATCCCTGGTATCGGCAAACTCGTTCTCGTAAAGAGAGCGGCACGGACAGGCAGGAACCCACAGACTGGTGCAGCGATAAAGATACCTGCCAAGAAGGTAGTGAAGTTCAGGGTTGCAAAGGCATGCAAGGATGCGGTGCTTGGGTAGGACTCTGTACCGCCCTGAGATATACTTTCGACGCATTCAGCCCCTAAGAACTCTCCCTTAGGGGCTTTTTTATGCCTGACTACCTCCCCTGAAAACGCCGCCCAGAATGCCCAGAATGGCACCGGTTGAGCGGAAGGGCAACGGGGCTACCCTGATTATGCGACAGACAGTTCCCGCCCTCTCCGTAGATGGGATGTAAGGGGCTTCAGGTTTACGGGGTTTAGGGCGATATGATAAGTTGGAAGAGATATGGGCGAACATAGGTGAAAAAGATTGAATACTCCTTCTAAAAAAATCTATCTCATACTCCTAACTGTTGCCTATTGGGTAGTCACACCATTCCTTGAAGCGTATTCTGTCCAAACTGAGTTTGCTCGGCATGGGATTCACCTCTGGAATTACAAAACTCTGTCAGTTCATATTTCGCGTGACATACTTCAGAGTTGGCTATACGCCTCACCTTTTTTATGGCTCTTTGCATGGTGGGCATTAAGGAAGTATCCGGGTAGGGTTTTTCTGTTTAGTTTTAATAATGAGCGTCCCATCTTTGGTGGATTCTTCTGGTTTTTGACGTTAGCACATATAATAACAAGTCTTATTTTCGCTCTGCAAAGCATAGAACGGGTTCATCCAATTGATGTAGTTGATTCTTTGTTCGGATGCTATCTGAATCTTTTATACAATGCTGTTCTTCAGGCACGCAAAACAAGCAATTGATGCTAATACTCACCGCACCTTAAGGGGTGCGGAATCCGCATGGTTAAACTACCCCCACCCTTCCTCGATGTTACCCCTTCGGACTATCTTCAAAAGAAGATTGAGTCTTATTGGAGTGAGCTGGTTCAAGGAATAAAATTCTGCAAATTTTTCTTCAGCATTCCCGTATCGATTCTTTTCGATAAAGAATTGATTTTATTTCTTTCATATTGTATCGATTTTTAAGCCATTTTTTGCTTTTTATCGATTTTTTAAAGGTTCTTAAAGGTATCGTATCGATTCTTTAAAGGTTTCGTAAGGATTTTATATCGATTTTTTTGAGATGAGTCGTTCCTTTCATACACGGCATAGATGCCCTTCAGAGCAGTGTATCTCAGAAGGATTTTAATTTCGGATGAATGTTGAGAAAAATTCAGTGCTGACATAAGAGGGAATAAAAGTGTTCCGGATATGGGAGTGTGACAGTTCTCGGTTATGTAAGCAGGAAAGACGGGGCGTTTAGATGAGGCTAAGGGTAAGTAGTATTCACCGACAAACGATGCACCAGCGGCGTTATAGAGAGTATAGGCATGTATTCTGAAAGGCTAAGATGCCGAGAGTGTCTCAGGAATTCTCGACGTAAAAAGCTAAAGTTGATGCGGCTATCATGCCTCCGATGAACAGAGCATGAAGGGTATATGTAATAATTGAAATCCATCTTTCATTCTTGAAGCCCAATGTCGCTAAAACCAGAGAAGTTAAGCATAAGGCTATTGCTGAATAAAAACCAAATAGAGCCTTAAATACATTATTTTTGGTTTCAGGTGAAGGGGAACTGCCTTCAATATCATGAGCAAAATCTTCAGCGACTGCCTTCATAACGAATATGAATAGAACCCACCCGAATATTCCTAAAAACAACCCCACTCTGGACTTAGTTATATATCTCATCATCCCCATATCGGCATTACGGCTTCATTCAGAAGGGCTGCTGAGCATAGAAACTCATGCCCGTTCCCTTTGTTCTCCTTGTTCTACCTCATCACCCTCCTTATTTCAATAAGCTTCAGCATAGGAAAGTCATTCTCATGAGATGATCATCTATGAGATAGAACAATGTATTGAATTCAGCAGCACTTTGTTGAAATTCAGCAGCGTGGTGAAAAGTCTTTGTCGATTTTTAAGCAGACTTCTGCCCCTGAAAGGAGGGTATCTTTTCACGCCTGACGGCGTGAGCGTTGCTGGCGCAACTCTATTCTGCTTGGAGAGGCGAGTTAATGCATGTTAGTTATAAGAGCATGCTAGAGGCGAGGATGACTGCCGAAGGCAGGCACTCGCAAGGGAGCGAAGCGTCAGCGAGAGCGAACCGAAGCGAGAACGGAGATAGTAAGATTAGGCTATGGCTCATATCGTTTGAAGTAGCAAGGAACACCTCTCCTTACGAGAATTTTTTAAGTATAAAATCCCACACATGGTTTGTATGTTGGTATCAAATTCAAACTTTGCTTCATTTGAACAACCACTCTTTGAAAGGATATTCTCCCCTACCTTCACTAACGACTGTCTTCATGAAGTCACTGCGGCTCTTGTAAGAACCACTATCCGTGTCAAGTCTGCGCCGGTTTCTCAGGAGTCCTCGCAGAATTCTCTCTGCTATCCTGAGTGCCGTTCATAGGTATATGGTAGGTATCTACTTCCCCGTGTCAATTACGACAGCCTCACCACGGTTGCTCCCGATGTTCGATTGCTGATCATCGAACACGCCCCTCTGGGACATACCCTTCAGGGATTGGAGGGTTCCTCACAATCAAAGGATGCCAACTGTCAGCATACGAGAACTAGCGTAACACACTTCGATTTTAAAAAATCACCTCCTGCAAACTTTTTTACATTTTGCAAAAATAATCGTGTTCTTGAGAGCAGAAGTGTTCCGGATGACAGGAGGCGATAGAAGCGCAAACGGTATAGAGGTTCAGAAAAGGCTTGCCCTATGAAGAGTGGGTGGGTTCAACGACAAACGATGCACCAGTGGCGTTCTGGTGAGACTGGACATCTATTCTGAGAAGGTAGTGAGTTCAGAAGAACAACGATACTATTACGACTGTGACGTGGACTGCATATGTGAGAATTGAAAACAATTTGTCCTTCTTCAATCCCCATGTTGCCAGAATGACTGAGGCTAAGAACAAGATTACTCCTGAGTATGCACATAGATTGAAATACAATGTCTTTGTCACATGGACACCCGTAGGAGTATCCTGAAAAATATCAATAATAGCGTAAACAAAAGCAAGGAACAGGAGTCCCCATGAAGGCAGAGCAAGGATGAATCCCACTCTGGACTTAGTTAGATATCTCAGCATACTCGCTCACCTACTCCGTTTAGAAGGAAGGGCAATTGTGCATAGATGCACCTCATGCCCGTCCCCCTTTGTTCTATCCCATCGCTCTGTTCATTTCAACAATTTCAACACGGGGAAGGAGTGCTTATATGGTATAGGGTGGGCATGGGTATGGTGAAGTCAGCAGCGGACTGACATATGCACGTTTACGTGCTTCCTGTCCTCGTGCTACTGGTGCTTCTGTGTACGAGTGTCTCTCATGCTGTAGGATGGGAGTATCGCTCTTTACGGCTGTAAACAGCCCTCAGGAGCATAGTCCCTCTTACCCCTACTCTCTGTATCCCTTAGTTCACTTCCAACAAGTCGCAGTCCTGGCTCTCCCTCATGCCGACATGCAGCCTATGAGTAGAGTCATGCACGCCTTCGGCGTGGGGTTGCTTGGGCAACCCTATTCTCTGTATTAGTGCTTACGGGTTCACTTCTCTCTGGTGAAATGCTCCGACTCAGCATGATAGCTCTCCTCTGAGGGTATTAGATATATGCTGAAGGCTATGTAAGATGAGGGTATATGAGAAGGGATGTAAAATGGATGGATGTAAAAAGGGGGTATGGTGTTACAAGGAAAAGGGGGTATGTGCTATTAGGGTTAGATGATTCTAACAGTAAGAGAACATAGATACGCACGCCAATTTCTGTGATCGCCCTCACCTATGACAGCCCACTTCTTGAATGTAAGGTGATTGTCCTTTTACAATGAGTATGGGATGAACTTCCTTTCTGACTGGCAGCGGCCCCGAATACAACCCTTCGCAAACATTTCTGGATGGGCTTGATCTCTACCAACGGCATGTCTATGAATATAGGTTGGAGGGAAAAAGCATGATATAGACTCAGACGTGCCTTAGCACGGGGGATCGACTGTAAGCGAAATTACTCATTTTTGCCATTACATATAGAACTCAATGAACTGGATTACATCTATCAAATTGTTTTTGCCACTTCTTGAAGTAATCACATGAATTAGGACAATTGTTGGCATGCTGGCTACATGAATACTCCTGCAGGGAGTCTGCTAAATCAGCAGGGTTCATTTTTTTACGATGTATGGCCTCGTGTATGATTAAAATTCCACGCCTGACGGCATCTTCACCCTTTACAGGTTGACCGCCTTTCATTCTTCTACCTTTTAATTCGATTTTGGAAGTGGCTTGCTCGGCTTCCTTCGGATCTCTTTTTAAAATCCTTGCAATTATCGCAATGGAACGGAAACTGAATCTCTTATTAGTATAAATATCATACCACCCCAGATATCTTTTAAAAGTATCCTCTCTCATATGAAAGATCGGGACTAATTCTTGAGAGATAAGCGACGCGGTTAAAGTCAGCTTATCATATGGAGGCAAGTCTTCTTGATGGCTTCTGGTAACCTCATACATGCGTTTTAAATATTCCTTCTCTTCCTGAATCATTCTCCAGATATTCCTTTTAACTTCCGATTCATCATGTGAATCTACCAGCAAAACATTTATTAGAATAGGTAATTCAAAGAATTTTGCTGTAAATGGAGCCTCCTTCCATATCATGAGTTCTGGATGAATTTCATTTATTTCGGTTTCTTCATCATATGACATTAGATTTGTTGATTGCGATGCTCTTTTGACTTTTGTTGTATTATCAATGAATTCTATTTTCCAGTTGTTTGATATCCTGAAAACCCCGGTCCACTTTTTGACTACTTGCTGCAATAACTGAATCAGTTCTTTTTTGCAACCCGCATTTGATAGCATCTTGGCATTAATATCGACATAGTCAGCCAGTTTTTTGTGTCGAAATAGTGGCCTCTCTATATACAGCATCCTTTCGAGAACATCATGCCTACCACTTACCATTTTTTTGAGATCTTTTTCAAATCCCTGGGCCACGGGATCCCGCTTCATTAGTTCTCTTTTACGCTCGCTAAAATCGGACATCGTTACTCTCCCCTATCGGATACTAGAGCAGCTTTTAAAAATTCCCCCCCTACCTTTATCTCGGCTCTACTAAGGTGGCGAGATGTGAAGGACTGGAACGAATGAAGCTTTAGGCGGCAGCTGGTAACAATATACCAGAGGTGAAAAATCTCCCCCTGCCTTTTTATCGGCTCTACTAAAGTGACGCAGTGGGAAACAGCATTATAATGCCTTTACCTTATACCAGATATAGACGAAAAAATCCCCCCTACCGTTATCTCGGCGCTACTAAGGTGGGAGGTCGTGAAGAGCTGAAATAGTCATTGGAGGTGTCCAACAATATACACCAGACAAAATGTCCCCCACCTTTTTATCGGCTCTACAAGGGTAGAGGAGCTTTCTTTATACGATGTGAGCAATAAGCCGGCTCAGCCGTCATATCATAGCCGACGGGCTTAAAAAAAGGAGAATAAAATGGAAAGAAAAATGAACAAGAGAATGAACACTAAAAGGAATAAGGAAATTAAAAACTTTCCTGAGTACTGCACGGGGTACTACAGGGAAAATCCTGAAACAGAAAAAGCTGATTGCCCGCGGTGCGGCGATGCCCTTCCTGCGCATACCGGCGCCTTATCATGGGATGGCAAAACTGAGATATGTCCCGCGTACGGAGACATAGAAGGTATTGAGGCCCTGATTTTCGGCTATAAGGCTTACGCCCCTTACAGGGGGACTTCCTTGAACCCTGTAAACCAGCATGAGAACTAACGCTAAATTGGTTAGGAGAGGTGCAGGCGCTTGCCTGCACCTCATTCTAAACATCTAAACTAAAATCCCCAGGGCATAAAAAGGAGGAAAGAAAAATGAAAAAGGAAAAGAAAAGTCGTCTGACACTAATCGATGTTAACGATGATGGGAGAGTCAAAAAAAGCAAAAAATGGGTAACCGATAGAACGCTTACGCTTGAAACAGCACGCGAAACGGGTGAAGAGACAGAATTCTTAAAAGCATGGGCCGAAATGGATCAGGAGTTTAAGGCGAACGGGGGCAAGGCTAAACCACCTGAGGAATGCAGCATCTCATTTCGAAAAGAAAGACGGAAATGGGCTTGGATTCATGTTTGGAGGACGGTGAATGTGAATCTCTGCAGTTCATGCGTAGACACATCTCTGGAAGGAATGAATTTAATGAGCATTCGGTTCACTTCTTAACTAGTCAGAATGAACGTGTATGGAGGGGAAAAAATCTCCCCTCCATGCTTGCGTATCGGACTGTCTGCCAAGTACTAATAGGAGTTTTTTAAATCGATTTTCGTCAAAACAGCATCAACAGGTACTATGGAAGTCCATCTAAGCTCGAAAGGAAACTAAGATGAATAATAAAGAAAACAACAAAGCTGGAATCACCAGAATAACGCAGAATTGGTTTAACAAGGAAAGAGAGCATAGAACCAGAATCATTTATGAGTTATTGAACAAGCTTAGCTCATGTCCACCTGAGCTGAGCATGATAATAAGAAGCCTTTATCGCTTTTCTGAACAGGATTGGGCAGAAGTGTTAGGTATGGAGTGCAGCTTTATCAAAGACCTCGAGGCAGAAACGATACAGCATGCGAGCGTTCTCAGGAACTTTGAATAGGCAGCAGTTGGATTTCTTTTCCTGTATTGGGAAGATGAGCGGCTTCAGTATTTTTTTGAGGAGATGGCTTCAATCATTGACGACATAAATATCACTCGTCTTTCTGAAGAGCTAAGGGCCGAACTCAAACCAGTGTTTGCGGACTCAGATACTGATTTAAAAAGATTAGCGAATTTATGAGTAAAAACGGATTATGCGAATATCAGCTGGCTTCATGTCTGGAGTTAAAAGTGGAAGAATTAAAACGTTTGCAGGAAAACAATTATCAAAATTCAAACCACTTATATGAAAAAGTGGTGAAGGAGGATGGAGAATTACTTATTGAAAGATTAGCGGGAGTCATTTTGTTTTGGGTATAAGACTGGTAAAAAGTGAGCAGAACCGCTTATGCGACTTCCTTTTTACCTGCTCAACAGATAACGGACTATAAGCTCAAGAAAAGGATAATAGAATGTTGTTTAAAGAATTACATAAAGGAATTGATTCCCTATATGTCTCTTATAAAGGGGAACTGAAGGAGATCATGTTAAATGAGCTTGAACACAAGTGGCAGTTAGCTCAGTCCGCAGACTTGGGGGAGAGGGCTAAAGGCGTACTGCAGGTTTTGGAGCATCGCTTCTGCATGGAGAGGATAGGAAGAAAGCATTATCATTTTATCCTTAAAGACAACTGGATGCAGATAGAGGTCTCGAAACACATAGGCTTCCCCACTCTCTATATCCAGTTGAGAAGCGAATTTCTCAATGTGAAAGGTATCGAGTACGCAAAGGCACACGTCCGTAACATAGCTGAACAGTTCATAGAGGGGATGCCCGACGAGACAGTAAGTAGGGTGGATATCTTCGTTGACTTCATCTCAGATATGGACTTCGGCAAGATCCAAGATGAAGATTGGATTACAAGGAATTTAGTTCAGAAAAATATAAGTGGTGGAGTCTGTTGTGGCTGGGATATCGGCAGGCGAAGCGAACTCTCCATGCGCTTGTATGATAAGACAGCTGAGATAAAAATCGAGCAGGACTATTTCAAAGAGTTCTGGAGAAAGGCCGGATGGGTTGAAGGGCAGAAAGTGTGGAGGGCAGAGTTTCAGTTAAGGAGAGAACCATTAAAGCAGTTTTCTATTCATTCAGTCTGCGATCTCATCAAATTCATTAACGACATTTGGCAGCACTGCACCAACAAATGGCTAAGGCTCTCAGTTCCTAATGGAACGATAAACCGGACGAGGCTTAAGACAAATCCTTGGTGGGTGGAAATCCAAAATGTCCGTTTTGGTGATGGAAAGTTCACAGGCGTATGCCAAAAGCCCCGTAAGGATAGAATGCCTGAGGAGAAACGTATTTATCCCCAGATGCTAGGTTACCTCTGTTCCCATTTGGCCTGCAACGGGCAGTCAGATATCAATCCTAATACTATGCCGCATTTGATAAGGAAGCTGGAGGAGTTCTTCAGCAAAAGGCATTTCGAGGGGCAGGGCAGTTTCAATAAGATGATAAAGACTAAAATCGCGGAAAAGAAACGGCAATACAATATCAAATGATGTCTGCGCCTTATGGCTTAAGCATTTCATTGCAGGTACAAAGTAATTAAAGAGCGGATAAAGATGAAATTCGAACTCGAACAGAAGGATTTGGAGGCGATAGCAACCGGGGTGGTTGACCAACTGCGACCTTTGCTCAAAAATACAAGCGGGACTGACGTGGACGATACCATCTTCACAGTGGAGAGCCTCTCGGAGTACCTGCATGTATCAGAGCAATGGGTTTACGAGAGGGTGCAACTCAAGGAAGTCCCATACGCCAAGGTTGGCAAGTTCCTTCGGTTCAAAAAGAAGGTTATCGACAAATGGCTCGATGAGCAGACCACCCCAGCCGTGAATCCCCTCACCCGGCGGCTGAAGATGGCGCGGGGGACAGGATATGCTTAAAGGGGCTGAGAAGCACCTAAAAACCGTCTGTCTGATAGTCAATCAGATGCCCACATTAGATAATTCAGGCACTTAGGCGAGTTTTTATAGGAAATTGTCCAGTAATTGTATAGTTCGGGCATTATTTTCTTGATTCCTAACCCAGGATCGGTCCTCTAGAGGGAGGCAAATATGACATAGAAGACACAGGAGCTGTGAGCATGGCAAAGATGAAAGGCATTTACAGAAGAGGCACCGTTTATTGGATAAGGTATGCGGGGCTTGATGGGCGGATAAGGCACGAGTCCAGCGGCTCCACGTCCTTTAAGGACGCCAAGGACACCCTGACAAGCCGTAGAAACGATGTAACGCAGGGCAAGCAGCCCCTTCCTATAAAGAAGATAGGCAATCATTCCTTCAAGGAACTCGCAGCCCATTACGAGGGATGGGTGGAACGCCAGCGTTCATTTAGAACGAAGCGGAACTTTATCAAGCAGCTCGTGGCTGAGTTCGGGAACCTTCCCCTGCGGGCCTTCAACACCCGGCTCATTGAGGAATGGCAAACGAGGCGGCTACAAAAGAACAAGCCTGCTACGGTAAATAGGCTGTTAGCAACACTAAAACATATGTTCAGCAAGGCAGTGGAATGGGACATGATTGAAGAAGAAGTCTTAAAAAGAGTACGGCGAGTCAAACTGATACCAGAGAACAATAGGAGGCTACGCTACCTGTCCAAGGAGGAAGCCCAGGCATTTATATCCGCCTGTAGCCCTACCCTAAGGCCCATAGTGATTACTGCCTTGAACACAGGCATGAGGAAAGAGGAAATCCTTAGCCTCGAATGGGAGAAGCACGTGGACTTGAAGCACGGCTTTATCCTGCTGGATAAAACCAAATCAGGGCATCGCAGGGAGATTCCCATCAACAGGACGCTCAGGGAATGCTTGCAGGGGCTTATACGCCATATCAACAGCCCTTCTTATGTCTTTGTGGACAAGCATGGGAAGCGATTCAAGGCCATTAAGCGTTCCTTTGCGACGGCACTCAAGAAGGCTGAGATAGAGCGGTGTATGAGCTGCCATCATGAACGGCAGAAAACGGATGCCAAGATACCGGGCAACTGTCCAATGTGCGGTTCTGAGATGACCCGAAGGGGCATCGAGGACTTCAAATTCCACGACCTGCGGCATACCTTTGCTTCTCAGCTCGTCATGGCGGGCGTTGACTTGACTACCGTGCGGGAGCTGCTCGGGCATGCGACTTTGACGATGACACTCCGGTATGCCCACCTGGCGCATTCGCATGTCGCAAAGGCAGTGGCGGTGCTGGATGCGGGCATGCAAGAGACGGGGTTAGGGGTTGTCGGTTGATATGGCTTACACTGATAGGATGGTGCGGGCTTGCAATCTTTTAATGGTGCGCTCAGCGCACCCTACACGGTGAAGCTGAGAAGAGTCGGAAAATGACACTTCCCTCTATGTTCTGCTGCATATATACGCGCCAAAGGACAAAATCTCAGGCATTTCCGTGAAAGGCAAACCGCGCCTCTGCATATAGGCGAGGCTCAGGAAGTGCTTCTACAGCCAAACAAATGGTGGGCGGAGCCACCCTACACAGCTAAGGGTGGGCAAAACCTTGACTTAGATGTTTTCTTATGTTAAAAAGCCTTTACTTATAAGGTAAAGGCTTTTATAATGGTGATAACTTTTAATTCAAGCAAATTAGAGAAAACACTCAACTCTGAAAAAGAGATTCGGAAGGCTTATGGTAAAAAAGACGGGGATACAATAAAGCGTCGTCTTGATTTTTTACGGGCCGCCGATACTCTAGCAGATGTACCGCATATTCGTCCTTGGCGAAGGCATGCATTAGATGGCCCGAGAAAAGGAGAGTTTGCTGTAGATATAAATGAAAACGATCGAATTGTTTTTAAACCCATGAATCATCCCTTACCTGTAAAGACTGATGGTGGATTGGACTTAGGAAGTATTACCAAGATAATGATCGTATTCGTTGGAGATTATCATTGATGTCTATTAATCAGTTCAACCCAGATTACGCTATACATCCAGGCGAAATACTCGAGGAAACTCTTGAAGCACGAAGCATAAAAAAAGCTGAGTTCGCTAAATTATGTGGTTTGTCTGTTAAAACAATAAGTCAAATCATTAATAAAAAAGCGCCAGTTATGCCTGAAACTGCAATACAGTTTGAGCGAGTATTGGGTGTTGCATCACATATTTGGACAAACTTAGATACTTCATACCGTCTGCATCAAGCGAAAGAAGCAGATCGTAAGAATCGTGAAAACTTGGTCGGATGGGCAAAAAAATTTCCTGTTAAAGAACTTCTTAAGAGGCATTTAATCGCTCAGCCAAATAATCCTGCCGATCTTGTTGAACAAATGCTACGTTTTTTCTCAGTTGCATCTGTTGATGCTTGGGAAGAAAAATTTAAAAACTACTCCGTTAATTTTCGTCATTCACGATCCTATGAAAGTGCACCGGAAGCAGTTGCGACCTGGTTAAGAACTTGTGAAGCACGAGCAGAAAAAATAGATGTGGAGCAATTTGACCGAGATAAATTTATTTCGGCACTCAAACAAATTCGGAAATTAACAAATAGAGAACCGAATGTATTTGAACCAAAAATGAAGGAATTATGTACTGTTTCTGGAGTTGCACTAGTATACGCCTCTGAATTTGCAAATACTCATTTGTATGGTGCTACGCGTTGGTTGAATAAGGATAAAGCTCTAATAATGCTGAGTCTGCGCCAAAAAATGGAAGACCATTTCTGGTTTAGCTTTTTTCATGAAGCGGCTCATCTCTTGCTACATGGCAAAAAGGAAGTCTTTCTTGATGAAGAGGATACAAAATCTAATGACAAAGAAGAAGAAGCTAATCGCTTTGCCAGAAACATTCTAATACCCCAAGATCAATACGAAGCCTTTCTTCGCAGCGTAAAACGAAAATACTTCTCAAGGCAATCAGTAATTGATTTTGCAAGTCAGATTAATCTGTCTCCAGGTATCGTGGTTGGCAGATTGCAGCATGATAGGTTTATAGGATTTAATACGCTAAATGGATTAAAACAAAAATTTGAGCTGATCGAAGAGAACGAAAAAACAAGCTCGCCATATTCTCAATAATTTATGAGTATATAATAGCTGATTTCGAACTTATGTTTCTGGGATAGGGTAGCTCTCGACAACCTGCTTTTCACATTAAATGTCCATATAATTTCTTGTTAAGAAGGATGTCTGATGCCTACTATCCCGCAAATCATACCCAACCCCGACGATTTACTTGCATTGGAGCCAGAAGAACTTGCCGGTGTTGTTCTGGAATACCTAAATTCGCAAGGATCAGATTCAGGTGCTTTGAATTCCTATAATTTCAGTTTGGACAATACTGTAAAAGCGTATCCATCTAAGTACCACGAAAGCACATTGCGGGCACTTATGGAAGCATGGATATGGTTAGAAAGTGAGGGCTTCATAGCTCCTAAGCCTGGTGATACGGGAAAATGGGTTTTTATTACCAGAAAAGGAAAGCGCATTCGTGGCAGGACAGACCTTGAGAGCTATCGTAAGGCGAATTTATTCCCGAAGCAGCTTTTACATCCTGTGATTGTTCAAAAGACGTATTCACAGTTTTTACGCGGAGAATATGACACAGCTGTCTTTCAGGCTTTTAAAGAAGTAGAAATTGCTGTCCGTGAAAAAGGTGGATATGCAGCTACCGATTTGGGGGTTGCTCTTATGCGCAAAGCTTTCGATAAGAGCTCCGGCGCCTTGACGAATCTTGCTCTGCCTGAAGCTGAGAGAGATGCCATGTCCCATCTCTTCGCTGGCGCAATAGGTTTATATAAAAATCCTCATAGCCATAGAAACGAACCAATTTCCAAACCTGAAGAAGCCATTAATCTTCTGATTTTTGCAAGTCATCTTATGAATATAGTAGACTCAAGCCAGCCAGAATAGAATTGAATTTTCGGGGATAGGTAGCTCCTACTCTGCTTCCTATACTCGTTCAATATCTTTAAAGACCGCTCTTTCGAGGGCGGTCTTTTTATTTCTCCTCCTCACAAGGAAGAAAGTTTTTTGTAGTATCGTAACCCCTTTAGTCCCTCAAGCCAACTGGACAAAAACTGGAACAGTCAATGAAAAAGGGGCTACGGCAATGCCGTTACCCCCTTAATATTTTTGGCGATCCCTACGGCTTTGGCAGCTGTGTTACGCTAACCCAACTACTGGGCTTCGATTTTATAGACAATCTCATTCAGAGTTGCCCCTGACATGCTTTTTCGAACCCTTTCCTCAAGGACAACGCCACCCAGCGATTCAGCAATTTTTCGGCTTGGAATATTGTCACGAGCGACGGGATAGATTAAATATGAAAGCAGGAGATTTTTCCTGCCCCATTCTGCCAGACACCTAATAGCTTCCCTGCCCAATTTCTTTCCATGAGCGCTCTTTTTGATCCATACCCCAAGCTCCGCCACTTGCGGGGCATCAGTTCCGTGAATGGCACATATTCCTAAAAACTCACCGCTGGTAGCTTTTGTTATCGCAAGGATGAGTTCAAGTCCTGCTTTCATATTTTTCCTGCATGTATTGACGAACTCATAAGCATGCGCCATATCGGTAAGCGGTTTTGGCATCATATAGCGCGTTATATCTTCCGTAAACTCATGGAAAATGTCTTGAGCATGTTCTTCAGATACAGGAGATAGTAGAATCCTCTCCCCCTCGATTCTTACCTCAAGGAAATCTGCCGATACGGCACTCTTGGTTTTAAATGGGTAGTTCATAAGCAGTTTCGTAGTCCCGAGATGTATTCTTTTTCTGGTTTCTACAGCAAGCTTATAGAGCCGTTTTTGCCCCTGCCCGTTTGAAAAGGATAGCAAGCGACAAAGTCGACCCAGGAAATGTGATTGCCCAGAGCGCCGCAATCCATATCAGCCAATGAAAATAAATTTGCAGCGCGATGAAGGGAAGCAATAATCCGTTCGCCGTCAGAAACAAGCGCACGACCCGCTCCAGTCCCCTGCCAGTGAACACCATTGCGGCAAAAAGACAGGCCACGCTCATGAAACTGTAGCCAAGAATATCCACGGAATACAGGAACGAATTAAAAGGCGTGAACAGAAATGATTCGATGCCTTCAGTCTGTCCGCGGACAATGCGTGGCGCGACAAGCGTTAACTGGACAAAATAGACCATGCCAGTCAATACCGAGTATGCAGTAGCGAACGCAACAGCCGAGTGGCTCCAGATTTTCCGGCCTTGGGATGCCAGTTGATGGATGCTCACGACAAGCACGAGAAACGAAGGGCCAAGAAAAAGTGATGGCGTAAGGAGTACCACGAGCCCAAGAACTGTACTGGCACTTTCAGCGCCTCCACGCGACCCAAGAAGGCCCATCCATTCCGCTATCTGCCCCAGAATATATATCATGCTCATCACTGTGGCGAGTACAGCAGACCAGAATCCGACCGACTTTGTCGATGGCGAAATCTCTATCAGCATACGGACCTCTCGTGCGAGTTTTTGCCGTAATCTTAAGTATATAACAAAGCGCAAAAAACTGCCTTATTTCAACCTCCGCAAACCTGTATCCCTTTACAGCCCCGTAAAACCAACTGGACAAAAACTGGACATTGAAATGCACAAGGGGTTACAGATTTCTCTGTAACCCCTTGATATTCTTGGTGGGCCGCGCAGGGATCGAACCTGCGACCCGCTGATTAAGAGTCAGCTGCTCTACCAACTGAGCTAGCGGCCCAAGACATATTCTATTGTCAGTAAGACTTTTGAAACCGGCCCTTATCCTGCTCAGCCCCCAGGAATCCTGGCGCGCCTGAGAGGATTCGAACCTCCGACCCTCGGCTTCGGAGGCCGATGCTCTATCCACTGAGCTACAGGCGCTTAAAACCGAATCAAATTAAGTTACAAAAAAACGGCTCACTTGTCAAGAGAGAATCTTCTTTTTAGAAGACCATTACCTTTTCACCCTCATGCACCCACCTGGCAAGGTCTATGGTCTTGCCCACAAGCGCGCCCTCTATGAAGTCCTCCTGGGTAAGTCCCCTCGCGGAGGTACAGGTCAGGCAGGACTTCACCTCTACACCCTTTTCGATGAGGGCCGAGAGCATCTCGGCCACATTATAATAGCCCTTTGGCGGGTTTTGCCCTTTTTTGGCGGCCGCGACGCTGTCTCCGTAGAGGAATATCCTCACCTTAGAGCCGACAGAAATAAGGGCCTGCGAGAGCCGCAAGGCATTCCAGACTTTCTCATTGCCGTAGGGGGCATCCTGCAATACTATCGTCACTACAGACATTATATACTCCTTTCAGTGCTCCCCTCCCTTTTATTCCGAAGCGGGCCGCCGTGTCAAGCCCAATGGGGGCTTTACACGGGCTTTGAGGCTCTGATAATATATCAGGACAATAAAAGGAAGGGCTTAAAACAATGACAGAGAAGAAATACGGCGCGATTGCCATTGACGAGGCGAAACTGGAAGCCTGGGACAACCCGAGCCAGGACAGGGACTACACTATCGAGGTATCCTTCCCGGAGTTCACCTGCCTTTGCCCCCGCTCAGGCTACCCGGACTTCGCTACGATATTGATAAACTATGTGCCTGACAAGAAGGTCGTGGAGCTGAAGTCTTTAAAACTCTACCTCAACGCGTTCAGGGACAAGGCAATCTCCCACGAGGCTGTAACGAATCTCATATTCGACGACCTCAAGAACGCGCTTTCCCCGAGGAAGCTCGAAGTTGCAGGGGACTTCAATGTGCGGGGTAATGTGAAGACGGTGATACGGGTGAGCCTTTAGTCTCACCTCATTATGGCTTTTTCAGCAGCCTGTCAAGGCGCCAGCACTATCTTCCCATACGCATGCTCTTCCATTACCGCGTGATGGGCGGCAGGAGCTGCCGCCAGCGGCAGCTCTCTTCCGACCCTGGGCCTCAAGGTCCCGGCCTC
>Ga0209342_10000345_pt1 | contig 52074 bp, 36 predicted proteins | sample RifCSP16_2_FD_184023 | JGI IMG/M metagenome (GOLD analysis project Ga0209342, IMG submission 184023) | Soil microbial communities from Rifle, Colorado - Rifle CSP2_sed 16_2 (SPAdes) (version 2) | ecosystem: Environmental > Terrestrial > Deep subsurface > Rock core/Sediment | place: Rifle... | reverse complement strand
CACCGAACTCGGAGCGGACGTTCGGCGTGACGCTCAACGATTGGTCGAGCGGCATCGAGGGCTACGAGTTCGGTGTCCCAACTGAATACTTCTCCGACCCGTACCGGGTGTACCTCTATACCGAGAAGCCGCTGTATCGGCCCGGCCAGACGGTTCACTTCAAGGGCGTCGTGCGCGCGGCGGACAACACGCGCTACACCGTCGACTCTGGCCTGAAGGAAATGACGGTGGACATCTTCGATCCGAACGGGACGCAGGTGTACAGCGTGACGCTGCCGCTCGGCGAGCTCGGCACGCTCAACGCCGACTTCGTCCTCGACGAAGAGGCCGCGCTCGGCTACTACGCGCTCAACGCGCGCATCCCGATTCCGCAGAGCGGCGGGCGTGAGAAATTCGTCAACACCTATGGCCAGACATTCCTCGTGTCCGAGTACCGCCGCCCCGAGTTCGTCGTCGAAGTCACGCCGGCGAAGGACGAGTATGGTGCGGGAGAGGCCATCCAGTTCAGCGTGCAGGCGGCATACTTCTTCGGCGGCGCGGTGAGCGGCGGCAAAGTGACCTGGACTGTGCTGTCGAACGACTACTTCTTTGATCGCTACCGCGGCCCTGGCTACTGGAATTGGTACGACAGCGACTACATGGCCGAGTACAGGGGGGGTAACCTCATCGCGTCGGGCGAGGGGGTGCTAGACGACAACGGGCAGCTCCTCGTCGAGCTGCCGGCCAATCTCGACGAGAAGGCGGGCAGCCAGACGTTCACTCTGGAGGCGACGGTCGTCGACATTAACGATCAAGCAGTCTCGGCGCGCGCCGATGTCATCGTCCACAAGGGACTATTCTACATTGGCCTCCAGCCGGACGAATACGTCGGCGTTGCCGGGCAGCCGTTGCTCATCAACGTGCGGGCAGTCGATTGGAGCGGCGATCCCTACGGGCAGGCGAATCTCGACGTCGTGTTTTACGAGCGCGAGTGGTTCAGCGTCCAGCAGATCGACGACTTCGGCAACGTGTTCTGGACGTCGACGTTCTCCGACACGGCGGTATTCACGACGAGCACGACGACGACCCCGCTGGGCGGGGCGCAGGCAGCGGAGGGCGGCGAGGCGCAGGTAGGCTTCACGCCGCCGTCGGGAGGCGAGTACCGCGTCGTCGCGACGGGCAAAGACCCCGATAGCCGCGAGGTGCGATCGTCGGCATTCGTATGGGTATCGTCGGAGGAATACGTCGCCTGGCGGCAGGATAACAACGATCGTATCCAGCTCGTCGCCGACAAGCGCGAATACGCGCCCGGCGAGACGGCGAAGGTGCTGGTGCCCTCGCCGTTCCAGGGCGAGGTGACCGCGCTGCTGACGGTCGAGCGCGCGCGCATCATGGAGCATCGCCTGATCGCACTGCGCTCGAACAGCGAGGTGATCGAGATTCCGATCACGCCGGACATGGCGCCGAACGCCTTCGTGTCGGTGGTGATCGTCAAGGGCGTCGACGAGACGAACCCGGTTCCGGCGTTCCGCGTCGGCTACGCCTCGTTCGCGGTGAGCATCGAGCAACAGGTGCTCAACGTGAGCATCGCGCCGGATAAGAACGTCGAAGCGGGCGAGCACTACGGCCCGCGCGAGACCGTGACGTACACGGTGAAGGTCACCGACTATGCAGGCCATCCTGCCCAGGCCGAGCTGTCGATGGCGCTGACCGACTACTCGGTCCTGACGCTGCTCGACGACTTCGCGCCGCCGATCGACCGGTTCTACTACGGCGAGCAAGGTCTCGGCGTGCGCACGGCGTCCGCGCTGGTGCTATCGGTCGATCGCATCAACATCGTGTTCGCCGAAGAGGGCAAGGGCGGCGGCGGCGGCGCGCTCGCCGAAGAGGGCGGCAGCTTCGTCCGCCAACAGTTCCCCGACACCGTGTACTGGAACGCGACGCTCATGACGGACGCGAACGGCGAGGCGACCGTGTCGGTGCAATTGGCCGACAACCTCACCACGTGGCGCATGCGCGCCAAGGCGGTTACCCAGGACACGCTCGTCGGCGAAGCGCATGTCGACATTATCAGCACGAAGGACCTGCTCGTCCGCCCGCTCACGCCGCGCTTCTTCGTCGTCGGCGACGAGCTGAGCCTGGCGGCCATCGTCCACAACAACACGGACGCGCCGATCCAAGCGAGCGTGACGCTGGAAGGGACGGGAATACAGATCGATGGTCAGATCGAGCAGTCGGTGGACATCCCCGCGGGCGATAGAGTGCGGGTCGAGTGGCCGGCCACCGTGCTCGACACGCCGCAGGCCGACCTGACGTTCTCGGCGCGCGGCGGCGGGTTGTCGGATGCGAGTAAGCCGCCGGCCGGCCTGCCGCCCGATCAGCGTCTGCCGATCTACAAGTACAGCACGCCGGAGACGACCGGCACAGCCGGCACGCTCGACCTCGATGAAAGCACCGATCTGCCGGAGGTCGTGACCGAGATCGTCGTGCTGCCCGGAAACATCGACACGACCGCTTCGCGGGGCGACCTGACCGTGCAGATCGATCCTTCCCTGGCATCGGCGCAGGTGGAGGGACTGGACTACCTGGAGCACTTCCCGTACGAGTGCACCGAGCAGACGGTGAGCCGCTTCCTGCCGAATGTGCTCACATACCGGGCGCTTAAGGAACTCGGCCTGGCCGATGCCGCGCTTGAGTCGAAATTGGAGGAACTTGTGGGAACTGGCCTGCAGCGGCTGTACAACCAGCAGCACGCGGACCGATCTTGGGGCTGGTGGGTCAATGAGCAGTCGGATACGACGACGAGCGCGTACGTCGTGCTCGGCATGGCGAAGGCGCGAGAGGCTGGATTTGCGGTCGACGGCGAGGTTGTGGATCGCGGGCTGGATTTCCTGCGTCGCCGGTTGACGGCGACGACGCGCATCAACCAGACATACGTCGCGAACCGGCAGGCGTTCGTCCTGTACGCGCTTGCCGAGGCGGGTGAGCCGCAGACCGACGCGGCGGTTTCGCTGTACGATTCCAAGCGCGGCCTGCTGAGCAACTACGCCAGGGCCTATCTGGCGCTGGCGCTGAGTCTCGATCCGTCGGGTAACGCTTCGCGCGTCGATACGCTGCTGAGCGATCTGAATAACGCGGCGAAGCTGAGCGCGACGGGCGCTCACTGGGAAGAGGGAGAGCACGACACCTGGAACTGGAACACCGACACGCGCTCGACGGCGATCGTCCTCGATGCGCTGGCGCGGCTCGATCCGCAGAACCCGCTCGCGCCAAACGTCGTGCGCTGGCTGATGGTCGCGCGCACCGTTGGCCGCTGGGAATCGACGCAAGAGACGGTCTGGGCGCTGATCGCGCTGACCGATTGGATGAAGGCCACCGGCGAGCTGAACGCCGACTATTCCTGGTCGGCCAGGCTCAACGACGAGGACTTCGGCAGCGGCGTCGGCAATCAGGAGACCTTGGGTGATCCGGTGGTGCTTCACAAGGAACTCAAGGAACTCTTGCTCGGCGAAGCGAACGCGCTGACGATCGAGATGAAGGCGGCCGAGGGCCAGACCGGTGAGGGTCGACTGTATTACACGGCGCACCTGGAGACGTTCGTGCCGGTCGAGACGGTCCAGTCGCTCACGCGCGGCATCAGCGTGGCGCGGCAGTACTTCAGTGCGGACGACGAGTGCTTCAAGCCGCGCGACGCGAAGCGAGGCGAGGAACCGATCCCCTGCACGCCGGTGACGGGTGCGAAGGTCGGCGACGTGCTGCAGGTGCGGCTGACGATCGTCGCGCCGAACGATCTGTACTACGTGAAGGTCGAAGACCCGCTGCCTGCCGGCGCGGAGGCGATCGATACGTCGCTCAAGACGACCAGCCAGATCAACGAGGCGCCTGAGCTGAGCAAGACGTCGCCGTACTCCTATTACGACGGCTGGGGCTGGTGGTGGTTCACACGCACCGAATTGCGCGACGAGAAGGTGGTGCTGTTCGCGTCGTACCTGCCGGCGGGGACGTACGAGTACACCTACCAGGTTCGCGCCGGGCTGCAGGGCACGTACAAGGTCATCCCGCCGCACGCGGAAGAGATGTACTTCCCGGAGGTGTTCGGGCGCGGGGATGGGATGTTGTTTGAAATAGAGAGATAGAGGTCGGAGGTTGGAGAGCGAGGCGTGGGAGTGCCGACTTCAGTCGGCGATTTTGCGATTCGGCTGGGGCCGGTTATTCTTCAAACAAAGCGGCGACCGGCACGCTGAAGCCCGGCAACACATCATCGCCGGGGAGCGTGGCGGTTTCGGGAAATTCGCGCACGTCCGTCAGTGATCGATAGGCGTATACCGTCCGGGTTGCAGGGTCGGCCACCCAGACGAGCTTGACGCCGATGGAGAAATACTCGCGCAGTTTTCGCATCACTTCGCTCCAGCGATCGTCGGGTGACAGAATTTCGACGACAAGTTCGGGCGCGACTTCCAGGAAGCCACTCCCCTCCTTCTGCTGCGCGTAGCGTTCGTGTGAGATGAAGGCCACGTCCGCGCCACGCACCGTATCCGGGTTGCGATGGGTGTAGATGCCGACTTCACCTACCAGCACGTAGCCCAGATTGTTCTGCCTGACGAAGGATTTGATAAATTCGTCAAAATTACTTTCGTAGCGTGCGTGCTTGTGTCCGGTCGGGCTCATCGGCACGATTCTCCCCTCGATCAGTTCGCATGGGCCAATGTGGCCCATCGCCAGCAACTCTTCGCCCCGGATGAGCGTATCAGTTCGCTGCTCAACGACGACTGCCATAGAGTATCACCTCCCTACACAAAAGCAGTATAGCACATCTATCGACTTTCTGGTGGCCTTGTGCGCCGCTTCTCACCCAGGCTGGCCGACAGTCCCAGCAACCCGCCCGCGACGACCCCGATCACCAACTCGGCCACCGCTGCGGATCGCCCCGCAAACCACGCGAAAAGCAAGGCTATCGCCAGCCCTGACAGCGCGCCAAGCAGAGCGATCGCCCAGCGCCTGCGGCCCGTCAGGTGGCCGTAGAGCTTTTCATCCTTGCTCATGTCGGTGGTTCCAATCTGCGCTGAATCCTGTGCGCACAGGTTGCAGGATCTGGACAGAATGCGCCAATCTGAGTGCTCGTGTGACCACTTATCAGCTCATGTTACGCAGAAACGCATCCTTCGACTACGCGTCGGGCGCACGCTTCGCGTGAGCGGAACGCAGTGAAGTCGAAGAACGCGCCCGACGCTCCGCTCAGGATGCTTGCGTAAGGTCGGTTATCAGTATACCGTGAGGTCAGTGATTGTGCCAACCTCACTTCAGAGCCTTCAGACACCAGTCGCCGGTTGTGTTCAGGCTTCAGAGAGCGGGAAGTCCGGCCCGCAAACTAATGCCTTACTTGCAGTGCACATATGAGCATGCTATACTAGCCGCGACTTATGATCAGCAGGAATGCCGACCAGGACGAAGAACGGGTGGTCTTGTGGGCCTCGCGCCTCCGGCGGTGGGGGATGGGCGATTTCGTGCCGCTGGCGGTGGATGTGCTCCGCCCCTTTACATTCCTCGGGGCGCAGGCTCTGAATCTGTTCGCGCCGGTCCTGACGACTTTCGCTTCGCCGGCCGAGATTCGCGGATTAGCCGATCTGCTGGAGTCACCCGAAGCCCTGGATCGATTGTCCGAGAGGTTTGCATCGCCCGGAAGGGGCCAGGGGAGCGGCAGCCGCGAGGCGGCGCCGGCTGAATCGGACGAAGAGGCGCGCGCATGATTATTCAACTCTTGCTGCAGATCGCTCTCGTCGTCATCGTGCTGTCGCTGCCGATCGCGATGCTGGTCTTTAGCACTTCGACGAGACGTGCGCGGGGGCCGCAGATGCGCTCTCTCTCCGCGTTCGACGTGCTGCGCGGCCAGGTGGGGCGCGGCATCGAGACCGGGCGCCCGGCGCACATTTCTATCGGCGTCGGCGGCATCGTCGGCGACGATACGCTCGTCACGCTGGCCGGCGCGTCGATCGTCGACAGCCTGGCGCCGGAGGCTGCCGAAACCGGCGCAGCGCCCACGGTGACTGTCGCCGACGGCGCGGCGATGATCCTGGCTCAAGATACGCTGCGACGTCCCTACGCGCGGCGCGGCGACCTCGCCGGCTACGATCCGCGCGATGTGCAACTGCTCGGCATGCAGCCGTTCCAGTATGCGGCCGGCGCGATGGATTTCCTGGCGCACGCCCAGCCGGTTTCGAATGTGATGGTCGGGGCGTTCGGCCCGGAAGCTGGCCTGATCGTCGAGGAAGGTGTGAGGCAGGGACTCACGCAGGTCGCAGGCTCCACGGATGCGCGCTCGCTCGCCGTGCTCTTTCCGTCGGCCAATCACCTGCTCGTCGGCGAAGAGGTGTTCGCCGCCCCCGCCTACCTCGATCGACGCAGAGGCCACATTGCCCGCCTGCAGGCGCAAGACTTGGTGCGCTTCATCATGGCCGCCGTCATCGTCATCTGGTCGATACTGTTCTTATTTGTTTGAAGTTTGAAATCTTGTCCTGAGCGAAGTCGAAGGATTGGATTTGAAAGCCTGCCATGCTCTTCAAGCGCGCGTTTCCCGTCGCACTGACCATCGCGTTCGCCTGGCTGATCCTGATCAGTTATTTGCCGCTGGATCCGGATAGCCCCGCTGCCGCGACGCTCCTGAACGTGCGCGGGGTGCTGGTCGAATGGGCGGTCAACCTCGCAGCGTTCGCGCTCGTGCTGGGCTTCGGCAACCTGATCGGCATTCACGCCCGGCGCATTCGCAGCGGCGAGAGCGTGTTGTACAGCGTCGTCTTGATCGGCGGCGCACTTTTCACGCTTGGGCTGTGGATCGCCCACATCCTATCGGTCATGGCCGAACAGCAGGTACCCTTGACCGTCGCGATGCTGGATCCCGGGTTTCTCGTCAGGGCGTTCGACTGGGTCATCGCCCCGCTTCAGTCCGGCCTGGGCATTCTGCTGGCGTTCGTGCTGGCCGTTGCCGGCTTTCGCGCCCTGCAGGTGCGCCGATCGGTCGGTATGGTGCTCTTCACAGCGACCGCGATTGTCGTCGTGCTCACGCAGCCCGTCGTTCCACTCCTTGACGTACTCGGGCCATTTCGCGCGGTCGTCGACTCGATTACGACCGGCAGCTTGCGCGGCCTGGCGCTTGGCGTGGCGTTAGGCAGCCTGGCCTTCGGTCTGCGGATTATCGTCGGGGCAGACAAGCCCCAGAGCGACTAGCCATGATTTATTGTCCTAATTGCGGCACTGCCAACCGGGATGGCTCGCGCTTCTGCAACGACTGCGGGCACAAGCTGCCGTCGAAGACCGGCATCGTGTGCCCGATGTGCAGCCACATGAACCCGCCGGCCAACGTCTACTGCGACAGATGCCAGGCGCGGCTCGTGCCGGCCGGGCCGACCTCGCCGCCGGCGGCGCCGGGCGCGCCGGCGCCGCCCGCCCCCGTGAAAAAGGGATTGTCGCTGCCCACCAAGCCCGCAGGTGAAACCGAGCCGCCTCCCGGCGAACCCGAGACGACGCCGGGATCAGGGCTTGAAGCTGAGCCGGAGGAGACGCCGGAATGGCTGCACCGTCTGCGCGCTGCGACGCCGAAGCCTCCCCCTCAGGCAACGCCCGAGTTTCCACCTGGCGAGGAAATGCCTGAGTGGATGCGGCCGGCTCAGGGCGAACAGCTTGACTGGTTCGATCGCCTGGCCGGAGAACCCCCACCGCCTCCGCGCGACCCTTCGGCTTCGCTCAGGGCAAGGCCGGCACCTGCGCCTGTCGAAGAGGAGCCGGAGGCGTGGATGCCGGATCTTGCGCCCGGCAGCGCGATGCGGCAAGAGGTGACAAGCTCGACCCAGGCCCCGGAGGGCGAGGCCGACTTGCCGGACTGGCTCAAGGAGCTTACCCGGCCGCCCGCTGCGCCTGCAGACGAGCCTGCCCTGCGAAGTCCCCGACCGGAGGGAGCGGGGAGCGAAGCCGAAGAGTCCGCCCTGAGCGAAGCCGAAGGGCCTGCCCTGAGCGGAGTCGAAGGGTCGCTCGATTGGCTGGCGGCAGCGGCGCAGGAGCCTCAGCCCCCGATAGAGGCAGTCGGGGGCGAGCCGCCGGTCGCCGGTGAGATTCCAGATTGGCTGGCTGCACTGTCCGAGCAGCCGCAGGCCGGTGAGACAGGGCTGGCTCGAGAAGCACCCGCTGAGGAACGGGAACCACCTGCTGAGGACTGGCGCGGCTGGTCGCCGTCGACGACACTGGAGGAGCCTTCACTGGCCGGCGAAGAACCCGCCGGCGAGGCTGACCTGCCCGCCTGGCTGGTGGGCATTTCGGGCGGGCAGGCGAGCCGAGAGCTCAGGCCTGCGAAGTCCTCGACCGAAGAGAGCGGGGAATCGGAAGCGCCACCGCACGACGCCGATGTGCCGCGCGAAGCGTGGCTCAAGGATCTGGGCCCGGGCCAGCACGCGCCGGAGGAAGCAGGTGCTCCTGCGGCTGCTGGTGCCCCGCCCAGCGGGGTGGAACCACCAGGCGCTGCCGTAGGAGCGTTCGCCGGAGCCGACGTCGATATGGCCGATTTGACCGCCACGCCGGATTGGCTTGCTCATGTACAGGAGCCGGCACGCGGAGCGCCCCGCTCCGTAGGGGCGGACCTTGCGCCCGCCCAAGAGCCTGCGCCCTCTGAATTGCCCGATTGGCTGCGTGAGATAGGGCCTATGCCTGTCCTGCGAAGTCCCCGACCGGAGGGAGCGGGGAGCGAAGCCGAAGGGCCAGCGCCCGCTCGATCCGAAACGCCCTTCGGCGAGCTGCCATCGGCGCCCCACGAAGCGCGGGAGTTGCTCCCTCCGGGCGAGGCGCAACTGGCGGACCACGTGACCACTCCAGCCTTCGCCGACGAGCAGGGGCGAAGTTTCACACCGGACTTCGACCAAGCCGTGGCCGGCGCGGGCCTCGAAGCAGCAGCGATACCGTCGTGGCTTGAAGCTCTGCGACCAGTTGCGGCACCCACGGGGGGGGAAGAGGGGGGGGCCATCGAGACCGAGGGATTGCTGGCAGGTCTCCACAACGTTTTGCCTGCCATGCCGTTTATCGGCAAGCCGCAGGGAGCCCCGGCCGCCCGGCACCCGCAAGTTCCACCGGCCGATATCGCGCGCGCCGCGCTCTTTCAGCGGCTCCTGTCGGCGGGCGCGCTCGCCCCGACCGCCGTCGGCTATCAGCCATCTGCCATCGGCTATCAGCCACGCCTGCGCGCGCGCATAGTCCGCTGGGTGATCGTCGTCGTCCTGGTACTGGCGGCCTTCGCGCCGAACTTGGATGACTTCATAGCGGAGTTGGGCATCTTTCAGCTTGGCAGCGTCGATCCTGCGCTGTACGCCGGCGCCGCCGCGCAGATCGATTCTCTCGATCAGGGACAGCGCGTGCTCGTGTCGTTCGACTACGACGCTTCCCAAGCCGGTGAGATGGATCCGATTGCCGAAGCGCTTCTCGTCCACATCCGCCAGCGTGGCGCGCAGGCGATTGCCGTCAGTCTCAACCCGAATGGCCTGGCGCTCGGCGCGCGTGTCGTGGAAAGCCTCGGCGAGAAGGGCATCCCGGACGCCGCCTTCGTGCAGACCTCGTTTCACCCTGGGCAGGCGGTCGGCGCGCAAAGCGCAATCCTGTCCGTGCCTGCGGACTTGATTGTCGTGCTCGCCGGCTCGCCCGAGGCCATGCGCTGGTGGATCGAACAGGCAACCCTGTCGGGCGCCGAGGCGCCGATCGTCGCCGGGGCGAGTGCGAGTGCGCTGCCGCAGATTCAGCCCTACCTTCAATCCGACCAGGTAGACGCGGTCGTGCAAGGACTGATGGGCGGCCTGGCCTATCAGCGCTCACTCGATCCCAATCAGGATGCCGGGAAGGCCGGGTTCGACCGCCTGGTGAGATCGGAAGCTCTCTATTTGTCACAGATCGCATTCGCCGGAATTATCTTGGCCGGCCTGATCGTGTCCCTGGTGGCCGGAAGAGGCGGACGCCCTGATGCAGCCTGAAACTATCCAGACCATCCTGGGCGCGGTTTTGACGTTTGCCGTGCTGTCGTACCTGATCGGCGATAACGCCGTCTATCGCCTGGCGATGCACGTCCTCGTCGGCGTGGGCGCGGCCTATGCAGTCGGCGTCGCGATAGGTCAGGTGTTAGCGCCGCGCATGTTCGCGCCGCTGCTGAATCGCCCCGCCGGAGGCATTGGCCCACTCGTGTTCGCCCTGTTTGGGCTGTTGGGCTGCGTGTTTCTCCTGGCCAAGATTTTCCCGCGCACGGCGTGGCTTGGCAACGTGGCGGTGGGGACCATGCTGGGCGTGGGCGCGGGTGTGGCGGTGGGCGGCGCGCTGTTCGGCACACTTCTTCCGCAGACGAGCGCCGCGGCCGGCTCGCTTGGCCCGCGCGAAGCGGGGGGAATCGTCATCGGTCTCCTTCTACTCGCGTCAACGGTCACGACGCTGCTGGCGTTCACTTATCGCTCTGCATCCCGGCGCACTCCCCTGGGCGCGATCGGACTGATCGGGCGAGGTTTTCTTTACGTCGCATTGGGCGCGACGTTTGCGCTCGTATTCATCTCCGGCGCGAGTGTGCTGGTCGCCTGGATGCGCAATCTCTACTCGTTCGCCGGCGGGTGACCCGAAGGGGCCTGATGGATGCATCCTCCAGCCAGCTCGATTCGATCGTCGCCATTGACATCGGCACGGTGTACACGAAAGCTGTGCTGATCGCACGCGTCGAAGGCGTTTATCGGTTCATCGCCCGCGCGGAGTCGGTGACGACGGCGGAGGCCCCCTGGTCGGACGTAGCCGTTGGCACGCGACACGCGCTGGAGAAACTGTCTTCGGCGGCGGGCCGCCGCCTGCTGGACGAGCGCGGCGACTTGACGACCCCGCAGCAGCCGGACGGCTCAGGCGTAGATGCCTGTGTCGTGACGGCCAGCGCCGGCAAACCGTTGAGCGTTGTGCTGGCCGGACTCGCGGGCGAGTGGAGCCTGGAGAGCCTTCGCCACGCCGCCATGGGCACCTATACCACGCTCGCGGCCGAGATTGCCCTGTCGGGCGGTTCCAGGCGCGCGGGCCGCTCCCTGGCCGACGACCGCATTCAGCGCGTCTACGATGCGCGTCCGGATGTCGTGTGCATCAGCGGCGGCACGGACGGCGGCGCGGAACGGCCGGTGCTTGAGTTGGTAGAGGCTGCCAAGTTCGCCGCGCGCTTCCTGGAAGTGGCCGGCAGCAGACCGCGTATCTTGTTCGCCGGAAACGCCAAGTTGAAGCCGCGCGTGGCCGAGACGATCGGCGATGCGGCCGATTTTCTTCAGATCGACAACGTGCGACCCGGCCTCGACGTGGAAAACGTCGGCCCCCTGCAGGTCGAGCTGGAAACGATGTACACCACGCACAAGATGGGCCGCATCGCCGGACTGGCCACGATTTCCGCGTGGCCGAAGGCGCGCTCGATTACGGTGCCTGCCATGCCTACCGCGCGCGCGTTCGGCCACGTAGCGCAGTACCTGAGCGCGGAAAACACGAAGACCGGCGTGCTGGGCGTCGACGCCGGTGGATCGACGACGACGGTCTCGGCGGCCTTTGGCGGGCAGCTCTACACGACGCTGCGCAGCGACGTCGGCACCTCGTTCGTCGCGCGCTTCGTAGACGAGGTTGGCTGGGAATCCGTCGCGCGCTGGCTGGATTTCGAAGTGAGCGAAGGCGATATTCGGGCGTTCGCCGCCAACAAGGAGCTTCGTCCAGGCACGATCCCGCAAGACACGAGCGATCTGCGCATCGAGCAAGCCCTTGCGCGAGAGGTTCTCCGGGCGACCTTGCGCGCCGCGCGTGGCGCCTGGCCGCGGGGCACGAGCATTCCGCGTTTCCTCGGAGGGGACAGCAACGTGCCCCTCTTCGAGCCGATCATCGGCGCAGGCGGCGTGCTGGCGCGTGCGCCGCGACCCGGGCAGGCTGCTTTGCTGATGCTGGACGCGATCGAGCCAGTCGGCGTGACGACACTCGTCCTCGACGTGTACGGCCTGGCTGCCGCGCTCGGCGCGGCGGCGCTGGCCGAACCGCTGATCGCCGTGCAGGCGCTGGAGCAGGGTGGTCTCATGAATCTGGCGACGGTCGTCGCGCCGCTCGGTGCGATGCGCACGCGCGCCGGCGAGGTCGTGATGAATGTAAGACTCAGCTACGAGAGCGGCGGAACGATCGAAGACGACATCAAGGCCGGATCACTGTCGGTATTGCCGCTCAGTCCCGGCCAAAAAGCAGTGATGCAGCTCCGGCCGCGAGTCGGGATCGACATCGGGCGGGGCGCGGGACGCGGCGGTAAGCCGACCGAGATCACAGGCAGCGCTCTGGGATTGATCGTCGACGCGCGCGGGCGCCCGCTCGGCGTGTCGCCCGATCCGAAGCGCCGCCGCGAGCAGATGAAGAGCTGGCTGTGGGATGTGGGTGCCTAGATGCGGGAGACGACGGCGTACTATCCCCCCGAAACGCGCGTGATGCCGCTGACGCTGATCCGGCGCGATCGCATGCTGCCCGCCGCCGGCGATATCCTGGTCGGACCTGGGCAGCGCGTCGAGGCCTCGGACGTGGTGGCGCAGGTCGAGTTGGGCGGCCAGTTCCTGACGTTTGAAATCGCGCGCTTGCTGCGCGTACCGCCGGCCAGAGCGGTTCGGTATCTCAAGAAAGGCAAGGACGACGTGGTCAAAGCCGGCGAGGTCATTGCCGGGCGCATGGGCCTGGGCGTTCGGCCAGTGCGATCGCCTGTGGATGGGGTGATTGTCGACGTGGACGAGCGCGACGGCCGCGTGGCGATCGAGGTCGCCAGCCGGCTGTTCGAGCTGCGCGCCTACGTCAAAGGCGTCGTCAGCAACGTGTTGGGCCGTCTGGGCGTGGTCATCGAGACGCCCGGTGCGCTGATCCAGGCCGCCCTGGGCATCGGCGGCGAGTCGTTCGGCGTTCTGCGCGCGGTGAGTGAAGCGCCGGACGAGCCACTGCGAGCCAGCTCGATCGACATCCGGGCGCACGGCAGCATTGTCGTCGGCGGCGGCTGGATCACCGCGTCGGCGCTGGAGCAGGCGCAGCAGCTCCAGTTGCGAGGCATGATCGCGGGCAGCCTTGAAGGCGACCTGCTCGAGACAGCGCGCCAGATGCCGTTTCCGATCATGGTCACCGAAGGCGTGGGGCGGATAGGGATGGCGACTCCGATCTTTGAGCTAATTCGGGCGCAGGATGGACGCGAGGCGTCAATTAACGGCGAGACACGTACGCGTTGGGGCATCGTTCGCCCCGAGATCCTCATTCCGCTGCCGGCCGAGACTCGCCCGCCGTTGCCGCCTGCCGTCGGCGCGCCGCTGACGGCAGGCGCGCGCGTGCGCGTGGTGCGCGGTCCGCATATGGGACAGGTCGGCACGGTGACGGCGATTCCGGCGAGGACCGTGCGCATCGAAATCGGAACGAGAGTCCACGGCGCAGACGTCCGATTCAGTCCGACCGCGTCGGCGTTTGTGCCGTTCGCAAATCTGGAACTCTTGCGCTAAAATGGAGCGGGCTGACCCCGGAGGGAGACCGCATGACCACCGAAGAGATGAACGCCACCAATGGCAACGGCGACGAATCGCCTAACCGCACCTTCATCATTGCCGTCGGCGTCATGGCTGTGGTGCTCGTGTTGGGCATCATCGTCATCGTGATCGCGCTGAGCAACCGGAACGGACGGGCGCAGCAGACCGCCAATCAGACGGCGACCGCGCTGGCGGTGGCGCAAGTCAGCCCGACCGTGGAGCCGACGTTCACCCCGGAGCCTACCGACACGCCCGCTCCGACCGACACGCTTGCGCCGACGGCCACGCCGAGCGCGACAGCGATCGCGACGGGGCCGCCCGCTTCCGAGACGCCCGCTGGCGCCGCGGCGGCGCCGACAGTGACCTCCACGGCGACGCGCCAGCCGCCTGCGGCGCTCACTGCGACGGCTGCCGCGAGACGCACACCCTCCGCGACAGGCACGCCGGGCAGTGGAACCGGCACCATGCCGGGCACCGGCATCAGCGATGTGGCTGGTTTGGCGCTGGCGGGTGGACTCGTCGTCTTACTGTTCATTGCGCGCCGGCTGCGCACTTCACAGGCGTAGCGACAAGACGCGCCATAACGAGCGCCGGGCCAACGTCCTCGCCAGCGTTGGCCCCTTTTGCTGAAACATGTCATCGCCTCGCATTTTCCGCGCTGTGGACGCCGAATTCGTTCTTCGCACGTCGGCAGAAGGTTTCTCGTCGGCCATCGCCGGCCTGAGCAATGTGGGCAAATCGGCGCTGCTGCGCACGATCTGCTCGCCCGGAGTGCTGGCGCAGGCGTTGGGCGAGCGAGCCGGCGAGTTCGTGTTCATCTACGTCGACTGCAACCTGATGCTCACGCTCACACCGCAGGGCTTCTACGAGGTTACGCTGCGGGCGGCGCTGGACGCGCTCCGGCGCATCGGCGCGCCCGGTTCGATCGCCGCGCAGTTAGACGATCTCTATCGGACGATCGTCCAGCCGCCCAGCGAGTTCGCCGTGCCGCTCGCGTTCAACGACGCGATTGACGCGCTCAGCCGCAATCTCGATCGGAACATCGTATTTCTGTTCGACGAGTTTGACGAGCCGTTCGCGCGGCTCGACAGCCGTGTCCTGCTCAACCTCCGCGCGCTGAGCGACAAATTCGGCAGACGGCTGAGCTACGTCGTGGCGACCACGGCGCCGCTCAGTGCGCGCAGCGTCGACAGCGACGTGAGCGAGTTTGTCGAGCTGTTCGTCGGCCAGCAGCGCACGCTCGGTATGCTGAGCGACGGCGAGGCGCGGGCGCTCGTCTCCGAATGGACTGCCGTGGAGGGCGCGGCGCTCCAGCCGCACGAGATCGATTTCGTCGTCGAGCAGGCCGGCGGACACGCCGGGATGATCCAGGCCGTCACGCGCGTCGTCCTGGCGCTGGTCACCGGCGCGCCCGACAGCGCGCGCGGCCAGGCGCTGGCGCTGGCGAGCCAGCGTCTGGAAGACGATCAAGTTGCCCGCGCCGAATGCAGCAAGCTGTGGAGCCAGTTGAGTGACGACGAGCGGCACGCTCTCATCGATCTCGTGCTCGATTCGAGGGCCAGCATCGATCCGGCTTTGCTCGCCGCTTTGTGCGAGAAAGGCGTTCTCGTCGGCGAGCCGCCGCGCGTGTTCGGACAGCACTTTGCAGGCTTCGTGCGCCGCCAGCGGCGCGCGCGCCAGGCGGCGCAGTCCGGCGTGTGGGTCGACGTGGATGCCGGCGAGGTGACGGTGGATGGGCGCCAGGCGCCAACGCTCACCGACCTGGAGTACCGTCTCTTGCTGCTTTTGTGGGGACGTCTGGATAAGCTGTGCGACAAATATCAGATCGTCGAGAGCGTCTGGGGACAAGACTACATCGACGAGGTTGACGATGCCCGCATCGAGAAGCTGGTCAGCCGCCTGCGCGCCAAGCTCGAGACGGACCCGACAAATCCACGGTATTTGCTGACAGTGCGTGGGCGCGGCTACAAGCTCGTCGGTGTGTAAATGCAATCCTAACTGAATTGAAAGGTTGTCCCACGCCCGATCCGGGCTATAATCCCCTTACTGAATGAAACGCGGCCACCGATCAGCCGCCGGCTAACGGCATTCCCCTTCCAGGCTCGTCTGTGCCGCCCGTCACAGGCAGGAAATTGCGAGCGTATGGCATCCCCTATTCAGCTCCTGCTGGTTGAACCTGACGACGCAAACCGGCGGCGTATTCATCGAGCGCTGCGCGGGCGCGCGACGCGCTTTCGTATTACCGATGCACCCAGCCTGCAAGATGCGCCGCAGCGCCTCAGAGGCGCCCGGTACGATATCGCATTGGTCGATTTGGATGGCTGGCCCCGTCCGTTCGACGGGCTTGACCACCTTCTTCGTTCCGCGCCTGACCTGCCTGTCGCCGTGCTCTCGCGAAACAACCACGCTGCAGAAGCGATCCGGCGCGGCGCGTGTCGCTTCGTCGCGAAGACTGAGCAGGACCTGGCGCTGCTCCACTCGACACTCGCCGCCGTGGTCGAGCAAGCGAAGGAGCGCACCCGGACACAGGCTCAGTTGAAACAGCTTCAGTTGTCCGATGCGCGTTATCGCCTCCTGCTCGACCATGTCGCGGAAGCCTTGCTCCTGTGCGGCAGCGCGGGCGACATCCTGCATGTGAATCATGCGGCGGAAAAGCTGCTGGATCGGCCGGCGCAGGCGCTGATCGGCGCGCCGTTCGCGCGGCTCCTGTCGGGACACTCGCCATCTGCACTCCGCGACTGGGCTGGCTCACATCCCGTTCGCGTCGTGTTGCATAAACCCACCATCCCTGTGGAGGTTCGCGTCACGCCGCTGGCATTCGAAGATAGCTCCGTGTTTCTGGTTAAACTGCGAGACCTTCAGCGCGAGGAGCGATCTGAACGGCTCCTGCAGGCGCTGAGCCGCGCGTCGGCGGCCATGCAGGGCGCGCTGACTCCGCAGGACGTGCTCCGCGCGGCGGGCGAGCAGTTGCGTTCCATCGGACTGATTCTGTCGGTCTTCCGCTATCTGGATGACGAGCATGCCGTCGTGATGATTCACACGGAGCTTGGCCGGCGAGTCCTCTCGCAGGCCCGGCGCATGCTCGGATTTGACCCGATGGCCTATCAGGCCCGGGTGGATTCGTCACCGGTTCTCCAGTCGATTCTTTCCAGAGATTCGCCTGTGGTCCTCTCGGACGCGAACCAGGTCGTACGCGAATTGCTGCCGCGTCGCCTCAAGCGGTTGGCCGACCCGTTGGCGAAGCTCCTCAACTACGAGGAGCAGTTCGGCCTGCGCTTGACTCTCGCCGGAGAGACGTATGGATTGATTATGGTCGGTTATCCTCACGGCCATCTCGTGCCAGAGGATCAGCCGATTATCGAAGCCTTCGCCGTCCAGATTCAAGCGGCGCTCGAACGATCGCAGCGATTTGAAGTGACGCAGTCCCGGCTGGCCGATCAATTGCAGCAGCTCACACGGCTCGTGCGAGTGGGCGAGCAGATGCAACTGCGCCAGCCTCTCGACCGGCTGTTGGATGCGATCTGCGGCGCGATTTGGGAAAGTCTGAAGTGGGGCCAGGTGATCGTCTGGTTGTCTGAAGCACGATCCGCAACGATGTCGCCGGTAGCCGTGCGCGGCGTATCGCCAAAGAGCGCTGCCTGGCCGGGGGGTCTCGACGAGAAGATCTGGCGACGCAGCGAGTACCGCGTCGGGCGCTGCTACCTCGTGGCGGGCGGCGATCCTGGCGCACAGGCGTGGCAGCCAGGCGACATGCTTGTCGCGCCGATCGAAATCGGCGGCGCGCTGCTGGGCGCCATCCAGCTCGATCGACCGCAGAGCGGCCTGCGCCCGGCGCCGGACGACTTGACGGCGCTCGATCTATTCGCCAATCAAGCGGCTGTCGCGATAGAGAACGCGCAGTTGTACGTGCAGGCAGGCGATAGGTTGAAGCGACGCGTCGACAACCTGACGTCGCTGACCACATTGAGCGCGGTGGTCGATCAGGGCGATCTGCGCGCTTCGCTCGAGCAGGCGCTTTACCAGGTGCTACGCGTGTCAGGCATGGATGCGATCGACATCTCGCTGCTGGATTCGGCGACGGGCGAACTGCGACCCTACGTCTGGCGCGGTCTGTCCGACGCGTTCTGGGAAGAGGTGAAGACGTCTCCGACGCGCATCGGCGAAGGGGTTGGCGGGCGCGCGCTCGCCGCCGGCAGCGCGATCGTCGTGACCGAGGTGCCGACCGACCCACGCGTTCCCTACCGCGACAGCCTGGTGCGGGAGGGTGTGGAGACCGTCGTCGGGATCGGGTTGGCCGGGCGCGCGCCGGTCGGCGCGATGACGCTGTATGCGTACGAAGCGCGTCAGCTCGGAGACGAAACGCTCGACTGGCTCACCGTGGCCGGTCGCCAGATTGCGCTGTCGATCGAAAACAACCGTCTCATCGATGCCACGAGGCGCCGCCAGCGGATGGCGGAGGCCGTGCGCGAAGTCAACGCGGCCGTGGCCTCCAATCTGGAGCTTGACTCTGTGTTGGCGACCATTCTGGATCAGGCCAGCCGGGTCGTGCCCCATAGCTCATCCTGCATCATGCTGGCGGAGTCCAACACGCTGCGAGTGATCGCCGTGCGCGGGCTGGTCGATCCGGGAAACGTGATCGGCCGCGCCTTTCCGCGCGACGATCGGAACCCGGCCTGGCAGGCCGTCGTGAGTCGCGAGGCGCAGCTCGTCACCGATATCCGGGCCGCGGATGGAAGGTCCAACGGCGTCCTCGATGGAAGCGCTCAGTCGTGGATCGGCGCGCCGTTGATCGTCCGCGACGAAGTGATTGGACTGCTCGCGCTTCATCACCACCAGGCGGGATTCTACACGCAGGAAGACGCGCGCAACGCGTCGCTCATCGCGCAGCAAGCTGCGGTGGCGATCGACAACGCGCGGCGCTTCGAGATCGAACACGCGCGCTCCGAGCGCCTTCGACTGCTCAACGATCTGGGCCGCGAGCTGGTCGTCGCGCTGGATCGGGACACCATTGTGCGGCAGGCAGTCAAGCAGATTGCAGGCCGGTTTGGTTACAGGCACGTCGCGGTGTGGTGGCTCGACCCGGCGCTGAACGAGCTGGCGCCGATCGCGCGCAGCGACGAGCGCCGGCACGAGCAAGAAGCGCAATCGATGGCGCATCTGGCCGTCGGGCGTGGCATCGTCGGCCAGGCCGCCGCGACCCGGCAGACTTACGTGACCGGCGACGTCGACGCCGATCCGTACTACGTGGTCGACCCTTCGACTACGCTCAGGGTCGGCCCTGCCGACGCCAGCACCCGCTCCGAGATCGGCGTGCCCTTGCGCATTGAAGAGCGTATCGTCGGCGTGCTCGACATCCAGAGCGATCGCTCGAATGCATTTAGCGCAGACGACGTGATCATTCTCGAGACGGCGGCCAGTCAGATCGGCGCGGCTTTGGCGATCGCCGAGCTTTATCAGGAGACGCAGGCGCGCGCCGGCAATCTGTCCTTGCTATTCGCGGCCAGCCAGGAGCTGGGCAGCAGTCTCGACAGCGATCAGGTGTTCGGCCGCCTGGCGCAGTGGATTGTGACCGCCGTCGAGGCGACCAGCGCCCGCGTTTACGTGTGGGATCTCCAGACCAACGTAGGGCGCCTGCTGGCGCAGTACGTGGGCGCTCGCGCCAGCGCTGGCGAGCGCCAATCGCGTGTGGGTGTGGAGCAAGACCTGGGCGGGCTTTCGATCCTGGTCACGGCGATGAAGGAACACCGCTGGACGGTTTATGAGACCACCACGGATCACGACGCGATCGACGCGGCGCTGCGCGAGGTTCTGCGCGCAGGTGTTGTGCACAGCGCGCTGTATCTCCCTCTCGTCGTGCGCGAGCGACCGATCGGCTACGTCGAGATTTGGGAGACCGGGAGAATCCGCTCCTGGACACCGGATGAGGCATACGTGTGTCAGACGATTGCCAACGTGGCAGCCAGCGCGATCGACAACGCTCGCTTGTTCGAGGTCGAGCGCCAGCGTCGAAAGGTGGCCGAAACGGTGCGCGAGCTGGCGGCGGTCATCAGTTCGTCGCTCGAGCCGCAGGCGATTCTCGAGTCGCTGCTCGATCGGGCCGCCGAGCTGATTCCGTACGATTCGGCGGCTGTCTTCATTGCGCCGGGCGAGCTATCGGCTACGGGGGCCGAACTCTCGGGGCAGTTACGCATCGCCGTAAGCCGAGGCATGCCGGCGGAGGCGCATGACTCGCCGCCGGGCTTGGCCGAAGAGGTGCTCCGCACGCGGCGGGTATCGATCTGCGCCGACGCACGCGAAGGGGGGGAGCGGGGCGCGGCGCATGGCCCTTCGGCGCTCCCCCCTTCGGAGGTCGCCTCACTCCCCCTCGCTTTGCTCGGGGTCGGGGACTTCGCAGGGCAAGCCCTCGATCACGTGCGCGGTTGGCTGGGCGCGCCGCTCGTCGTCAAAGGGAGCGCGATCGGCGTGCTGACATTCGACAGCCGAACCCCCGCCCGGTATCGCCGCGAGCACGCCGAGATCGCGGAGACGATTGCCAACCATGCGGCCGTGGCGATTGAGAACGCGCAGCTCTACCAGGAGGCGCGGCAGCGCGTAGCCGAGCTGGAGACCTTGCAGGCCGTCAGCCTGGAGATGATCCAGTCTCTGGATGCCAGGCGCGTCTCGCAGGCCATCGCCGACGGCGCCCTGCGCCTCCTCTCCGCGACGGTGGTTCACCTGTTCAGCTTCGACGCGGAAACCGATAAGGTGGAGTTGGTGGCCTTCTCGACGGCGCCTGGCTTCAAGGAGGTCGGGCGGCCTACGCCGCGCCGCGAAGGCATGACCATGCGCATTGCTCACAGCGGCCAGGCTGTCGTGATCAACGATCCGCAGAACGATCCGGCTTTCGGGCCCATCACGCGTGCGACAGCCGAGCAGGGAGCGAAAGCCCTGGTCGGCTTGCCGCTCAAGGTGCGTGAGAAAGTGCTCGGCGTGATGAACGTGCTCTTTCACGCTCCACACATCGTCGTCGACAACGAAGTCCGCATCTTGGGGCTGTTGGCCGATCAAGCCGCGACGGCGCTCGAAAACGCGCGCCTCTTCGAGGGGGAGCAGAAGCGCCGCGTCGCGGCCGACGTGCTGCGCGAGATTTCGGGTGTGCTGACGAGCACGCTCAATCTGGGCGAACTGTGCGAGCGCCTGTTCGATCAGATCGCGCGCGTCATCCCCTACGCCAGCGCTGCGGTGACGCTCGTCGAAGCATCGCGTCACCTGCGGATTATCGCCGGCCGCGGCTTTCAGCAGCCCGCGCAGATTATCGGCAGGACGCTGGCACCCGGCGACGCCAGCCTCTCGGGCCGCGTCATCGATGCCCGCGAGCCGCTCGTTGTGGAGGATGTGCAGCAACTCGGCAACTGGGAAGTGCTGCCGGGCATGGAACGGGCGCACGGCTGGATGGGCGCGCCGCTCATTGCGCGCGACCAGGTGATCGGCACTCTGTCGGTGGACCACGAGCAGGCCGGCATCTACCGCCGGGAGCAGGCGGAGTTGCTCGGCGTGATCGCGAACCAGGCCGCGGCGGCTATCACGAATGCGCGGTTGTACGAGCAGGCGCTCGAGCGCGAACGGTTCGCCTCGGCGCTGGGCCGCACCAGCCTCGCGATCATGTCTTCCCTGGAGCTTGACGAGGTGCTGGAGCAGATCTGCCGTGAGAGTGCGGGCGCGTTCAACGTGGACAGCGGACTGGTGTGGCTGGCCGAAGGCGATGATCTGGTTGGCTTCGCGGGGCATGGGCCTGCGCGTGAGGGCTTCGTCGGCGTGCACGTCGGGCTTGGCGATGCGTCTATCCTTGGGGCGCGTGTGCTGGCCGAGCGCCGGGGTGAGTATATCAATTATGCCGAAACCGACCCGCGCGACAATCGCGAGCTGATTCACAGGATGGGTCTCAAGTCGCTGTTGGGTGTGCCGATGGTCCAGGACGATGCGCCCATCGGCACACTGGTCGTCGGCGATTCCGTTCGGCCTGACCCCTTCTCGGCTGCCGATATCGAGCGCGCGCAGGTGTTGGCCAGCCACGCCGTGATCGCGATCGAGAACGCGCGCCTGTTCCAGGCCGAGCAGCGCCGCGCGCGCCAACTGGCGCTGGTCAATCGCGTGGGGCTGGATATCACGTCCATCCTCGATCTGGATCAGTTGGCGCAGACGGTGGTCGAGGAGATTCGCGGCGCGTTCGGCTACTACCACGTGAGTGTGGTGACGATTCACGGCGGCGAGCTGGTGTGGCGAGCCGGCGCTGGCGGCGATGTGGAAGGCTGGACGCCGGCCGGAATGCGAAGGCCGGTAGGGGTGGGCATTATCGGCGCCGTGGCCGCTACCGGGGAGATGCTTGTGGCGCCGGACGTGCGCAGGGATCCGCGTTACGTCAGTTCTCCGGAAGTCCAGCGCACTCTGTCTGAAGTCGCGCTCCCACTCAAGGCGAAGGGGTCGATCGTCGGGGTGCTGAACGTCGAGAGCGACTACGCCAGCGCGTTCGGCGAGGAGGATCTGGCCGTGCTGACCGCGCTCGCCAGTCAGCTCGGCGTGGCCGTGGAGAACGCCATGTACGCCACGTCGCTGGAAACGCGCGTGGCCGAGCGCACGGCGGAAATCCGTCGTGAGCAGGAGCGCACGTTCACGATTCTCAACAGCGTCGCCGACGCAGTCCTGGTGACAGATCTCGCCGGCGCCATTGTGCTGACCAATCCCGTCGCCGACGCGCTGCTGCGCGAAGATCAGGAGGCGGAGCAGCCGGATCGCCTGCACACATGGCTGCGCGAGCTGTCGCCCGCCAGCGGTTCTCCGAAGATCGACGCCGGCGGGCGCACGCTGCAAGCGGCAGTGGCATACATCCGGGAAGAAGACCGGCGGGTCGGCCACGTGATCGTGCTGCGCGACATTACACGCTTGGAAGAGGTGGATCGGCTCAAGACTCAATTTGTCACGACAGTCTCACACGAGTTGCGCACGCCCCTGACAAACATCAAACTCTACCTGGGACTGTTCCAGAAGGGAAAGCCGGAGAAGCGCGAGCAGTATCTCGTCACGCTGCAAAACGAGGTCAACCGCCTGGAACGCCTGATCATGGACCTGCTCGATCTGGCGCGCCTGGAGCGCGATCGGCAGATGGTGACCCGCAACGTGATCGATCTGGCTGAAGTGCTGCAGCACGTCGTCAGCACGCTCGAACCGCAGGCCGAAGCCAAACGCCAGTCACTCCACTTGCGGCTCACGGAGCAGGCGCTGTACGTGCCGGCCGATCGGAACCAGATGATTCAGGTATTTGTCAATCTGTGCGCCAATGCTATCAACTACACGCCGCCGGACGGGCGGGTGGAGCTGGAAGCGTCAACCATGCTGCGAGACGGTCGAAACTGGGCCGTCGTGTCGGTGAGCGACAATGGCATCGGCATACCCGAGGAGGATCGTGAGCGGGTTTTCGATCGCTTCTATCGCGGCCAGGCAGAGCACTTCGAGGTGCGGGGAACGGGGCTGGGGCTGTCCATTGTCAAAGAAATCGTCGTGCAGCATTCTGGACAGATCGAATTGGAAAGCCGGGTGGGGCTGGGCAGCACTTTTACCGTCTGGCTTCCGATGAGTTGAGTGTGGAGGTTTCGTATGCAGTTAGCACAACGCATTCTGGTTGTCGAAGACGACGTGGCGATGGCCGGTGGCATCTGCGACGTGCTCGAACTGGCGGGCTACGAGGTGCGCGTGGCGCATCACGGCCATCAGGCCCTGGACGAGATCGGCAAGTGCCCGCCCGACCTGATCGTGTCGGATATTATGATGCCGGAAATGGACGGCTACGAGTTGTTCAAAAAGGTCCGATCGAACCCGGACTGGATCCTGATCCCGTTCATTTTCCTCACCGCCAAGGGCCAGAAATCGGACATCCGGTTGGGCAAGACGATGGGCGCCGAAGACTACCTGGTCAAGCCCTTCGATTGGGAAGACCTGTTGGTCGCAACGCGTTCCAGGCTGGAACGCGCTCAGGCGCTGCAGCAGGCGTCTCAATCCGAGCTCAACGCGCTGAAGAACCGCATCCTCAATACCCTGAGCCACGAGTTTCGCACACCGCTCACCTACATCACCGGCTACACGGATCTGCTTCAGGAGCCGGATCTGACGCCGGAGCAGTTGCGCCAGTTCCTCAAGCGGCTGCAGAGCGGCAGCACCCGGCTGAGTCGCCTGGTGGAAGACTTCCTATTCCTCGTCTCGCTGGAGGCGGGCGAGGCTCACACAGCCTACATGCTCCAGCGCGATCGCTTCTCAGATTGGTCTGCCATGATCCAGCGCGTCTTGGCGCGATACGCCGAGAAGGCGGTCGCTCACAAGGTGACGCTGAGCGCGGATGTGGCTGCTGGCCTGCCCGAGACGACCATTCACGCGGCCTACGTCGAGGATGCGGTGTCGCGCCTGGTCGACAATGCCGTCAAGTTCACGATCGGCAAGGAAGGCCGGGTGCAGGTATCGGCAACGGAAAAGGACGCCGGTATCTTGATCGGCGTAGCAGACGAAGGCATGGGTATCTCCGAGCAGGATGTGTTGAAAACCTTCCAGTCGTTCCACCAGGTCGATCGGGAGACGCACGAACAGCAAGGCGCCGGAGTGGGACTGGCTATCGTCAAGGGCGTCGTCGACCTGCACGGCGGTCGGATCGACGTGAAGAGCCGGGTCGGCGAAGGCAGCACGTTCAGCATCTGGCTTCCTGTTCTCAAAGAGTAACCGCCGAGACTCGGTAGATCCGAATTTGAGCCACGGCCGAGACTTCGGAAGTCCTTAAGTGGCCTGTCGCCAGCGAAACGACTCGGATTTCCGGCCGCCGTCGCCTGCGAGAATACGCCTTGAGACTTCCGAAGTCTGATGATTGGACTGTCAGGCGAGTGTCCGATGCCCGTCAAGCACGCCGTGAGTTCGGGTAGTATCCTGTCACGCAGAATTTGATCACTCCTGAGGAGGACAGTGCCATGGCATCCCTGTTGGAGAAAGTGCAGACGCTCATTTCGGCCAACCTGCACGCGCTCGTCGACTCGGCGCTCAAGGCGAACTCGGTAGCCGTCATGGACGAGTACATCCGCCAGGCCGAAAACAACCTGGAGGCGCTGGAGGATGCGGCCGCGACGGTCGGGGGCAGCGTCAAAACCCTCAAGCGCAAATACGAGGACTATTCCGCCCAGGCCGCCAAGCTGGATCGCGACATCGATACACTGCTCACGCAAAACCGCGATGACCTGGCATCGGCGGCGCAGGCCAAGCTCAACACCACGCAGCGCCTGGCCGAGGATTACAAGGAGCAGTGGGAGCGCCAGCAGGCTGAGTACCAGAACCTGATGGACGCCAGGCTCAAGCTGGAGGCCAAGCTCACGACGATCAAACAGGAGCGCGAGGAGCTGCTGGCGCTGCTCGAGCTGGCGAAGAGCAAGGAACTCACCATCAAGACGATCAAGTCGCTGGACGACGTGGTGGGCATCGGCGACGCCGACGTCGCTCGCATCGGCGAATCGATTCGCGCCCGCCTGGACAAGGCGCAGGCCAAGAGCGAAATGCTGGCCAGCCGTCTGGACGAACAGATGGACGAAGTCTTGGAAAAGGGGTCGCTGGACAATCAACTGGCCGAGCGCAAGAAACGATTGGGCCTGAGCTGATCGAACGCCCAGTCATCACCAGGCCCCCGAAAGTCCCAATCGGGGGCAGGCGCGAAGCAAGGCGGGGCCGGCACCGAGGGTGGTGGCCCCCCTTTTCGTCAGGGACGATGCGGATTGCGCTTCGCGGTGAGACGGGGCCGAGTTCGAAACGGTTCCAAGCAGAACACGGGTGGAGACGCGCATGGCAACCGATCGGTCGTCGCTGCACAGCCGCTCTTTGAGAGCGATGCTGGTCAATGCCTTGCTCGATTGGCGCGGCGCGGCGGTGTTGGCGGCGGCGCTCGTCTTGAGCGTGCTGCTGCCATCCCCGCTGCCCGGCTGGCAGACCTGGTATTGGTGGCTGGCGGGTATCGTGGGCTGGCTTGCCATCTCCTTCGCCATCTTCGTCAATCCGAATACGGGCGCGCAAGTCGTGCAGAAGATGCTTCGCGTCAAATTCGATCCGGCGGCGATCAAGGATGACGAATCGCGCAGGACCATTGAGAAGGGCCTGGAGTACCGGGCGCAGATCGAGGCGGCGGCGAACCGCGCGCGATCCGGCTTGCTGCGCGATAACCTCGCCGAGACGGCGGACGAGATCGATCAGTGGCTCGATAATATGTACTCGCTGGCGGTGCGGCTGGACGCCTTCGCAGTCGATCGGACCATTCAACAAGACCTCCACTCGGTGCCCTCGACGATCCAGACCTACGAACAGCGCCTGAGGAGCGTCACCGACGACAGGCTGCGCGCGCAGATGCTGGAAATCTATGATGCCAAGAAAGCGCAGTGGGAGTCGCTGAAGAATCTCCAGGCGACGATGGCGCGCGCCCGGCTGCAGATGGACAGCGCGCTGACCGCGCTCGGCACCGTATACTCGCAGATACTCCTGATCGGCGTGAAGGATATCGACAGCGGACGCGCGCAGCGCCTGCGCGAAGACATCGCCGAAGAGATCAAGAGCCTGCACGACGTCGTTCAGGCGATGGATGAAGTGTATCAATACGAGCGCTGACACGTTGGCGCGAGTCGCATACCATACGCTCATCTTCGGCCCGCACGCCGCGCCCGCGAAGCAGATGAGCGAGGCTTAGAGTTGTCTCTGAGCGGGAGGATGCGATGGATTTCGGTCAACAGCTCTTTGAGTTTCTGAAGAACCCCAACGTAGCCTACGTGCTGCTGATTCTGGGACTGTGGATGCTGGCGATCGCGGTGACGACGCCGGGCACGGGTTTTGCCGAAGTCGTAGCCGCCATTGCGCTGGTGGGTGCAGCAGTCGGCCTCTTCAATCTGACGGTGAACTTCGCGGGTATCCTGCTGATCGTCGTCGCCTTTGCTCTATTCATCGTCGACGTGTTTTCGCCAACGCACGGCATCTTGACGTTCGGCGGCGTCGTCTCGCTCGTACTCGGCTCGCTGTTCCTGTTCCCAGGACGGGAAGTGGGCGCGGGCGTATCCGGCTGGCTGATCGGCGGCGCGGCCGCGATCTCGACGGGCATGGCCGGCCTGGTGCTGCACGCGCTGGCAAGAACGCGGCGGGAAAAGGGCGTGGGCATGGCCGTGCTGCAGGTGGTGGGCGCGAAGGGCCGAGTGCGCACGGCGCTCGTTCCCGGCAAGACAGGCACCGCGCAGATCGCCGGCCAGTTGTGGACCGTGGAAGCCGGCGAGCCGATCGAGTCGGGCGCGGAAGTGGTCGTGGAGCGCGCCGAGGGCTTGAAATTATATGTGCGGCGCGCGGAATCGGCCACGGCTGCGCCGTCGACGCCTCAGGACGGATGACGGCTTGATGCATACAAAGGAGGCTTTACCATGGAAGTAGTCCTCGGCGTTGTCTTGTTTGCCCTGCTGGTTCTGCTCGTGGGTCTGGTTGTCAGCATGATCCGTATCGTGCCGGAGTACCAGCGGCTGGTGGTGTTCCGGCTGGGCAAGTGCATCGGTCAAAGGGGGCCTGGCTTTATCCTTCTGTATCCCTTCGGCATCGATAGGGCGGTCAGCGTCGATCTGCGCGAGGAAGTGCGCGAGGTGCCGCACCAGACGAACATCACCAAGGACAACGCGTCGATCGGCATCGACTTCCTGATTTACTGGCAGGTGGTGGATGCCGTGAAGAGCGTGCTGGAGGTGAGCAACTTCCGCCAGGCCGCGCTCGGCATCGCCACCACGACGCTGCGCGCAGTCATCGGCGACATCGCACTGGACGACGTGCTGGCGCAGCGCGAGCACATCAATCAGGTGCTGCGCGCTAAGCTGGACGAGGTGACGGAGCGCTGGGGGGTGAAGGTTACGGCCGTGGAAATCCGCGAGATCGTCCCGCCGCGCGAGATTCAGGAGGCGATGACGCGCCAGATGAGCGCCGAGCGCTCGCGCCGGGCGGTGGTCACGGAGGCGCAAGGCCAGCGCGAGGCGGCGATCACCGTCGCCGAAGGCCAGAAGCAGTCGGCGATCCTGCGGGCGGAGGGCGAGAAGCAGGCAGCCATCTTGCAGGCCGAGGGGCAGCGCGCCGCTCAGGCGCTCGTCGCCGAAGGCTTCGCCGTCGCGCTGGACCGCGTGTACGCGGTCGCCAAGACGGTCGATGCCAAGACCTTGTCGCTGCAGTATCTCGAAGCGCTCAAGGCCATCGGCGCCAGCCCGTCCACCAAGTTCATCTTCCCGATGGAGCTGACGACCATGCTTCGATCGCTGGCCGGCTACACCGAAACGGCGTTCTTGAAGCAAGACGGCGCACAGCAAGCGGGCTAAGGGCCTATCCCAAAACTCCCGGAGTGCGGGCTTCAGTTCGCTTTAGAGCGGATTCCGATTGCGTGTACGCCAATCCGGAGTCGAGCCTTTAGGCGGTTTCCGGCTGAAGCCTCGACTCCGGCGTAAATCAAAGTGGAATCCGCTCTAGATAGGGCAGACTGAAGCCTGCGATCCGGTTTTCGGATTGGCTCTGAGCGGTTGTGTGTCCCACCTGCCTGACGTGAGGGTCGAGAGCCGAAATGTGCGCTCTCGACCCTCGTGTTTTGAGGGAGCCGATCAGAGCGTATTCGTGATAAGGGGACGTGATTGGACGTCGAGATCGTGCGAGCCAGTTGGCGCGATGCGTGGGCGTTGAGCCGCCTGGACAGAAGATGCTTCAGCCAGGTCGATGCCTATACCTGGCTCACTTATCTCAGCCTGTGTCTCTGGCCGGGCGTCGTGACGCTGAAGGCCGTCTCGGGTGAGAAAATCGTGGGCGTCGTGGCCGGCGACCCGCGCAGATGGCGCGGTTACACGCTCATCGTCACCCTGGCCATCGATCCGGATTGGCGTCGTCGCGGCATCGGCAAGCGCCTGATGCGCGCCTGCGAAGCTCGCTTCGACCTGCCTCGATTTCGCTTGCAGGTTCGAAAGAGCAACGCGCCGGCGATCCGGCTGTATCAGAGACTGGGCTATTCCATGGTCAATACCCTGCCTGGATATTACGGCGACGGCGAGGATGCCTACGTGATGGAGAAGGCGAACAGGTGAAAAGGTTGAGGAGCAAACATGGCGAAAACCGAGCTGTTTCGGGTGATTGCGCGCACGATCATCGTGACGCCGGGGCGGCGCGTGGTGTTGGTGACCAGCCACAATAGCACGGCGCTGGTGCTGCCCGGCGGCGCGGTGGATCAGGGTGAGTCACTGCCGCAGGCTGCGATACGCGAAGCGAAGGAAGAATGCGGCCTGGACGTGACCGTCGGGCGCGCGATCTGGGTGCGAGAGTTTCACGACCTGACGCGCGGCCAGGCCAACCTGGAGGTGTACTTCACCGCGCAGCCTGTTACCGGCGCGACGCCGCCCGATCGCTGGCAGCACTCCGATCCGGGCCGGCCCGGCCTCGCGCGGCAGGTAGGGCTTTACTCTCGCGAAGACCTGCAGGCGATCCCGGCCAACGTGTATCCCATCGAGCTGCGGCGCGCATTCTGGATCGGGCTGGAAGAGGGGTTCGAGAATGCGTATTTAGGGAGCTTCAGGGGCTGAGTTACGTGCGACGCACTTTAGAAGTGCGTCGCACGTTTAGTGACGCATCTACCGGAAGGTGGTACAATTGCTTGGATTCGCTTTTGACTACCTTGCCAGATGCATCTGGCTTACCCGGGTGAGGTGAAACAGATGAGCGTTACCGAAGCAAGGACGGGACCGTCCCCGTCCGGAGTCAAAGATCGTGGCCTGATTGTCAACGACTTCTCAATCACGGCTGCGACGGTGAACGGATCGGGCAGCCAGACGGCCAACAATACCCTGATCCGCGCCATCCACAAGATAGGCGTGCCGGTCAGCGGCAAGAATCTGTTCCCTTCGAATATCCAGGGATTGCCGACCTGGTTCACCATCCGCGTCAGCAAAGACGGTTATATCGCTCGCCGCGAGCGCGCGGAGATCCTGGTGGCGATGAACAAGGCGACCATCGCCGAGGACATTCAGAAGCTCGAATCGGGAGGCATCTGCCTGTACCCGATCGACGACCCGCTCCCGGTCCAGCGCGACGACGTGGCCTTCTACCCTATGCCGGTCAACGAGCTGGCGAAGAATTCGGGGGCCGACGCCCGTCTGCGTCCATACGTCGCCAACATGGTCTACGTAGGCACGCTGGCCTACCTGCTCGGCATCGATCTGAAGGAGATCGAGGCGGCGATCACATCCCACTTCGACGGCAAGAAGAAGCCGATCGACATGAACATGGGCGTCGTCAACGCCGCACACGAGTGGTCGTCGACCCACTTGACCAAGACCGATCCCTTCCGCATCGATCGCATGGACGCCACGGATGGCACGTTCGTGATCGACGGCAACACAAGCGCCGCGCTCGGCGCGATCTTCGGCGGCGTGTCATTCGCGGCCTGGTACCCTATCACGCCGGCGACGTCGCTGGCCGATGCGCTGAACGAGTATCTGCCGAAGCTGCGTCGGGAGCCGGACGGCAAGGCGACGTACTCGGTCGTCCAGGCCGAGGACGAGCTGGCCGCGATCGGCATGGTGATCGGCGCGGGCTGGGCCGGGGCGCGGGCCATGACAAGCACGTCGGGGCCGGGCCTGTCGTTGATGGCCGAGTTCGCAGGCTTTGCCTACTTCGCAGAGGTCCCGGCGGTCATCTGGGATATCCAGCGCATGGGCCCGTCGACCGGGCTGCCGACTCGCGTCTCCCAGGGCGACATCGAAGAAGCGTACTATCTCAGCCACGGGGACACACGCCACGTGTGCCTGATTCCCGGCAACATGCAGGAGTGCTTCGAGTTCGGCAACACCGCGTTCGAGCTGGCCGAGCGATTGCAGACGCTGGTCATCGTGCTGAGCGATCTCGACCTGGGCATGAACCTGTGGCCGACCGGGCCGTTCACGTATCCCGAGAAGCCGATGGATCGCGGCAAAGTGCTGTCGGCGGAGGATCTCAAGCGGCTGGGCGGCTCGTGGAAGCGCTACGCGGACGTGGACGGCGACGGCATCGGCTGGCGCACGCTGCCCGGCACGGATCACCCGATGGCTGCTTACTTCACGCGCGGCAGCGGTCACAACGAGGCCGCCAACTACACCGAGCGCCCCGAAGACTGGCAGCAGAATCTGGAGCGGCTGGCGCGCAAGCACGAGACGGCGCGCACGCTCGTCCCGCCACCGATGATCGACATGACGGAGGACGCAGAAGTTGGCATCATCTCGTATGGCTCGAACGATCCGGCGGTGAAGGAAGCGCGCGACCGGCTGGCCGCGCGGGACATTCGGACGTCCTACTTGCGACTGCGCGCGCTGCCGCTGGAGCACACGTTGGCGGAGTTCGTCAAGAAACATGCGCGCCTGTACGTGGTGGAAAACAACTTCGACGGGCAGATGCATGACTTAATTCAGTTGCACACGCCGGAGTATGCGGCGCGGCTCGTATCGCTATCGAAGTGTGACGGGCTTCCCCTCAGCGCGCGCTGGATCACGGAAGCGATTTTGGAGCAAGAGCGGTAAAAGTTCCTTTAGTTCCCTGAACTCCTTACGAAAGAACAGGAAGGATCTGAAGGAACTCAAGGAACTCGTGCTCGACAGGAGCATCTACTGATGACGACGACAGTACTGCCCAGCAAATCCGCCAACGTGAATCTCGTTGGCTTGACCAAGATCGATTACAAGGGGCTGCCCTCGACGCTGTGCAACGGCTGCGGGCACGATTCGATCTCCAGCCAGATCATCCAGGTGGCCTACGAGATCTCGCTGCCGCCGCACCGCATCGCCAAATTCAGCGGCATCGGCTGCTCGAGTAAAAGCCCGGCCTATTTCATGGGCCGCTCGCACGCACTCAACGGGACGCACGGCCGCATGCCCTCTCTGGCGACGGGCGCGACGACCGTCAACAAAGACCTGATCGCCGTCGGCGTGAGCGGCGACGGCGATACGGGCAGCATCGGACTCGGCCAGTTCAAGCACATGCTGCGCCGCAATACGCAGATGGTGTATATCATCGAGAACAACGGCGTCTACGGCTTGACCAAGGGCCAGTTCTCGGCCACGGCCGACCTCGGCCAGACGCTGAAGTACGCCGGCACGAACGAGCTGCCGCCGATCGACCTGTGCCTGGAGGCCATCATCGGCGACTGCGGCTTCGTCGCCCGATCGTTCGCCGGCGATCCCAAGCAGGTGCAGGCGCTGCTCAAGGCGGCTTTCAGCTTCAAGGGGCTGGCCGTGATCGACATCATCAGCCCGTGCGTCACCTTCAACAACTCCGAGCTATCGACCAAGAGCTACACTTGGGGCAAGAACCACGAAGAGGCCCTGCACGACATCGCATTCGTGCCGGCCCTCGAAGAGATCACGGTCGATTATGAGGAAGGGACGGTCAAGGATGTCGAGTTGCACGACGGGTCGATCATCCGCCTGAAGAAGCTGGGCAAGGACTACGATCCGACTGACAAGGCCGCAGCCATCGCGCTGCTGGAGAAGACCAGGGCGGAGCAGTTGTTCATCACTGGCCTGATCTACATCAACGAGGGTCGCCCGAGCCTGGCCGAGCGCGAGCGGCTGGTCGATACGCCGCTGGCGTACTTGCCGGAAGAGAAGCTGCGCCCGCCGCGCGAGGCGCTAGATCGCATCAACGCGGCGTTTATGTAGTTCCCAGGTCGAATCGCGTTCGGGTTCACTGCGAATCAAAAGCTGGGAGATCGGCTGATGTCAGTTGAAACGGTTACATTGCGATTGCCTGAGGCGTTGTACCGGCGATTGGCCGAGACGGCGCGTGTCACCCGGCTGGGATGATGTGCCTGCGGAATTTCAGATCGTCGGTGCCCGACGCCGGTGGGTTGTCAGCGGCTGGCATCCGCCGAGGGATTAAACGCAAAGAGCCGCCCCCAATCGGGACGGCTCTCAACTCTAACTCCCAACTCTAACTCTACTTCGCCTGCACCTTGATCGTGCGCGGCTTGACTTCCTCGGCCTTCGGGACGCGAACCGTCAGCAGCCCATTCTCCAGCCCGGCCTCGATCTTGTCGGCCTGGATGTCCTCGGGCAGCTCGAACGTGCGGCTGAACTTGCCGTAGCCAATCTCGCTGCGCAGCGTGCGGGCGTTCTCGTCGGCCGACAGCGCCGGCGCGATCGTCTCACCGCTGATGCGGATCGTGCTGCCCTGCGTCTCGATGTGGACGTCCTCGGCGCGCAGGCCCGGGGCGACGGCGACGAAGGTGTATCCCTCACCGTCTTCGGTGATGTCCATCGGCAGCCGCGAGCCGATACCCCACACCGTGGCCCACTCGCGCGACACAGGGGCGAAAAAACGATCGCTCACGAAGCGGTCCATGACGTTGAAGATCGGATCGTTGCGCAGCACCAGACTTCGAGTCATCATTTCGATATCCTCCTTGAGTGGTCTCCTGTCTGTAAACTGCGCCCAGGATACCCGCTTTGCATTAGAGCGACGCAAGCGGCGCGCTAGAGGAGCATTAGAGGGGCGTTAGAGTTGTATTGGAGAGCGACGGAAAACGGACGGGTGGTTTTGATGGGCGTAGCGTAGGGCCTCGTGCCCGTCAGACGCCCACAAGGGGCTAAGCTACCCATCATTTTGCATGTGGTGGAGTGCTAGGGGGAGACGGCGTCGACTGCCGGCTGGACGGCCGCCTCGTCCGGCCCGGCGACGATCAGCGTGCGGTCGCCGCGCTGAGCGAAGTACGTCGTCACTGGCCCGTCCCACCATTCGATCCCGGCCTGTGTCCGCGTCGGGTTGTCCAGGTCGAATCGGGCCCTGAGGTATTCTCGGTAGACCTCGGCGAATTCCTCGGCGTCGCGCTCCGAATCCCATGCCTGCGAGATGACAAGCACATATTCAAAGGTGTCCGGCGTGGCCGTGTCGGCGTTGGGTGAGACGTACACGGCGTAACGGTCGCCGCCCCAACCCGCGGCGGCCCGTTCGACAGATGCTGTTCTGCTAATGTGCTCGGTCAAGTATTGGCGCAGCATGAACTCGCCGAGTGTGTTCTCGTCGGCCAGTCGCCAGCCAGGGGGCAGTGTGCCGGTGAGCGGCGGCAGCGCGATCGGGATCGGTCGATCGTCCGGGTAGGCGAACGGGTGCAGAATTTGCTCCGACGAGATTGGCGGGTCGTCGAAAGCGGCGTCCACCGCCGGCCAGCCGCCTCCGAGTTGCAGCGACAGCACGAAGGCCATGCCGCTCAGGTAGGGAAACATCAGCGATTCGCGAAACACGCGCGGCGCCGAATTGAAGACCGGCATGCCCTGCACTGCGCTCATCATCGCCAACTGATCGCCGAGCGACAGCGCATCCTGCGCCCACTGCTGCATGAGCAGCGTGCCGTCGCCTTCGACCAGCGCCTGGTACGCAAGCTGCCGATCGGCGTCCTCGATTTGGAGGGCCTTGTCGTTGCTGAAGCCCAGGCCGGCGAGGTCGAAATGCTGGTTCTGCAGCGCGTGGTCAAACTCGTGCGCGAAAGTGATCCGCTCCAGCACCGAGAGATCGCCCGGCTTAGCGATGACGTACAACCGGTCCTTGTCGGGATCGTAGAAGCCCGCAATCTGCTCGCTGTACAGGTCGGTCAGGAAATCGTACAGATCGAAGCCCGGCTCGACCAAGTCGAACGCGGCCAGCGTCAGCGCATCGCTGCGCGCGTCCGCCTGGCTGTAGTTCTTCTCCTGCAAGTCGACGACGTATCCGCGAAGCTCCTCGCTCGACATCAGCGTTCGCGTGACCGGACGGATGGCGGTCAGCCCGCGCATCTCCTGAACGGCCTGCTCGATCGCGTCCATCGCCGCGGCGTTCTCGGGTGAGATGACTGAGACCGGCTCCTGGCCGGCGTCGCGCAATTGCTGTTTGAGCGCGTCGATCTGCGCCTGCAGCTCCTCGATCCGGGCGTGCAGCCTCGCCGCTTCCTCGTCGCGCTCCTCGATCTGCGCCTGCAGATCGGCCGAGCGGGCGCGGCTCTCGGCCAACTCGTCTTGGAGCGCTTGGTTCTGCTGAGCCAGCGCGTACACACCGATGCCCAAGGCGATCAGCGCGGCGGGAATCAACACGATCAAGATGCCGGTGACGACTTGCTTCACAATGGCTCCCTGCGCGGCGATGGTAGCATGGCAACATAGGGCTGTCAAACGATGAAAACGCGGCGCGGTCTTCAGGCACTACGCCGGTGTGCACGCAAAGGTTGTCATCAACCGTAGGGCGCGTTTCCATACGCGCCGCAAATTACGTCCCGCCTGACATGTCTTGCGTACACACCTACGCCGGGTTCGCTTGACGAAGTACAAGGCAATCAATATGATTGCTTACGAATTCAGTTGAGGTAAAGCGAATGGTTACAGCCACCGCCAAGGTCAGCCGCAAGAACCAAGTCGTGCTGCCCAGGGAAGTCCGTAGACGACTAGGCGTTAAAGCGGGCGACAATCTGCTGTTCGTTGTTCGTGAGGGCGAGATCATCGTCCGGGCACGACCGGCCAGTTTCACCAAAGCCATGCGCGGGCTGCATAAACACGTGTGGGACAAGATCGACGTGGATCGCTGGCTGGCCGAGGAGCGCCAGTCGTGGGAGTAGCCGCACTGCGCCACCGGCTGCGCGGGTGGAAGAGCGTGGCGCTAGAGTGGTATTGCTATCCGATTTCGTGTAGACCCATCCAGTGCATGTCCAGAAGCCTTCGCACGATTTAGTCACGCAAACGTCCTGCAAGTCAACATTTGACTTGCAGGACTTCACGTTTTACGCATCACGTTTCACTTCTCAAACGGCACCGCCACGGTCATCCCCCACCGCAGTCGCGGATCTGCCTCGAGTAACCTGATCTTCACGGGGTAGGTCACGTCACCGCTCCTTTCCTCAAACAACGCCCCGATCGATTCCACTTCGCCCTTCAGCGTCAGTTCCGGCAGGGCGTCGACTTTCACCGTCACCGGCTGCCCGGCGCTCACGGCGGGCACGTCGATCTCGGTCAGGTCGTCGGTCTCGACCTGCCAACTGGACAGGTCGGCGATCACGGCGACGACCGCGCCCGGCCCGACGCGCTCGCCGGGCTTGAGGTCGATGCGCGCCACCGTCCCGCCCATCGGCGCTCGCAGATCGACCTGCGCCAGAGCTACTTGCGCGGCGAGCAGCGCCGCCTCGGCCTGCTGCACGGCGGCGGCATGCGTGTCGACGGCTGTGCCTGCTGCCTCGGACTTCAATTGATCCAGCCGCGCCTGAATGGCTTGCACGCTGGCGACAGCCGCCGCGATCTGCGCACTATCGGCGCGATCGTCGGGCGAGCCGGCTTTCAGCGCGTCGACGCGCGCCTGCGCCGCCTGCGTCGTTTTGACCGCCGACTCCAGCGCCAGCCGCGCCCGCTCTTCGACCGGGCCGCCCAGTCCGGCGTCGACGATGCGGTCGTATGCCGACTGCGCTTGCTCCTGCGCGTACTTGGCTTGCGCCAGCGCGGCATCGGCTTCGATCGACGCGGCAGTGGAGTCGCGGCCGGCCGATGCCTCGGCCAACTGCGCCTGCGCTGAGCTGAGCTCCGCTTCGGCGGCGGCGATCTGCTGCGGCAGCGTCTCGCGATATTTCGCCTGGTTCGCCTTGACCACGGCCAGCCCGGCCTCAGCCTGCCTGACGGCGGCTTGCAGCGAGTCGTCGTTCAGCCGGGCGATCCGATCGCCGGCCTTGACGGAGTCGCCTTCCTTCACTAACACCTCGGCCACCTCGCCGCCGATGCCGAAGTTCAGCGCGACGGATTCTACGGGCACAAGCCGGCCTTCTGCGCTCACGGCAACGTCGTCGGTCACGGGCGGCAGCGTCGCTTGGGCCGCTGGCGCTGCGGACGATCCGCTGCACGCCGAGACGAACGCCGCCCCAAGCAAGAGGATGCCGGCAAGTTGCACGACTCTATTCATGCTAAACCCCATTCAAGAAAGATGTGCGAAAAAGGAGACGGATGGATCACCCGAAGGGGTCGGTGACCTGGCCGTCGGACACCATCATCGCGCGCCGGACGCGCCGGGCGAGCTCGCCGTCGTGCGTGACCATCAAGACCGTCTTGCCCTCGGCGACCAGATCGTCGAAGAGCGCGAAAACCGACTCGGCCGCCTTGGAATCCAGATTGCCGGTCGGTTCGTCGGCCAGAATGATCGGCGGGTCGTTGGCCAGCGCGCGGGCGATGGCGACGCGCTGCTGCTGACCGCCGGAAATCGCCGACGGCAGCTTGTGGGCGTGCTCGGTCAACTCAACTATCTCGAGCAGGCGCATCGCGCGCTTCTCCCGGTCGCGGGGCGCGTACACATTTCGGAAGTCCATCGGCAGCATCACGTTCTCGACGAGCGACAGGGTGGGCAGGAGCTGGAAAAACTGGAAGACGATGCCCAGCTTGAGGCCGCGCCACTTCGCCATCTGGTTCTCGCTCAGGCGATGCACGGCGGTGTCGCCGACCCACACCTCGCCCGAAGTCGGTCGATCGATGCCGGCGATCATGTTAAGCAGGGTGGACTTGCCGCTGCCCGATCTGCCAATGACGACGACGAATTCGCCTTCGTTGACTTTCAGGTCGACGCCGTTGAGCGCCGTGAACGGCCCGGCGGGGGTCTCGAAGGTCTTCACCACCTGCCGCAGCTCGATGAGGCGCGCATTGCCGTTGCGGACCGTGGATTCGCCGGGTTTCGCGGCGTGTCCAACCATGTATGCTCCCTCCCTCGAATCAGCACAGCCCAGGCACTGAGCGATACGCGATATGCGATATGCGATATGCGATACGCGACAAGCTACTCGTACGCCAGGCTCTCGCGCACGCTCAGCCGCGTCGCGCGCAGCGCGGGCACGCTGCTGGCGACGATCGACAGCGCGAGCATGATCGACAGCCAGATCGCCGCGCCGTTCCACGAAAACTGGTAGACTACCGGCACTTCGAGCGCCCCGGCGATGGCGGATGCGAACAGATACCCGCCCGGCGCGCTCAGCGGCACAGCCGCCGCCCAGGCGATCAGGCCCAGCAGCACTCCTTCGCCGACGAACAGCGCCGCCACGCTCCACGACGACGCGCCGATCGCGCGCATCACGCCGATCTCGCGCCGGCGCTCCAGCACGTTGATCGACAGCGTGCCGGCCAGGCCGATGCTGCCCACCAGCGCGATCAGGCCGGACATCACCAGCAGCAATGTGAGCAGGATGTTGAACTGGCTCCGGTTCGATTCGGCGATCTCGCCCGCGGTCAACGTGCCGCCGACGGTGATGCCGCGCGCCTGGAACAGGTCGCGCAACTGGCTCGCGACGCGCAACTGAAACGCGCCGTCGTGCTGCGTCGTGCGCATCCAGGCGATGGAGGTGCGGCCAACCCGGCCGATGTCGCGCAGGAGCACGTCGCGCGGCACGTAAGACGCGGCCTGGTTGTTGCTCAGGTCGAACACGGCGCCGACGATCGTCCATTCTATGACGCGCTCCTCCCCTAGCTCGACGACGAGGGTGTCGCCCACGCTCACGCCCAGGTCGCCGGCCAGCGCCTGGTTGATCACGATCGCGTGTCCATCCTGGGGATGCAGCCAGCGGCCGCGCACGATGGACGGCTGAAGGAGCCGGGTGTCCGGTGGGACGGCGCGCAGCACGACGCGCTTTCCCGCCACGTCGTCGGCGCGGCGCTTCGCGGCGCCGGATCGCAAGAGCCACATCTCGGCCTGCTCCACGCCCGGCTGCCGGTTGATGAGCGCTTCGGCCTCGTCGACGCGCACGTCTTCCGAGAAAAACAGCGCCACGTCCAACCCAAGTGCATCGATGACCGTGTCGAGTGTATGATTGAGCGACTGGCCGAGGCTGACGACCATGATGAACACCAGACCCGCGATCGTCAGCGTGATTTGCGTCAGCGCCACGCGCGCCTTGCGCCGGAAAGTGTTGCGCAGCGTCAACATCAGGGGGCGCGGCAGCCCGCGGATGCGCGCCAGCAGCCGGTCGAACAGGCTCGCGCCGTAGTCCAACCCGATGCCGTAGCTGGCGATCGCTTCGCGCACGGTGACGCGCGCGCCGCCGACGATCGGCCACAAAGCAGCCAACGCCGGTATGATCAGCGCCGTGCCGATCTGCTGCGAGACGGCCGTCGCCGAGAACCGAAACGGCTCGATCGAGATGTTGAGCAGCCGGAGCAGCGCGCCGCTCAGGGCGTGCGCGGCAAGACCGCCCAGCGGCAGGGCGATCACCAGCGCCAGTGCGCCGTACATCGCCACGCCGGCCAGGTACAGGCGCGCCACCTGGCCGGTCATCGCGCCGACCGCCTTCATCACGCCGATTTGGGAGGCTTGCTGCGCGAGGATCGCGTGGATGGTGTTGACGACCAGGAACAGTCCGAGCGCCAGCGAAAGAACCGCCATCACGCCGAGGATGAGGATCACCGTATCGACCGTTTCTTGAAAAAAGTGCTCGTTCGGATCCTGGATTTCCGGCGTGCCCGATCGATAACCGATCTTGAGCAATCGTTCTTTGAGCGCCACGGCCGCGCCGTCGGCTGACTGCTGCGTGAAGTGAGGCACCTGGGCCTTCACCCGGTTGAAATTGCGCGCGCCGAGCAGCCAGGCGGCGAACTCGCGGTTGGCGAAGAACGCCGCGTCGCCGCCGAACTGCGGCGCGAAGCTCTGCAGGTCGCGCACCGCGCCGCTGACCGGCACGCTTCGCACGCTATCGCCAATCGAGATCGTGATCGAGCCGCCGACGGGAATGCCGAAGAAGCCGACTGCGTTGTGCTCCACGACGACCTCGCGATCGTCCGGCCACCGGCCGGCGAGCAGTTCGACGCGATCGAGTTTCTGGCGCGTGAAGTCGTCGCGCACGATGAGCGGCGCGTCGCGCCACGGCGTGTCGGGGTTGGGTCGCCAGCGGACAGTCGTGCGCAGCTCGCCCTCGACGTCTGTCACGCCGGCGACGCGGGCCAGCCCGCGCAGCGCGTCGTCGTCGATCAAGCCGGAAACCGAGAACGTGATGTGAGCGGGATTCGACTCGCGGAAACTGCGCGCCATGTTGGCCGGCATGATCTCGTTCATCGCCGACACCAGGCCCACGGCGAACACGCCGACGGCGATGCTCAGCACGACGAGGATCGTGCGCCCTTTGTCGCGCCGTACGTCACGCAGTATCTTTCGGTAACCGGTCTTCATAGCGAGTGGTGTTCAGTGACCAGTAATCAGTGATCAGTAATCAGTAGGGGAAGTGTAATGGGGACGCGTTGATCCGACAAACGCAATGCGCGCGGGGCGACTTGCGCAGAGAAGGCTGCGCTTCGAAGCGCCGCTTTTGCGCTATAATCAGTGCAGAAAGCGATGGACTCAACTGGGAGATATATATGAGCACACAACCCCTTTCGCAAATTCTGACGACCGCACAGTTCGTGACCGCTCCCGATGGGCGGCGGCTGGCGGTGTTGAGCGCCGACGACTGGGAGCGTCTGCTCGAATGGCTCGAAGATGTCGAAGACAGGCAGGTGATACAAGCTGCTCTGGGGCGGCTGCGAGCCGGACCAGAAGCCAGTGGGGCTATTCCGCTGGAGTCAGTTCTGAATGAGCTATAAGGTCTGGATCGCTCCAAAAGCGTTGGCCGCCCGAATCGGATATGACTAACCGTCGATTCGACGGTTGTCATTCTCGTGAGGATAGTGGAATCGTGAGAGGAAGATCACTTCAAGTCTGAGGTGGTGTGTCTCCCCGGACGAGATAGAGGAAGTTCAGACCGTTTACAATGCGAATGCCACGATATTCCTCGCCGAGTGGGAGAAAGTGCGGATCGTAGGTAACGAGGTGAGTGGCTATGCCCGACACTGCACAGGCAAGCACGATGTCATCGTCGGGATCGGCTTCAATCACGGGATCAACGTTGGGAACTTCGACACGAATACCGAACGCTTCAAGCCGACTCAGGAATGCCTGAGAGCGTAGAGGGTCAATCGCGCGGGCAGTGAACTTATCTTCGTACTCGGCGCGCAAATCGGCTGAATACAACAGGTCGAACTCGCCGGCCTGCCAATGTTGCAGAAGTTCATTTGTCGGGCTATGTGGGCTTCGACTTTTAAGTGCTGCTACTACGACGTTCGTGTCGAATACGACGCGAAGGCGCGGACGCTCAGTCGCCAATCATGGCCTCCAACTCGGTCGGAATAGTCAGACCGAGCGCCGTGGCGGCTTGGTTGAGGGTGTCGATGATAGCGCGGATGGCGGCCTCACGCTCCGTCGGGCGTACTGACTGCTTCAGGCGCGTCGCGGCTTTGTGCGCTTGCAGCACCAGGCGCAGAACTGCGTCGGGAAATTGAGTGCCCACCATTCTTCGGTAGTCGGCCACCTCTGCCTCGCTCACAACGATCTTTCGCAGGGTATCGGGAGCAACCGTTCGGGTGGTCTGCCAACTCAGCAGGACAGCCATCTCGTCCAAATCAGAACGTAGCGCGGAGGCTTCTTGCTCCAATCGGAGCGCGCGTTCGCGCATGGCATCCAGTGTAGCCTGCAGCGCGACAGGTTGTAAGGTCATGGTCTATCACCTCGTGCATGCCATTATACGGCAATCATCGATTGACGGCAACGGCCCCCTGTACTTGAGGAGTGAACAGCGTAGTGAAATGACTACCTCCGTGTTGCGCCGTTGCATGAACCAGGAGCCGCCACGAATGCTGGGCGGCTCGGGTGCATTTCAATTCTGGGGCGAGTTGGCGGGTTGGCCGCTTGACCTCACCCCCGGCCTCTCTCCTGACGACGAAACGGCTGTCGTCAGGAGAGGGGTGCGTATTTCTCCCCCTCTCCCGAAGTCTGTTTTTCGACTTCGGGAGAGGGGGCTGGGGGGTGAGGCAAAACCTGCCCCCAAACTGAAATGCACCCGGCGGCTCCCGGCCTTTGAGACACGATTATGGACAGGGTATAATCAGTCTCGATGCCCATCCGCGCCATCCTTGACGATCTCCGTTCCGATCGCACCTTCATGCGCAACGTCGCCGCGTGGGAGCGCATCCCGCCGCGCGCGGCCCGCTACGCGCCGGCGCCTCCAACGCTCGACGCTCGACTGCTCGATGCGTTGAGCGCGCAAGGGATCGACCAGCTCTATACGCATCAGGCGGCGGCGATCGAATCGACTCAACGCGGCGAGAACCCCGTCGTCGTCACGTCGACTGCCTCCGGCAAGACGCTGTGTTACAACCTGCCCGTGCTCAACACGCTGCTCCGCGATCCGTCGGCGACGGCGCTGTATCTCTTTCCCACGAAAGCCCTGGCGCACGATCAACTTACCAGTCTCCAATCTCTAATTACCGCTTTGGGCGCAAACATCTCCGCCCGCGCGTACGACGGCGACACGCCGCGCGACCGCCGCAAATCGGCGCGCGAAGCGGGCGGCCTCGTCATCACCAACCCGGACATGCTGCACACGGGTATCCTGCCGCACCACACGCGCTGGGCGTCGCTGTTCGAGTCGCTGCACACCGTCGTCGTCGACGAGCTACACGCGTATCGCGGCGTGTTCGGCAGCCATTTCGCCAACGTGCTGCGCCGCCTGAAGCGGGTATGCCGATTCTACGGCTCCCGCCCGCAATTCATCCTCGCCTCGGCGACGATCGCCAACCCGGTCCAACTCGCCGAGCGGCTCATCGAGGAGCCGGTCACGCTGATCGACGACGACGGCGCGCCGCGCGGCGAGAAGCACTTCATGTTCTACAACCCGCCGCTGATCGATCCGCACCTCGGCCAGCGCCGATCGTCCGTGCTCGAAGCGCGCGACGTCGCAGCGCGCTTCCTGCTGGCCGGCGTGCAGACGATCCTCTTCGCCCGTGCGCGGCTCACCACCGAAGTCCTGCTCACCTACGTGCGCGACGCGGTTGCGGCGCAGGGCGGCGATGCGAGCGCGATTCACGGCTATCGCGGCGGCTACCTGGCCGAAGAGCGCCGCGCGATCGAGAAGGCGCTGCGCGACGGATCGGCGCGCGGCGTCGTCGCGACGAACGCCCTCGAGCTGGGCGTCGACATCGGCCAGCTCGACGCGGCGATCCTGGCCGGCTATCCCGGCACGATCGCGTCGACGTGGCAGCAGGCAGGCCGGGCGGGCCGGCGCGCCGACGCATCCGTCGCCATCCTCGTCGCCAGTGCTGCGCCGCTCGACCAGTTCCTCGTCATGCACCCGCGCTTCTTCTTCGAGCGCAGCCCCGAGCACGGCCTGATCGCTCCGGATAATCTCATCATCCTGACCAATCACCTCAAGTGCGCTTCGTTCGAGCTGCCGTTCGACGCAGGCGAGCAGTTTGGTCGCTTCCAGCAAACGAGTGAGCTGTTAGACGCGCTGGTTGAGGAGGGGATCCTGCACCGCGAGAGAGCGAATCAGCGAGTCAGCGAATCGGCGGGTCAGCGGTATTATTGGATGGCGGATTCTTACCCGGCACAGGGTATCTCGCTGCGAACGGGCAGCGCCGACACCATCGTGATTCTCGATTCGAGTGGGGGCCGGGCGCGGTCGATCGGGCAGATCGATCGGGACACCGCTCCCGCCCTGGTTTACGAAGGCGCGATTTACATGCACGAGGGTCTGCAGTATCTGGTCGAGCGGCTCGACTGGGAGAACGGCCAGGCGTTTGTACGGCCGGCGAGCGTCGATTACTACACCGACGCGAGCAGCACACTCGACGTGCAGGTGTTGGAGGAATTCGAGCGGGCCGAGGCCGGAACGACGATCAAGAGCCAGGGCGAAGTGATGGTCACCACACAGCCCGTCGGCTTCCGCAAGATCAAGCTGTACACGCACGAGACGCTCGGCTGGGGAGAGATCGACCTGCCCGAGCAGCGCCTGCAGACGACGGCGTACTGGTTCTGCATCGAGCCGGCGCTCGCCGATCGGTTAGTCAGAGAGGGCATCCTCCTCGCGCCGAACGATTACGGCCCGAATTGGGAGGAGCAGCGCGAGGCCGCTCGCCAGCGCGACGGTTATCGCTGCCAGCAGTGCGGGGCGCCGGAGCACTCACCCCGACCCTCTCCCGCCGGAAAAGCGTCGGGGCCCTCACCTCAACCCTCTCCCGCCGGAAAAGCACCGGCAGGAGAGGGGGGACGCCAGCATGATGTGCATCACATTCGCCCGTTCCGCGAGTTCACTTACGTGCGTGGCCAGAACGAGAACTACAAGCAGGCGAACGCGCTCGAGAACCTGATCACGTTGTGCCCGGCCTGTCACCGGCGCGTCGAAGCCGCGCGTGGCGTTCGCGGCGCGCTGGGCGGGTTGGGGCACGTGATGCGCCAGATCGCGCCGTTATACCTGATGTGTGACCCGCGCGACATCGACGTGCTGGCCGAGAGTCGTTCGGCTTTTACAGAGCTGCCGACCATTACGATTTTCGACCGCGCGGCGGGCGGCATTGGGCTGAGCCAGGAATGTTTCGATCTGCACGACGACCTGCTGCGCGCGGCGCGTGACCTGGCCGCCTCGTGCCGGTGCGAGAACGGCTGCCCGGCATGCGTCGGCCCGGCGGGGGAGGGCAGCGCAGATACGAAAATGCTCACGCTACGACTGCTCAGAGCGTTGACTCAAGTGGAGCGGGCGGTTGAGTAAAGCACAGGTTGCTTCTATTATCAATGTGGCTATAATTTGTGCCGGGAGGTCAGTATGTCCGATATGGTCGCTCAGAAAGTCGATACTGGTTACAGGTTGATCGTCACGGCAGAATTGACGCCGGATGAAGAAGAAGGTGGCTTTACCGTGTATTGCCCGGAACTCGATATTTACACCATGCAGAAATCGTTCGCTTCTGGCGACGCCATCACCGTGCCTGTGCCTGTTCACCGTGGGACAGTTAGGTCGATCGAGACACTTTGCTCAGCGTGACAATAGTCCTGCCAGAGTCGAGAGAGCCGGCCAGAGATGAGCTGGCCTCTTTGATTTTGGCGTATAAAGGCCAGTCCCGGTCGTGGCGGGGGCTCACGACCGGGACGGCAGCCAAGGGAGGAGGAGAATCTGTTTCTCTGGCAGCCAGGGGACTGCACAGAGAACGGACTCGAACTCTGCAATTACCTGGGGTGGGCGATAAGGTAGTTGCTTATGTCCAAGTCTGGATACAGAATATACCCGTCATCGTCTGCGCCATAGTGACAAACGGCATGCTACCCGTATGACAACAGTCCACCCTGCGCCTGGCAATACAGACAATATTTCTCCCGATTATCGGGTATTTGACTTGCGCGGGCCGCACTTCGACATCGGCCGCGCACTGGGGCAGTCGACACCCCGTTTCGAGATCATGCCCTGGTGGTCCCCGTCGCCGCCGCTCGATTTTGCGCTGGCGTGCGCCGCGCTCGCCGGCGACGTCCATCCGCCTCTGCTCGACGAATATCGCGGCACTGCTGAGGCTCAGTCTATCCGATACGAGGATCTTTTGCAGGGTGTCTGCCGGGTTTCGCTGCGGCAGCGCGCTGTCGGCGGATGCACGTCGTTCGCCTGGCGGCGAGAGGGGCGCGTCGTCGTCGGCCGGAATTACGACTTTCGCACGCTGCAGCGCATGCGGCTGCGTATTCGCCTCGCGCCGGATGTGGCGCTTCCAACCGTCGGCATGCAGGGCAGCGTGCCGGGCGGTCGCTACGACGGCGTGAACGCGCACGGGCTATTCGTCTCGCTGCACGTCGTGATGGCGGACGATCCGGCGAAGCCCGCGCCGGGCGTTCCCTTTCACCTGGTTCCGCGCATCTTGCTGGAGAGATGCCGCACCGTCGACGAGGCGGTCGATCTCGTCACACGCATGCCGCATCTGAACGCCTTCAATTATCTTCTAGCCGATCCGGCTCGCTTCCTCGCCGTCGAAGCGCACCCTTCACGCGTGCGCCTCGTAGAGCCGGCGGGCGATTGGCTGGTCGTGGCAAACCACTATCGCCATCCGGATATGGTTGCGCTGCAGGCTCGGCGTGAGGCGACCGGATCGAAACAACGGGCGCACCGAGCCGAGGCGTTAATCGAGGTGGGCGTCGAGGTCGAATCGATCCTGCGCGATCACGCTGGGCCGCTGTGCGAGCACCGTGCGCATAACGACACGCTGTGGTCGGTCGTCGCCGATCTCGGCGCGCGGCGCATCGCCTACGCGCCGGGCATGCCGTGCGCAGTGACGCATCTGGTAGTTGAGTGGCCGTCGCGCAGCCTTCTGCATTAGGAGAAATCGCGCAGCGTAGCTATAATCGTCCCCTGGCACTGGATCGCGCTGTCTCAACCAAGACTTGATGATCTCATGGGGGGACATGTCTATGCGTGCTCAACCTCGCTGCATGATCTTGCTCGTCGTCTCCGCCGCCATCGCAGCCAGCCTGGCCTGCACGTTGGGCGGCGGCGCCGAGCCCACGCCGACGGCCGTGTCGCAGGTCACACTCGTGCCGACGCAGGAGCCGCCGAGCCTGACTCCAATCGTCGTGACGCTGGTCCCGCCTGCGACGGCGACGACTGCCCCGCCGACGGACACACCCGCGCCCACGGCCACACCCATCGTCGGAACCGGCCCCGGCGGCTGCGTGCTGAAGGGAACGTACATCGCCGACGTCACGATTCCCGACGGCACGGTGCTTGCGCCGAATGCTCCATTTGTCAAGACGTGGCGTATTCGCAACGACGGCACGTGTACGTGGGATGCCGGTTATCAGCTCATCTACGCCTCGGGAAATCAGATGAGCGGCCCGGCGGCGGTCGGCATCCCGGCGTCAGCGCCCGGCCAGACGGTCGACATCCCTGTCAACCTGGTCGCGCCTGGGACGGCGGGCGAATACACCGGCGTCTGGCGGCTGCGCGCGACCAATAACGCCATCTTCGGCGGCTACACCGTCGTCATCAGGGTCGCCGGCCCGCCGACGCCGACGGCCACACCGGTCGGCGGCCCCTGGAGCGGAACGTGGGATACAAGTTACGGCCAGATGACTCTCGTGCAGACAGGCAGCCAGGTGGTCGGCGCGTACGACAATAACTTCGGCACCATCAACGGCACGGTCACGGGCAATCGCCTCAGCGGCACGTGGGCGGAGACGAGCGGCGCCCGCGGCTCGTTCGATTTCTGGATCGAGGGCGGCGGCCTGCGCTGGCACGGCAGCTTCGACAAGTCAAACGCGTGGTGCGGCCATCGCCCCGGTCAGTCCGATCTCGTGCCCTGCCACGTGTCCACCTGGTACGGCACGTGGACGACGAAATTCGAGAGCGCGGTTCCTTGCGGCGACATGACGCTCAACCAGAGCGGCGATAGCGTCAACGGCAATTGCGCCGGCGGCGGGACGATCGTCGGGACGGTGAACGGGAACGTGCTGCAGGGCACGATGACGCGCAATCCCGGCTCTCCGACGCAGGTGACGCTGCCGTTCAAGTTTTTCCTGGTGTCCGGCGGCGCGCAATTCCAGGGCAACTACAACGGGACATTCTACTGGTGCGGCTGGCGCAGCGGATCGACTGAGCCTGTGCCGTGCTTGAAGAACTGAGGTGGTATTTGAGGGCAGTAGCGGAACGTAAAACGTAACGAGTAAAACGTGAAGCAGGATGTTTACGCTTCACGTTTTACGTTTCACGTTTTACGTTTCACGCATCACTCATCACGGCTTCCAACCCGGTTTCGGGATATCGGCCGGAATTGCAAAAGGTCCCGCGCCGAGGTCGTCGAAGTACCCGTGCAGGTTGAGCGCGCCGTACGAGAAGATCGCCACGCCGGGCGCGCCGGCCGCGCGCGCCGCGTCGATGCGGGCGACGATGTCGCCGAAGTCGGCGTAATCGGCGTGAATGCCGGGGACGACGTAGCGCCCATAGCTGTCGGCGACGAAGCCCTGCATGCGCGCCGTCCAGGCGGCGAGGTCGTGCTTGACGTCGGAGGAATACAGCATCGGCATATTCGCGTCGACGATCCCACTCGCCAGCCAGCCTTTGGAGTCCTGGAAGTACGAGTTGTAGCCGCTCGTGTAGCTCGGCCACACGGCGGCGCTCAGCCAGACATCGGGCTTGAGGCCGGTGATGGCCGTGTAGGCTTGAGATACGAGATTGGAGATTTGGGCGCGCTGGAAGCCGGGTTGCCACTGCGTGAACGCGAGCGTGGGCGACAGCACCAGCGCCTGCGTATAGGCTTGGAGGGTGGTTGGATCGGAAGAGTAATTAGAGCTAGAGTAGCGCACCAGATCGAGATGAACACCGTCGATGTCGAAACGGCCGGCGAGGTCGGCGACGACCGACACGACGTGCGACTGAACCATTGTCACCGCCGGGCTAGCCCACAGGTATCCGTCAAGATAGGTGTCGCCATCGCAAGTGCCGCCCGCGTCGCTGCGCGGCAGCAGGTTCATGGGAGCGAGCGGGTTGTTTGACCACTCGCGCCAGTAGAATGTGCGATTCGGCGGCGGCGATTCGTTCGTCCATTTCCAGAACGGGTGCAGCGGTGAAGTCCCGTTGACCGGTCCAATCCGATCGCAGAGCCATGTGGGGAAGACGTTGACGTAGGCGTGAACCTGGATGCCTCGCGCGTGGGCCTGCTCGACCAGATACGCGAGCGGATCCCAACCCGGATCGACGCCGAGTGTCTTGGTCAGCTCGCCCGTCATGCGCGCCGCCCACGGCTCGAGGCCAGGCGCGTAATAGGCATCGGCCGTGCCGCGCACCTGGAACAAGATGGCGTTGAAATTGGCTGTCTTCACGTTGTCGACGATTGTGTCGATCGTCGCCGTCGTCGGCGTGACGTGGAAGCCGGTCCAGTCGAAGCGGCTGATCCACACGCCGCGAAACTCGTTCGGCGGGTGGCTCCTGGCGAGCAGAGGTAAGTAGGCTGTGGCCGTGAGAGTTGGCGAAGCGACAGAGAGATTGGTCATTGGAGATTGGGCTACTGGTGCTGGTGCGGCGGGCGGCGGCGATTCGGTGTAGCCATTCTCGTAATACCAGGCTTCCAGCCCGCCCACGCGCGCCCACACATCGTCGGGGTCGGACTGGGCCAGGCCGGGGTGAGCAGCGCGCGTCGGCAGGGCGAGTGTGGTCGCCGCGATCGCAGCAGCAGCCAGCAGCCCGATACAAGCGAGACGCGTGAGTCTGGTTCGATGAGTCATGGCGAGAGTATAGCACACGCGAGTCTCATCAGGGGATGCGATCCCCTCCGGCCCGCTCGTCACCGCCGGGTGACACACCCGGCGGGAGCAAAACCGAAGTGCGCCACGTGTCCTCGGTGTCTCGGTGTCTCAGCGACAGTGTGCACGCAAAACATGTCAGGTGGCTCACCGCCCGCGTCTCCGCGGGCGGCCCACCGCGAGGACGCGGTTTGGCGAGCACTGTAACGACTGACAACATTTGCGTGCACACCCAGCGATAGAGGGGGTTACCGATCCGCACCGGATGTGCTATAATTTCTTGCACTTAAGAACATCTGTTTCACCCATGTAGACCTGGCAGGTCTTCGCGATCCGGCCTGCGGCTACTATCGTGCACAAGACCTGTCAGGTCTGCAGCACTACGTTTGAGATGCTCTCTATGGCAAAGGATTCGACGAAGGGTAAGTCAACCAGGGGCGGCGGCAAGGGCAAGAACGGCAAGAAGCCACCGCAGGGCGGGCCGGCGATTCGGCTGACGCTCGACCAGAAGCTCGATATCCTGGGGTTGTTCCTCGTCGTCCTGGCGCTGGTGACGATTCTGAGCTTCCTGTCGTCCAACCAGGGCGACTTGACCGGCGCGTGGCTGCAATTCCTTCGCGACACGTTCGGCCTCGGCGTCGTCATCGTCCCTTTGATACTGGGTGCGATGGGCCTGTGGCTGCTGGCGCGATCGTTCGAGCGCATCCCCCGGCCAAAGGCGTCGCAGGTAGTCGGGTTCGCGCTCACGTTCCTGGCCGCGCTGACGACGCTGAGCTGGATCCAGCCTGCGACGGAATCCGCGCCCGGGCTGGGCGGGGGGATCGGCGAGTGGTTCACGCGCCTGGTCTCCGGCGCCGTCGGCGATTTCGGCGGCGTGATCGTGCTCGTCGCCTGGTGGCTGCTCGGCGTCGTCTTCCTGTTCGACGTGACGCCGAGCGAGATGGCGGCCTGGATCGGGCAGAAGATTCGAGCGGCACGGGCTGCGCGGGCGCCGGGTTATACGATCCATACGCCGCGCAAGGCAAACGGTTCCGGTCAGGCGACGCCGCCAAAGGTGATCGGCGGCGCGCCCGATGCGACGACCCTCCCTGTTCGGGCAGAGCACGCGCCGCGCACGGCGCCCGTCGTGGAGCAGCCCCCGCCTGCTAAATCGGTTCCGTCCGGCAAGCCGCCTGTGGCGCCGGACTCGACGCCGGAAGGCGCGGAGCCGACCGGCCCACTCTTTCCGCGCATCATCGGCGGCGGCCAAATCTGGAGACTGCCGAATGTCGAGGAAGTCTTCGCACCCGGCAGCGATGCGTCGATGAGCGAGGACGAGATTCGCTACAAAGTCGGCGTCATCGAGGATACGCTGCATTCCTTCGGCGTGGAGGGCAAGGTTGTCGAAGTCAATCGAGGGCCGGTGATCACACAGTTCGGCATGGAGCCTGGTTTCATCAATCGCGCCGGGAGACAGACGAAGGTCAAGGTCAGCAAGATTAGCGCGCTGGCCGACGACTTGGCGCTGGCGCTGGCGGCCAGGAGCATTCGCATCGAAGCGCCGGTGCCGGGCCGCAACGTCGTCGGCATCGAAGTGCCCAACGGCGAGACCTCGATCGTGTCGCTGCGCGACGTGATCGAGAGCGAGGCGTTTCAGCGAATCAATTCGCCGCTGCGTTTCGCGCTCGGCCAGGACGTGGCCGGCCAGCCCATCGCGGCCGATCTGAGCATGATGCCGCACCTTCTGATCGCGGGCACGACCGGCTCGGGTAAGAGCGTGTGCGTCAACGCCATCGTCTGCTGCCTGCTGGCCTACAACACGCCCGACGATCTCAAGTTCCTGATGGTCGATCCCAAGCGCGTCGAATTGACGCTGTACAACGGCATCCCGCACCTCCTGGCGCCGGTCGTCGTCGACCTGGAGCGCGTAATCGGCGTGCTCAAGTGGGTGACGAACGAGATGGACAGCCGCTACCGGCGCTTCTCCAAAGCGGGTGCGCGCAACATCGCCGACTTCAACGCGCGCGTGGCCGCCGCGCCGGACGGCGGCGAAGAGAAGATGCCGTACATCATGGTGGTTATCGACGAGCTGGCCGATCTCATGATGCTGGCGCCGGACGAGACGGAGAAGCTGATCTGCCGCCTGGCGCAGATGGCGCGCGCGACAGGCATCCACCTGATCATCTCCACGCAGCGTCCCAGCGTCGACGTCGTGACCGGCCTGATCAAGGCCAACTTCCCGGCGCGCATCTCCTTCGCCGTGGCTTCCAGCATCGACTCGCGCGTGATCCTCGACACGGCCGGCGCGGAGCGCCTGCTGGGGCGCGGCGACATGCTCTTCATCTCCCCCGACTCCGGAGCGCCACAGCGCGTGCAGGGCTGTTTCGTCTCCGACGTCGAGGTGCACAACATCGTGCGCTATTGGAAGGGGATGCGCGGGGCGGAGACCACGCTCGCCGAGCACGTACCCGCCGAGGCTCTTCCGTCGCACCAGCCGCTGTTGTTCGACGATCTGGATGGTGATGACGCCAGCGGCGAGCACGCGCCCGAAGACGATCTGCTCGACCGCGCGATCGACGTCGTGCGGCTGCAGCGGCGCGCGAGCATCTCGCTGCTGCAGCGTCGCCTGCGCATCGGTTACACCCGCGCGGCCCGCCTGATCGACCTAATGCAGGAGAAAGGCATCGTCGGCCCGGCCGAAGAAGGCAGCCGCTGGCGTGAAGTGCTGGTCGACGCGCCAAGGTGAGTCCCACTGCACGACACGGATTTCGCGCGGATTACACGGATAGCGCGTGCCCGTCTATCGTGTTCAGAATCCGTGTCCGCGAATTTCGTGCGGATTACACAGATAATGCATGTCCGTGTATCCGTGTCAAGAATCCGTGTCCTTCGCTTGCCTCGCCTCCTGTTTTGCACTATAATCCTCAGCGTATCCTCGCAGGTTTTCCGTTCGTCGACATGAACAAGAGAGCTTCTCCGAGAGGAGGTGATCGCGCGAATCAAACCGGTTGATTCTCAGTTGGTCACGTCTGACTCACATCCAATGTTTCTCTAAGGAGGAGAGCATTCCATGCGCAAGATGTACATGACAATCACATTGTTGGTGTTGGCGTCGCTGCTGCTCACGGCATGCCCGACGCCAGCGGTATCACCGACTCCCCTGCCCGCTACTCCGACCACGGCTGCCCCGCCGCCGGCCGCAGGTAAAGTCTGCCAGGTGACGGACACAGGCGGCGTGGACGACAAGTCGTTCAACCAGACGGCGTGGAAGGGCGCGCAGGATACGGCGGCCGAGCTGGGCTGGGAGGCGACCTTCCTCGAATCGGAGCAGCAGACCGATTACGAGAAGAATATCAACGAGTTTCTGGCCTCGGACTGCGACCTGATCGTGACCGTCGGCTTCCTGCTGGGCGACGCGACGAAGGCGGCGGCGGAAGCGAACCCGGATCAG
>Ga0209342_10000343_pt1 | contig 52208 bp, 44 predicted proteins | sample RifCSP16_2_FD_184023 | JGI IMG/M metagenome (GOLD analysis project Ga0209342, IMG submission 184023) | Soil microbial communities from Rifle, Colorado - Rifle CSP2_sed 16_2 (SPAdes) (version 2) | ecosystem: Environmental > Terrestrial > Deep subsurface > Rock core/Sediment | place: Rifle... | reverse complement strand
CGACCCCGGCTACCAGGAAGTCAAGGCCGCGCAGATCCCGCTTGTCGAGCCCGCTCCGGGCGTCCGGGCCAAGGTAATTGCCGGCGAGCTCGGGGGCGTCCGGGGGCCGGCCACGGACATCGCGGTCGACCCGGACTACCTCGACATCGCCGTTGCGCCCCACACGAGGTTTGACCTGCCCGTGAAGCGCGGGCACACCGTGCTCTCGTACATGATCGAGGGGTCCTCGGCCTTCGATGAGGACGGCCGCGACCGGGTTTCCGCCGGCCACCTCGTGATCCTCAAGGACGGCGACCGCGTTCGCCTCTCGACGGGCGGCGAGGCCGCGCGCTTGCTCCTTGTCAGCGGAAAGCCGCTCCGCGAGCCCGTGGCGTGGTGGGGGCCGATCGTGATGAACACCAAGCGCGAGCTCGAGACCGCGATCGAGGAGTACCAGGAGGGGACATTCATCAAGCGCGGGCGCCACGACGCGGGCGGCCCGGGGCAGCCCCCCTCGGACCGGCCAGCCGGGGCCCAGGCCTAGTGCAGCCCGGCGCCCCGGGCGGGCAGGCAAAGCCTTGCGGCTCAGGCCTTTCGTCGCCTCACGAGCCACACGCCCGCGGCGGCCGCGGCCGCCGCGGCCACGGCGCCGCCAAGGAGCGGCGCGGAGGGCCCCGCGCTTGCCGCTGCGGCGATCTCAATCGACCCGGCGGCCGCCACCCCACCCGTCTCCACGCTTGCGCTCGCGGTGCAGACGCGGCCGTCGCTCGGAGGCGTGAACGTCACTGTCGCGCCGCTTCCCGAGATCGTTCCGCACGAGGACGTCCAGGTCAGGACATCGGGCGCAAGCGTGTGTCCGCGCGCGTCCGTGACTTTCGCGGTGAGCGTCCTTGACGGTACGCCGCCCTCGCCCGCCTGCGCGGACTCGATCGATACCTCGAAGGGCATCGCATGGCGCACGTGGACCTCCACCGTTCGGGTCACCGCCCCTAGCGAGGCCGTGACGCGGCAGGTCGCGCCTCCCTCCACCGCCGTGCCGCCGACATACACAGACGCCCCGCTCTGCGGGCTTGGCGCGCCGCAGTCGGATTGCCAGGCGATTGACGCGGCGTCGAGCGCATGGCCGCCCACGTCGAACGCCTCGACGCTCGCCGCGCCTCCACGCTCTTCTTCGAAAGCTCCGACCGTCACCTCGAGCCGCACGATGGCCCCGTGGCGCACCGCAAGCGTCGCGCTCACTTTGAGCGAGCCGGCGGTCGCAACCGCCGTGCAGGAGAGGCCGCCCGCCTCCGGCGCCGCCGTGAAGGCGGCGTGCGCTCCGGCGGAGGCGCCGAAAGCGCCGCAGGCCTGGGGGGACACGGTCCAAGCGGCAACAAGGGAATGGCCGTTGGCGTCCTGGGCGGTGAACTCCAGCGTGCCGGCCTCGGCGACCAAAGCGCCATCGGGAGACGCGGTCCCGGTGCCCATGTCGTGGCCCACCACGATGGGTACGTCGTGCTCGTTCCCGTAGGCGCTCGCCGTGACCGTGCACGTGAGGCCCCCCGCGTCCCGCGAGGTCTGGAGGCGCGCGTTGGCGCCCAGCGCAGGGGCCATGCTGCCGCAGGACGAGGGCGCCACGGTCCACGTAACGGGCAGGCCGTGGCCGAAGGGGTCGGCCGCCGAAAGGTCGATGTACGCGCCCTCGGTGAGCGACCCGCCCGCTGGCGTGATCGTGATCTCGCTGGCGTCGTGCACGATGTCGATCGCAAGCTGCGCGGAGGATCCCCCGCTCGTCGCGCTGACGGTGCAGACGCTGCCGCCCATCGTCTGGGCCACGAACACGGTCTCCGGGCCCGCCGTGGGGCTCAAGCGGCCGCAGGTCGTCGCCCATTCGAACGCCACGGCGTGGCCGAACGTGTCGAAGGCACGAAGCGCCGTCGACTCCGTTTCCACGACACTCGTGGCATCCGCCTCAATCGCCGGGGCGGCCACGTCGTGAGCGACCGTGATGGTCGAGACCCCGACGCCGCCCCCGAAGACGGCTCGAAGCTGGCACGTGAGGCCCCCCGCGTCCGGGGACGCGACAAAGTTGACCGCCTCGCCGGCCGGGGTAAGCGAGCCGCAGGCGGCGGGGGCAGGCGACCAAGCGAAGTCCAACCGGTGGCCTCGCGCGTCAAAAGCGGCCACGACCAGGCTTCCGCCCTCGGACACAGTTCCTGACGCCGGGCTCATGATTACGCTCGAGAGGTCATGGTCCACGGTGATCGCGGGCGCCTCGGCTGCGCAGGTCTGGCCGAGCGCGTCTGCGACGGTGAGCGAGGGCGTGTACACGCCGACTTCGCCAAACGTGTGGGTCGCGCCCGCGGAGGAGGCGACGGACCCATCGCCAAACGCCCAGGCCCAGACCAGAGGCCTCAGCCCGCCGCCCACGCTCGCGGCAAGGGCGAAGCTCGTGACCCCTTCGATGCCCGCGGTCTTGTCTGCGGAAGCGCCGCAAGTGAGCTCCGAGACATGGCCCACGACTCGCACGTCGTCGAGGTAGGCGCCCTCGGCCCGCCCGCTGGCGTCGCTCACAAACCTGAACCCGATGCGCGTTGCCCTGAGGGGGAACTCGTAGGTGCCCGCCGTCCAACCGCCGCTCGTCCCGTCGTGCCTGTTGACGAATGTCCAAGCACCAGCGAAATACCCCGCTTCAAGGTAGTCCCCAACCCCCTCGACCTGGGTCCAATACTGGTACTCGACCCGCGCCGATTCGTACCCTGAGGCGTCGACCGCGCGCGAGAGCATCGCGTCCATCCCGTCGTCGTAGAGGCGCGTCGCGGTGTTCGACTGGAGCTGAGTCCCGTACACGCGGACAGAGTCCACGTACACACCGCCGTACGTGACGGTTGAGTCGGTCGTGAACATGAAGCCCACGGCCGAGGTCCCCGAGGGTAGCGCGAGCGAGTCCTTCACCCACCCGTTGCTGTTGCCATCGCGTGGGCTCACGTAGTTCCAGCCGCCGTCGAAGTAGACGATCCAGAAGTAGTCGTAGTCCGGCTCCGCGTCGAGCATATACCAGAACTCGAAGGTCGCCGAGACGAAGCCGGAGAGGTCCACGGCGTGCGTCATGCTCGCGTTCATGTAGGAATCGTAGAGCCCGAGTTCCTCGTTCGTATAGTAGTCGGAGTACTCGCCGTTCGATCCGACCTGCGCACTCCAGAAGCTGTACGAGCCCGAGCGCACCTGCGCCGACGAGAGCCCCCAGTAGTCCTCGCCGTAGTTCAGGTCCGCGTCGCCGATGATCCAGTCGCTGCCGGCGCCGATCCCCTCGAAATCGTCGCTAAGGACATCGAAGCTGCCGCTGCGGTTCCCCACGGCCGCGGACCACACGCTGCGGTTTCCGGTGTGCGCGCGGGCGGTTGTGGCTCCCCAGGAATCCGTCCCGCGGGTGCTGTCGGCGTCGGTCGAGGTCCAGGTCGAGCCCGGGAAGATTGTCTCGAAGCCCTCCAAGGAGAGCACGCCGTCAGCCCCGCCCACCTGCGTCACGGAGCTTGCGGCCGCGCTTGCAGGCAACAGGGCGCCTACCAATGCAATCACAGTCAAGCCGAGCGCGCAGAGTGGCGCAAATGTCCCCCGAACAGCGTTGTATTTCGACCGGGCGAGCAATTCGAAACCCCGAACACGGAATCCCCGAAGGGAGGAAATGAAGCGGCAGCACTTGAGGCACCGCGCGGTGTCCGCCGGCACAATTTGTATGAGAAAAATGCACCAAATTCGCATGGCGCGGAAGCGAGGCTTTGAAAGGCTCGGATAGCCGGGGAAGTGTCCGCAATTTTCCACAGAATCGGCCGCGACGGCTCACGCGTTACGATTTCGACCCCCGAAAACCGTGGGAGGATGCCCGGTCGGCGTCCGTTGCCGGGACCGGCGCGCAATGTTGGTGCTCCGCCACGAGTCGATTCGCGACAACACGCCGCCCCTGCCGGGCCTACCGTCGGGAACTCGCGCGCTTCGCGTTCTCGGCGAGGCGCGCCTGCACGATCTTCTTCACGAGTGCCTCTGGGATCGGGGTTTCCGCAGTGAACCGGAAGGTCCCCTGCCCGGCCTTGAACGGGCGCAACTCGGCGGAGAACTGGCGGCGGACCTGGTCGCTCGGCACAAAGAGGCTGCAGTGGTCTTTGAACGCGGCATAGTAAACGAGCATCCTTGTCTGTCGGAAGGCGGGCATCCGGTAGCTGATGACCTCCTCGGCGTCCGGGGCAGCGGCCTTGATGGTCTTTCGCAGTCTCTGAAGCGCCGTCCGTTGACTGGGAGGGAGGCGAGCCATGTACTCGGCGACCGTCTTTGGAACGGATGCCCCCGGGGCCCGCATGAGGACGAGACCCGAGCGAGGCGAATTAAGCGTTCGGCAGTCGGCCCGTGGCCGTGCATCGAGAGCACGGGCTCCTCAAGGCGCGGGCCGGGTGAGGCTCCTCAAGCCCCCTTCTGTTTGACTGGCGGCATTCGACTCAAGCGTCCGACCTTCAGGTCCCGAGCAGGGTCATCCCCGACGTTTGGACTTGCTCCCAGCGCATCCGGCCGTTTCACCAAGTCCTCGGGAATCTCCGCGGGCCAACCGCTTCACTGTGCCCCAAGGCTGTGTCGTTTCTCGTCCGGAAAGACGGGGCTCTCGCCCCGGCGCTAGAGGTGCTCTCCGTTGGAAACCGCCGCCCGCATCCCGGCGAACTTCCAAACGGCGACCAACGCTCAGGTCGTATTCGCCGAACCCCCCTGAGCCCTTTTCTACCCCCACCCGCCTTTCCTCAACGAGGAGTTCATCCTCGCTAGGCGATTCGAGACCATGGCCAAGCCTCAAGGTCGAAACCCGCAGGTTCAGGTCAGCCGGCGCTTCATCCGCGTGCGCCTCAGGCCGGACGCCGTGGACCGGCTCGCCTTGGACTTCTGCTCGCTCCTTGCCCGGCGGCGCGTCCGCTACGCCCTGGTTTCCGGCTATGTTGCGATCCTCCTCGGCCGGAACCGCCTCAGCGAGGACATCGACCTTTTCGTCGAGCCTCTCTCGATGACCCGATTTCGCGCCCTTCACGGCGAGCTCGCCAGGCGGTTCCCGTGCATTACGCCCGGGACTGTCGGGCGCCTGTACGACGACTACCTTTCGGCCGGCGAGGAGTCCACATCGCTTCGCTACGCAAGGCCCGGGACCTTCGCCCCCAATGTCGAACTGAAATTTGCCCGCAAGCCCGCCCACTTCTATTCCCTCAACGGGCGAATACCCGTCCTTACAAATGGGCGCAGACTCTATATTGGGGCCCTCGAGATGGACATCGCCTACAAGGTGAAAATGGGAAGCGAGAAGGACCTCGCGGACGCTCGCTGGGTGTTCGACCGGACTCGAGGCGTCCTTGATCACAACGAATTGCGACGGTTACTCAAGGAGCTCGATGCACATGCCGAATGGGCGACGCAAGGCTAAGGCCCCCGCTGCGGACATGCGCCTCGACGCGCGCGAGGTCGAGGAGGAAATCCGGCGAAACCGCGCGGCCAACGAGCGTTTCATGAAGGAGTATTCGGAGTGGTTTGAGGCGCACTCGACGAGTGGAAGGAAACGGCGCAAGGCCTCGTGAGCCGGAGACCGCGGGTCCGCCCGCCGCTCGAATGGGGTGCCGGGTGAGGCTCCTAAGCCCCCTTCTGTTTGACTGGCGGCATTCGACTCAAGCGTCCGACCTTCAGGTCCCGAGCAGGGTCATCCCCGACGTTTGGACTTGGCTTCCCAGCGCATCCGGCCGTTTCACCTTAGTCCTCGGGAATCTCCGCGGGCCAACCGCTTCACTGTGCCCCGAGGCTCGTGTCGTTTCTCGTCCGGAACCCGGGTCTCTGGCCGCTTCTTGTGATGGCCTTTCGGCCCCACCTTCTCGTGCGCGCTCCGCTCTAGGGAGGGGGGACTTTCCTTGAGCGCCCCTTGCGGGGCACCGTCGGCCGCCCGGCCTCTCCCGGGTGGGCCATGGCCCTGGAAAAAAACCGGTCGAAAGAGGATGAATTCATCTACTTGCTGAATTCATAAAGTACTAATGGCGCTCTCATCGACACCGCTGCCACCCCGCCTTGAAAAACAGGGGCCCACGCTTGGCACCCTCCACATGATTGAGCGGCTCCTGCGAAAATCCGAGGTGCCCCTCAGCCTCAACAAGATCAAGGCGCGCCTTCCTCGAAAGGTGGCGCACTCCACGCTTCGCGAAGCCATCGAGCACTACAAGCGGCTCGGGTGCGTCGTGGAGGGCTCGAAGGGCGTCATGTGGATCGAGAATCCCGGGCCGGAATTCTGGAAGGTCGTCAACACGTGGGAGAGAGTGTGACCGCGTGCCGCTCCCGGCACTCGAAGTCCGCAAGAGCTCACGCGTGGCCGAGGCCGAGGGTTTGTTGGACATCAAACAACTAAGGAAACTAGGGTGGTGGTACGCCCGCCTGAAGGCAGACGCCTTCGCGGGCGACCAGATTCCCAAGGATCGGATCCCGGCGGCGCTCTCGACCCAAAACAGGCTTCCGGGCGCCCTCTCCAATGCATGGAGGTTTGAGCTGCCGGGCGCCTACCGCGGCATTTACACCGTCCAGCCAAGCGATGAACGCCGTCCCGTCGTCGTGGTGTTGGAGGTTCTTTCCCATAAAGAATACGACCAGCTCTTTGGGTATCGGTAACGGCGCCGTCGTGGAAACCCCTCTGTAAGAGAGCGGGTGCCGGGTGAGGCTCGTAAGCCCCCTTCTGTTTGACTGGCGGCATTCGACTGAGCGTCCGACCTTCAGGTCCCGAGCAGGGTCATCCCCGACGTTTGGACTTGCTCCCAGCGCATCCGGCCGTTTCACCAAGTCCTCGGGAATCTCCGCGGCAACCGCTTCACTGTGCCCCAAGGCTGTGTCGTTTCTCGTCCGGAAAGACGGGGCTCTCGCCCCGGCCGCTTCTTGTGATGGCCTTTCGGCCCCACCTTCTCGTGCGCGCTCCGCTCTAGGGAGGGGGGACTTTCCTCAGCGCCCCTTGCGGGGCACCGTCGGCCGCCCGGCCTCTCCCGGCGTTCTCCGACCCCTAGAGCCAGGATATGAACGTTCGCCCCCGCCCCCGCGCCACGTTCGCCCGCATGGCTTACGGGCCCGCGGAGCGGGAGGGGCGTGGGGGCCCGAACGTGGATGCTGTCACGGAAGGGAGCATGGTGTTTTTCGGGCTCGTCGCACTCGCCGTGATCCCCCTGGTGATCCGCCACTTCCTCGTCGCGCACTGGGAGAAGCGGGCCTTCCACCGGACGGGCCGCTACCTCGTGGAAGCGGAGGGCCCGTTTCCGAACTCCTCGCGGTTCAGGGGGCTCCGCTGAAGCGACCGCCCAGCCCGCCTTGACGACCCCGCGAACGGCCGCGAGGGCTCAACGCGGGGCCCCCAGGATAATTACCCGATTCTTATCGCGCCAAGCTTGATTCCTGTCCCCTGGCGTCACCGGGGGCCGAGGGAATGACGAACGTCATCGAAGCGCACGACCTTGTAAAGACCTACGGGACCCTCAACGCCGTCGACCACCTCGACCTTGCCGTCAAGGGCGGGACCGTGTTTTCCCTGCTCGGGCCGAACGGCGCCGGCAAGACGACCACGGTCGAAATTCTCGAGGGCCTCCGCAAGGCGACGGGCGGCTCAGCGACGATCCTCGGCTCGAGCGTCGCGACCGAATACGAGAAGGTGCGCCGGAAGGTCGGCATCCTGCCGCAGGACTTCGAGCCGTTCGACCGGCTCACGCCCACGGAGGCCGTCGCCTACTGGGCTGACATGTTCGGCCGCCGGATCACGAAGGGCGAAACCAAAGCCCTCCTCGAATCCGTGGGCCTTTCGGAGCGGGCGCGCGTCCAGGCCATGCGGCTCTCCGGCGGGGAGAAGCGCAAGCTCGGCATCGCGATGTCGCTCGCCGGCGCGCCGGAACTCCTCTTCCTCGACGAGCCCACGACGGGCCTCGACCCGAAAGCCCGGCGCGACCTGTGGGGCCTCATCACGGGCCTCAGGAAGGAGGGGCGCACGGTCTTCCTCACGACCCACTACCTCGACGAGGCCGAGAGGCTCGCCGACGACGTCGCGATCATGCACCACGGCAAGGTCATCGAGCGCGGGACGCCCCAGAGCCTCGTTTCCGACCACGGCAGCAGCACGGCCATTGTCCTCGTGGGTGCCGGAAAGCCCGGCCTTGAGGAAGCCCGCGCCGCGGGGTTCGACCCCATCCTGGAGGGCGAGGACGTCGTCGTGCCGGTGAAGGGCAACGGCCGCGCCAAGGACGCGCTGCGCCGCCTCGTCGCCCTCGAGGCGCCGGTCACGGAAATCTACACGCGCCGCCAGACGCTCGAGGACATCTTCCTCAAGCTCGTCGGCGCCCGCATGGAAGAGGGGGTGCTCCACGAATGAACCGCGTCCTTGCCGACCTCCTCGCCTACGGGCGCGGCTACATGCGCACACGAAGGTGCCCGTTCTTCGCCTTCGCCTTCCCCGTGCTCCTCATCCTCCTCTTCGGCGCGATCTTCGCGGAGACCTCGACCAAGACAAACCTCTACGTCCAGGACCTCGACGACTCGCCCTACAGCCACGCCTTCCTTGAGGCCCTCAACGCGACGAATGTGACGGTTGTCAAGCCCGTCCCCCCGGACGCGGACATGGCCGCCTACATCAAGGACCACTCGCTCTCGGCCGCGCTGCAAATCCCCGCCGGCTTTGCGGTCAACGTCTCCCTCGGCAGCCCCGCCAACCTCACCGTCTACGGCGACCCGTCAAGGAGCTCCTACGGCGCCGTCCTCGGTGTCGTGAGCGGGGTGGCCGACGGCATGAACTTCCAGCTCAACAACGCAACCCCGATCGTCTACGTCGTCCCGAAAACCGTGGCTTCGCCGGAGTTCCGCTTCATCGACTTCTTCCTGCCCGGCATGCTCGGGATGACCGTCATGTTCAACGCGATGTACGGGATGACGGGCTCGGTTGCGGAATACAAGACGAGGCGCTACTTCAAGCTCATCGCCTCGACGCCGATCACGAAGTCCGAGTGGCTGGCCTCGAAGATCCTCTTCTACCTCTTCATGACGCTCGCCTCGCTTGCGGTCATGCTCCTCGTTGGAATCGCCATGTTTCAGGTGAAAGTCGCAATCACGCCCCTCGCCTTCCTCACGATCGTGGCTAGCGTCTTCCTCTTCACGAGCTTCGGCGTCATCATCGGCGCCTATTCGAAGGACCCGGAGTCCGGCGCCGCCATGGCGAATGCGATCGGCTTCCCGATGATGTTCCTTTCGGGCTCCTTCTTCCAACTTGAGGCGATGCCCGCCTACATGCAGACGATCGCTTCGGTCTTTCCCCTCACGTATGTGAACAACGGCCTTAGGGACAGCATGGTCTTCGCCAACGACGCGTCGGCGCTCGTGAACCTCGGCATCGTGAGTGCGATGGCCCTTGTCGCCACCCTTGCCGCGGCTCGGCTCATCCAGTGGACGAGGGACTGAAAGGCCTGGGGCGCCCTCCCGGGGAGTTTATTAGGGGCGCTTGGGCATCGCGGCCGCGTTGTCCGAAGGCCGCGTCGTCTCGATCCACATCGCCCCGAAGGGCGGCGCGCCCACGCGGTCGGTCGATTCCGTTCGAGCGGTCGTCGGCAAGGGACTCGAGGGCGACCGGTACTTCGCCTTCAGCGGGACCTTTTCGAAGAAGGGCGGCCCCGAGCGAGAGGTCACGCTCATCGAGTCGGAGGCCGTCGAGGCCGCCGCCCGCGACTTGGACCTCAAGGTGGACGCGGGCGCGATCCGCCGCAACCTCGTGACCCGCGGGGTCGCCCTCAACCACCTTGTTGGGCGGGAGTTCCGCGTCGGGGCCGCGCGGCTGAAGGGCATCCGGCTCGGCGAGCCTTGCGACCACATGGAGGCGCTCTCCGGCGTCCCGGGGATCCGCAAGGCCCTCGTCCACCGGGGGGGACTGCGCGCCGAGATCCTCGAGGGCGGCCTTGTCCGCGTCGGCGACATCGTCGTTGCGGACTGAAGCGCGCCCTCCCCGCGCTCGGCGGCGAAAGCCTTTATCATCGGCGCCAGATGCCATCGGGGGGCTTTTCCTGGCGCTCACGCCGTCGATCAAGCAGTCCGTGCCCGAAGTCCTCGCGGAGCGCGTCCTGTCGACGCCCGACATTGTCTGGCTCAAGTGGAAGGGGCCCGCGGCCGAAATCCGGTCGATGACCTTCGGCGAGGGCCGGCAGGCCGTCGAGACGGTCGCCCGCGCCCTCATGTCGCTCGGGATCAAGGTCCAGGACCGGGTCGGCATCCTGTCGAAGAACCGCCCCGAGTGGTTCCTTGCGGACCTCGGCGCCGTCCATTTGGGAGCCATCACCGTGCCCATCTACGACACGCTCGCCCCGGCCCAGGTCAAGCACATCGTGAACCACAGCGAGATGCGCCTCGTCTTCGTCTCGAGCCCCGCGCTCCTTGCGCCCCTCCTTGCCTTGAAGGCCGAACTCCCCAAGCTCGAGCGCGTAGTCCTTTTCGAAGGCGAGCCGCCCCCCGACCCGCCCCTTGCCGTTTCAACGTGGTCCGACCTGCTCGCCATCGGGCAGGCGCACAAGGCGAAAGAGCCCGAGGCCTTCGAAAAACGCTGGCGCGAGATCCGCCGAGACGACCTGCTGACGATCGTCTACACCTCGGGCACCATGGGCGACCCCAAGGGCGTAATGCTGACGCAGGGCAACATCCTCTCGCAGATCGAGACGCTCCCGCGCGTCGTGGCCATCAACGTCGGTGACCTCACCGTCTCTTACCTGCCCCTCGCGCACATCCTCGAGCGGACGGTGGGCGAGTACCTGCCGATCGTGAACGGCTCGAGCGTCGCCTTCGCGGAGTCGATGGAGAAGCTCCCGGAGAACATCCGCGAGTTCAAGCCAGACTACCTGCTCGCCGTGCCGCGCGTCCTCGAGAAGGTCCACGACCGCGTGCTTGAGAACGTGCGCCAGAAGGGCGGCGTCTCCCAGCGCATCTTCTGGTGGGCCGTGAGGACCGGCGCGCGCTGGGAAAAGGTCCGCTTCGAGAAGCGCGTGCCCGCGGGAATCCGTTTCAAGCGCCGGCTCGCCGACCGCCTCGTCTACCGGAAGGTGAAGGAGAGCCTCGGCGGGCGCATCCGGTTCGTCGTGTCGGGCGCGGCACCCTTGAACCCCCGCATCGTGGAATTCTGCCAGTCGCTTGGCCTGCCGATCCTCGAGGGCTACGGGCTCACGGAGAGCTCGCCCGTCATTGCCGTAAACCCCCTCAACCAGCCCGTCCCCGGCACGGTTGGCAAGATGATCCCGGGCATCCAGGTCGAAATCTGGGAGAAGCCGCTCCAGGGCGCGCCCCCGGACGTGGAGGGCGAGATCGTCACGAAGGGCCCCCACGTGATGAAGGGCTACTACAAGGACGACGCCGGGACGAAGGCCGCGGTCGACCGTGAGGGGTGGTTGCACACCGGGGACATCGGCAAGCGCGACACGCGCGGCTACATCACGATCACGGACCGCAAGAAGAACATCATCGTGAACTCCTACGGCAAGAACGTCGCGCCGGGGCCCATCGAGGCCCGCATCAGCGAATCGAAGTACATCTCTTCGGTCATGCTTTTCGGGGACAAGCACAAGTTTCTGACGGCGCTCATCGCGCCGAACTTCGTCGAACTCGAAGGGTGGGCGAAGGCCCAGGGCTTGGCGGGGGGTTCCACCAAGGCGGACCTCGTGAAGGACGCGCGCGTGCAGAAGCTCTTCCGCGACTGGCTCGACGAGGTCGGAAAAGACTTCTCGAAGCCCGAGCAGGTGCGGAAGTTCACGCTGCTCGACCATGAGCTCACGGTGGCAAACGGGCTCCTCACCCCTTCGCTCAAGGTGAAGCGCGCCCTTGTGGAGAGGGAATACGCGCCGCTTGTCCACGCGATGTACGCCGACGAGCACGAGTTTGCGGCTGACCGCGACGCGGCGGCGGCCCCGGCCGGCTCCACCGCTGCCTGAGGCGGAGTCGCCGTTTCTGCGTCGTTTGCAGACGGCCATCTGGCCCTGAAGGAACCTTTAAATGCGACCCCCTGGTTAACCGCGAATACCCCTCGTGGGAACCGTGAGTGATGAAGGGCTTTTGAAGCCTGGAAGGAGGAACCGAGGATGGCCAAACTGTTTGTGAAGTTCGAGATGCCGAAGGATATGGGGAACGCGCTCTACGAAGCCGTCGAGCTTGCCCGCGAGTCCGAGAAGGGCAAGATCGCGAAGGGCTCGAACGAGGTCACGAAGTGGGTCGAGCGCGGCCAGGCGAAGTTCGTCGTGATGGCCGAGGACACGGACCCCGAGGAGATCCTCGCGCACCTGCCGATCCTCTGCGACGAGAAGGGCATCCCCTACGGGTACGTCCCTTCGAAGGCCGAGCTCGGCCACGCGGCGGGCCTCAAGGTCCCCACGGCTTCGGTCGCAATCGTGGAGCCGGCCAAGGCGAAGCCCAAGGTCGACGAGATCACGGCAAAGCTTGCGAAGTCCCGCGGCGGAAAGCCGTGAGCCCCTTGGATCTGGAGGAATGGAACCATGGCCGAAGATGATGGCATCCCCGCTGAAGTCGTCGAAATCGTCGGGCGCACCGGCATGACCGGCGAGGCCGTGCAGGTCAAGGTCCGCGTCATGGCGGGCCGCGACCAAGGGCGCATCATCACGCGCAACGTGATGGGGCCGACCCAGATGGGCGACATCCTGATCCTGAAGGAGACCGCGCGCGAGGCGAAGAAGCTCTCCGTGAGGTAGCCGCGATGCCCTCGAAACGTGTGTGCTCCTTCTGCGGGGAGGACATCGAGCCCGGGACGGGCAAGATGTTTGTCAAGAAGGACGGCGCGATCTTCTACTTCTGCAGCAACCGCTGCGAGAAGAACCTCCTAAAGCTCGGGCGCGTGCCGCGCCGCGTGAAGTGGACGAAGCGGTACGTGAAGCCCGCGAAGGCGACAAGCGAGAAGCGGTAGCGGGGGCCTTTCGATGGCGCAGGAGCGCACGCTCATCCTTCTTAAGCCCGACGCCGTGGCGCGGGGGCTTGCCGGGACGATCATCGACCGCTTCGAGCGCAAGGGGCTCACGCTCGAGGCGGTCAAGCTCGTCCAGGTCGAGGAGGCGCTTGCGCGCAAGCACTACGCGGAGCACGAGGGGAGGCCGTTCTTCCCGGGGCTCCTCGCGTACATCCAGTCGGGGCCCGTTCTCGCCATGGTCATTGAGGGGAAGGACGCGGTGGCCGTGTGCCGCACCCTAATCGGGGCGACCGACCCCAAGAAGGCGGCGCCGGGCACGATCCGCGGCGACCTCGCGATGGACATCGGGCGCAACCTCGTGCACGGGTCGGACTCCCCCGAGTCGGCGAGGCGCGAGATCGACCTGTGGTTCAAGCCGGGAGAGAACGCGCGCGCGAAGGCGCGGGACTGGATCTACGAGTGAGGGCGGTCGCCGCGTGCGGGTGCGGCGAACCCTTGGGCGGTTATTTCCGCAACCATTATCTCCGATTGCGAAAGAAATGTCCGCTGCCACGCATGGAAGCTAGCTCGGGAGGCCGGGGCGGTCCTCAGCGTTCAGAAGTCCTCTACCAAACCCGGGACCCTGGCGCGCGGTCGCCAAGCGTGGTACTTGTTTCCTCCGAGTTCCTCTTCGCGGCCTACATCTGTTTCATGGTCATTTGGAACGGATCTCCAATTAGAGCATCGCAATTCCCGTTGATTGGGATCTTCACTCTTGTCGCCGCGGGCATCATCGTCCTGCTCGGATTAGTGGGCCTCATTGAGCGCCGGCATCCGCACTCACCGCCGGCCATAACGAAGACGGCTATTTGGGACAGTACCCTGAGTTCCACGCTGAGGGGCAAGGACCTTATTGAATTCCGCTTCGCAAGCTATGCAAGGATGCGCCTCGGACGCCTGGAAGATCGCACGATTGTCGTTCTGGCCCCCTCTCACGGTGCGTTGGGCCGCGGCCCCTCATGGTTCTATGACCCGTCCAAGGCAGCTTTGGGGCTCCTGATTGAACTTGCAAAGGCCGCGAAATTGGAGATCGAGGATGTCGGTGCGGCGGGCGCCGCCTCTCCGAGCGTCCCCGCCGGCAGTTAGCGGCCTCGGGCCCCACAACCTTTTTGCCCAGGGCGCGGGCTCTGGCGGCACCCACTTGAGGTGGTTCAGTTCGGGGAGCACTCGGAGCCGCGACCCCAGGAGCATTCGCCATGGCCCTCCGCCAACCCATCGTCGCCGTCCTTGGCCACGTCGACCACGGCAAGACGACACTCCTTGACAAGATCCGCGGGACCACGCTAGCCAAGCGCGAGCCCGGCGGCGTCACGCAGCACATCGGCGCGACGGAAGTCCCCCTTTCGATGATCGAGAAGATCTGCGGGCCGCTCCTCGGGGGCCGCAAGCTCACGATCCCCGGCCTCCTCTTCATCGACACGCCGGGCCACCAAGCCTTCGTGAACCTGCGCTCGCGCGGCGGGGCGCTTGCCGACCTCGCGGTCCTCGTCATCGACATCAACGAGGGCTTCAAGCCCCAGACCCTCGAGTCCCTCAAGATCCTCCGCCAAGCCAAAACGCCCTTCGTCGTGGCCCTCAACAAGGTCGACGCCGTCCACGGGTGGCGCAACCACCCCGACGAGCCCATCGTGCTCCACTTCAAGGACCAGCTCGAGCAGGTGCAGGAGGCTGTGGACACCCGGATCTACAAGCTCATCGAGCGCTTCCACGAGATGGACCTGCCCACTGACCGCTATGACCGCGTTTCGGACTTCACGAAGACCATCGCGCTTGTGCCGCTTTCTGCGAAGACCGGCGAAGGGGTCCCCGACCTCATCCTCATGCTCTCGGGGCTCGCGCAGCGCTACCTCGAGGAGGCTTTGAAGGTCGAGGCCGGCCCCGCGCGCGGCACCGTTCTCGAGGTCAAGCACGAGAAAGGCATCGGCACGGCCCTCGACTCGATCCTCGTCGAGGGGACGCTGCGTCGCGGTGACGTCATCGTGATCGGCGCGCTCGAAGGCGCCATCGAGGCCCGGGTCAAGGGGCTCCAGAAGCCCGCCGCTCTCCAGGAGATCCGTGACCCCAAGCGGCGCTTCGAGAGCGTCGACTTCGTAACCGCCGCCTCCGGCATTCGCGTGTTCGTCCCCGATGTCGAGGGCGTGATCCCCGGCGCGCCCTTCCGCGCCGCGAAGCCCGAAGAGATCGAGGAGGCAAAGGCCGAGGTCGCCCAGGAATCGGCGGTCAAGGTCGAGCTCGCCGAGCAGGGGATCTACATCCGCGCGGACGCCATCGGGTCCCTCGAGGGCCTCGCCTTCGAGCTCAAGGCGGTCGAGATCCCGGTGAAGAGCGCGCGCGTCGGAGCCGTCACGCACAAGGACCTCGTCGAGGCCTCAACGCTCGGGGACCCCGCGCACCGCGCGATCCTCGCCTTTTCCACCCAAGTGCTCCCCGACGCGAAAGACGCCCTGCAGGCGCACGACGTCCACGTGATCGAGGGCAACGTCATCTACAAGCTCGTCGAGGACCTGGTCGCCTGGCAGGCGGAGCGCAAGAAAGCGGCCGTCGAGCGCGCGCGCCTCGAGGTCGTGTTCCCGGCCAAAATCCTCGTCCTTGCCGACCACACATTCCGCGTGTCGAAGCCCGCGATCGTCGGCGTGCGCGTGCTTGCGGGGCGCCTGCGCTCCGGCGTGCGCCTCATGCGGGCCGACGGCCGGATGCTGGGGCCCCTCAAGTCGATCCGCACCGGCGAGGAGACGATCCCCGAGGCGTGGCCCGGCGACGAAGTCGCGATCGCCGTCGACGACGTCACCGTCGGGCGCCAGTTTGCCGAGGGCGACACCCTCTATGTCGACATGAACGAGACCGACGCCCGCGCGGTGCGGGCCTTCGAACTCAATGCGGACGAGGCCGCGTGCCTGGAGGAGATCACGCGCGTCAAGCGGAAGGAAAACCGGTTTTGGGGCATGTGAAGGCGCCCTCGAAGGGGCGAAAGCGGTGGCGCTTGGCCCTCGCCTGGGCCCAAGGCCGAACGCTTAAATAACGTCGCCCGGCTGGGGCCTCGTCCAGCAGCCTGGCGCTGGAGGGTCTTTCCATCCGAGGCGATCAGAGTCGGGCCGCGCCGGTCGTGATGTTCACGCTTGCGACCGCGCTCCTTGGCGGTGCGCTCATCGCCTCCACGCTCCCAACGGCAGCCCTTTCGACGCCGGACCCAACGGCGGAGGCCCCTTTCGCGGATCCCGGCACCTACTTTGTCCCTCCAATGCCCGGCGTCACTATCGAGCCCTCCGAGCTTGCCGCCCACCGGAGCACCTACGCGGCGCCGCGCCGGACGCTTGCCATGGAGCCCCTCGCCTACGACAAGGCGATCGGGGACCACACCTCGATTACCGTCCTTGCGGAGTTCAGCGATATCCCGCACTCGACCTACGGCCAGACGTTCTACGACGACCAGCTGAACTACAACGGGAGCTCCCGCGTGTCGGCCCGCACGTGGTTCTACGAGAATTCCCTCGGGAACTACACGGTCTACTCCACGGTCACCACCTGGGTGACGCTTCCCCAAACGCAGGCCTACTACGACAGCAACACGGGCCAGATGATCGCCGACGCCGCGCGGGCCGCCGACGCCCAGGTCAACTTCGGCGGCTTCGACGACAACGGCGACGGGTGGGTCGACAACCTCGTCGTCCTCCACAGCGGCGGCGACCAAGCCGCCGGCTGCGCCCCGAACTGCATCTGGTCGCACTCGAGCGTGATCTACGGCCCCGTCCTCGACGGCAAGCGGATCGGGCCCTACGCCACGGTCGCGGACTTCGGCCACCCCCGCGGCGACGCCCTCGGAGTCTGGATCCACGAGTTCGGCCACCTTGCGCTCGACCTGCCTGACCTCTACGACGTCTACTACAACAACGACGGGGTCGGGGTCTGGGACATGATGGCGGGCGGCTCTTGGTACCTCAACCATTACACGGCCTGGTCCAAGGAGTACCTAGGGTGGATCGAGCCCTTCGAGCCCGTCTTCAACGTCGACGGCTACACGATCTACCCGCCCACCGACACGGCCCGCTACAACCCCGTCAAGGTCACGACGAACTACACGAACGAGTACTTCCTCCTCGAGATGCGATGGGACGGCGCGGCGCGCTACGACACCGGCGTCCCCTACAACGGCCTCCTGATCCTCCACGTCGACAGCAACGTCGTGGCGAACACCTGGGAGCGCGGCTCGAACACGGTCGAAGCGAACACGAACCACAAGGGCATCGACGTCGAGGAGGTCGGGGCCCAAGACCTTGACTCGACCTCCGGCGGCGGCACGTACTCCAACGACATCTGGGTCGGAAACCCCACGGGCTTCACCCCGACTTCCACGCCGAACTCGAACCTCTATGTGAACGGCGGGAACTACGCGACCGGGATTCGGATCTACAACATCTCGACGGTCCTTACCGCAGGAGGGCCTCACATGACCTTCTCGATCGACACGGGGCGCGTGAACTTCGGCCTTTCCGGCAGGGTGCTCGGATCGCCGGAGCGGCAGGCGCTGCCGGGGACTTCCGTAACCTACCCGATCGAGTTCTCCACGTTTTCGGTTGCTGGTGACGCCGTGACGCTCTCCGTAGAAGGCGTGAACCAGTCGCTGGGGGGCCTCGACCGCTCAGCCCTCACCCTGCCTCCTCTTGGAAGCGCCACCGCGAACCTCACGGTCACGGTCCCCTTGGGCTGGTCGGCCGCCGACCCGGCGTGGGTGCAGGTGCGCGCGACCTCGACCGCGCAGCCCACGAACAACTTCCTCGTCCCGACCGTCACCCGCGCAGCGCAGTTTTACGGTGTCGCCTTTTCCGGCGCGCTCAACTTTACGGCAACGCCGGGGGACCTCTACTTGCCGGAAATCGTCGTCTGGAACGAAGGCAACGGCCCGGACAACGTGTCGGTCAGCCCGACATTCGACCCCTCATTGATCCTCGTGTCCGTCCTCGCCCAACCCGGGATCATCGCAAGGGGGGCATCGACGGCCGTGCCGCTCGCGCTTACGGTGCCCACGACGGTGCTCAACGGCACGCGGATCCCCCTCGAGCTCGACATCCGTACCGGGCCGAAGGGCTCCGAGGCGCACCTCAAGTTCTTCGCGAACATCACGGCCGGCAAGTACGCCCAGCTCGCGCTCGACGTGCAGGCCGTGGGCCCCTATTCGCTCGACCCCGACGTGCCGCGCTCGGTCAACCTGACTGTCCACAACCAGGGCAACTACCCGGCGACCTACCTCTTCACGGCCACGGGCCCCGTGGGAGTCACCGTCCTCTACACGTCGCCCTTGCTCCTGGTCGCGCCCTTCAGCGACGGGGCCGTCGAGGTGTTCCTGCGCGCGGGGCACGACACGCCGGCCTGGTCGATGGGCGACGTTTGGTTCGTCGCCACCCTCGACGACGGGCTCGGCGCGGCGTCGAACTCGCTCACGGTCCGGATCACCCAGCGCTTCGAAGTCTCGCTCTCCGGGGAGGCCTCGTTCGCCGCCCCTCCCGGCGGCTCGGTGCTCCTCAACCTCCTCGCCTTCAACTTCGGCAACGGGCCCGATAACGCGACGCTCTCGATCGCGCCGGCCTTCTCGGACTGGAACGCGAGCCTCTCGGCTTCTGACCTCGCGCTCGACACCACGGTCTCCGGCCGCTCCCAAGAATTCCAGCTTGGCGCCAAGGTCCCCCCGCGGGCGGCGGGCAACCTCCTCATGCTCTTCACCGTCACGCTGCGCTCGCAGGACCCCGGCGTCTCGGTCACCTTGCCGGTCAACATTCTCGTCCTGCCCGTCTACGCGTTCGTCGCGGCGGCCGACGCCGCGCAGGGCCCCATGACGAGCACGGAGACCGCGACGTTCCTCATCAACGTCCGCAACAATGGGAACGTGCGCGACTCGTACTCGCTCACCGTGAGCGACCTGCCCCAGGGCTGGACGAGCGAATTCGTGCCCGGCGAGGTCGTGACCGCCGGCCCCCTCGGGGTCGGGCAGATCACACTCCTCGTGCGGCCCCTTGCGGCGGCCCAAGCCGACCGCTACGACTTCCAGATCGTGGCCGCAAGCGAAGGGAACCCCTCGCGGCCGACCGTGATGGCCTCGAACATCACGATCCTCTCGCACCGGGAAATCCTGATCGAAGCCACACCCCTCACCGCGGACGTGAAGCCCGGCGCGACCCTCACGCTGCGCCTCCTCGTCAAGAACCTGGGCAACGTCCGCGAGAACCTCTTCGTGCAGGGGATCGGCCCCTCCTTCCAGTCCGTGTCGGCCGACCCGGTCCAGCTGAGCTTGCCGGCCTACGAGGAGCGCGTCGTCAATGTCGTCGTGATCCTCAAGAACAACCAGGCGGCCGGCCCCGCGTCCCTCGTCCTTACGGCCTCGGCGCTCAACAACGAGTCCGTGAAGAGCGAGACCTCGCTGGAGATCCAGGTCGCCGCGCTGCCCGCGCCGCCGCCCGCGTCCCTGCCGGGCCTCGAGGCGGGCGCGGCCTTCGCCGCCCTGGCTGGCGCCTTCGTGCTCGCCGCTCGGCGGGACCCGCGGCGGCCTTAGGCCCCCTTCGCCAGCCCCCCCCGCGCGCGCTGGCCCCTCGAAAGCCTTTTGTGGCAGCCGCCTTTGGCACGGCCTGCCGGCCGTAAGGCGCGACGCTTGCCAAGGGAGGGCTCCACCCCATGCGAATTGCCGTCCTCGACCCCGACCGCTGCCAGCCGCACAAGTGCAACCACGAGTGCGAGTCCTACTGCCCGCCCGTGAGGAACGGCGTCGAGGTCTTCGGCTGGAGCCCCTCGGACGGAAAGCCCCTCATCTCGGAGACCCTCTGCATCGGCTGCGGTATTTGCGTCCACAAGTGCCCGTTCGGCGCGATTTCAATCGTCAATGTGGCCGACGAGCTCAAGACGGACCTCGTCCACCAGTACTCGCTGAACGGGTTCCGGGTTTTCCGGCTCCCCACGCCGCGAGCCGGCCAGGTCGTCGGGCTCCTGGGGCCGAACGGGATCGGCAAGACCACGACCATGTCGATCTTGGCTGGCGACCTGCGGCCCAACCTCGGGAACTTCGAGGCGCCGCCCGCCTGGGACGCCATCCTCCAAGAGTACGCGGGCACCGAGCTCCACGACTTCCTCAAGCGCGTCGCCGATGGCAAAGTCCGCCCGGCCGTGAAGCCCCAGTACGTTGACAAGCTCCCCAAGGTCGCCAAGGGGCGCGTCCGCGACCTCCTTGAGCGCGTCGACGAACGCAGCCGGCTCGACGAGGTCGCCGCGGCCCTCGACCTCGTCCCCGTGCTCTCGCGCGAGACGCCCGAGCTCTCCGGCGGCGAGCTCCAGCGCGTCGCCGTCGCCGCGACCCTGCTCAAGGACGCGGACATCTACTTCTTCGACGAGCCGTCCTCGTACCTCGACATCTACCAGCGCCTCAACGTCGCGCGCCAGATCAAGGCGATCCCGCACTCGAAGATGGTCGTCGTCATCGAGCACGACCTCGCGATCCTGGACTTCCTCGCCGACACCGTGTACCTCATGTACGGCAAGGAGTCCGTCTACGGCGTCCTTGCCCAGCCCCGCCCCGTGAGCTCCGCGATCAACACGTACATCTCGGGGCTCGCGGCCGAGGAGAACGTGCGCTTTCGCGAGCGCGCGATCCAGTTCGAGGTCGTCCCCGCGCGCGAAGGGTGGTCTTCCCAGGTCGTCGTCGAGTTCGGGCGGCTCGCGAAGCGCTACGATTCGTTCCTCCTGCGCTCGGAGCCCGGCCAAATCCACGTCGGCGAGACCGTCGGAGTCGTGGGGCCAAACGCCACGGGCAAGACGACCTTCGTGAAGATGCTCGCGGGCGTCGTGAAGCCGACGGAAGGGGCCGTCGAAGCCACCGTGAAAGTCGCCTACAAGCCCCAGTACCTCGAGGGGACCTTCACCGGGACGGTCGAGGACCTCATGCTCACCGCGCTCGGGGGGACCTTCGGCTCCCCCATCTACAAGGCGGAGATCGAGCGGCCGCTCAAGATCCCCCCCCTGCTTTCCAAGGAGGTCCCGACCCTCTCGGGAGGGGAGCTCCAGCGCGTCGCCGTCGCGCTCGCGCTCTGCCAGGAGGCCGACCTCTACCTGTTCGACGAGCCTTCCGCGTACCTCGACGCCGACCAGCGCATGGAGACCGCGCGCGCGCTTCGGCGCGTGATGGAGAAGCGCGCGCGGGCGGCCCTCGTCGTCGACCACGACGTGTACTTCCTCGACCTTGTCGCCGACTCGATCATGGTGTTTGGCGGCAGGCCCGGCGTCGAGGGCTTGAGCCGCGGCCCTTTCGGGCTCCGCGAAGGGATGAACGAGTTCCTCAAAGGCGCCGGCGTGACCTTCCGCCGGGACAAGGAGACGAAGCGGCCCCGCATCAACAAGCAAGGCTCGCAGCTCGACAAGCACCAGAAGGAGATCGGCGAGTACTACTATGCCGAAGAGCCGGGCGCCTGAGGTCGCGGGGGCTCAAGGGCCCTTTGCAAAGACCATGGCCGCGAGCCCGCCTCCGACCGCGCGCCCCTGCCCGTCCGCAAGCAGGACGCTCACCGTGACGGGCGTGCCCCCCAGGGCCTGCTCCACGGTCTCGCCCTCGTAGCGCAGACGAAGGTCCGCCGAAAGCCCGGCCATCGGGCCCGGCGCAAGGACGCGCGCCTTGATCTTGGGCGTGGGCGGCGATCCCTCGGGAACGGCCTCCTCGACCCGCGCGCGGACAGCGCCGAACTCGTGGAGGTCGGGCGTCGCGTCGTTGGGGCCGAAGCGCAGTTCAAGCTCCCGGCCGATGAGCGACTGGACTCCTGAAAGCGCCACGGCGAGAGCCCCCGGCGGCGTCAGTCGAAGGGCTCTTCATCGCCCGTCTTGCGGGCCGCTCCCGCCTGCTCGGCGAGGGACTTCATCGTCTGGTTCAACATCACGAGGTCGCCGACACTCTTCACGGACGCCGTCTTGACCAGGAACACGCCGCCGCGCCGCGACTGGAGCCCGAGTTCCTCGGCGATGCGCTTGTCGATCGCCACGCGCAGGTCCCGCACGCGCCAGGTCGCCGCGTCGATTGCGAGGTCCTCGACCTGGCCGATGTTCCGGCCGTCGCTCGTGATGACCTCCTTCCCGCAGATCTCGAACCCTCCGACCGGCACGCCGCGACCCCCTAGTGCAGTTCGACTTTGAGGTGGGCGAGCTCATCGCGCAGCTTGATGATGTCCGCCAGGTGCTCGACCTTCTCCGTCGCGATCTTGACGCGCGGCGCCTTGAGGAGCTTCTTCTTCACGTTGAAGAGGGACGCGACGGAAGCGTCGACCTCGACGACGAGCGCGGTGATCTTCCAGGAGTGCTCGTCGATCGAGAAGTCTGCAAGCGTGCCGACGGTCTTTCCGTCGGCCGTGAGGACCCTCTTGCCCTTGAGGTCGGAGATCTTGTCCATCGTCGCCGCTTTAGCGATCGGCCTCGACCCTATTTGATCCTGGCGGGGCGCCGCCATTGCGGGGGCCCAAGGAGTGCGGCGTCAGGCGCCCAGGGGCGCGCTTGCCATAATGCGGCCCGCGCTCGACGAGACCCAGAGTGTGCAACCTTCGGCCGCGCCAAGGCCGCGGATCTCAATCGAGTCCCCGGCGTTCAGCTCCCCGTTCCCGTCCGCGTCGGTCACGCTTATGTAGGCGCCGCCTGCGCTCGAGGAGCCATAGGCGAGGAGCTGGAGCTGGCCGGGCTGCGCAGTCGAGGCGAGCACATCGCCCGTGCTGTCGAGGGCGACGTAGAGCGAGAGGTCCGTGAGCTTGGCCGAGCCGGCGTAAACTTGGACCGACAGGTCGCCGCCGAAACCCGTGGGCTTGCCCAAGATGAGGACGCTCGGGTCGTTGCCGGAGGGGTCCGAGGCCAGCGAAGCTCCAGGGCCAAGCACAGGCTGCACGGCAAGGAGCAGCAGGAGCCCAACTGTGACGGCGGCAAGCGCGGCCGACAGCACGAGCGTGATCGTGACGTCCTCGGGGTGGAGGAGCCGCTCCGCCTTCGAGGTGTTCCGGTAGTAGATCCACTTCCGCCCCTCATCCATCCGCTCGACGAGCCCCGCGCGGGCGAGCCGGTTGAGCTGCTTGAACGCCGAGGACTTCGAGATCGCGAGGACGTTGGCGACGTCCGTCCCGGTCATCTGGCGGTTCTGGTCGAGGAGCTTCAGGATCGAGATTCGCTCCTCCGAAGAGAGGGCTTCAAACACATCGGGGCCGACGGTGACCCTCTTCCAGAGTTCCACGGCATCGGGGACGCCGTGGCTGGCTATATAACCGTTGTCTCTTGCTCTCGGCATGCGTGACGAAGGCAGAATTACCCCTTCGACGCGGAGGCGTGCTGGGCTTGGCGGGCACCCCGGCCTTTCGCGCGGCTCAGGGTTCAGGACTCCGCTTCCCCGCCTGCTCCCTGACCTCGGCCTCGCCCTGGACCTGGGCCTCCCGGCGGCGGAACTCCTCGGCCGACACGAACCCTTCCTCTGAAACCGTGCGGGGCGAGAAGTTCTCGAGCGCCGAGATGTCGTTGCGGTCGGCGCGGGCCGCCTCGAGGTCGCGTTCGAGCGCCTGCGCCTTGTCGCTGAGCGCGCGCCGCTTGGCCGCGCCACGCGCGCCCACGATCGAAAGCGCGATGGCCGCCACGAGGATGAGCAGGATTGCGGCGAGGTTTTCCGCCAGGAAGGGGACGTTCAGGATTCCGCCGGAGGCGGCCTTCCGCGTGACCGTCCGTTCGAGCGTCGCCTGGTTGCCAGCCCTGTCGGTCGACACGATCAGGATGCTGTTCGACCCGAAAGCGAGGTTCACCGGCACCTCGAAGTGGCCCGCCGGCGAGACCGGCACGTCGCGCCCCTTGACGGTGAGCGTCGCGCCGGGCTCCGTGTCGCCCTCGACGACCACTTGGTCCTGCGAGGTGGAGAGGCCCTCCGCGGGTGCTGCGATCGAAAGCGCGGGCGCAAGGACGTCGAGCGTGAGGTTGAGTGTGCGCCTCGCCACATTGCCCGCGGAGTCTTGCACTTCGACCACCACTGCGTTTGCCCCCACGCTGAGCGTGACCGTGACCTCGAACGACGCGGAGTTCGGCGCGATCGGCGTGGCGGCCTGGCCGGCGACGGTGACCCGAGCGCCCGGCTCCGCCTGGACCCCGACGCGCCATGGCGTCGCGTTGACGAACCCCGACTCTGTTCGCGCGTCGAGCGTGAAGGTCGGCGGCGTGAGGTCCACTCGAAGCGAGAAGTTCCATGAGCGCGAGTTCCCGACCGCGTCGGTCGCGCGCACTTGGAGCGTCGCGGAGGGGGTCGACAGCGCCGGGCGGAAGAGGAGGAAGAGCCCCGTCGCGTTCTCGCGGACCGTCCCGGGGACGATCGACGCCTCGATGAACGCCCACTCGTCCGTCGTGATCGAGAAGTCCGGCGCGCTCGTGTTGATGAAGTGGGGACCCGGGCCCGTGAGCCCCGCCACCGACACGACCGGCCCCCGCGTGTCGCGCGCGACGCGCCAGACGGTGGTGTTCACGTTGCCAGCGCCGTCCCGCGAGCGCAGGGTCAGGTTGTTCAGGCCTTCGACGGGGAGGTCCACGGTAACCGCGAAGGAGCCGTTGAGCTGGAGGAGCTGGGCAACGCCGTCGACCGAGAGGCTGGCACCCGGCTCGACGCGGCCGGAAAGGTCGACCGTGAGCCCGGCCACCGTTGCGCCGTCAGCGGGCGAGTCGACGATGATCGCGGGCGGCGTCGCGTCGACGCGCAGGTACACCTCCGTGAAGTAGACGTTTCCCGCAGCGTCCACCGCGGTGGCCCCGATGACCGCGTCGCCGTCCGCAAGCGTCAGGTTCACGTCGAAGTCGCCGTTCACGTCGAGGGCCACGGCCGAGCCGTTGATCGTGAGTGCCGCGCCCGCCTCGGTCGCGCCCACGAAGCGCACGAGGGGCCCGCCGACCGTCGAGCCGTTAACGGGCGTGCTGAAAAAAACGATGGGAGCCGTGCGGTCGATCCGGTACGAAACCGTGGCGAAGGCCGCGTTGCCTGCCAAGTCGACGGCGCGGACCGTGATCTGGTAGGTCGTCTCGAAGAGGGCCGGCACGGAGAGCGCGAAGGGGTCGGCCAACGCGCCCGCCGTGAAAGACACATTGTCGAAGGACCACGCAAGCGAGGCGACGCCGCTCTCGCCGTCCGACACGTTCCCCTGAATCACGACGGGGTCCGCGGACAGTGAAGCTCCCTGCGTGGGCGCCGTAATCACGACAGCGGGCGGCGCGCCCTCGGAGAATAGCACTTGGATCAAAGACGGAGCCGTGATGTTCGCGAAGACCACGGTGACCCACGCGCCCGACCCCGCGCTGATGCGGTGCGGGTTCGAGGACGAGACGCCGGCCGTCGTGCCGGCAAGCGTATGAACGACGCCGAGGGCGGCGTTCCCCGTCCCGTTGGTGGTGCCCGATCCCACGACCGCGCTCGTGAAGTTCTCCACCGAGTATGGCTGGTTGGGCGCGGGCACGCCGACCTGCCAAAGGGTCTCCAGCGACGTCGACCAATATTGCTGGATGCGCCCGGAGCCCGCGTACGAGGCGCCCACGAGGTCCGCCGTGACGTCGTGGAGGTCCATCGAGCCGCCGTCCTGCGCCGACAAGAGTACGATGGAACCCGCGACAACGGTCAGGTTCGAGGCGGCCACGCGCACGCGCCCGCCACCCGGCCCCTGAGAGACGTTGCGCCAGGTCTGGACGCCCCCCGTGGAGGCAAGTTCGCCGGATCCCGTGTGGGCAAGCCCATCCACGTCCGTGCTTGTGGGCCCCTGGAGCCGCAGGTCGAAATCTACGACCCTAAGCGACCGCAGGAACACCTGCCCCGTCGCCGCAACGGTCAGCGAGGCGCCCGCGACGTCACCCACGATCGACGCGTTCGAGGCCGAAAAGAGCCCGGCCACCGTCCACGACTGCACGGCCACCGCGTGGACCGTCGCGTCCACGAGCTTCAAAGTCCCCAGCACGTTGAGCTGGCGGACCTCGACGACCGAGCGGTTCACCTCGGCCACAAGGCCGCCGGCCAAAAGGGCGTTCGTCGTGCCCACGAGGTCGACAGCCGTCCCGCGGTTGTTGAAAAACCGCGGGTTGTTGAGGAAGACGCCCGGCGCGTTCACGAAGGTGAAGCCGCCGCCGCTCGAATTCGAGAGAGACGAGTCGAAGAACCCGAAGCCCGAGCCCCCCGTGATGGTCCCGCCGAAGGCGTTGGACTCGAAGCGGCACGAGAAGAAGTCGACCTGCGCGCTGTCGAAGTCGAGGGCGTCGCCGGTGGACGCGAGGAAGGCCACATCCGTGAACGTCGCCGTTGCGCCCGTGCGCAGCTGCACGGCGTTGATGCCGCCGATGAAGGCGCCCGACTGGAAGTCCACGGACGAGGCGCCAGTGGCAAGCAACCCGAGAGGATTGTCGCTCACCGTGACCGTGGAGGCGAAGACCCGGGAGGCAAGGCGCGCGTCCATGCCGGTCGTCGTGCTGTTCGTCACCCTTCCGAAACTCGCGTAGAGCGTGGCGTTGTTGAGCGCGACGAGTCCGCGGCCGTTGCCCGACGCGTCAAAGACGACGACCGATGCAGAGCCATCGAATTTCACCGCAAGTCCATCCCCATTCCCGTAGATCGACGCGCTCATCGCAAAGAACCGCCCGCCGGGGATGTGCACGCCGGCCCCCCCGTTGTCCGCGGCAACCAGGCGGAACACGGAGACGTTTGACGCGGCGTCGACCTCGAGGCCGTCGTATGTGTTGTTGTGGACCGCGAGGTCCTCGAAGGAGCCCGTGACCCCCTGGAAGTAGATCCCGTAGTACGAGGCGTACACGCTCACGTTGCGAAGCACGGTTGAATTCGTTTGGAGGAAAACGGCAGAGGCGTTGAGCGGCGACTGCGTGTACCCGACGCCCCACAGGGCCGTCTGCTGGAGGTCGACCGAGGAGTTCGGCGCCGCCACGAAGGTGATCCGCTCGGAGGTCGAAAGCGGGCGGATGACCGTCCGGTCGCTCGAGTTCACCGTCGAGTTGTCCCGGTCCCTCGTGCGCAGCGTCGCGCCGGCCTCGACGACGACACCGCGGCGCGCCGCGACCGTGGAGTTGACCTCGAGCGTCACGTTGATGAGAGTGAGGTGGCCCGGGGCGCGGACGTAGACGTTTCCGTGGACCACGATCGTCTGGTCCGCATACGTCTCCGTTCCCGTCACGACCCAATCGCCGGAGGCCGGCGGCGCTCCCGCTGCCGTTCCGGCGGCTGCGGCTATCGCCGCGATCGCCACGAGCCCGAGCCCCGCAAGGAGGCGGGGCAGGGGCATTCCCCGACCTCGAACCGTCCGAGCCAGAACGGGCCTCCGCGCGTGCCAGCGGGGCATCCTCAGATAATCGTTGCCGTCCGGGTTTCGCGCTACGGGGCCTGGCCGCGGAACGCGTGCTCCGAGATCTTCCGGTAGACGGGCCCCCCCTTCTTCAGCGTCGACTCCCAGAAGTCGAGTCCGTCGGCCTGCGCCCACCCGAAGCGCGTGCGCACGAGCGGGTCCGCCGCCTGCGCAAGCGCGGGGCCCGGCGGCGCCTCGACGACCCGCGCGATCGTGACGTGGGGGACAAAGGCCACGCCAGGCTCTCCGCGCCCGAGCGGGACGAGGGCCTTCTCGACCGCCTCGTGGAGGGGCCCAAGCTGCCCCTTCGGGTCGTCGAGCCCGACCCAGATCACCTTCGGCCGCATAGCGTTCGGGAAAAAGCCCACCCCCAGCGGCCCGACGGGGAAATGCGGGACCCCCTTCGAGGCGCCCTCGAGCGCCTGCGACACCGCCCGCGCGTCTGCGGGCTCGAGGTCGCCGAGGAACTTGAGCGTGAGGTGCCTTGAGTCGGCCTTCACAAACCGGAGCTTTCCCCCCACGCCCTTCAAGGAAGCTTCGAGCCCTTCGATCGAGAGCCGCGAAAGCGGGTCGTCCGGGTCGGGCGCTGGCGCGCCCTTGCCGAAGGCGAAGAGGTCGCCGGCGCGCAGACTCACGAAGGCGCGCATGCCCCTCAAACCCCCCGCGCCTCCCCTTGCAACGACCGGCGCCGGGGGCAGACGTCCATTCCCGCCCCCTGCCAAAAGGTTTCCGCGTTTTCCGCCCCTAAACCGTGGCCGAGGGGACCGCCCTCCCCCCCCCTCAATAGTCCTAACGGAATTCCCTTATCCAGCCATAGAGAACCTATATCAAGGGTCGGACGCTCTGGATCGGGTTTAGAAAGGCATGCACCGAGCCCCCAAAGGGAGGGTTTGCGGGTGGTCCCGGTGACGGAGCGCCACGAGCGCCTGCGCCGGTATGCCGCAGCCCTCCTTGCCATGGCCTTCGTCGGCCTCTCCACGTCCCCCGCGCTTGGAGCCACGGTGGCAAGCACTCCCGCGGAATTGCTCGCGCCGGCCTCAACGCTTTCCCCCGCAGGAGGGGCGGGCACGACACCCGCGTCGCCGACCGCAGGCTCCGGGCAGAGCGCGCCGATCACCGATGATGTCGCCGACCCCCCCGCCCGCACGCTTTCCGGGCGCGCATCCTGGGACCGCCTGGGCTCGGGCTTGGCTTCGATCGGCGACCTGAACCGGGATGGAGTCGACGAACTCGCCGTCCTTTCGCGAAGCCCCTGGGCCGTGCAGGTGCTCGTTGGCTCCCACTCGGGCTTCTCGGCCCTTCCCCAACTCACCTTCCTGTCGCCCGACCCCAGCGACCGCTTCGGGGCTGCCGTCGCCGGCGGCGGCGACCTGGACGGCGACGGGATGGACGACTTCGCCGTCACCGTCGGGCACCAAGGGCAGGGCGGCGCGTACACGTTCACCGTCGAGGTGTACTTCGGCTCCCCCTTGCTCACGACGGACCTCGAGCACCTAACGATCCATGCGCCCGCGTTGCCCTCGACGTTCGGAACCGCGGTCGCCATCCTCGAGGACGCGGACGGCGACGGGCTGTCGGAGCTCCTCGTCACGGCGCCGCCGCCGCCCGGCTCGACCGAAGCAGGCCGCGCATGGATCTTCTCGGGGGCCGAAGGGTCCGTGAGCGCGCTTCCGGACTGGTCGTTTACCTCGACCGCGCCCGGGGCCCCGTTCGGCGCCTATGCCGCCGCCGCAGGCGACCTCAACGCCGACGGCCTTACGGACTTCCTCGTGTCCACCGCAGGCCAGCCTGCCGCTGACGGGTACTCGCGCGCGTTCGTGTTCTACGGCGCGGCCTCCCTCGCGATCGAGGCTCCGCAGGCGCTTTCAAGCGACGCGCGGCAGGACGGGTTCGGCGCTGCTGCGGCCTCCGGCGACTTCAACGGCGACGGGGTCGACGACTTGCTGGTCGCGGGCCCGACCTTCTCGCTTACCGCCGAACAGCCGGATGCCGGCCGCGTTTACGCTTACGCCGGCTCCGCGTCAGGCCTCTCGGGCTCGCCTTCGTCGACGACCACGGGACGCGCGGGGTCGAGGTTCGGCGCCGCGCTTGCAAACGCCGGGGACCTCAATGGGGACGGCACCCAGGACGCCGCCATCGGCGCCCCCTTGGCCTCGGCGGGCGGGCCCGTCACGAACGGACAGGCCTTTGCCTACTTCGGGGGCCGCAGCGGGCTCTCCCTCGCGTACGACTTCACGGAGGCCGGCGAGGCGGGCAACGACCTCTTCGGCGCCTTCGTCGCGGGGGCGGGCGACCTCGACGGCGACGGCCGCGACGACCTTGCCGTGGCGGCCCCGGGCCGCGACCTCAACGGCCTCACGGACGGCGGGGCCCTCTACCTCTACTCGGGCGCGCGGATCCGGATGCCCGCCCTGGACGCCGACGCGTTTTCCGCGCTCGACCTGGACTCGGGCCGGGCCCTTTCGCGCGCGAGGCCCTACCACCTCACGTTTACCTTCGTGTTCCGAGGGCCCGTGGCTCAGATCGGGACCGTCGAGCTCGCGGTCCTGTCGAGCGCGCTCGGGGCCCGCGTCGCCGTGCGCTACGACGCCGCCTCCGGGTCGCTCTCCGTGCTGAACGACGCCCGGCACCTCGTGGAGCTCTACTCGGACAGCGGCTTTGCCCAAGGCGCGGGGCTCGTCCACTCCTTCCGGCTCACGGCCTCGCTCAAGTTCGCGTGGGCCTTTGCCGACCCGAGCTGCCTGTCGGTCGACCTCGCGCTCCAAGACGCGGGCGGCGCCGTGGTCGGCGCGACGGCGCCTTGCGCGTTTTCCGTTGTGTCCCTGCTTGCCTTCAGCGCGCCCATCGAGGTCCGGCGCGGTGACGGCACGCTGCTTGGCGCCGGAAGGTGGGCGCGCGCCTCGGACACCCTCGCGTGGTCGGGCGGAGCGCTCGTCTACCAAGGCACGGGCGTGGTGCCCCCCTCGGACGAGATCCGCGTAAAGGTCGTGGACGAGCGCGGCGAGGCGACGGGCGCGGCATTCGACCCGTCGACCGGGGACCTCGTGGCCTCAAAGGCCCTTTCGGCGGAGGACGACGCGGCCGACCTCCATGTCGTCCGGGCAGTCTCGCCAAGCGGCATGGTCCTTGCCGAGTCGACGGCCCTCGTCCGCATCGACGGCCTGCCCGTGGTCTTCGGCGCCACGTCCCCCTCGGCCGACACGACGGTCACGCAGGCCGACTACCCCGTCTCGATCCAAATCTCCGACCAGGGGAGCGGCGTGGACGGCGCCACGGTCGAGTGGGCCGTCTCGCACACGAACCCGCCAGTCTTTGCCGGGTGGCAGGCCGCTGCCGCCCCCTCGGGCACCCAGGTTGTGGCCAAGGCCACGATCCCGCTCCTTGAGGGCACTTTCAATTTCGTGGCGTTTCGGGCGCGCGACCTTGTGGGCAACTTGGCAGCGGAGTCCACGCCGCTGCCCCTGCGCCTCGACTACGGCGCCGTGACCTTCGCGCTGCTCTCGCCGTCTCCGGACGCCTGGATCACGGCCGAGACCGCCGCGCTCGAGTTCCAGGTGCGCAAGTCCGGGGACCCGCTCATGGACCTTGCGACGCTCGAGTACTTGGCCCCCACAACCAGCGCGGGGAGCTGGGCGCAGGTCGGACTCACCGGCCGGGCCGACGACGCGCGCTTCACGCTCCGCCTGCGCATGCCCGACGGTGTGAATGAGGTGCGCCTGCGCGTCAGCCTCGTCGGGAAGGCCGACGTCTACGAGTCGGCGCCTTTCACCGTGAAGGCCGACCGGACGATGCCCTTCATCACGCCGGTGGCGCCCGCGGGCGGGGAGTGGGAAACGGGCGGCACGACGAAGTCGGTCGTACAAATCGTGGACGCCACGTCGGGGGTCGCTCCCCTCACGGTGCGCTACCGCTTCCTCATGCAGGGCTCTCCGGCCTGGAGCGAATGGATCGCCCCCGAGCTCTCGCCCTCCGCCTTCGGATGGACGGCCGCTGGCCTCGTGCCCGTGAACGACGGGGTCGAGAACTTCGTCGTGTGGCAGGCGGCCGATGAGGCGGGCAACGGGCCCGTGACGGGCCCCTACCAGAGGCTCCTTGCCGACTCGAAGCCCGTGGCTTTCGAGCGGCCCCTGCCCGCCCAGGGCGCACGCTCCGAGAGCTTTTCGCGCATCGGGATCGACGTGACGGACGGCGACGGCTCGGGCGTCGACCTGTCGACCGTCGAATACAAGGTCGACTCCGCCGGGGGGGGCTCGACGGGTTGGGTCTCGGCCGGGCGGACGGGGATCGCCACGCGCGCGACGGTTTCGGTCGCCTTCTACCTGCCCGAGGGGATCTCGACCGTGAGTTGGCGCGCCCGCGACTTCGCGGGCACGGACGTCGGCTACTCCACGCCCTCGACGGCCGAGGTCGTCGTCCCCTCCGCCCGCGCGGCTCCCCCGCACCTCATCCTGCGCGCCCCCCTGCCCGGCGCACACTACCGCGCAGGCGTCGACATCGCCTTCGACGCGGAGCCGTCTCGCGATCCCGACAGTTCGGTGCTCCTCTTCACGTGGTCGATCGACGGCCGCCCGCGGGCCGACCACGGCGACAGGATCTGGGTCCAGCTGCCGCCGGGCGAGCACACGCTCACCGTCGTTGTGAGCGACGGGACCTCCACCGACGACATTACGGTCTCGTTCTTCGTCGACGAGCCGGTCGCGCCGCCCGGGGCGCTCGCGGGGCCGGCCGCCGCCGCGGCGCTCTTCTCGCTCGCGTCGATCGCGGGCGCCGCCTTCGCGACGCGCGTGTGGGTCGCTCGCGCGCGGCGCGAGGCCGGCCTTCCGGCGCGCTGAGCACGCCGAAGGCCTCCAAGGCCTCGCGGATCCCCGCGCCGGCTGGCGCTTTCGCCACGAAGTCCGCGGCCGCCTTGAGCCCGGCCGAGGCGTCGCCGAGCGCGACGCCCGCGCCGCACCCCTCGATCATGTCGACATCGTTGTCGGAGTCCCCGATGGCGAGCGCGTCGGCGGGGTCGATGCCAAGGCGCGCGAGCGCGCGCGCGACGCCGCGGAACTTCGTCGCCCGCCCGTCCATGACGTGGACCGCGAAACCCGTGCGCTCGATGCGCACGCTCGCGCGGCCCGGGTGCCTCGCCGCGGCCGCGCGCACGTCCTCGAAGGTCGTCGGCGCCTCGGGAAACGCGACCTCCGTCACCCGCCAGCGGTCCGTGAAGAGGCGCTTGAGGCCGAGGGCCGCCTCGACGTGCCGCGCGACCGCCTCGACCTGCTCCGACGACGCGGCCCGCTCCACCTCCCCCCTCCAGTAGATGAGGCCCCCGTTCTCGGCGACGATGGGGCCCGTCGTGCCCACGAGGTACCCGAGCGCGTAGGCGATGGGCAGGACGTTGCCCGTGGCGAGCACGACGGGCACGCCCGCGGCCTCGGCAGCCCGCAACTCGTCGACGGCTCGCCCGTCGATCCGCCGGTCCTTGTGCGTGATCGTCCCGTCCACGTCGCAGACCACGGCTTTCGGCCTCCACGCGGGGCCGCCGCCCGCGAGGGCCACTCGCGCCGTGCGCCCCGACACGGGCTCACGCCCCGCCTTCGCGTTGCCGGCGGTCGTCCACGACGCGCCCGTCGAGCAGGGACACCGTGCGCTTCCCGTAAACCGAAACGCGCGGGTCGTGCGTCACGAGCACGACGGTGATCCCCTCGCGGTTGAGGTCCGAGAGCAGCGAGAGGATCTCTTCGGCGGTGTGCGAGTCGAGCTCGCCCGTCGGCTCGTCGCCGAGGATGACCTCGGGCTTGTTGGCCAGCGCGCGTGCGATCGCGACGCGCTGCTGCTCGCCGCCCGAGAGCTGGGGGGGGCGGTGCGCTTGGCGCTTGCCAAGCCCGAGGCGCTCGAGCAGCTCGCCCGCCCGGGCCTGCCTCTCGGGGCGCGGCACGCGCGCCTCCTTCATCGGCAGCTCGACGTTCTCGTAGGCCGTCAGCGTCGGGATCAGGTAGAACTGCTGGAAGACGAACCCGACCCGGCGCAGGCGCAGCTGCGTGAGCGCGCGGTCGTCCATCCCTGCGACGTCCTCGCCGTCGAAGGTCAGCCTGCCCTTTGTGGGGCGGTCGATGCAACCGATCAGGTTAAGCAGCGTGGACTTCCCGGAGCCCGACGGCCCCATGACCGCGAGGATCTCGCCCTTCTCGATCGTGAGCGAAACGTCGTCGAGCGCGCGCACGAGGGTCTCGCCGACCGTGTAGTCCTTCGTGACGCCCGCGAGCCGGATCAGGCCACCCACCCCCGGCGGACGGCCGCGCCAGGCGCCCTCGAAGGTAAAAGGGTTGGGGAGCGAGGGCGCGCGGCTTACCCCCGTGCCTGGAGCGCCTCGACGACGGGCACGCGCGTGGCGCGCCACGCGGGATAGAGCGAGGCGGCCGCGCCGAAGAGCACGACCTCGGCGACCGAGACGGCGATGAGGGCCGGGCCGAAGTCGATGAAGGTCGCCGCGACACCCTGGGACGCCGCGAGCAGGTTCCCGAGCGCGCGCGCGCCGAGGTACGCGGGGGCGACCCCCGCGGCCGCGCCGAGCGAGACAAGGGCGACCGCCTCGGCAAGGACCATCGTGAAGATCGACCGCCTCGACACGCCGATCGCGCGCAGGGCGCCGATGTCGCGCGTCCGCTCCGAGACCGAGATCATGACGATGCAGGCCACAAAGAGCAGGCCGATCACGAGCGAGACGAACCCGATCGCCGTGTAGAAAAGCCGGGCCACCGCGTACTCGTCCTGGAGGCGCACGAGCCGGTCGCCTCGCGTCGAGACCATCCCCGCGAAGTCCGGGAACGCGCCCTCGATGCGTGCCTTCACCGTGCGGGCGCCGTCCGGGTCGAGCCGCGCGGCCGCCCCGAGTGCGACGTAGATCCGGCTTGCGCGGTCGGCGACCTCCGTGCCGTTCGAGCCCTCCGTGAAAGCCTCGCCGACGACGAGCTGGAGCTCCGAAAGCCGGAAGAACGCCACCTTGGCGTCTTGGATCACACGTTCGGGCGAGAGCGCGGTGTCGGCCACGCCGACCACGGTGAAGGCCTCCGCGGGCGTGGACGGCGCTCGGGCCACTTGGACGGCGTCGCCCCTGCCCACCCCCAGCGCGCGGGCCACTTCCTTCGAGAGCACGACCTCGTGCGTGTGCCCCGACGTGTAGTTACCCTCGAAGAGGGGGTCGCCGCCGCCCGAAAACCACCCGTCGAAGAGCGCCTGGTCTGCTGGGGGCAGGATCTTGTAGAAAGGCCCGGGGATCACGCCGAGCGCTGCGGGGGTGACCGGCGCGGTTCCGGGGTTCCCCGAAGAGACGCTGACAAGCGCCTGGAGCGCGGGCGTGGCAAACTCGACCTCGTCCCATGCGCCGATCTGCCCCGCAAGGCTCCTTGCGCCGTCGAAGTTCGTGTCGTACGGCGCGCCCACGAGCAGGTCGGCGCCGCTGTCGCGGATCTGCGCCTCCACGGTCCCGATGATTCCCTCCGAGATCGCCAGCATCGAGACGAGCAGGGCCATCGCCGTGCCTACGGCCGCGGCGGTGGCCGCTGTGCGCCCCTTGTGGCGCCGGAGCTCCTTCGTCCACATCGCGCGCGCCCCCTAGAGGTTCCGGATCGCCGACGCGATCGTGAGCCGCGTGGCCCAGAGCGCCGGGACGAGCCCGGCCGCGATGCCGATGAGCACGCTCGTGGCGCCCACGACGAGCACAACCTCGGGCGTCACCGCCGTGACGTCCATCCCGTGGGGCACGCGCGCGGTGGTCGCCTTCAGGACGTAGTCGATCGACCAGGCGCCAAGCGCGCCGATCGCGAGGCCGAGGGCGAGCCCGAGGCCGCCGAGCACGCCCGATTCGAAGAGCATTTCGCGGAAGATCGTGGCGCGCGAGATCCCGATGGCCCGAAGCGCGGCGATCTCGCCTACGCGCTCGCGTGCCGAGATCATGAACACCGTGGCCGAAAACAGGACCGCGACGCCGATCGACACGACCGCGATGAGGCCCGCGAACACCTTGAAGGCCGACGTCGTCTGGTCGAGTTCGCCGAGGATCTCGCTTGGCGACGACGCCTTGAGCGCGGGGTGGGACGCCTCGACCCACGAGGCGACCTCCGCCTCGCGGGCGGCGTCGTGGAGGTCGAGAGCGATCAACGTGACCTCGCCTCGCGTGCGGTGCGTTAGGTACTGGAGCTCCGAGAGGTGCATGCGGACGTTTCGCGACTGGTCCGTCTCGAAGGAGGCTTCGTAGACGCCGACGACCCGGAAAGCCTGCGAGCCGTTGAAATCGCGCGTCGCGCTCACGAAGACCGTGTCTCCGACCGCGGCCTCAAGCTCCCTTGCCATGATCTCGTTTAGCAAGATCTCCCGCGTGAACTGCGTGGAGTTGAACCCCGCGGGGTAGAGGCGGCCCCGAAACTCGGGCGTCAAGGCGAACGGGTCGCCCGTGCTGTTCTCGAAGTAGACGCCGCTAGTCATGTCTAGGCCCCCGAGGCCGCCGCGCCGGCCCGGGTCCTCGCCCTCCGCGACGGGGTTTACGGCGGGGCAGGCGGGTTGGCATGCGGCAAAACTTCCCGGGAACACGGTCACGGTCCTCTCGAGGATTGGGAAAGCCGTCCGCACGCGCGGGTCGCCTGCGAACTCGTCCGCAAGCTGCGTGCCGTTGTCGAAGGGCAGGTGGCGCGCGGCGCCAAAAACCGGCGAGCCGCTGTCAAGCACGAGGAGGTCGACGCCCGTGCCCTCGATGACCCGCGCGGAGGTCGTGTCGAGCCCGGCGGCGATCGAGAGCATGGTCGTCGTGAGCCCGACGGAGAGCGCGACGCCAAGGACCGTGAGCAGGACGCGCCCGCGCCTGCGGCGCAGGAAGCCGAGTGCCCACATCCCGAGGGCCTCAAGCCCGCTCGACGCTATTTCCAACTTTCGAAGCGATGCGCCTTTGCGCGTGCGCCTCCCCGCGCCCCAAAGTTGGTATAATCTGGCCCGGCTTTCACCGGCGAGAACCCGTGCCCGCGCCCGCACGCCCGCGCCTGCCCCTCCTCATCCTCAACTTCAAGACCTACGCCCAGACGCGCGGGGAACGCGCGGTGCGCCTCGCCAGGATCGCAGCCAAGGTGGCCCACGAGGTCGACGCGTCGATCGCCGTGGCGCCCTCGTCGCTCGACCTTGCGCGGGTCCTTGAGCATGCGGACGTCCCCGTGTTCGCCCAGCACGTCGACCCGCGGCCCTCCGGCCAGCACACGGGCGCGGTGGCCGCCGACTATGTCCGCGAGCTCGGGGCCGTCGGGACGCTGCTCAACCACTCGGAGAAGCGCCTCCACTTCGCCTCCCTCGAAAGTGCAAGGGCCCTCTGCGCCGCCGCTGGCCTCCTCACCGTCGTCTGCGCAGGCGGCGTCGCCCAAGGCCGCAAGGTCGCGTCGCTTCGCCCCGACTTCGTGGCGATCGAGCCCACCGACCTCATCGGCGGGGACGTGTCGGTCTCAAGCGCGCGCCCCTCCGTGGTCACGAAGGGTGTCGAGGCCGTGCGCGAGGTCTCGCCGAGGAGCGTCGTGCTCTGCGGCGCGGGCGTCAAGACGGGGCAGGATGTGGCGCGCGCCCTCGAGCTCGGCGCCCGCGGAGTCCTCCTTGCCTCCGGTGTGACGCTCGCCAAGGACCCGGAAGCCGCGCTGCGAGACCTTGCCGGCCCGCTTGCAGCCCGGCCGGTGCCTCGCGGCAAAGCCTTTTGAAGCCCCCCGCGCTCCCCCGCGCCCATGGCGCGCGCGCGCGTGGACCCGCGAGAGGAGCGCCGGCGCCTTCGCGAATCCCGCCGCGGGGAATTCGAGCGGCGCCAGGCTGAAAGGCTCAGCAAGGCCCCGAAGGTCAAGCCCTTCGACCCGGACAAGTTCGTCGCACAGATCCGCCTCCAGTCCTGGGCGACGATCCACACGGTCCTTTACGCGGCGGGGCTCACGGCGGCCTTCGTCCTTACGGGGCGCGCCCTTGGCGCCGCCGGCGGCGCCGCATTCGCCGCGCTCCTGGGAATCGGCTCGCTCTTCTACTACCTCTTGCGGTTCTGGGACATCGACCTGCGCAAGCTTGGCAAGATCACCTCGCAGATCGGGGTCTTCCTGACGTACTTCATCACGTGGATCATGGTGAGTTTCCTCCTGTCGAATCCCCCCGTCTATGACGGCGTGGCGCCGGAAATCCGCTGCTGCGGTTTCTACATTCCCGCCAAACCGGGGAGCCAGGCCTTCAACCACACATTTCCCGACCTGCCCGGCGAGTGGAGCCTCGCGGTCCCGTTTTCGGGCCTGGCTTCGTCCTACACCGTGAACGCATCGGACAACCAGACGCTCCTCGAGTTCGGGGCCTACGACGGCAGCGGGGTCTCGCGCGTCACTCTGGGTTGGGTTGACGACCACAACATTCGGGTGAACAATACGGACCTCCCCCTGTCCGCGGACGGAGCCTACCGCCACGTGGTGACGGGGCTCGAGCCCGGCACCTCCTGGACGTTCTTCATAAGCGCCTACGACGCGGCGGAGCACGTCAGCACGGCCACCGCGAGCGTGACCGTCGTTTGAGCGCGCGACGCCCCAGGCGCCGGCGCTAGAACTGCCAGGGCAGCCCCGGCTGCAGGAAGGCGGAGGTCCTCCCGGTAAAGGGTTCGCGCGCCGCGTCGTCGAGCTCGATCACGTCGAATCTCTCGGCAAAGGCGTCGGCCACGCCCTTCCCGTGCGCCACGGACGTCGCGCGGTCCTTGAGAAGGTCCGCCGCGTCTGTGAACTCACGCGTGACATCGACCATGAGGCGCCCCTCCTCGACATAGGGCTTCGAGAGCTGGCCGGGGCGCCCGTTCCACTTTTCGACGAAGTCGCGGGCGTTCTCATGGAGCGCCGACGGGCCGAAGTGCTTGTTCGCGGAGGGCAGGTGCGAGGCCGTGAGCTCGAAGAGGAAGAGCACGGGCTCGCCGCCGTCGGCGCCCGCCTGGACATCGGACCTCGCGACCGTGAACCCGTAGGTCGTGAGCAACTTGGAGAGCGCGCGCTCGCTCTTGCGCAGCTGGGGGATCCACACGTCGTCGACCTCGGGCGATCCCCGGATCGTGACCCCGAGGATCCGCGTTCCGCGCGTGGCGGCCGCCTCGCGGATTTCTGTCGGCGTGAGCGCGCGCTTCGGGTTCGGGAAGAAGAAGAGCGGCCGGGGGTCCCGCAGGTACTCCCTCGCGGCGAAGACGAAGAGCGCGAGCTTGTCGAGCGAGACGGGCGAGGCGACATTCCTCGAGGGGTCGACGGGGTCGATGAAGACGAGCGGCTCGCCGAAGTCGCGCCGCGCCGTGTGGAGGACTTCCGTGGGCACCGTGCCCTCGACGCTGAGCGCCGGCCCCTCGCGCCAGCCGGCCGCCGCCTGCATCACGCCCTCGAAGCCCCCGAACCGGATCACGAGGAGCTCGCAGAGGTACCCGGAAAAACCCTGCACGCGCAGCTCGCTGCCGTAGGCCCCCACGCCCCGCAGGAACGCCTTGAGGAGGCGCACCTCGTCGCGCTGGGAAGGCGCAAGCCTCTCGCGCACGAACTCGTTGTGGAACGGCGTGCGGTCGACGGCCGTGCGCATCTCGGCGGCCGAGGCGACCTTGTAGGCCGGCACGACGTCGACGCGGACCCCTTCGATGCGCCCCCGCAGGTACGGGTGCTCCGCATAGCGCGTCTCGCCCTCGTCGATCACGCTCTTCGCGATCTTCACGCCAAGCTCCTTCAGCGCCTCGAGGGGCGTGTCGACCGAGAAGAGCAGGAACACGTCGAGGTCCGCGCCCTTGAGCTGGGTCTTCTTCTCGAAGGAGCCCACGACCTTCGGCTCCGCGCGCGCCCCGAAGAACTCCGCCGCGGCGCGGCAGCGCGCAACGAGGTCCGCGGCGATGCGCGCCATCTTCGCCTCTTCGGCGGGGGGCGGGCGCACGGCTTCGAGGATCCCCACTTCCAGGGTCGTGCGGGCCGTGTCGGGCGCGGGCAAGGTTGGCCTTCCTTCCCGGTGCCAGGCCCTTCGCTCACAAAAGAAGGTTGCGCCCGTTTTCCTGAAAGAATTCCCGGGACGCGAGGATGATCTCCGGCGGCGTCTTCACATCGGACACGAGGCCGTACCAATAGACGACGAGCCCGGGCCCGAAAAGCTGCGTGTAGGGGATGAGCTGCTTCCTCAGGTTCCGATTGACTTCCTGGTGGTCCCCGAAGTTCGCCTTGGACTCGATCCAGTGGATCGGCCGCCCGTCGAACTTGAGGGGCTTGTCGAGGAGCGCGTCCGGGGTCTTCGTGGAGATCTGCCGCAGGTCCTTTTCGGTCCGGTACCCGACCCCGAGGTCGTCGAGCCAGTTGTAGAGGAGGGCCTCGCCCTCGCGCCCGCGCTCGGCCTGGCGCTCGTTGGCCTCGGGCGCATAGACGAGGTCGTGGGCGATGAGGTCGAGGATCTCCCGGCGCAGGCGCAGGTCGCGGATCTGGCCCGGGTCGCGCACGTACTTCCAGAACTGCTTGCGGGGGATATGCCCCTCGAGGAGCACGAGGTAGGCCATGAGCACCGGCGGGAAGCCGTGCTCGTGGGCGAGCCGCAGGAGCGGCTTGCCGGCGCGCCATTGGCGGTGGAGGGTCGGCACGCGCGCCTTGACTTTGTAGTACCGGCGCGTAGCGTCGCGCGACACCTTCTGCTGGTAGATGATGAGCAGGAGCTCCCGCTCGAGGCCCGTGGCCTCGTGGAGCCGGTCGATGTCTTCCTTCGTCTCCAACTTTGCCTGGAGATCCCTGAGCGTTTCTGGCGATAGCACTGGCATGATCAAAACAGCCTTTCGAAAGAAAAGACCTTGAGGGCCGCTGGGGGCCGACTTCTCTTGAGGGCCGGCTATCGGGCCTTCCTATATAGTGCTTTCCGGCGGCGTCGCGGAGGCGCCAAACCCCCCCAGATTTGAAATAGCCCAGGGGCCGACTCGCGCCCCTCAAGGGCCCGTAGCTTAGCCCGGATCCGAGCGCCAGCCTTCTAAGCTGGACGGCGTGGGTTCGAATCCCACCGGGCCCGCTTGCTTTTCCCCCCGTCCGCCGGCCCTTGGGCGTCCAGGGCAGGATACTTTACGGCACGGGTGGTTCGCGCCAAAGGCCATGCGCAGGGTCGTCATCCTGGGCGCGGGGTTTGCCGGGCTCACGCTTGCCGAGGCCCTCGATCCCCTTGCCGGGCAGCGGAAAGTCGACGTGACGCTGGTCGAGGGCGCCCGGAGATTCCAGATGGGCCTTGCGGCGCAGTGGGCGCTCGCTTCGCGCCGCGGGGCGGACGGCGGGGCGCGCGAGTACAAGTCCATGCGCATGCGGAACATCCGCTTCGTCAACGAGAGCGCGCAGGCGATCGACACGGGGGGCCGGTCCGTGAGAACCGCGTCCGGGAAGCACGCCTACGACGACCTCGTGGTCGCCACGGGCGCCGAGCTTGCGCCCGAACTCGTCCCCGGCCTCGCGGAGACTGCGCACAACCTCTGCGATATGGCCTCCGTGCTGCGATTCAAGGAAGACCTCGAGAAGATCCGCTCGGGCACCGTGACGATCCTCATCACCCGCCTGCCTTTCAAGTGCCCGCCCGCCCCTTACGAGTACGCGCTGCTTGCCGACGAGGTCCTCTCGGAGCGCGGCGTGCGCAACCGCTGCAGCATCGTGGTTGCGACCCCCGAGCCCCAGCCGATGCCCGTCGCGGGCAAGGCGGTCGGCGACGCGGTGCGGGGGCTGCTCGAGTCGCGCCAGATTTCCTGCCGCTTCAACCACAAGGTCAAGGAAGTGCGGCGAGGCTCGAATTCCGTCGCCTTCGAGGACGGCTCCTACGTTGAGTACAGCGTCCTTGCCGCGATGCCCCCCCACCGCGCGCCCAAGGTCGTGCGCGACGCGGGCCTCTGCGACGGCTCGGGGTTTGTGCCCGTTGACCTCGCGACGCTCCGCACGGCCACGCCGGGGGTCTTCGCCGTCGGCGACGTCGCCTCCCTCAAGCTGCCGGACGGAAGGCCGCACCCCAAGGCGGGCGTCTTCGCCGAGGCCCAGGCTGCGGCCGTGGCGCAGACGATCCGGTCCGAGGTCGAGGGGGGCGGGGCGGGCGCCTACCCTGCGAGGGGCGCCTGCTTCGTCGACGTGGGCCGCGGGCAGGCGGCCCCGGCGGAAATGGACCTCCTGGCCCAGGGGGGCCCGCTGGCGCGGATCGGCGCGCCATCGAAAGAGGGCCTTGACGCCAAGGCCGCCTTCGAGGCCGAGCGGCTTTCGCGGTGGTTCTCGTGAGCGCCCATCGTTACGCTCAAAAATGCGAGCCTTGATGGGGCCCCCGTCCGGGAGACTGCCCTGTGCCACAGTATTCCTCGACGCTCATCGTGGGCAAGAACTACAGGCTCCGCCTTTGGACGAAGGAGGAGATCCGCGCGCGAGTTGTCTCCGAGACTGGGGACAGCTACATCCTGGGCCTTCTGGAGAAGTGCTCGCTCGGGCCCGCCTCGGAAGATGTGGGGGTCAACAAGCTCCACGTAAAGCTCCTCGAGGAGATCCCGTAGCCCGCCCTCGGGCTCACTTGACGAAGAACTCGCCGCACGACAAGCAGTACGTTGCCCCCGGCTTGCGGGCGGAGCCGCATTGGGGGCAGGTTTCCTCTGGCGGCGCGTCCACGTACACGATTTCCGGCTCCGGCCCCGGGGCGCGCTGGAAAAACGACTTCCCGCCAGGCGTCGGAGGCGGCGGCATCGGCGCGTACGTGTAGGGGGCGGGGGCGGGTCGCGCGGCAGGCGAGGTCGGGGCGGCGCCCGGCACCGGCGTCCCGGCCAACGGCGCCGGCGGGGAGGCGGGGGCCTTTCCCGCGCTACGGCGGCGCACCACGACGAGCCCCACGACGCCGGCCGCAACCAGGGCGAGGAGCACGACGCCAAACGGGCCTCCTTGCACCGGCGGCGGATTGAGGTCGCTCTGCAGCCCCGCACGCACAAGCACGCGGCCCGCTTCCTCCACGGACGCCGGCGACGGGCTGTAGGTCTCGATGTCCGCGCGCGACACGCCGCCGACGGCCGACCATATGGCGATGATCTCGGAGGCCGCGGACTGGTTGCCCGCCGCCGTCGCCTCGGTCACCTGCTTGAGCTTCCCGGTCGCCGGGGCGTCGAGGAAGAAGCCCACCCCCGTGGAGGGGAAGAAACCCGTAGGCCCTTCCGCGGCCGCGTACATGGGAAACTCGGAGTACGTCCATGCGGGGACCTCGAAGACTTGGTCCCGCGTCGTCACGTAAGGTCCCACCGACGGGTCGTCCGGCCGCCACCGCTGGCCCGCTGGCACGCGTATCGATAGCGCGACGGGTTCCTCGTTGAGGATTCCAAGCAACATGCAACGGCCGTAGATCTTCCCCTCCCCCGAGGGGCCGAGGTCCCCCCGGCCCGCGCCCGAGCTCGCCCCGCTTGCCAGGATGATCGCGTTTCGCGTCTGGTTGGCCGTGAGTGCGTCGACCTGCCTGCCCGCCGCAAGCGCCGCATGCCGTGCGGTGAGCGCGACCGTGTAGGGACCGCCGGGCGAGCCCGCTTCGATGCGCAGCAGTACCCTTCGCTCGGGCGTGACGAGGAACTCCACCTCGCTCCCCCCAACGGGGTCTCCGAACTCGTCGCGCACCGGCGAGCCGTCCGCGAGTTCGACCGAGAAGCGGTCGCAGGGGGACGTGCAGCTCCAGCCGGGCGAGTAGGTCGCGGTGACGATGAGGGGCTCGGGAACAGCGATCGAGAAGAAGTCCGCGGCGTCCTCGGACGAATCGGCGCGCCCCTCCACGGATACCGTGCCGTTCACGACGATGGCGGTCGCGTTGGCCCTGTCCTGGTTCGGCTCGTCCTCCGAGGCGCCTTCGTGGAACTCCGCCACGCTCTTGTAGAGCACGACGGAGAGCGTGTAGGAGCGCTCCCCGGCGATGGCGACGACCGCGAACCAGAACCGGTCGTTTGCCGAGTCGCTAAGCTGGAGGGCACCGCCCACGGGGCCCTGCGGATGGCCGACGCTGTCGAGGGGCGCGAGTTGCACGGCCGTGGGGTCCGAGGTCGTGAGCGTCACGCGCGCCGCCCACGGCGAATCCGCAAGGACGCGCCACATGTCGACGGGGTCGTACGTCGCCTCGAGGCGGCCCTGGAACGCGCTTGACGCGTTGAAGGTCGTGGCGCCGACTTGGTTGTCGTTGTACTCCACCTCCCCCGGGAAGAAGTAGAGCCCCTGCGGCCCCCCCGCGTCGGTCGCCCGCAGCTGCCAGGCGTGCCCGTCCTGGCGGCAGGCGACGCGGAACTTGTAGTCCCCGGCCGAGACCGTGACGAACCCCCACGCGCCCGTGCCCGAGACGTAGCGCCCGCGCACGGTGTCGCCGCTCGGCGCGCGGATCTCGAGGAGCACGGACCCGGTCTCGATGAAGTACTCCACGTCCACTTTTCGCGACGCGTTGAAGGCGACGCTGACCACATCTTCGTCCGCCGTGCAGTCGCCTGCGGCCCACTCGCCTGGCGGGACGGCGTTGGCCTGGAGGAAGTTGTTGTTGGGCTCCGTCTCCGTCACGGTTGCGCCGGCCGGCGGCAGCACGGCGAAAAGGGCAAGGAGGGCCGCCGCGCAAGCGCGGGCCCGACTCGCACGACTTCGAAATGGAGGGGCCAAGCTCTCACCCCGGGCGCTGGATCGGATTCCTCCGGCCCTACATCAAGCCATGCGCCTCCGGGCCCCCGGGGCGGGTTGCGCGGCCGCTCACATGGAACCTTCGTCGGCGGGGCGTTCCGCGCGCCCCGCGCCGGAGCCTGGCGTGAAGCGCACCCGCTCGTACTTCCACCCGGGCTCGCCGAGCCGCTTTGTGCAGTCGAACCCCTGCTTGGCGGTGAGCCCGGCCACCAGCGACGGGTCGAGCGAAGACCCGCGCGCGCCTGCCACCACGACTTCGTCGCGGTCGGCCTGGAAGCGGGTGGCCATCGCCCACTCAACTTGCTGGTCGTCGTCGATGTCCACATCCTCGTCCACGATGACGACGCGCTTCATTGAAGGGTGCGCGGCAAACGCTGCGAGGATCGCGTTCTTGCCGTCACCCTCGCGCTGCTTCGTGATCGAGACGACGCCATGGAGCCAGCAGCAGCCGCCCTCCGTCAGGCGGACATTGTGGACCTTCGGGACGACGGAGCGCACCGCTCGCTCGATGATCGGCTCCTTCGGCATCCCCATGAGCATGTAGTGCTCGAGGTTCCCCGAAAGGAGCGCCTGGAAGATCGGATTCCTGCGGTGGTGCACCCGGTCGACCTGGATCACCGGCTGCTCCCGCACCTCGTCGTAGGTGCCCGTGATGTCGACGAAGGGCCCCTCGTTGACTTGCGTTTGCGTGAGCCGCGCTTCGAAGACGTACTCCGCGCTTGCCGGCGCGATGACCCCGTTCTCGAGCCGGTGGACCTCGCAGGCCTTCCCAAAAGCGCGCTTCGAGAGCCGCGAGGCGATCTTTACCTCGCTCTCGCCGTAGGCCACGGACATCGCGGCCGGGAGCATGAAGTCAGGGCCAAGGCCGAGGGCGATGGCGATGGGGAGGTCCCTGCCCCTCTTCTTGGCCTCCTGGTGAATCGCGTAGAGGTGGCGCGGGACAATCCGCACGGCGAATGTGTCCTCGCCGAGCAGCATGAGCCGGTGGAACGACGCGTTCGTGTACTTCCCGTCGCTCCCGAGGATCACATTGGCCGTGACATACGCGCCGCCGTCGCCCGGGTAGTAGCGCGGGATCGGCAGGGCCTTGAGGTCCACCTTGGCGTCCGTCTCCTCGAGGAACGCGGGGTTGTCGACCTCCACTTCGTCCTCCGGGTGCTCCATCGCGTCGACGAGAGCGCCGCGCACCAGGTCCTTCGACATCCCGAGGTACCTCGCGACCAGGTCGCGCGTGGGGAACACGTTGCCCGCGACCCGGTGCCCTTGGACATTTTCGAAGAGCATCGCCTGCCGCGGGTCCTCATGGAGGAACCGCGAAACCTCGAGGTCCTTGGAGACGGCCTTGTGGTACGTTACGAGGCCCGGCAGGGTCGTGAGGAAGGCGCGGAAGTCCGTGGGCTTGACCCCGTCCGGAGGATCAAAGGAGGCTCATAAAGGGTTGTGGGTGCGGCCTCGGGGCGTCGGCGCTCGGCCGGCCCAGCCCTTACCGACCATGGCCTCGAGGTACGACCTGCTTTGCTGCCGTCCGACCCTCCGCCATCTGGCGCGCCCGGCGGGCCGCGCCCTTGCCCCACAGGCCTTTCTGCTTGGCGATCCTCTCGATCTCGGTCGAGGATTTCTCGCGGAAAAAGTAACGCAGGCACCCGGGGCACGCAAGGACCTCAAACCGCCCAAAATACACGCCATAAAACGAGTATTCGCGTTTTTCGACCCGGAGGTCGGTGTCGCAGTACGGGCAACCCTTTGTCGGCGGCATGGTCGGATCAACGGACTCGGAAGACCGTTTCAACATGCAGGATGCACCTCCCGACTTTAACCCTAACGTTCCATTTTCCGTACCACACGTCGAACACGCCGCCCCCAATCGCACGCCAACGGCCTTCGCGAACCAGGCGCTGGACGTCGTGGAACGGAAGCCCCCTTTGGCCGCTCCGGATTTCACCGTGCTCGTCAAGGCCAACCTCACAATCCTGCCGGGGATCCAAGCGCCTTGCCTCTCGGACTTTCTTTCCGGTTTGCTGGCCAGAAGGAAATCCGAAGTCCGCGTGCTCAAAGGGGGAGAAGTAGGTCGCGTGATACTAATCACGAATCTCTCACACCATCATGGTCCTTGCCTACACAGTGCCCTTCCGCAGCACGAGGTAGTTTCTCGTAAGGCTGGCGTGCACCCTTTGGGGGATTGTGATTTCCCGCTCAAGGAGCGCCTCGAGCGGAGCGGCCATCGAAAGCTCGGGCACGCAGAGCGCAAGCCTGCCACCCGGCGCGAGGGCGTCGGCAAGCCCCTCGGCCGAGTCCTCCATGACGGCGCGCGCCCCCGTTTTGAATGTTGTTGCCGCCCGCCCGTAAGGCGGGTCCGTGGCGATCGCTGTGATCGGGCACTCAAGGAGCGAGGGAGCATCCCGAGCCAGGCCGTGGTGGACCCGCGCACCCAGCACCCCGAAGTGATCGAGGTTTTGCCGGGCGCCTGCCGCCGCCGCTTCCTCGGCGTCGATCCCGACCGGGTGGGCGCCCACGAGCCCCGCTTCGATGAGGATCCCCCCCGTCCCGCAGAAGGGGTCGAGCAGCGTTTCGCCGTCGTGGACCCGCGTGAGGTTCACAAGGACTCGCGCGAACTTGGGGTGAAGCGAGACGGGCTTGAAGTAGGGCCTGTGCTTCACGGCCCGCTCCTCGAAGTCGTCGTCGTCGCGGTCGTAGACCTCGTGCGCGAGCAGCGCACGCTCCCCGACGTAGACGCGGAACGTGTGCACGGGCGCGAGGAGGTCGACGCGCCCGCCCTTGAACCGCGCGCCGACCTTGCGCTCGACATCCGCAGAGCGCAGCGAAGCGGGGGCACCCTCAAGGGGGGTTGCGCGGACGGCGAACGTGCCCTCGACCTTGAGCGGCCCTGGCGCAAGTTCTTCGAAGTTGGCGGCCTCGGCAAGCAGGGATCCCACGCGCCGGAGCAGGCCGCCGCGCCTCGCGACCTCCTCGGCTCCCCCTGGGGGCACGGTGGCCCTGAACAAAAGCGGCGCGACCTGCGCAAGGCCCTCGCCGCCCACGATTTCGAGGACCGCCTGGAGCTCCGCGCGCGCAAGCTCCGGGTGCTCGCCCGTGACCTCCGCAACGAGGGTTTCCTTCGGGCGCGGGGCTGTGGGGGGCACTTGGCGCTCACCTCAAATCGGCTCGAGGTGGCCGCAGGTGTTGAGCTCGAACCTGCCGAACTCTCTCGAGCCTTCGAGGAAGGCCGTCCCGAAGACCGGCCCCTCCCGGCAGACGCGGACGCCGTCGAGGGCGCAGATGTCGCACACACCCATCGCACACTTCATCAGTCGCTCGACGGCGAACTCCGCCTTCACCTTGCGTCGAGAAGCCGCCTCAAGGAGCGCGACGAGCATCCGTTCGGGGCCGCACGCGACCACGTGCGAGAAGCGGCCCCCATCCATCAGCTCGGCCGCGCGTGCGACCGCCGTCCCCTTGAAGCCCCGCGAGCCGTCGTCGGTCGTCAAGTGGACCTGTGCGCCCCCGCGCTTCAGCCGCTTCTCATAGAGGAGGTCGTCCTTCGTGCGCCCCCCCACCACGACCACGGGCTTCCGGCCCTTGGCCGCCCACGCGTCGACCGCCGTGATGATCGAGGACATCCCGACGCCACCGCCCACGAAAAGGGGCTTCTTCCAGGCCATGGAGAAGCCCCTGCCGAAGGGTCCCCGGACCCCGATCCGGTCGCCGGGCTTGAGCTCGCGGATCCGCGCGGTCGTGTCGCCGAATTTGCGGGCCGTCACCCCGCGAAGGCCGCCCGTGCCGATCCGCGACGACGACATGGGGACCTCCTCCGCGCCGAACACCCAAACCATGTAGAACTGCCCGGGCGCCATTGGCGCCTCGTCGCGGAATTCCACCGTCGCGTCGGCGGGCGTCTCGAGGAGCGTCCGCGTGACCGTGGCGATGCGCATGCGGCCTGCACGCTCGAGCGGCCAAGGCGCCTCCAAAGGGTCACCTCCGTTGAGCCGCGCCGCGCGCGGCCTCCACGTTCTCAAAGCCCTCGGCCTCCAAGAGCGCGGCAAGCTCGGCGGTGATCAATTTGAACACGCCCTCGCCGCGCGTGACCACGGCCGACCCGATCTCGCCTGCCGAGGCGCCCGCCATGACGTATTCGAGGAGGTCGCGCCCCGTCGCAATCCCGCCCGAGGCGACGATCGGGGTCTCAAGCTCGGCCGCGAGGTCGAAGACGGCCTTCATCGCGATGGGCTTCAGGGGCGCCCCCGAGAGCCCGCCGGCTCCGTGCGAGAGCACGGGCCTCCTCGCTTCGACGGAGATCGCGATCGCCCCGATCGTGTTCGTGGCCACGAGCGCGTCCGCGCCCCCTTCGGCCGCGGCCCGCCCCACCTCCACCATGTCCGAGACATTCGGCGAGAGCTTGGCCCAGACGGGGCAGCGCACGCTCCGCTTCACTTCCGCCACGACCTCGCGCACGAGCGAGGGCACCCGCCCGATCTCCACCCCGTAACCCTTGAGGTGCGGGCAGCTCAGGTTGAGCTCGACCCCGTCGGCGTGGGGGGCGAGCCTCTTTGCGAGTTTCCCGAACTCCTCCGCGCCGCCGCCGAAGACGGAGACGATGACCTTCCCGTCGCCCTTCCGCGCCTTGAGGCCCTTGAGCACCGGCGCGAAATCTTGGGCCCCCGGGTTCGGGATCCCCATGGCATTCAGGAAGCCCGCTTCCAGCGAGACGAAAGTCGGCGTCGCGTGCCCGTGCCGGGGCTCGCTCCCGATCGACTTCGTGACGACCGCGGCGGCCCCACTTCGCAGGACGCGCACCATCGTGTCCGGCGTGACACCGAGGATGCCAGACGCGAGAATCGTCGGGTTGTCGAGCGCGAGCGTGCCGACCTCCACGCCCAGTCGCATCAGGGCCCCCGCCGCCCAAGCCGGCCGGCAGAAATAAGGGTTGCTCGCCCCCCGCTTCCGCTCCGATTGTCGGGCTAGATTGAGCGAAAGCCAGACGTCTCCGCGCGGCCCACCTTCACGTGATCGCCGTAAGGGAATGCTTAAGTAGCATCCTCCCGATCGACCCACCCAATGAAGTTCCTCGATTACTCGAAGAAGATAGTGCTGGTCGGTGATGCCGCCGTCGGCAAGACATCGCTCATCCGGCGCTTCGTGATCGACAAGTTCGACGACAAGTACATCGTCACGATCGGGACGAAGACTTCGCGCAAGCAGATGGAGTTCAAGTACGAGCCCCAGCAGCTTGCCATCACGCTCACCCTGAACATCTGGGACATCATCGGCCAGAAGGAAATGAAGAAACTCCACACGCTCTACTTCAAGGGCTCTGAGGGTGTGATTGTGGTCGCGGACATGACGCGAGCAGACACGCTCGCCTCGGTCCCCGAGTGGCTGAACGGCGTCTACGAGTGCTGCGGCAAAGTCCCCGGCGTCCTCGCTTGCAACAAGGCGGACTTGAAAGACGAGTTTGCGGTCACCGAAGCGCAGATTCAGGCGCTCTGTCAGCAGTTTGGAATGAAGTACTTCTACTGCTCGGCAAAGACGGGCGAGAACGTCGAGACAATCTTCAACGACATCGGCAACAAGCTCTGCGAGCCGATCGTCGTGAAGCACGCGTCGGGCGCCGTCTGACCAGCGGGGCTTTCCCCGGCCGGAGCGGCGGGATTCCACGAAGGCTAAATACGGCAGAGGCATCGAGGCCGACGGCCGGGCCGGAGGCGGACGCGTGGCATCCAAAGCAGCGTACCAGGCGCGCGGGCGGCGCATCTTCAGGGAGGTCCGAAGGGTAAAGGGCGGGGCGAAGGTCGACGCGATTGTCGTCGCCAACGGCACGATGCCGATCCTCGACCTCTCCTTCTTCTACCTCACGGGCTTCGAGCGCGGGGTCTTCGAGCGCTCGGGGGTCGTGCTCTACCCGAGCGGCCGGATGTCGATCTTCACGGGCACGCTCGAGGAGGAGAGCGCGAAGTCGCGCAAGGGCGAGCTCTTCGTGTTCCGCCAAAACCGCGAGCTCGAGGAGTGGCTCGCCGAGTCGCTCTCCGGGTGCCGCGCCGTCGGCGTGAACGCGCCGGACCTCTCCCACAAGTGGGCAAAGGACCTGCGCCGCTGGGGGAAGGCGCCGCTCGTGGACGTCTCGCCGGCCATCCACGCGGTGCGGGGCGTCAAGGACGGCGAGGAGCTGCGGCGGATGCGGAAGGCGGCCGCGATCGCCTCGGATGCCGCGGCCTCGATCCCCGAGATCCTGCGCACGGGGATCACCGAGCAGGAGGCGGCGGCCAAGCTCGAGTACGAGATGAGCCGGCGGGGGTCGAGCGCGCCTTCGTTCTCGACGATCTGCGGGTTCGGCGCGAGTTCGTCGGAGCCCCACTACGTCCCGGGCAAGGTGAAGCTGCGCCCGGGGATGTTCGCGCTCTTTGACTTCGGCGGGACCTTCGGTCGGTACTGCTCCGACATCACGCGAACGTTCATCTACGGTACCCCCACGCCGAAGCACAAGGAAATCTACAGCATCGTGCTCGAGTCGAACCTCGCGGGGATCGACATGATGGTGGAGGGGGTAAGCGCGCGCAAGGTCCACGAACGCTGCGCGGAGATCATCGACCGGACGAAGTACAAAGGGCGGTTCATCCACTCGACCGGCCACTCGATCGGGCTCGCGGTCCATGACGGGGGCCAGGGGATCTCGAGGATTGCGGACTTTACGCTGAAAGAGGGGCAGGTCTTCAGCTGCGAGCCCGGAATCTACGTTCCCGGGTTCGGCGGCGTGCGCATCGAGGACGATGTCGTGATTGGCAAGTCGAAGGCGAAGGTGCTCACGTACGCCGAGAAAGAGCAGATTTCCGTCCGTGCGCGCTGAAGGGTCCTCACAACCCTGATTAGCAGGCCCTACCCTTTCGCCCCGAGGCCTTCGCCGCCATGGCGCTCAGGGAGCCCCGCCGCGGAATGGACCGCCCGCTTTCGGGCGAGGTGCTTACCGCGCGGCTGCCCCTGCTGCTCGACGAGCTTCGCGCCGAGGAAATCTGGGACGAGGAAGGGCGCAACTCCCGAACGGTGTTCAAGGCGCAGGGCCTGCGCGTCGTGCTCGTCCTGCTCGGCGCCGGCCGCAGGGTCCGCTCGCACAAGGCCGAAAGTCCCCTCACGCTCCAGGTGATCGAAGGGCAGGTGCGCCTCCGGGCCGGCAAGGAGGATCTCATCCTCGGCCCGGGGGCCATCGCGGAGCTTGGCGCGAAGGTCCCCCACGACCTGAAGGCGACCAAGGAAGCTGCCTTCTTGCTCACGATCGGCGGCAGAGGTTGAGGTCCGCGCAGGGGCCCCTCTCACCCGAGGTCGAGCTCGCCTTCCATCTCCTCGACCTTGAGTTCGGGGAAGAACGCTTCGTCGAGGAAGGTCTGGATCCCCCGGACCCGGTCAATCGATCCGTCCCAGTCCCCAAGCACGTCTGCGAAGCGCGAGGCGATCTCGTCCGTCGCGCTTGCGAAACGCTCGCGCATCGCAAGGTCGGGCGTGCCCGAGACGACGAAAGCCGCCTGGAAGAACTCGCGGGACTCCACGCGCACGAGGAAGGACCCGTAGTGGAGCTCGTCGAGGGGCGGCGCGCCGGCCTCTGCGCCCATGAGCGCGAACTGGATAAAGTCCTGGATCGCGCGCAGCGTCCCCGCTACGAGGTCCGAGTCGACCTGCGGGCGGAAGAGCCGCGACCGGTGCGCAAGCAGCCGCGTGCTCCGGTGGATCACGAAGACCTCCTGCACGACCGCGTGGGACGACTGGACTTCGCGGTACCGGCGCCGCGCGAGGTCCGCGACCCGGGAGAGGGCGGCCGAGGCGACGCCCTCCCCTCGCGCGGCCGTGTCGAGGTCGACGATCGCCCCGAAGTTGCCCGACGCGAGCAGGGCGCGCGCCTCGATGAGGTAGGCCTCCTCGTTCTTCGGGTCGCCGGCCCGCGCTTGGCCGCACAGGGCGACGGCCTCCCCGTACCTTGCAAGCCGGTTGTAGAGGCGCGCGAGCGCGAGCTTGCCCTGCAGGTTTCCCGGTTCGGCCTTGAGCGCCTCGCGGTACGCGTGAACGGCGGCCTCGTACTCGCCAAGCGACGTGAGGGCGTCGCCGCGCGAGAGGAGCGAGCGCACGGAGTTTGGCCCGCCGCCGTGGAGCATCCGCTCGAAGGTCGACACGGCCTTCAGGTAGTCGTCGACCGTCTTGGCGACCCGGTCGCCCTCCTCGGCGCCGCGCCGTTTCGCGCCCTTGCCGGCCGAAGGG